>ULTA01020415.1_pt1 | contig 69999 bp, 49 predicted proteins | sample 1957181 | NCBI WGS metagenome assembly ULTA01 (sample SAMEA4835722, study PRJEB28245) | human gut metagenome | biome: gut microbiome; material: fecal sample | place: Denmark | collected 2008
GCCGCCGTTCTGTCGAAATTCAGCCCCAGCGTCGCCGCAACGAGATAAACGGCGTCGCATCCGACAAGATGCCGCCTGACGGCATTGCCTCTGAAAACGACGTTCGTGCCTTCGACACTCATAGTTTTGCAATCAAAACCGTACTTTTTAACTACGCTTTTTGGCGAAATCGCCGAAAGGCATATCTCTTCCGCACGCGCAAGATTACGCTCGTCCGCCTCCGAAAGCTCCTGACCGCGGAAGCCGAGATACCTGAGCGTTTCGGCACGGTCGATTTTCATTCCTTCTCCTCCGCATTCAGCTTGTCGAGTATGGGACGCACGTTTTCGGAGATGCGGCGCGCGACGTAAGAGTTGTTCATTATGTAAAGATGCACGCCGTCCACACCGCCGCTGAGCAGGTCTATAATCTGGTCCGTCGCATAAGCTATGCCCGCCTCCCTCAGCGACACGGGGTCGTCCGCAAAACGCGAATACATACGCGATATCTTGGAGGGTATCTTCGCCCCCGTCATTTTGACTATGCCGCCGAACTGCGACGCCTTGACGAGAGGCATAACTCCCGCCTGCACGGGGATTTCTATCCCCGCAAGCCTTATCATATCCAGAAAGCGGAAGTAGTCGTCATTGTCGAAAAACAGCTGCGAATTGAGGTGCGTCATTCCGAGGTCCACCTTTTCTTTCAGGTGGCGTATGTCGGCGACCATACTCTCGCTTTCGGGGTGTCCTTCGGGATAGCACGCGCCGGCTATGTCGAAATCGTAGCCGTTTGCGCGTATGAACGAAACAAGCTCCGACGCATAACGGAAATCCGTGCTTTCCGCGCCTTCCACGCGGTCGCCGCGAAGCGCGAGCACGTTTTCGACCCCCGCTTCTTTGAGCTCGGCAAGCGCAGCCAGCACCTCTTCCTTGCGGGAATTGATGCAGGTCAGATGCGCAAGCGGTTCGACGCCCGTATCGCGCACCATACGCGCAAGCTGCGCCGTATGCGCATTGCGGCTGCCGCCCGCGCTGTAAGTGACGGAAATGTAGTCGGGCTTGACGTCCGCAAGCTCGGCGAGCGTAGCGGAAATGCCCTCTATGCCGCTTCCCGCTTTGGGCGGAAATATCTCGAACGACCACACCGCTCTCTTTTTGCCGAACAATTCGCCTATCCTCATAGTTCCTCCGTGCGGAACGCTCCGCAACACAATGATAACACAAAACCCGCACGACGTAAACAAACATCTTCTCCGCGCGTCATTCTTCCCGCGCCGTGCGGCAACAAAAAACCGCCCCTGCCGTCGGGCAGGGGCGGTACTTTTCCGGCTGAATGCCGTGTTTACGCAACTTCGAGCGTGATTTTGAGCAGACCACTCAGAGGATACGCGACTTTGTTGTGATAATAGTTGGTTGTGTCGTGACCGATTCTATTGGACTCCGTTATCATATTCGCAAGCGTTTCGTTTGCAACGGTGACATACGCGGTGACTTCGGTGCCGGACGCATTGCTGTCGGCGTCGACCCACACGAGTTGCAGCTTATCCGCGGACAGAGTTGCGGTGGTGCCGTCGATGTAAGTCACGGTGTAATCGCCTTTAAGCACGAAACGGTTTGCATGATAAGCATTTGCATCATAGCTGACCGCTGCGCCTTCACCCGCTGCGATACCACAGGCAAGTTTCTCGCCTGCATAGCTGCCCGCCGCGGGAGTGCTGACCGCACCGTAAACTCTGGTGGGTATCTGAACCGCGATGTCGAACGCCTCTATGCCGCCGAGAAGTGCGAATGTAACCTGATCGTTCCCTGCGTCCTGAACGCCGCCGACCAGGTTGGCGAGGAATTCATCGGGAATGCTGAGCTTGCCATCGGACACAAAGTTTTCGAACACTGCGTCGATGATGCCCTGAACATTGAGACGGATGCCGGTCATGGCGCCGCTGTCATCGGTGAGCATCTGGAAGTTGGACGTCGCCATATTGAGCACCGCGGTGACATAATCCATTATGCCGGGCATAGGATTGCCGCAAATATTGCAATTGCCGTCGTTATCCGTATCTTCGTGCTTGAAGATTCCGCACGGGTCGGCAGCGCCCGTCGCAAACGTTTCGGGAGAGCCGTTCCAGCCTTCTTCCATCATAACGATGATGTAGTCCACAAGCGCTTCGAAGTCGTACACGCCGCCGAGTTGGATGACGCCGTCTTTGCCTGCGAGCACGTTGTCCGTCGTGGAGTAAACATTGGCAGTGATGACCGCATAGCCGTCAGCGCCGTTGAGATAGAACGTGAGAATGTTGCCCACGACTTCGCCCTCTTTATCAACTTCGTTGACGGTGATGTTGAGATAACCGACTTTGTCGAGTATGCCGACCATCGTGGAAGCGAAGTTATCGTCAAAGTATTTATCGACAGCCGCACGATAAGCCTCGTAATCTTCAAGCGCGGCTTCATATTCCGCCATAGCTTGCTCGTATTCCGCCTTCTCCTCATCCGTGGCATCTTCTTTCAAAGCAGTCGGCTCAACGGGTTTCGCAACGGCAGTTTGACTGCGTTCCGCCTCTGCGACCAGGTGCAGCATATCAGCTGCCGCAAAGAGGTCGAGGTTCATATCGACGGACACCTCATAATTCTTCTCATCGCCGCCGACGGTTATAGAATTGTCACCATCAGTCACTTCGGTGTAGCCGGCAAGGGTTGCATCGAGATTGAGGTTGAGCACGTTGATTGCGTTTGCCGCATCCCTGACATCGCTGCTGATTGCCACAATGTCGGTGAAAGGATTCGTGGCATCGTCCGCAACTCTGGTGTCGAACATAAAGGCGAGTTTCACATCGATGGTGTCAACCGCCTCGGCAAAATAACCGAGCAAATCGGCAAGGGTTTTGATTTCCTTATCCTTGATAATAAGTCCCGCATACTGGGCAACGTAACCGTCGATGGTGCCTTCATCGAGCCCCGCAAGAACCTCGATGGTCTGTGCGAGAGAAGCATTGCTCGGAAGACCTGCAACCGCCTCGCTGTCAATAAGACCGGCAACGGTTTTAACCACTCCGGGAAGCTGTTCCAGAATATCGGCGATGTTAATGTGCAGAATATACGCCCCGTCTCCGTTTATACTCTCTTCGGCATAATCAAACAAATCGAATCCTAAAACGGTGCTAAGCAAAGTCGGGAGCGAACCAATAACATCAGGGCTCAACGATATTTCATAGCCAAAAATCGTAAATGCCGGATAGCCGTCCTTCATTGTAATCCCGTCGACGTTTGCCGTGACAAGAGTAAGAACGTCGTTGATAATCTGACCGAGAGGCGCAGCGTTTATCTTGACATAATTGTCATTCCCCGCTGCGGCATAGATGAAGTAGTCATCTCCGATTTTCTCATAAGCGAGCCCGAACAGAGTGCCGGAATTTGCACCCTCGGAATCGGTCTGCTCCACTTCGAGAGCGAATGCGAACTCACCGTCGTCAGCCTTGTTTGCAGCATCGAGCTTGGTGACGACAGTCGAAAAGACATCGTCCACGACGGCTTCAACAAAAACATCTTCGGTGTTGTTATTGTTGTTGTTATTATTGTTGTTATCGTCGTCCTTGTCGCACGCGACGAGCAGCATACCGCAGGTCAGGCACAAAACAAGAGCGGCTATAACGAACAAGAAAGCCTTTTTCTTCATAATTTGCTCCTTATAATAAACTCAGCCCCTAAAAAGCCTAGTTTTAACCTACACAACAACTGCCGCGGCGGCGCATAAAATGAGATTTCTCAACAAAAATTTACCTTATATTAAATCAACCTTAAATTCCGTACTAAAACATTCAAAAGGGGCGCGCATACGGCGCAAGAGCGTGTGGGCGGTGTGCGTGTATAAGCGGCGGGCGCATATGAGGTGTGTGCACACGAGCGCGCGACCACGGTCAAACGCAGGGCCGCCCGCGAAGGCGCAATTTTACACGGCTCTGCCCTTCCGTCGGATGCCCCCTAAACGTATAAAAACGGCGCTTTCGGGCAACCTTTAATAAACCGGAGGTGAATATGAAACTCAAAGACAGCAAAACTTATGCCAATCTCGCAAAATCTTATGCGGGCGAATGCCAGGCGCGCACCCGTTACGAATTCATCGAATACGGCGCGCGGATGAACGGCTACAAATACCTCGCCGAGCTCGTCGACAAAGTCGTGTACAACGAATTCAATCACGCAAGGATGTTCTACACTTTCATCCAGCAATCCGAAGAAAAACAGATTGAAAACATCGACATCGCAAGCGGCTATCCCTTCAAAGAAAAATGGGACCTGCTCGAAAACCTGCGTCTTGCGTCGGAGGACGAGCGCAACGAAGCCACCCTCATCTATCCCGAATACGCAAAGACCGCGCGGGAAGAAGGTTTCCCCGAAATCGCGAAACTTTACGAAGACATCATTCAGGTGGAAACCTGCCATCAGAAACTGTTTGCGCAGCTCTATGACCAGATGAAAAACGGCACTATGTACAAAAAGAAAGAAAAGGTCAAATGGAAGTGCGCTGACTGCGGTTACGAAGCCACCGCGAAAGAAGCGTGGCAGGAGTGCCCTCTCTGCAAGGCCAAGCAAGGCGCGGTTATGATACAGATAGAAGACTGACTGCCCTGCCGAAAACCGAAAACTTTTCCTGCTTAAAACATAACCGTATCCCCGCGCTGAACACAATTTTGCGCGGGGATACCGCTTTCTGCCGATAATTGACGTCGCCGACCGCAAGCAGAGCCGTGACAAGGGATTTCCCCACTCCGCCCTTTCCGCTGACAACGCCGATTACTCGTTTTACGTTGCTGAGTTCGTTCTGCTTGACGAGAAAACTTTCCTTGCCGCACTTGGACGAGCAGCTGTCGCAGTCATGATTGCAGCCTGCCATAATAAGCCTCCGAAAAAAACGCTACAGTTATTATGTCCCCCGCGCGCGAAAGTCAACCGCAATTTACTATATTGCGGCAGAGTTTTTGCACGTTTGCCACATAAGCAACCGGTCATCGTTTGTTTCGCCATAATCGATATGCAATAAAAAGAGAACCCCGCAAAATACGGGATTCCCGGGGAATGAACGTTCGCGGGAAGTAGTGCGGCGAACGGCGGCGCTCCGTATATAGGGCTTTGGAAGGAGCGCGCAAATTATGAGGGGTTCACGCTTAACGCGGATGACCTTCTGCATTGAGGACGACACCGTGTGCCGTCAAAGTCCGCAAATCTCGTCTTGACAAGCATACTCTCTCTCCTCCCCAACGCGCACGATTAAGTGTCGCGCGCGTCGGAGATTTGAAAAAAGAAGCGGACAAATCCAAGACTGGTTTAAGAGACGATTATGTCGATTTCGGCGCCGTATCCGCCCTTGCAGAGAAGCAACGTATACGTCCCCGCGTCGTTGATCACGCCGTTTGCCGCGATTACTTTGTCGGTTATGTCATTGCCTGTCGAATCGGTGATCCTGATCATGCTCGGATTGACCATATCTTCTGCGGTGAACAATATTTTGTCAGTAGTAGTGTCGTCACCCGTTCTCAAAGCAATGCATATCATGATACCGTCAAGAGGCAAACCCCAAGTACCCTCAGCACTACCAGCCGTCCAAGCTTGTCCGACATTAATATTTATACTCGTAATGTCCCCCGTATAGGTTCCGTACAGATCGTAGCCTATGCCCATCGCCTGTTCGTAATTCGCCATCGGGTCAACCACTTCAATCGTCACATCGTAACGCAGCACGCCGAAGAGAGGCCACATCGGGTCAAGCACTATGGGGTTTTCCAAGACGCCAAGCCCGTTGATGGTTTCGATAGCAAAATAGAAGTCCGTAACCACGCCGACGTAAACGGTAACGGTCTGCTCGCCGAGGGTGTTCGGGTCGAAGCCGATGACATCCATAATGATGCCGGACGTTACTGCCGCATTGCCGTCAATGTCCGTGCCGTTGAAGAGGAATACTTCTTTGCCGATATTAGCAACGGTCATATTCGTGGTAATAGCGCTTCCTACAGGGATTTCAGTGCCGTCATTAAGACCGGGTGCACCGGTAATCTCCACGATGTAATTGTCGTGATTTTCGGTGAGAGAAGAGTTGGTATACTCATTGCTGCCGAGTCTGAGGTTTGCGATGAGGTCTTTCGCTTCCGTCTTTTCGGATTTTCCGAAGTTGAACGCACCGAATTTGATGTTGAGCGAATCGCTGCCGAGGATGTCCATGACGGCGCCCTCGACGGTGGCATTGCCTTCGGGCATAATGAGTTTGACGATTTCGGGAACAAGACCAGCGAAGTCAATGGTCACTCCGTCCACGGCAATATTGTCAAGGTCGATGTAACCCATGACGGTTTCAAGCAGACCCATGATGTCAAAGCCGCTGTCGCTGCCTTCCTGAGGATCCGCCGCTCCGCCTGCGGGCGCAGTCAGCATGCCGACAACGTCGATGAGAGCGTCAAGGTTGTACACTCCGCCGAGTCCGAGTCTTGCCATTGAAAGTGCGGGATGAGATTGCAGTGCCGCGATTGCATAGTCGCCGGAGTTGTAATAGAGCGTCAGAATATTCTGTATAACAGCATTATCCGCGCCGACTTCATTCACCTGCACGCCGATATAACCGACTTTCTTAATCATGTCGATGATTTCTTCTTTGCTCATATCGACTTTGATCTGAGTCGTGGCGTCTTCGCCTTCACCCACGGTTTCGGGCTTAAGCGCATCGACTATCGCAAGCAGTTCGAAGGGGTTGATGTCAACATCGACATCGATGGTATAGGTGTGATTGACAACAGGGGCGCCTTCCTCCTGGTTTTCATATCCGGTGACGGTGCCGTCCACGGAGAATTTGAGGAGGTTCTGAGCTGCGCTCTCGCGAAGGTCCGCATTGATGCCCGTGATGACGCCGCCGAAGGGGTTGTTGGCGTCATTCGTGACCGCTTCGCCCGTGCCGATGACAATGGAGATGTCATGCGTATTGACCAAAGTCGCTATTGCATTGATAAGTCCGTTGACTATACCGTTGGTGGAATCGTACTTGAGACCGATGACATCGGCAACGGTCTGAACGGTAGAACCGAGCTCTTCGACAGTCACACCGATGAAGCCGGCAACGGTTGCGTCGATGTTTTCGATTTCGGCCAGTATGGGTCCAATCAAATCAAGAATGCCGCTGATATCGAACGTGAAGTCATACACATTGTTGTTGTAGAGAAGTGCGTCTTCCGCCCAAATCATTGCGCCGACCATTTCGAGCAGGCTCTTGACGGATTGACCTTTCAATAAGTCACCGATATCAAAGGTGCCGACAAGGCTGTCAATCTTGTCGATGAGACCGATGATGTCGAAGCCCTTCAGCTTGATGTAGCTGTTGCTGCCCACGTTGCCGTACATAACATACTCGTCACCAATCTTCTCAAACGCAAGACCGAAGATGGGATTGCCGGTGGGATTGCCGTTCTCGTCCTTTGCTTTGATTTCGAGAGCAAGAGCATACTCGTTATTTGCTTGCAGATATGCTTGCACCTCGGGCCACACATCGGCAGAAGTAACGGTTATGGGCTCGTCTGTCGCGGGCGGCGGCGTAGGATCAACCGGGTCGTCTTTGTCGCAGGCGACCAGAAGCATACCGCACGTCAGACACAGTACCAAAACCATGATGACAGTCAGAAATAATTTCCGCTTCATAAATTTTCTCCTTTTTGTTATTTTTTGTTTTTTTGGGCATAATATGCCTAGCATCAGTATATTAATCACCCCTATCATTCAAATTAAATTAAAATTAAACTGTACCTCCGAAACGGTAATGATAGTTGCAATTTTACTGTAATATTTCATATGCCTTGCATTTTGCACGATACATATCAAACATTTTGTGTAAATATGTCGGAAATATCCCGGCCATTGATTTAATGATTATGTAATTTTATCATTTTGCCTATCGGCGGCAATGTTTTTTATCCGAAAATCCGCCTGACAAGCCGCTCGATGCATTCCGTGTCCCCCTCGGACTCGTGAAAATATTTAATGATTATTTATGATGACTTTAATAAGACGGAACAGTCGAAATTGTGGCGCTCAGCGAGAATGCCACCATCGAAAACACACTGGACAAATCCGTTTATACCGAGGACGTCAAAGTCGGCGAAAACGCATTCACGTTCGCAGTAGGTGGAAACACGGCTGTCATAACAATCACCATTACCGATTCCGCTAATGATTTCAAGTGGACAAACACAACGAAAAATACTGGTTGGGCGGTGCTGGACAGCGAAGGCAACGACGTTTCCGATACGGCTATTATTGCTAGCGGTTCATTTATCAAAAATTACAAATGGGCACAAGCCGGGGATTTCACTATCATAGTGTATGCAGGTGCGATGTCATTTGAATATCAGGTGACTGTTGCCGAAGCGTAATCCTATCTTTCTCCCCGTACGGGGACGGGATTAAAAACAAACAGCCCCCCTCAATGAATGGGGCTGTTTGTTTGCTGTTTGGCGGCGGAACGGACGGCAGTTTGCATTGCTCTGCTCTGCCGCGGCCTGTTCTGCCGCGGACTGTTTTGCCGCGGACTACTCTGCCACGGTGACATACCAATATACGGTGAAACCTCCGCTGCCGGAAAGGCGCAGATGTATGCGGTAGTAGCCGGGGTCGTTGAACACCAGTCCGAACGAAACGTCAATCGGTCCGACTATTATTGCGGGGAAATCCGATGATGTCAGCACGCCCGCGTCGTCGGTCGCGGCGAACCTTGTAGACGTTTCGAAGGACGTGACGGACACCGCGGCGCCTTCCGCGGTGAAGTCCACCGTTTCGGGATATCTGGGGTTGTCCGCGCTGTAACGCTCAACCACAACGGACAATGTCCGTTCGGGAATGCTGTTGATGCCGTGGGTCGCGTTCGTTATGCTGCCGGAGAACTCATATTCCGTGCCCGTAAACCAGAAATCCGGCTCGGTGAAAGACTGCGTGAACATATAAGTCGCCTCGTCGCCGAGGTAAGCATCAACGCGTTGCGCAAAAGAGGCGCTTTCGACCCCGAACACTTCGACATGGCAGCTGTAAGTGCTGGCGACAAGAAACTCGACAGTATAGCCGCTATACGTCATCGAGCGACTTATCCAATAGCTCGAACTCTCCGAAAGCGCAATACCGTTGATAAACAGGTTTTCGGCGGTCAGATAAAGTTTTATGCCCTTGCTCGTGCCGTCGTCGTTGTCATAGTACGCTATCGCATCGATGTTGTTTGTGAGGGTGGACATATACACTGTATCGCCGACGCTGTGGGCGGGCATATTTTCCTCGTCGATGTCGAATTCAATCCTGTCGGGCGGCTGGATATAATATGTCCGCTCGTAAGTGCGGTCCATAAAGCTCCACCTCACCGTAATCTCGCCGCACTGTTTCGTATAGTAATAATGACTGAAAATGGCATAGTGCACGCCGAGCTCGTCGCATTCGCCGACAAGGGTCATTTCCTTGACATAGCCGTTGTCGTACCGCACGCGCGCATCGGCGTAAACATATTCGGGCATAACCGTGCTCTGCCCCGTGTATATACCTCCGACGCCCGGAGTGTCCGCGGACAGCACGGAAAGTTCGGCGTCCGAAGCCACATGCGGCATGAATTCCACGTCGGCGGAACTGCGTCCGGTAAGCATTATCCGCGCGGTCACCTCGGTCGTCAGTTCGTCCGAGCTTTCATATGCGTCTTCGGGGATTACGCCTGACGACGCAAGAGCGCTGAGAGGCCCCGGATATTCGACGGTGAAAACCACCTCCTGCACCCCTCTTTCGTCAATATCAAGGTTTTCAATCTCCAGAACACGTCCATAAAAGTCGAATTGCGACGTTTTGTCGATTGCAGTGCATTGTGCCTTGACGAAATATCTCCCGACCATCCCGGTGATTTCTTCGGGGCTCATCGGGATGTATTCTCCGTCCTGAACGCCGTGCAGCAGCATCCCTTCTTCGTCGTATATATTGGTGATGCTGACGCTTTCGCCGTCAATATCGAACGCGACAGGCTCCTCCCACTCCCAGCTCAGGACATTTTGGTCGCCGAAAAGACCGTAATCCTTCACGTCGCCGACGGAGCTGTCTATGATGTACACGGTTTCGGAATAAATGTCGTGCGGCTGTGCCATAGCAAATTCGTTGCTTTCGATGTCGAAAACGAGTTTGTCCACGGAAACGCCCTCGCCGTTCAACACGGCTACAATCGGGTCGACGATGCCGGATACGGAACTCATATCCATCTCCACTCTGCCCGTCGTGAACATATTGCCCGCATACAGCGCGAGGAGCATGCGGCACGGCAACGATTCTTCGTCGAAATCTTCCGAAGGATAGGTCAGCAGTACGTATTCGGGAATAAACGTGCCCGAGGTTACGCCCATAAGCTCGTTTATCTCAGCCGCCCTGTCGGACGAGATAAGGCTGCTCAAACCGACGGAAATGTAGACATTGTAGCTGCCGTCAAAGTCCTGCGGAGAGAAAGCGAGGTCTATGAGCGCGCCGCGGGACGGCGACAGGCGTGAAGCGCAGAAATCGTCGCAAGCGGCGGTGCAGGTGTGCGTGACGCGCAGATGGAAATAGTTGTCCTCGTCAAGCGACGTAAGGTCGTAATCGTTGAACATCAGCGTCAGCAGGTCCAGATTGGCGTCGAGGACGTAATCGTAACTCACCAGCGTGCCGCCGTCGCGCACGAGAGAGAGCGTCCCTTCCATATGCGAATTGCCCACTTTCGTACGGACGTATCCCACAGCGTCGTCGCCGGGGATTTTTTCCGCCAGCTCGGGATAAAGCTCGTGCCGCACTTCGAACTCCGCATTCATCCCCGCGTCTCCGCCCGAAACGGTGAGATTGTCCGCCGAAAGCAGCGCTCCGCCCTCTTCTGGGAATGTCAGCACCACTTCGCCGCTCATATCGGGCAGCATATCGAACAGCTCGTCGGAATCGCTTATGCCGAAAGCCGCAAGCAGAGAATTCGCCACGTTTTCGCCGAACACGGCAAGCACGGTGTTGAAATATTCCCTGCCCGTTTCCTTGTAGGTGTTGTTTATGTTAAATACATAGGTGTCGCCGTCCGCGTCAACTCTCACCCCGTCAAAGAACGCCCTGCCGAGGTTGAAGATTATGTCGGAAAACGCTTCCTGCGCCGAAAAGATATTGTCCTCGTCGAACGCAACGCCCAGCAAATCGAAAATCCCTACGTTCTCCACTTGCAGGCGCGCGTCCGAAAGCGCGAGCCCCGGTGCGATGTCTATCCAGGTGGACGAGCTGTCGCAGACAATCCTGAAAAGCACTCCGTCATCGGAGGAGGCGTCCGAGATGTCCGAAAGTTCACCTTCGTCTGCCGCGGCGGAAGTCGCCTGCCTGACTTCCAGCACCAGACACGAGTTTGCCGCGTCCGCCGCCGTAAGGTCGTAATTCAGTCCCAGCAAAAAGGTGTAATCCTCCCCCTCCGCCGTCACGTCGGAAGAGAATTTCACGCCTATTTTGCCGCCGTCGAGCACAATTGAGTCCGCTATGCGGTCTGCCGCGTCTTCGAGATATTTTTCCCAGGACACGGGAGTCGTCGTCGGAAGGTCGTCGCCCCGGTCACAGGCGGCAAGCGTCCCCGCGAGCATACACGCAAGCAGGACAAATATAATGAGCAAAAACGCCTTCTTCTTCATTCGCACCTCCTTCCGCGGCACAACGAATATGCGCGTGCAGGCACTTCATACGTCTTTTTGCGGCTGTAAACTGCCGTTTTATGCAAAATACCGTTTGTCATTGCCGTTTGAGCTGCACCGTGATTTCCAAGCCGCACGGCACGTTTGCGGAGGCTTTTATGCTGCCGCCCATACCCTCGACTATCGCCTGCGCTATCGAAAGCCCCAGCCCCGTGCCGGGGATGTCTTTCACGTTGTCCGCGCGGTAGAAACGGTCGAAGATGGAGTAGAGGTCGCCTTTCGGCACGCCTATGCCCGTGTCGCTCACGGTCAGCACGCAGCCGTCCTTCGTGTTTTTCAGCCTGACGTTTATCCTGTCCCCTTCGCGGGTGTATTTCACCGCATTTTCGATGAGTACGGACGCAAGCTGCTTTATCTTCTCCCTGTCCACGGGGATGTCGCAGTAATCGATGTTGGCGATGAGAGCTTTGTTTGCCATCGTCGCCATATCGGCGAACATATCCACCGTGTCGGACACCACGTCGCTCATCTTCGTTTCCTTCCCCCTGCCCGCGCTTCTGCCGCGGACTATGTTGAGCAGCCCGGAGGAAATGTCGGACATATAATCCACTTCGTCAAGACTTGCGTAAAGCATCTCCGCCTGCTCCGAAACTTTCGCTTCGGGAGAGGCAAGCACGTTTTCCAGATTGCCCTTGATGACGGCAAGAGGGGTGCGGATTTCGTGCGACATATCGTTGATGAAATCCTTCTGCTTGATGTAATCCGTCATTATGGGCTTGATGGCGATGTAGCCCCATACGAAGCTGAACACCACCGCCACCACGATGAACGCAATCGCGAACGGGATGCTGTAAAGCGAAATCTCGTCCATCGCCGCGACCAGGCTGTCGCACGGGGCGAAGACTTTCACATAGTAAGTCGATTCCGAAGCGCCGTCGGACGCGGGCACCTCCGCGGTGTAGGTTTCGAACCAATGTCCCGCAATCTCTTCCCTGCGGTTCTCACCGACGCGGCCGCCGAGCGAGGGACGGTTGACGTCAATGAATTCGTCCGCCGTTTCTATCATCACGTTGCCGCCCGTCACGGTGTAAAGGGCGAAATAGTATTCCGGCGAATCGTACAGCGTCGCGCTGCTCTCGCCGAGAGTGTTCTTTATTTCCGCCACTCCGCGCGCCGCCAGGTCCTCGGCATATGCGCGCACGCCGTCCCGCACCGCGTCCTGCTGTGCCGTCGCAACATACACCCCGAAACCCGCAATAAGCGAGCCGAACACCAGAAGTATCAGCACGAGATTTATGAGCGCGAACAGCAGCCAACGCTTTTTTATGTCACGGTCTACTCTCACCATATCAGATTTTCTCCGTCCACATATATCCCGTCGCTTTGATGGTTTTCAGACATACGTCCAGACCGTACTCCGAAAGTATCTTCCTCAGACGGAATATGTTTATCTCGATTACCGACGTCCCCGTGGTAGAATAATATCCCCAGATTCTGTCGAAAATCTGCTGCTTGGTCATAATGATTTCCTTGTTGCGCACGAGAAGTTCGAGGATTTCGTACGTCTTGCGGTTCATAGGGACATAGTTGCCGTCCACCGTCATCATCTTGTTGACGTAGTTCACCTCCATATTGCGGAACTTGTAGTGTGTGCTGCTGAAATTGCCGCCCGTACGCCTGAGGCACGCCTCCACGCGCGCCATAAGCTCCTCTCTCGCAAAAGGCTTCGTCATATAATCGTCCGCGCCGAGCCTGAAACAGTCGATTTTTTTGTCGATGTCGCTGAGAGCGGAAAGGATGATGACGGGCATAAGATAGGTGCGGCGGATTTCTTTGAGCACTTCCATTCCCGACAGCTTTCCGAGCATAAGGTCGAGAATGATAAGGTCGTAATAAGTCTTTTCCACGTCCTGCAATGCCTTCTCCCCCGAGAGCGCGATGTCCACATCCCCTATGACGCTGAGCGATGTCGAAAGTATCTTCGCCAGCTTTTCGTCGTCTTCAACCACCAAAAGGCGCATAATCTGACCTCCGTTGCCGTTTTGCGGCATTTTATTGTTTACACTAAGGTTACAAAATGATTAAATTCATCTTAAACCCAATAACCAATATACAGCAAATCCGCGTTATATACAATATATTTTCCGTTTATGTCAGAATAATTTAATAAAGGTGCAATGAAAATGAAATTATTCCGCGCCGCCCGCCGTCCCCTTCGCCGCGCGTGCCCGAATTGACAAAAAGAAAGCGCACGGCGGACCGTGCGCTTTCCTCCTCTCCCGCAAACGTCAGGTTTCGATGATGTCCGCCGCCCTCAAAGACGCCAGAAGTTCGTTTATTTTGTTGGCGAGCGTTTCGGTATTGGCGGTGGTCGCCACGTCCGCAACGGCAGTGCCGGGGGTCACGGGACCGGTCGCACCCGTAGGACCGGTGGGACCTGTCGGACCGGTGGGGCCCGTCGGACCTTCGTCACCCGTGGGACCCTGCGCACCTTGCGCACCCGCGTCACCCGTGGGGCCCGTCGCGCCCGTGGGCCCCGTCGCTCCCGTGGGACCAGTAGGACCCGTAGGACCGGTAGGACCCGTCGGACCTGTGGGGCCCGTCGGACCTTCGTCACCCTGCAAACCTTGCGCACCCGCGTCACCCGTGGGGCCCGTCGCGCCCGTAGGACCCGTCGCACCCGTAGGACCGGTTGGACCTGTCGGACCGGTGGGACCCGTCGGACCTTCGTCACCCGTGGGACCCTGCGCACCTTGCGCGCCCGCGTCACCCGTGGGGCCCGTCGCGCCCGTAGGACCCGTCGCACCCGTAGGACCGGTTGGACCTGTCGGACCGGTGGGACCCGTCGGACCTTCGTCACCCGTGGGACCCTGCGCACCTTGCGCGCCCGCGTCACCCGTGGGGCCCGTCGCGCCCGTGGGACCCGTCGCACCCGTGGGACCGGTGGGGCCGGCGCCCGTCCCAGAAGGACCTGTCGGGCCGGTTGCGCCTGTCGGTCCGGTTGCTCCCGTTGCACCTGTTGCGCCCGTGGCGCCTGTCGCTCCCTGCGTACCCGCGACGCCCTGCAAACCCTGAACGCCCTGCGGGCCTGTTGCACCCTGTGCTCCCGTGGCACCCGTCGCGCCCGTGGCACCCGTTGCGCCCTGCGTTCCCGCAGCGCCCGTGGCACCCGTTGCGCCCGTAGCTCCCGTTGCGCCTGTGGCGCCTGTCGCTCCCGTCGCACCTTGCGGTATAGTAAAGGTAAGAATGGGGTTTGCTCCGCCGGTATCCGTGACGGACGCAGCGGTGCCCGGCTGTCCCGTTATGGTCTGCCCCACCGTTACGGTCACCGCCGAAGGTCCGGTCGGTCCCGTAGGCCCCAGCGGGCCTTGCGGTCCTATCGGTCCGCGCGGACCCGTCGGCCCCGTCGGCCCCTGACAGCAACAGCTTCCGCGCGGTGCGGGTTCGGGCGTGACATTCCCGCCGCATCTGCACGGATAGCAGCCGCATACTCTGCAATATCTGTTAGAAAACATAGCGTGTCCTCCTGAAATTTATGTAAACCAAAATTCCCTACTACATCATATAAATGCAATGTCGCGGAGGTTACTATGGAAGGACTGCTCTCACTTTGTCTGATTGTCAAAAACGAGGAAAAAGTGCTGGCGCGGGCGCTGGACGGAGTGCGCGCGTACGCGGACGAAATAATAATCGCCGACACGGGCAGCACGGACGGCACGAAAAAGATTGCCTCGGAATATACGGACAAAATTTACGATTTTGAGTGGAAGGACGACTTCGCCGCCGCAAGGAACTTCGCCTTTTCCAAGGCGACGTGCGAATATATAATGTGGATGGACGCCGACGACATCGTCACTCCCGAAAACGGAGTTCTGCTCGGCAAACTCCGCAAACGGCTGGAAACCGAAAAACCCGACGTGGTTATGTGCCGCTACGACGTGGCGTTCGACGCGGAGGGGCGCGCGACGTATTCCTATATACGCGAAAGGATACTCCGCCGCGAGAACTGCCCTCCCTGGGTGGGCTGCGTCCACGAATGTATTTCTCCGCAGGGGAAAATCATATTCTCGCACTTCACGATGCGCCACGGCGAAGTCCCCGGAAAAGTGCGCGGAAGGCGCAACCTCGACATTTATCAGAAAAACATCGCCGCAGGCGTCAGGCTCGACCCGCGCCATACATTTTATTACGGAAGGGAGCTTTACTCCAACCGCCTTTACGCCGAAGCGGCGGCTGTCCTCACGGGCGCGGTAGAGGGCGAGGGTTGGGCGGTCAACAAAATCGAGTCCGGCAAGGTGCTTGCCGACTGCTACATCGCGCTCGGAAAGTACGACGAGGCTATGAAAACGCTGCTGGGCACTTTCCGTTTCGGCGAGCCGCGTGCCGCGGTTTTATGCAAGCTCGGGTCGCTGTTCAAGCGCAAAAAGATGTGGAGAGAAGCAATATATTGGTATTCGGCGGCATTAACGGCAAAAGATTTCTCCGCATACGGCGATTTCGACCAGCCCGAATGCAGGGGGATTATCCCGCTCGTGGAGCTCACGGCGTGCTACTGGCAGGACGGAGAGGAGAAAAAAGCCGTGGAATGCCACAAGACGGCGGCAGAACTGCAACCCGACCACCCTTCCGTCGTGTTCAACCGGAAGTTCTTCGAAAGCCGAGGGCTGCTCTGAACGGGTTGCTCCGAATGTGCGCAAAACCCGATTTGCGCAAAGTAAGGGCGCGCCCGCGGCGCGCCCTCTTTTTGACCCGCGGGATGTCCCGCGAAGACCGTGGAAATCATTTTCGGACGTCGTATATTCTGAAATTCCCGTTGCTGACGGAACGCGAAAAGAAATCGCCGTCCGACGGCATACCGTTAAAGTAGCAGTCTATGCACCCCGTGGTGCACTTGTGCCCCGCAATCATAACATTGACTTCCCTGCCCGCGTATTCCGCGGTCAGTTCGTCCAGAAAGGAATATATCCTGTCCGCGAAATCTTTCGGGTTTTCCACGCCGTCGTAAACCGTCGGGTCGGGGATGAGCCCGACGACAAGGCGCATATTTTCGTCGATAACCTGCCCGTCGGCGCTGCCTACGTCAAACGGCTGCAATCTCTCGTCCGTGACGACCGCCGCACCCCGCGTCGCAATCCGCGCCGTCTGCACGGCTCTTTCCTGCGGAGAGGAATACACCGCCGCGAAGGACACGCCTTTCAGCTCGTCGGCAAGCCGCTCCGCCTGCGCAATGCCCGTCGCATTGAGAGGCAGACCGTGCCGCCCCTGCATCCTCTTCTGCACGTTGAGGTCGGTCTGACCGTGTCTAACCGTATAAATTCTCATAAGTCGTTCCTTCTGAGAGCAATATGCGCACGATTTCCTCGTTGCGCGCGCGTATTTTCGCATTCACGCGGTTGTTGAAATCGCCGCGGTCGCTGTTTGCGAAATCCACCTGAAACACGGGCATCGCTTTCAGCCACATATCGAAATTCTCGTTGTCGAGCAGCGCGGCATTGTGTTTTTCGGCAAATTTCACCAACGACCACGCGCCTATGTCGCGGAACACGTCGCCGACAGTAGCCACGGAAACCGTCGCCTGCGCCTGATTTACGCGCAGTTTCCAGCGGTACAGCCTCGTGACGCTGATTTCCATCGCATAGCGCTGTATATCGTCAGCCAGCACGTCCGTCCCCATACGGTTGTGCCATTCGTGCGACGCATTCGAGTCGATGTCGAAAAAGTAAGCGGAAAAATCGCTCTCCTCCGTTTCTCCTTCGGGTATTTCGTATTCGCGCCTGTCCATAAGCACGACGCCCGCGGACGTCCCGTTCTGCGTGACGTCGTTGTAGGTCAGGTCGTCAATGGTCACTCCGCCCGAAAATTCGGACCCGAACACGTTGACCTCGTCGTAATGGACGAAATCGTATATCGTTTTGCCGTTGTATTCCACCGTTGCCAGCCAGTCGTGGAAGGAGTCGAGGCTTTGGTTTTCGCCGAAATAAGTGCTCTGCAAAAACAGTATCACGACCTCACCGGGATGTTCGTCGAGAAATTTCAGCACGTCCAGCACGTCCAGCGCGAATTCCCTGCCCAGCATATTATGCGTTGCGAACCATTCCCCGTCGTAATATGTATATTTGAAATGCAGCATCCGCGCCCCCTGCATCAGCAGTTGATACGGAGACACCACCTGCGTGACCGCCATACGGTACTGAAAACCCGAGGTTATCGGAAAGACAGACTTCAACATATCGCTGCCCGGCTTGTTATCGATTGAGTTGTCGGCGCTTACGGAAAAGGAATTCGCATCGTGAGCCCCCAGCATCGCGATGTCTATGATTCTGGGGTTTGCCTCCGTGATGCCCTCGATGTCCGCGAGCACGGTCCCGTACGCTCCGTCCGTATTCCCCGTCCCGACGCCGAGCGTACGGACGTTGAGCATCACGGCAAAGAACACCGTAAGCACGACGACGGGTATGAGCACCCCGCACAGAATGCGCGCCGTGCGCCTGCGCTTCAACCTTGCCGTCACCGCCGCCCGCTCTTCGGCGGACACCGTCACCACCCTTATTCCTTCAAAATCCTCTCTCATTTGCGTCTGCTCCCGCACAATCCTCGGCGGAACGCTCCGGCTCCGCTTTCGTGCAAAGACAATTATACAACGCCCGCGCGCTTCGCACAATGCCTCCTTTTCCGCCAAGTATTCTAAAAAACGACGAAAACTATTATACTTTTTGGCGAAATTTATAATACTTTTTCTCAAAATCCTACTGTTTAGTGGATTTCCGAAATTGCGCAAGGATTTCCTTCCTTCTTGCAAAATCACTCTCTTTTTAAGCATTTTTCCGCGTTTGCCGAGGCAAAAACCCCTTCCGCAGCCCTCTCCGCGGGCATTCCGCGCATCTCGCCCCGCACCCGTTTCGCCTGGCGGTCGGGGCAACGGAGCGTTGCCCTTTTGCCGTCGCACCGCACTTTCCGACAATGCCGCAGTCACTCCTTTGTCTGCCGCAGAGCGAAACCTTCCCGACCTGTGCGGACGCAAAAAAAAAGCTCCGCGCCTGCGGAGCTTTTAACCGTGTTTTCTGCCGTGTTTGCGGCGATGTCAGACTTCGGGCAGTTCGCTTTCGCCCGCGGCAAGAGATTCGTCTGTGGGAGGTGCGTCTTGCAGTTCCCCGCGCATAAAGCGGTCGTAGGACACCATATCGAAGTAGCCCGTTCCCGTCAGACCGAAGAGGATGACTTTCTTCTCGCCCGTTTCCTTGCACTTTCTCGCTTCGTCCATTGCGACCTTGATGGCGTGAGAGGATTCGGGAGCGGGAAGTATGCCCTCCACTCTCGCGAACTCGACCGCCGCCTTGAACACGTCAACCTGGCCGACTGCGCGCGCCTCGTCGAGATAGCCGTCGTGGTAGAGCTGACTGAGTATGGGGCTCATTCCGTGATAGCGCAGACCGCCTGCGTGCGTGGGAGCGGGCATAAAACCGCTGCCGAGCGTGTACATCTTCGCAAGCGGAGTGACCTTGCCCGTGTCGCAGAAGTCGTACGCGAACTTGCCGCGCGTCAGCGACGGGCAGCTCATCGGCTCCACCGCGATGAAGTACGGGTTGCGCTCCCCTTTCAGTTTGTCGCGCATAAACGGCGCCATCAGACCGCCGAGGTTGCTTCCGCCGCCCGCGCAGCCGATGACCATATCGGGATATACGTCGTATTTTTCCATCGCCGCCTTGCTTTCGAGCCCGATGACCGACTGGTGCAGCACCACCTGATTGAGTACGCTGCCCAGCACATAGCGGGTGTCCTTGCTCGTCACGGCGACTTCCACCGCTTCCGAGATTGCGGTGCCGAGGCTGCCGCTGGTGTTTTCGGGATGTTCCGCCAGCATTTTTCTGCCCACCGCGGTCGTATCGGAAGGAGAAGGTATGACCTTTGCTCCGTACACCTGCATCACGGCGCGGCGCTGCGGCTTCTGCTCATAGGAGCAGCGCACCATATACACGGTGAGGTCAAGCCCGAAATATCCGCACGCCATAGAGAGCGCGGTGCCCCATTGTCCCGCACCCGTTTCGGTCGTGACGCCTTTCAGCCCCTGCTCCTTTGCGTAATACGCCTGCGCAATCGCGCTGTTGAGCTTGTGGCTGCCGCTGGTGTTGTTGCCTTCGAATTTATAATAGATTTCCGCAGGCGTGTCGAGATACTTTTCAAGGCAGTACGCGCGCACCAGGGGCGACGGGCGGTACATCTTGTAAAAATCTCTGACTGCCTTCGGGATTTCGATGAAAGCGTCCTTGTCGTTCAGCTCCTGCTTGGCAAGCTCTGTGCAGAACACGGGTTCGAGTTCGGAGAGCGTCACGGGCTCGTGCGTTGCCGGATTGAGGAGGGGACGGTGGTCTGTGCGCATATCGGCACGCACGTTGTACCATTCCTTGGGCAGCTCGTTTTCGGACAGATAGATTTTGTAAGGGATTTCTTTTTTGCTCATAGGAATTACCTCCGTTCTTATTTTCTTGCCGGCAACGCCGGAGAATGTCTTTTCCGTTCACCCGTTTGCGCGCACGGGCTTACACATCGTTTCCGTGCCATACCGCGCCTGCGGACAATGCGTCAAACGGGCTTTCCCCGCAACACGCCGCCGACGTCTGTCGCCTCCTGCCCGGCCGAAACACGCTTCGTGTTTTCGACCAAACATCCGTTCCGACGCATTCGGGTTTGCAGTTTTGCCGAAGGAACAAAAAACCCGACAGCAAAAACTGCTGTCGGGGACAAAGTCTTGGACTCTGCGGTGCCACCCCGCATTGACACGGCATCGCTGCCGCACCCACTCATCGACTGCCAACACAGTCAGGCTTCTTACGCGAGCTTTACGTCCTCGGCTACTCGTTGCCTTTCGCCTCGGCCCTCCGGGGCCCATATTATCGGGTTCGGTTCCTGCCGGCATCACACCGCCGCCGACTCTCTCTGAGTCCGTCACCCGTTTTCTTCCCGTCAACGGTTTGTTAAGTTGCCTTAATACTATCACCGCTTTTTTTTGCTGTCAACGGATTTTTTGCTCCTCTGCGACATTTTTTATAATAGAGTCTTCTTCCGCTCTCGGTGCGTTTTTTTGCATCGCAAAACTGCCCTCCGTTCCTGTTTCGGGCATTCTTCATCCGAGAATTCTCGCTTCGCCCGCGGCACATATGCCCGTTCTGCCATATGAGAACACGCCCTCTTTGTTCGCCCTCTCTTTTCAGACTCCCGCCGCCCTCTTAGCGTCCCCATCCTTTAATATACCGCCGCGTGGCGCGCGCCCGCGCACATTCTGCACGCATCGGGCGCGCATAACCTTCAAGAAAATTTTCGGACGTCATTGTCGCGAACGTCGTTCGCGGCGCGTCTGCGACGAATTCGACGCTCCGACAACCTCTGTCACAGCCCGAAGCGGCTCTTTTTTCCTTATTCGGCAAAATAAGCTGCAAAATCGCTTTACAAATTTAGCGAGGTAAAGTATAATGACACGGTAATCTCCGCCGAAACAGGCAGAGGAACTCATCAGGAGGGATATATGAAAAAGAAAATTTTCGCACTCGTGCTCGTCGTCGCGCTCGTCGCCTCCGTCGCCGTCGGTCTCGCCGCCTGCGACAACGACAGCAAAATCGTCACCGTCGGCTACACTCTCTATTCGCCGATGAATTATATCGAAAATAACGAGCTCATCGGCTTCGACACGGAGCTTGCCAAGGCGGTGTTCGCTGAGCTCGGATACGAAGTCGTGTTCAAGGAAATCAACTGGGGACAGAAATATGTCGAACTCAATTCGGGTTCCGTCGACTGTCTGTGGAACGGTTTCACCGCAAACGGTGCCGACGACGGCACGCCCCGCGACCAGCTTGTCGACTTTTCTTACAAATATATGATTAACAAGCAGTGCGTTGTGGTGCGTACGGACGGCGATTACGCCAATGCGACCTTTGATATGCTCAACAGCGCAACCGTTTCCGGAGCGTTCGAAAGCGGCAGCGCCGGTGAGGAATATGTCGCAACCAATATGCCGAACTGCACTCATAAAGGCGCCACTTCCCAGATGACGGCGCTCACCGAGGTCAACACACGTGCTTCGCAGTTTGCAGTAGTCGATTACCTGCTTGCCAACAGCATAGTAGGTCAGGGCGATTATTCCAACCTCAAGATAATCGACGAACTCAGCTCCGAAGACGAACAGTATGCAATAGGCTTCCGCAAAGGCGACACTCTGCGTGACGAAGTCAACGCGGTTCTCCAAAAGTTCATCGAAGACGGCACCACGCTGAAAATCGCCGAAAAATACGGCCTGCAAAACGCGCTGATTACGGACTATTCCGTGCTCGGCTAAGTTTGATAAACAACGGGAAGGGAGCCTGAACTCCCTTCCCATTTGATTATGGATTTCGGTCAAGTATTCGTTTATCTGCTGGACGGGTTCAGATATACCTGCCTCATTTTCTTTTTTACGCTGCTGTTTTCGCTGCCGCTCGGTTTGCTCATGAGTTTTTGCTCGATGAGCAAAATCAAAATCGTCAGAATTGTCATGAAAATCATCGTCTGGATTATCCGCGGCATCCCGCTGATGTTGCAGATTTTCATGATATATTATCTGCCCGGACTGCTCGGCACGGACAATATGTTTGCCCAAGTCGACCTGTACTTCATCGTGCATTACGGGCTGACGGATATGGGGCGTTTCCTTGCGGTAATCATAGCGTTTTCAATCAACTATGCGGCATATTTTTCGGAAATTTTCCGCGGCGGCATAGAGAGCATCCCGCGTGGACAATATGAAGCCGCGCAGGTTCTCGGCATGACGCGCTCGCAGACTTTCTTCCGCATAATCCTGCCGCAGGTGACAAAACGAATATTGCCGCCGATGTCCAACGAGATAATCACTCTCGTAAAAGACACGGCTCTGTCCCGCGTCATCCTGATTTCCGAACTTATAATGCAGGCGGAAAAACTGCTTTCCCAGGCGTTAATCTGGCCGTTGTTCTTTACGGGCGTCTTCTATCTCGTATTCGTCGGCATTCTGACGCTGATATTCCGCTTCGCAGAAAAGAAGCTGAGCTATTACAAGGTGTGATATGGCGATACTCGAAGTTGCAGGACTGAAAAAAAGTTTCGGAAATCACGAGGTGCTCAAAGGCATCGATTTCGAGTTGCAGAAAGGCGAAGTGCTCGCCATAATCGGCTCTTCCGGCAGCGGCAAGACCACTTTGCTCCGTTGTCTGAACTTCCTCGAAACCGCCGACGAAGGACGGATTGTCGTAGGCGGCGAAGTGCTCTTCGACGGCAATGCCGCGGACAAGAAAAATGCGGAAGACATACGCAAAAAGAGATTGCACTTCGGATTGGTGTTCCAACAGTTCAACCTCTTTCCGCACTATAATGCCATAACCAACATCAAGCTCGCCGCCGAACTCCTCGGCAAGGAAAAGAGCCGCAAAGAATGCGCGGAAATCGACGCCGCGGCAAAATCCGAAAAGCGCGAGATTCTCTTGCGCCACAAGGCGGAAAGTGACGCGCTGAAAAACGAAAATCTGCCGAAAACGGAGTTTAACGTCAAGAAAAAGCAACTTAAAGCCACTCATCGCGCGGAACTTCTGGATTTCGCCGACAAAGTGAAGGCGGAAAAAACCGCTGTGCGCGAAAGGCTTTTCGGCGACATTGACAGACGCGCACAGGCGCTTCTGGACAGAGTCGGGCTCGGTGACCGCGCGGCGGCATATCCGTGCGAACTTTCGGGCGGACAGCAACAGCGCATAGCCATTGCGCGCGCCCTCGCGCTCTCTCCCGACATCCTTTGCTTCGACGAGCCGACCTCTGCGCTCGACCCCGAACTGACGGGCGAGGTGCTCAAAGTCATCAAAGGGCTGAAATCGGGCGACAGCACTATGATTGTCGTCACGCACGAAATGGACTTCGCGCGCAATGTGGCGGACAAGGTCATCTTTATGGCGGACGGCGTGATAGAAGAAATGGGCACGCCTTATCAGATTTTCGAAAATCCGCAGAGCGAAAAGACGCAGGCTTTTCTGCGCAAATCCCGCGAGCAAACCGTCGGAGAAGAATAGGCGCGCAAACACCCGCGGGCAAACAGACTGACCAACGCACCCGTACGGGTGCGTTTTTATTCCGTTTTTCACCCGCAACGCGCGCATCGCTCCGCTCCGCACAAGACAACTGACGCCGCAACAGGCAATTTCTCTTGATTTCGGGAAATAATATGCTATAATCTCCTTACCTGCGTCGCGTACCCTCGGCGTGGGGGTGTACCGGCTTCGACAGTCGGTTTGAGACGGGGTAAGCATGCCGCAGGCTCGTCTGCGTAAAAACGGAAATAAAAAATAAACGCGAAAAATACGCAAAAGAACTCCACTATGGAGTTCGCCCTCGCTGCATAATTTAGTCAGCGTGTCGCCCTCGGGTTTTCTGTTCCCCGGGCAAGCGGCATCATAAAAACAGACAACGCGGCCCCATCGCCCGGTAAGGCCGCTGTCATTACGGGCTTGTCAAGCGGAGGCTCGCCGACGTGCCGAAGCGAGAGACACCGAAACGCCGGATAAGCATGTAGAAATCACCGCCAACGGCCGGTTGGACCGGGGTTCGACTCCCCGCACCTCCACCAAATCAGGCAAAACCCTACTGTTTAGTAGGGTTTTCTTGTTTTGATTTTGTGCCATTTTGTGTCAGCCCGCCCTGCTCCGATTTTGCAGCCGAACATACTCTTGCCCTCGCATTTATTGTTGCGTATAATAAGAACACCTAGGTAGGTGCTTTTATGAAAAAGGCTTTACGCATAATTGCTATCGTTATGCCCTTTGTACTTCTTGCGTTGTTTTTTGTGCCATTTTCAAGTATGACGCGTGTATATGAAGAGGTTATATATACCAATCAAATTTCCCTCTTTTCTATAGCACAAGATAAAAACTTCAACACTCTTGCTTCAATAGTTATTAGCGTGTTTGTAATCGGCATGCTTATTTCAATAGTGTGTGCTTTTCTGACTCAAAAACATAGCGCCGCGGTTTGCGGCAACATTTTATCGTTTTCCAGCATCTGGATTTTTGCAAGCGTGCTCATTGCATATTATAGACAGCATAACTACCAGTATTCCCCCCACGCCGCCTTTTACATATCCCTTATTCTGTCGGCGTTCTTCCTTGCGGTGTTTATCGCATATGCGGTCAAGTGGCTGAAACCGCGTCTTGCGAACCGTCCTCCCCGTGAGCACAAGCCTACCAAGTCCGAGCGCATAGCGGAGTTGGAACGGCAGGTCGCGGAACTGAAAGCAAAGGAAAAGGACGCCGAATAGCGTCCTTTTTGATGCAAGATAAAAGCAATTTCAAAGCGGGATGCAACGTGCCGCACCGCCCGACTTCACGGGAGCGCACACATCAGAGCAAAGCGAGCACATCCTGCGCGTTGGTGTCGGGGTTGACTTTCGGCATCACGGCGGCAATTCTTCCATCCTCTCCCACGATGAAGGTGCTGCGGACGACGCCCATAACGGTCTTGCCGTACATCTTTTTCTCCTGCCACACCCCGTAGGCTTTGATTGCGTTGAGGTCAACATCCGAAAGCAGAATGAACGGAAGGGAGAATTTCTCCGCGAATTTCGCGTGCGAGGCGACTCCGTCTTTGCTGATGCCTATCACGGTCACGCCTCTCTTGCGGAATTCATCGTATGCAGAGGCAAACGCACACGCCTGACGGGTGCATCCCGGCGTGTTGTCTTTGGGATAAAAATAAACCACGACTTTCCTGCCGGCGAAATCGGACAGGGAAACAATGTTGCCGTCCTTGTCGGGAAGCGAAAAATCGGGGGCGATTGTGCCTTTTTCCAACATATATAACCTCTCCGTTTTATGTCGCCTTACTTTAAGCGGCGCCGCGGACTTGTCACTTCTGTGCTTCGAAGTTGTCGAGCTTCTTCTTTTCCAGCTTCCAGTATATTGTGCGGACGAAGGGGAAGACGGCAAACAAAACGAGTGCAAACGAGAAAAGTTTGCAGGGATTGACGTACTTCTTCTTCTTTTCCAGCCCTTTGACCATCGCTTTTGCTACGTGCGTGGGTTTCTGCACGGGGAAAGGTTTCTGACGGATGACCTTGTCCTGTCCTTTGACCGCCGCCTTGAAGAAGTTGGTGTCCGTGGCGACGGGGTAAAGACAGGTCATCTTGATGTTTGCGGGCATTTCGAGCCTGAGCGCCTGCTGGAAGCCCTGCACGGCAAACTTCGAGGAGCTGTAAAGCGCATAACCGGGCATCCCCATCTTGCCTATGGCGGAAACGGTCATTGCGAACTGCCCTTCCCTGCCGCCGAGGTACGCGCGGAATTTCTGATAGGAATAGATGGGCGAGAACACGTTCGTCTCGAATATGCGCGCGGTGCGCGTCCAGTCCACGTAATCCATCGTTTCGTAATACGGGAAACCGGCATTGGCATAGAAAATATCGATGCCGCCCAGTCTCTCTTCCGCCGCGGCGAATATGGCGTCCACGCCGTCCTGCGTCGAAACGTCGCAAGTCATCGGCACGACCTTGTTGCGGTCGAACTTTTCGATGTTGTCCGTGTTGAGGTCCACGGCGAGAATTTTGTTGTCGCCTGCGGCAAGAAGTTTGAGCACTTCAAGACCTATGCCGCTGTTCGCCCCGGTGAGCACTATTTTTTTGCCCGTAATCATAATTGTTCCTCCCTTTTATGCTTTATAAAGTGCTTGTTGTGCGATGTCGCGCATCACTCGCAGAGAATGCGCAGCAGATTGCGGGCGGCCTCGCGCAACTCCTCGACGGTGCCCGTATTCTCCACCGTGCGGGTCGCTATGCGCCTGAGCACGAATGTCGGCAGCTGCGAACGCATAATCGCTTTTGCGCGCGGAAGCGCGAGCCCCCTGCCTTGCAGACGTTTCAGCCTTTCCCGCCTGGGGGCGGTGACAAGGATGATTTCGTCGAACATATCCTTCATCCCGCTTTCGAGCACGAGAGGCAGCTCCACCACCAGAGGGTCCGCGTCGCATTCGGCAATCTTTTTCGCAATCTCCGGGTGCGCAATCGCATTCAGCGCAAGCCTGCTCTCCTTGTCGGAAAACACAAGTGCGGCAAGGCGGGGTTTGTCGACCACGCCGCAGACCACGCACTCGGGAAACCGTGCCGCTATCTTCTCCACATATTCCGGGCTGCGCAGCAGCTCGGCGTTGATTTCGTCGGCGGACAGACACACAAGCCCCATCTCCCGCGCCACTTTCAGCACTTCGGATTTTCCGCTGCCTATGCCGCCTATAATCGCTACGTTCATCCTATCCTCTCATTTGAGTTCGCCCCAGCTCTTCGCCTTGTTTGCGTCGGCGACGAGGGGCACGCGCAGTCTGACTGCGCCCTCCATTTCTTCTTTGAGTATTTTCACGACTTCGTCCGCCTCGTCAGACGCGGCGTCCACGATGAGCTCGTCGTGTATCTGCAATATCATCTTCGACTTCATCCCCGCAAGCCGCCTTTCCACCGCGAGCATCGCAAGTTTGACGACATCCGCCGCCGAACCCTGCAACGGTGTGTTCATCGCCATTCTTTCCGCCGCCGTGCGCAGATTGTAGTTGGACGAAGATATCTCTTTCAGACTTCTGCGTCTGCCGAGCATAGTGACGGAATAGCCGTGTTCGCGCGCGAAAGCGATGTTGGCGTCCATAAACTCCTTCACCTTCGGATACGTCGCGAAATAGCGGTCGATGAACTCCTTCGCCTTATATTTCGGGATGGAGAGGTTTTCGGCAAGGCCGAAATCGCTCATTCCGTAAATTATGCCGAAATTGACCGCCTTCGCGTCCCTGCGCTGTGCGGGAGTGACTTCGCTCTGCGGAATGCCGAGTATCTGCGACGCGGTGAGCGCGTGTATGTCGGCGGAGTTGTTGTATGCCTCGATGAGTTTTTCGTCCCCGCTGAGATGGGCGAGCATACGCAGCTCTATCTGCGAGTAGTCTGCCGACACGAGCACGCAGCCCTCAGACGCCACAAACGCGCTTTTTACATCCTTAGCTTCCTCCCCGCGCACGGGAATATTCTGCAAATTCGGGTTGGCGGACGACAACCTGCCCGTTGCGGTGATGCACTGGTTGAACTCCGTGTGTATCTTTCCGCGGTTCACGAGGGGCTGCATTCCCGTCACATAAGTGCCGAGAAGTTTGGCGTAATGCCGCCATTCCAGCACCTGCTCCACCACGGGATGTGCGGCGGCAAGCCCCGTCAGCACGTCCTCGCTGACGGAATAGCCCGTCTTCGTCTTTTTGCCGTGTTTGAGCCCGAGTTTGTCGAACAGCACTTCTCCGAGCTGTTTGGGCGAAGCGATGTTGAACGTCGTCCCCGCGGCGGCATAAATGGAGGACGTAAGGGCGGCGAGCCTTTCCTCGTACTTGACTTTGAGCGCCGCGAGCCTATCGGTGTCTACGCATATACCGCGCTCTTCCATTGCGGCGAGCACGACGGTCAGCGGCTGTTCCACTTCGTAAAACAGTTTGTCCAGCCCCTGCTCGGGCAGCGACTTTTCCGCCTCCTCCGCATAGCGGAACATCGCCGCCGCACCGACGTCGTATCCCTCGGCGCCGAGCACTGCCTCGACGGACTTTATGGGAGCGCTCCCGCGAGTCAGGTGCGCCGCGGTCATAATGTCGAAAAACGCCTTCGGCGCAAAGCCGTATTTTTTCAAAAGGGATTTGTAATCGTAACAAATGAGCGTGCGACCTTCGGCAAGACTTTTCACGGCGGCGACGGCGTCGTCGAATGACATCCCCTCCGCGAAGAGGTCCTCGGCGCAGTCTATCTCGTATTCTTTGCCTCCTCCGAAAGAGAAGCTCACTCCCGCGCCTATCAGGACGGACACTCTGTCCCCTCCGTCTATCGCGGCGATGTCTTCCGCGGAACGGACTTTGACGACCTCTTTTTCAAAGGCGGGAGCGGCGCCGTCGGCGGCGACGAAAGTCATCCTCGCCGCAACGGAATTGAGTTCCAGCTCCTGCAACCTCTTCTGCACCTCTTCGGAATAGACCCCATTGAAGCGAAGGTCATCCTCCGTGACTTCCAGCGGGACGTTCTTGTCAATCGTCGCGAGCATGCGCGACAGCAAGGCTATATCGCGGCTGGCGGCGAGGGTTTCGCCGACCTTGCCTTTTATCTCTCCCGCGTGACAAAGCACTTCATCGAGCGTTTTGTACTGTTCAAGCAGCGCTTTTGCTGTTTTCTCGCCGACGCCCGCAACGCCCGGGATGTTGTCGCTCGGGTCACCGCGGAGCGCTTTGTAGTCTATGAAACTCTGCGGAGTGAACCCGTCTTCCGCAAGGCGGGCAAGGTCGATGACTTCGACGTCGCTCACGCCCTTTTTGGTCCAATAAATCCGCGTGGTGTCGCTCACCAGCTGAAAGCTGTCGCGGTCGCCCGTGAGTATGACCGTATCGTCGTCAAAACGCGCCGAGAGCGTGCCCAGCACGTCGTCGGCCTCATATCCCTCCTTGCTTATCACGGGCACTCTCATAAGCGTCAGAAGCTCTTTGAGAGGCTCGAACTGCTCGGCAAGTTCCGAGTCCATAGGCTTGCGCGTGCCTTTGTAGGGCGCATAAAGTTTGTGGCGGAAGGTCGGCGCTTTGAGGTCGAAAGCCGCCGCGACGTGAGTCGGCGCAAAATCCTTGACTATGCGGAGAAACAGGGTCAGAAAACCGTAAATCGCGCCCGTGTACGCCCCCTTGGATGTTTTGAGATTGGGGAGCGCGTGATAGGCGCGATGCACAAGACTGTTTGCGTCAATGAGCAGAATTTTGTTTTTTTCCGACATAAGGACTTTCCCTCAATCCGCCGCGACCGTCTGCGCGGAGTTTTCCGCCTCGGTCACGATGCGGAGCGCGTCCGCATAACCCAGCTGTTTGAGGTTTTCTATTCTTTCGGGCGAGAAAGCCATGGCTCTGCCCAGATTTGCGGACGGAGTTATGTAAAGTATGTCCAAATCGGACTGCTCTATTCTGCGCTTCGGCTGTTTGGAGTCGGGATTGGTGCGCACGACTATCATCTTCTTGCAGCCCGTGCGGGCGAGCAGATTGATGGGCATATTGTCGTAAACGCCGCCGTCGATGAACTTCTTGCCGTCTATCTGTTTGGGCGGGAAAATGGGGAAACACGCGGACGCCACGATATAATCTATCAGTTTGCCCTCGGGGATGTCCTTTTTCATCGCCTCGAAAGGTTCCATATCCGAGATGTTGTACGTCACGCAGCCGAAATCCACCGAGCTTGCGCGGATGTCCGCTTCGCTCAATCTGTTGTATACGAATTCCAGAGTGTGGTCGTAGGACTCTTTGATAATCTCGCGGGCGGAAAGCAGTTTCTTCCCCGTGGCGATGATGAGGTCGAGGTCGAAATCCTTCTGACGGAAACGTGCGACCGTATCGTCGTCGAAGTCGAACACGGGACAATATTTCGCTTCCTCCCAGTACTCCGCGAGTTTTTCTATCCCCTGCGAAGCCATCACCGCTCCGTTCAGAGCACCGATGGAAGTGCCCGTGATTGCGCTGAATGTGTAACCTTTTTCGATAAGGGCGATGAGGGCGCCGAGCTCGTAAGCTCCTTTGACGCCGCCGCCTTCGAGAACAAGACCGACGTTTTTAGACATTTTTCCCTCATATGCGGCGATATCGCGCGCAAATTTCTAAGTTAAAGTTTAATAAATTACGCGCGCGATGTCAAGCGGAAGAAATCTGCGCCGAAACGACGCAGTCCGCCCATACCGTTCGGCGCAGCTTTGCCCTCCCCTGCGTCTGCGGTATGCCGCGACGGGCGCGGGTTTTACGGGCAGCCCCACCGCCCGTTGACGCAAAAAAACGCCGCCCCGTGAGGAGCGGCGCCGCACTGCGTAACATTCGGGTCTTGCCCGTCAGTCCTGATGCAAACGGTCGATGAAACGGGTGTTCACGGTATAAGTCGCACCGGGGACTATGTCGCCTTCCGATGCGGTGTAACACCACACGCGGATGGGATTAGGCAACATACCCAATATCACTCCGCTGCCGCCTATTTCTCTGAACATGTCGGTTGACAATTCGACGAATCGTTCATCCTCGAAACTCGGATTGAGATAGCTCTTCTCGGAAAGACCCGTGGACACGAAACCGAAGTGTACATAGCTCGTACCGTCGTAATCTTTAATCAGATAAGCAAACTTCTGATTTTCCAAAGCGGTTCTCAACAACGCCATCGCGGGCTCAATCAACGCAGCGGCGGTGTCGTCGATGCTGTCCTTGTCAATAAGGCTTAAAGCGTCGGTGGACTGCCAGTTGTAAATGTCGAGGAACCCGGTCTGAATCAAAGTGGAGACCTGTCCCGCCGCAGCCTTTTGGTCGGCGAATTGTTTTTTGTAATCGTTATTGGAGAAATTGACATAATGGAAACTCATACCCGTGCCGATGAGGTTGGACATTACGAGATTGTGGGTGCGGAGTATGCTGTACTTCACATCCCCTTCTATTCCGTCGCCGTCCTCGTCGTGGGCAGATTCTTTGTCTTCCATATTCGTGGGGACATAGATGCCCGTGCCGCCCATATTGCGCACAATACAACCGTCAATCGTGAAATCCACGCCGTGCAGTCCTATGCCCGTGCCCGCATTCTGGATTATGGAGTATTCCAGACGGCAGGCGGTCAGATTGTCGTTGACGTACTCGTCGTCATAACTCACCGTCCTGAACTGTATCGCATAACCCTTTATGCCCTGCGCGTCGCTTGCCGCCTGTATCTCGTCGCCGACGTCGTTGTTGGGCGAAATGGTGACGTTGCTCACGACCGCCCCCTCTTCACGGACGGTCACCAGGCAGCAGTTGTACTCCGTCATAAACGACTGACTTGCATAAATGCGGTGATTGTTGCCGTACAGACTGCAACAAATCTGCGCTTCGTAGTTGTTGTACTGATACTTCTCCGCCGTCACGTCCAATGCGGTGAGCAACGGCTCGCCCGTTTCCGTATCGCAGTACGCGATGTCGGAGCCAAGCACGATGTCCCCGTCGAAGGCGGGAGTATTCGGGTCGTATCTATGGCTGAGTCCGTCAAAGAGTTTTGTAAAGGTCTGGGTGGAACGCGCCGCCACGAAAAACTCGTTGACGTCGTTGACCTCGACTGCGGGAATGACGGTTATCGTCAGCGTCTGTGCCGCAAGGGAAGGATTGCGCGGATAACGCGCGCTCACGGAAATCGTGATGTCAGTCCTTTCGCTTATCGCATCGGCATTGAACACAAGCACGTTGCCCTCGAAGGACGCGAGTTCGGGACGGTCGGTTTCGAATACGAAAGCGTCGTAAAATTCCGCTCTGTCGTCCGCTTCCTCTGGCACGACGGGAAGAGAGAGCGCGATTTCCAGCACGTTGTCGACATAAAACTCCGTGCCGCGGTCGTAATCATCCTCAGTCAGCTCGTGCGTCGGGTCGAAACGGTAGGAAGCGAACACGGTTTCGCGGGCAAGCCCGACTGCAAGAGAACTCTCGTCGAGCTGCAAGCGGAAGATGGATATCTTCTCGACCGCAAACAGTCTGATTTCTTTGCTGACTCCCGCAACGGTTGCCGTAATCGTGACTTCACCTTTCGAAACGGCGGTCACAACCCCGTTTTCGTCCACGGTCGCCACAGACTCGTCGCTGCTGCTCCACGTCGCCGACGGCGCTTCGTCCTGCGCTCCGATATCCGCAAGCCATTCTGCGTCGAGGTCGAGGGGAATTTCGCCGATACCGAGCGTATAGGTGTCTTCGCTGTCGGGGTCATAGGCGAAGAAATCGGCATTCGCTATGACGAAATCGTCCGCGCCGCAGACAACGAACGTCACGTCGCCCGCGGGAGAAGACACCGTTGCGGAAGACGCGCCGTCGTCTATGACAAGCACACCGTCCTCGATGACGCCGCCAGTTGCCGCCGCAGCGTCCGCGACGCCCGCCGCCGCAAGGTCGACGCTGCGCTCCGCGGTGTACACCGTACTGCCGAAAAGACTTGCGCCTGCTTTTACGGTTACGGTAAAGCCTTCACTTCGGACTTCTTCACCCGTGCCGTTTTGCGTTGCGCACATATATATCACGGCGCTTCCCTCGCCGACCGCTGTCACGACGCCGTTTGCGTCGACTGTGGCGACGGAGGGATTGTCCGACTCCCATCTGCCTTCCGTGACCATACTTCCGACCGGGTTGTATGCCGCGGAAAGCATTGTCTTGTCGCCCGTGAAAAGCTCGTTTTCACCCGACAGAGTGATGCTTTGGACATCGGAGTCCGTCACTTCGACAAGACAGGTGTCAAGATACCCTTCCGCATTTACCGACACCCTGAACGTGCAATAGCCCGTGATTTCCAGAAGCCCCGTGGTGTTGGTGTCCACAACCTTATATCCGTCGTCGGAAACCTCCACGAGTTCCGCACCGGGGACGCCCGAGGTCGTGACCTCGACGTCGCTGATCTGCCATTCGACGGTCTTGTTGGTGGCGCGTTCGGGGAGCACGGTGACATTTATGTAGTCGTTGAGATTGACTATATATCTGCCGTTTGCGTCCTCCTTCACGTCGGACCAGAATATCTGCACCGTGTCCCTGTCCATCGACACGCTTTCCACGCCGATATACGCCTGTGTGGAAACGAAGGACGTGACAAGTCCCACGATGAGCATAATGATGATGGGTATGACCACCAAAACGCCGAGCATGACTTTTTTCATATTTACTCCTTTACCGCGTACGTGCCGCGCGGAAGCCCCTGTCCGCGCGCCGCACGCTTTCTTTCCGCACCGGGAATGCGGAAAGTCCTCTCATTGTTTTCTCCCCTTTCCGAAGCCCTTGTGCCTGCCGCAGTCCCGTATGCGGTCAGGCTTCGCCGTGCAGGCGCTCTATGAGTTTGCTGTTTACGGTATACGTCATACCGGGCACGAGGTCCGTCGTTTCGTCGTTGTATCCGAAGAGGTATATCGGATTGTCACGAATGTTGAGCCCCACCGCTTCAAGCAGCCCCGATATACGGTTGAGAAGAGAAATATCGCTGCTGCAGAACCACTTGATGCGGCTGTCTTCCAGCGTCATATTCCAGCTGATTTCGTCGGGGTCAACCGCCTCCTGCGTATCGACATACCGCGCCGACATTTCTCCGGTATTCACGTCGTACACTCTCTCGGCGCGTCTTCCCTCGTCGTCATAACCGTACATAATATGCGACTGTTTGCCAAGGCCCATTGACATAAAGCCGAGGTGGATATACGTCACACCGTCCACTTCCCTGCGCACAGATTCCAGATTTTTTTCTTCAAGCAACATATCCTGCAAAGCACCTATCAGGACCTGTGCGGTACTCTCGTTCAAACCTATTTCCTTTAAGGTTTCCAAAGGCAGGAGCGTCAGACTTTCGCCGGGCTGCCAGTTGTACATATCCAGGAAGCCTTTCTGCGTAAACGTACTGCGCTGACCGGCACTTTCGTCATACTTCGAGTTCGAATAATTCCAGTCAAGATTGATGCCGGTGCCGACCATATTCGACATCACGCAATTGGTGAGCGTAAGGTTGTTATAGAACTGTATGCTGCCTTCCAACGCATTCCTGACGTGTATGCCTACGCCGCCGGTGTTGCGCATTATGCTGCCCTCTATCTCGACTTCGGCGCCCGAAAGCTGCACCAGCGTGGTGGCGTTTTCGAGTATGCAGAACTCTATCCTGCTGCCTTTTATCTGTGTCACCGTTTCGCCTGTGGCGGAGTTGCGTGCCCGAATATTGTACTTGATGCAATAGCCCGACGTAAACGTGGACGCATCGTCTATGGTCAAATCTCCGTTTTCGATGTCCTCATCCGAGAACGTATTGGGACGTATAGTGAGATTGCTGAACACGACGTTGTCGGCATAGACGTGGAAAATGGGTTCGGTCTTGCCTATCATCTGGTCCTTTTCGGCGGAAACGGTGTAACCGTTGCCGTATACGCTGCCGTAGGTGTAGATGTTGGTCGCGCCGTCTTGTCCGGCGGCATTCTCGACGGGAATGTCATTGAGGAAGACCGCACTCTTTTTTTCCGTTTCGAGCGCCCTCTTCAACGAAGCGTAATCGCCGACCGACACGCCGTCCACCACGGTGATGACAAACGAAGCCGTCGTATATTCGGGCAGATTGGCATATTTGGGATACTTCGCGCGGACGGTCACGGTGATGTCTATCTTCTCGCCGTTTTCCGCCGCCGCCTCGATAGCCGCTCCGTTGAAAGTCAGCAGATTGTTCGGTATGCCGTCGCCGTCGACATCGTTGAAATACGCAAGGTCGGGACGGTCTGTCGTGAACTCGAACGCCTCGTAGAAGCTCTCCTCATCCTCGCCTTCGAACATAGCGGGATAAAGCACTCCGACGGAGAATGTGTTGTCGACAAGTGCCCCGTCGTCGAATTTCATAGAAGCGAACACGGTTTCCTGCGCGAGTCCGACTTCGAGAGAGTCCTGCGTCACGGCGCTCACGAGCACGGCGACTTTACGCTGGACTTCGAGCGTGAGTTCCGCCTCCGCGCCGCCGTCGGTTGCCGTCGCGGTGATGACCGCGTCGCCGCTGGACAACCCCGTCACGGCACCGTTTTCGTCGACGGTGGCCACCTGGGTGTCGGAAGACGACCATATGACTTCCACGCTCTCGCCGCGTCTGAACACGGACGCGTATCTTGCCGTAAGATACAGCTCCTCTCCGCCCACTTCGAGGATATAATCTCCGAGCGCGCCGCGCTCCACGATTTCTATCGCGTTCTCTTCGCAGAGATTGATGATGGCGGGGGTATCGCTGCCCTCGATTTCGATTACGGCGCGGGTCGCTCCTTCCTCAAAACGGAATATGCCGTCCTCAACCGTACAGCCTACGCAGGCAGTTATGTCTTCGGGAGAAATTCCGAGTTCGTTTTCGATGTCGAAGCCGTCGTAATGGACGTTGACTATGTCGCCGTAAGAGGTCGCTCCCGCGGTGACGGTGACGACCATTCTGTTGCTTTCTATCACATTGCCCTTGGAGTCTTCCGCGCTCATCCACACTTCCGTTTCGCCTTCGCGAAGACCGGTGATGATGCCGTTGCGGTCGACAGACGCGACAACGGACTCCGAAACGTGCCATTCGACATTGTAAGCGGCGCCGTCCATAGGCGTGAACACGGCGCTCAGCATCTCCGAACTGCCGGCGCGCAGAGTAATACTGTCGTCAAGCGAGATGGCGGTGATGTCGCCGCCGACGACCACGGTGCAGACGTCGGTATAGGTTTCCGCCGTGACGACGATTTCGAAATTGCAGTGCACGTTGATGCGTATAGACCCGCCCGCGGTCACGGTATCGGTGTGGTTGCCGTTTGCGTCGAGCAGTTCGACGTACCAGAACCCGTCTTTGCCGTTGTCGCCGTCGGGATAGTTCGCGTCGCGGCTGCGGACGTTTCTTATGGACCATTCGTAGGTTTTGTCCGTAGCGCGTTCGGGCAGCACGGTGACGACAAACAGACCGCCGTCGCCGTCCAGCTTGTATGTTTCATTCACTTCGAGAGTGAGGTCGTGTTTATCCAGTTCCACGCTCTCGACCCCGATGTACGCATTGACGGAAACGAAGGTCGTGACCAGTCCCATCACCAGCAGCACAACGAGGGGAATGACAATGAGTATGCCAATCATTACTTTCTTCATATTTTACCTTATGCAAACACAGCCGTGCCGTCAGGGAGCGATTCTCTGATAGCGCTTTTCGAGGTTGACGAAGAGCGCCGCCACGCTGCCGGCAAGTATAACCACGGAAATCGCGGAGAGTATGGCGTAAATGTCGCCCATACTGTCGACTATCGTCACAGTGCCGATTGAGAGAGGCAGGAAGCTGAACACCATCGTGAACACGCCGAACACTGCCGCGACGAGTATGCCGACAATGAGCGAGAGCACCATATTCTTGTTGGCGGACACCATTTCGCCGTCGCCGACGACGTTGAACGTCGGGGACTTGACGTCCGCGGATATCGCAAGACAGGTGAGCGCAAGCACTATCATCTCCGAAATGATGAAGATGCAGCCCACGTCGAGCGAAGTGAGCAGATTGCCCGCCCTGTCCGTACCGAACGCCGCCGCAACCACTATGCAGGAAAGCACGACGGACGCGGTGCCGACCGCGGCATACAGGAAAAGTTTGGCAAGTATCTGCTGAGTGTAGCTCACGGGCACTATCTTCGTCAGATAGAACGAGTTGCCCTCGCGCGATATGGACGTGGACGCGAACGACACTATGATGGAAACGAATATTATGATGACCAGCAGCGTAAGACCGGGCACTATCGCGGCACCGACCGTATTCTGCCCCATTGTCGCCGCAAGGTCGTTGCAGTAATACACCATCACGGGTGCCGCAACCGCCATCGCGAGATACTGGAAGGAATAGTTGAAGGAGCGCAGTATGAGGAAGAACTCGCGGTGAAGCAGAGTCCCGAACACGCTGCGTTTGATGTCGGGTATCTTCTTCTGGAAGGACACCTTCTCCGTTTCCACGCCCGTAAGGATAATCTTATAGTACGTGCGCGTGGTGACGAAGTAGCCCGCCACGGCAAGCGCCGCCGTAATGAGGAAGATGTACAGGAACGAAAGCCCGATTTCCGTCGCGGAATATCCGAACATCCAGCCCGCAAGCAGAAGTGCATACCACTTGAAAGGATACGCAGCGCCCGCTATGTCGCGCAGACGGTCCATAACGGCGGGCGAGAACATCCCCGCGCTTTCGTCGCGCATATAGTCCAGCACGCCGCCGAGAGCGGTCATATAGAGGATGAACACCGCGCATATCGCCGCAATAAGCAGAATGAGCACGAGCAGGAACTGGTTTTTGACCAGATTCATTATCATCATAACGGGGATTGCGAGCAGGTTGGCAATCGCGTAAGGCAGCGGGATAGTGATTATGATGACCGCAAGCGACGCGAAGTAGAACCCGACGGGCGCGCCCGTCACGACGCCGAATATGATGTGTATGGGCAGCATCACCAGCAGGTTGATGACCACGTTGTGCACGAAGCAGTAAATGGACTTGGCGAGAAGTATCTCCCTGCCGCTGACGGGAAAACGCAGCAAAAGCTCGTTGTCGCCGCTCATATACAGGTTTTTCACCACGTTGCCGATGGAAACCACCGTCGTCACGCAAAGCGTGAACAGCGTCGCGAGCACCAGGAATTCGAACGGCAGCTCCGACCTTCTCACGAACATCGCCGTCAGAAAGTAAATGCCCGTCACGAGTATGGCGTAGATTGCAAGCGTAAACAGCACGCCGAGCGCTTTGCCCGCTTTGTCCTTGGCGGACATATCCACCTTGGAGCCGAACCGGGCGCGCATTTCCAGCCGCACCAGCGACCGGACGCTGAGCCAGGATATCTTATCGTTCATTGCGCGTCCTCCGTATCGACGAAGCCGGATTTATCGTTTGCGGGGGCGGATTCCTCTTCGTCTACGGGCATTTCGGGGCGCATCTCCGCCTGCTCCTGCGCCACGTAATCCTCGAACAGACGCTTTTCGTAAGTGCCCGTGATTTTGAAGAATCTCTCTTCGAGGTTCGCCTTGTTCTCTTCGTGTCCGGCAAGGTCGAAACAGTCGATGAGGTGACCCTCGTTGACTATCGCCACGCGGTGGCACAGCCTCTTGACAAGGTCGAGGTTGTGACTGGAAAAGAACACCGTGTTGCCCTTCGCGCAATGCTCGCGCATATACGCGATAATCTCGGCGGTGGACTGCGGGTCAAGACCCATCATAGGCTCGTCCAGCACCCAGAGCTTGGGCTCGTGTATGAGCGCGGCGATGATGCATATCTTCTGCTTCATACCGTGAGAGTACGCCTTTATCTGCTTGTCTATCGCGAAACGGAGCTTGAACAGGTCGAGATAATGTTCCAGCCTTGCCGTCCTGTCCTCTTTGGACACGCGGTAAAGGTCCGCGACGTAATTGACGTATTCCCTGCCCGTCAGTTTCTCGTAGACGGAGTGGTTGTCGGGGACGTACCCCATATTCATTTTCGCTTTGATGGGTTCTTTCTGAATATCGTATCCGCACACCTCGATGCTGCCGCCGTCGAAAGGCAGAATGCCCGTCAGGCACTTTATCGTGGTGGATTTGCCCGCGCCGTTCTGTCCCAAAAATCCGAAGATTTCGCCGGGACGCAGCTCGAACGAAATGTCGTCGACCGCCACACGGTCGCTCTTGGGATAAACTTTTCTGAGATTTGTCACTTTAAGCATATTTCTTCTCCTGCTTCTTTCTTGCGTTTTTTTGTGATTTTGCGGAAAACCGCCGTTATTGCCCGCCGAATTGCCGGACCCGTCTGCGTACGCGGCTTTGCCGCCCTCCTCCTGCTTATATAGTATTCCGCGATTCTTACCCCCTTCTTACGGAATTCTTACGAAATTCTTACAGGCGCGGGTGCGGGATACGCGTGCGGGAGTCGCGCCACGCGCGCAAGCGCGCATAAAGACGCGAAACGCAGACAGTCCGTCAACGGCGGACGCTCATTGTTTCATTACAACGGAAAGTTTCAAAAACGCCGCGGACGCGGGCGACGAACCGCCCTGCCCCGTAACGGTATGCGGCGCAGAATCGAAATGCGGGACTTTTTTGTTGTCGGCGCGCGTACGGAAGACGCGGCACTTGTCACAGGCGAAGAACTTCGCCACCGAAATGTATATCCCGCAGACACCGTAAAGAAAATACTTCCCGACGAAGGACTGAATTCTTCCGAACCACATCTGCTCCGCCATCTCGTGGCTGTAAGCCGCAAGCACGCACAGCGACGACTCGGTGGCGGCGCGTACGGCACGGACTCCTTTGGGCAGATTTTTTATCAGCGTCGCCAGGCACAGCACGATGCTCGCACCCACAATCACCGCGGCAAGCGCCAGGACGGTGAACGAAACGCCAATCATGGTCGTAACAATATCAAACATAGTCAACCTCTGTCGGTCATATAGATTTTACCATTTTTGCGCGACGGGTGTCAATCATTTTGCCGAAAGCTCGTTTCGGGCTTTAATTACGCTTAAAAACGCGTTTAATCTCGCGTTTCGTGCAATAAAACATTACGTTTTGTATCATCCGAACTTGCATTCGCGTCCCTCCCGACGCCCGTCGGGCAAGGAAGTATTCCTCGCGGACGAACCCGAAGCGCAGGTTCGCCGATGCGAATTACACCCTCCCGACACCCCCTTTCCGCCGCCGTCCGACACCGCTCCCCGCACGCCGCGGAAGCGTCGGTTTCGCCCTCTCGCCGCCGTCGGCCGACGGAAACATTCCCCCTCTTTCCCTCATATGCTTGACTTGTCCCGCGCGCAAATGTATAACGTACACGGAGATTGAAAGGAAGTCACTCACGCGGAGGATAATATGAACGTCGACGAACTGCTTCTGCCGCTCGCTCTCATACTGGTCGTTGCAAAGCTCTTTTCCATAATCGGCAAAAAACTCGGACTGCCGCAGGTGGTCGGTATGATAATCGCGGGCATTGTGCTCGGCTGCATCAAGTACATCCCCGGACAGAACGTGTTCACTTCTTCCGCTACGGAAGGGCTTTCTTTCCTCGCAAAAATCGGCGTCATACTCATTATGTTTTCCGCGGGGCTGGACACCGACCTCAAACAGTTCAAAAAGATTGGGGTGCCCAGCGTCATCATCACCGTTATGGGCGTCGCGTTTCCCCTGCTCTTCGGCTTTCTCGCCGCGGGCGGAATGCTTTACGGCGGCAGGTTTTCCTCTCTTTCGCAATCCGACCTGATTTCCTGCCTTTTCTACGGCACCATACTCGCCGCCACGTCGGTGAGCATCACCGTCGCCGCGCTCAAAGAGCTCGGCAAACTCAACACGAAAGTCGGGATGTCCATCATTGCCGCCGCCATAATCGACGACGTGATAGGCATCGTGCTGCTCTCGCTGTTCATCAGCATAGACGCCACGGGCGGTGCGGGCGATATAGGGCGTTCCGTCGGGATGATGATAGCCTTCTTCGTCGCGGCGATAGCCGTCGGCATACTCATCAGGCTTGCCTTCAAATACATCTCGAAGAAATATCCTCACACCCGCCGCATTCCCATACTCGGTTTCGCCGTATGTTTCTTTTACGCATATGCGGCGGAAACGTGGTTCGGAGTGGCGGACATAACGGGCGCATACGTCGCGGGGCTTATGCTCTCGGGTCTGCACGAGGCGGAATACGTCGACCGCAAGATAGAAATCAGCAATTATATGATTTTCGCCCCCGTATTCTTCGCCAACATCGGCATCACCTCTTCCTTCGAGTCGATAAGCGCGGCTATGGCGGGCTTCGGTGTGGTGTTCGTGCTGGCGGGGATGCTTGGCAAGGTCGTAGGCTGCGGCGCGGGCGCGCTGATATGCGGCTACGGCATAAAGGACAGTCTGCGGGTGGGCATAGGAATGATGGTGCGCGCGGAAGTCGTGCTCGTGTGTGCGCAGCGCGGAGTGGACTCCGGGCTTGTCGACTCCGCGATAATGCCCTTCGTGCTCATACTCATCATAGTCACCACCCTGCTCACCCCTCTGCTGCTCAAATTCTCCTACCGCAAGGAACTTCCCCCGCCGGCTCTTCCCCCCGTCTACGTCAGAGAGCCGCACACGGTCTGACAATCCCGCGGCACCGACAGACACGGATTTATCCTGCACAAACGGACTTTACCTTGTTGCCTCCGTAATGGCGAATTCACCCGCCGTCAAGCGGACCAATCCGTCAAAACGGATTTACCGCAACTTCCGCCACGCCTTTTTGCAAGCGGACGGCAAAACCATTTGTAAAATACGATGACAATACCATCCTTCGCAATGCGCAAAACAAATTTAATTCCCTGACAAAAACGGAAAAGCGAAAAAATCATATCGCACGAAAAAGGCGGACACATCCTCACCGCTGCTTATCGTAACCTTCCGTATTTTCCAGATTGATTTGTTTTTTCGTCGCGACCTTCCCGTAAGCAAACGAAACGAAAATCCATCTGTCGCCACGATTCCACACAAAAGTAACGGTGCCCGTCGGATAATCGAAATCCGCAAGTTCACCCTCCGAATCGAGCACACCGCACACTTCGGAGTAAGTCATCCCCTGCTCCACCTGCTCGTACAATTCCCACGTAAAAACGTCCCGACGTCCGAAATGAAGCACAAGACCCGTGACAAGCGCGGCCACCGATATGACCGCAACAACGACGCACGTCGCAATAATCTTCTTTTTCTTGCTATCGCGTGTTTCTGTTCCCGATGCTTTGCACTCGCACTCCGCCATATTCACACCCCACAGCAATCTCGATAGCGTACAGCTATCATTTTACTAAATTTTATAGCAAACGGCTATACTTGTCAATAATATGAAAGTATTCGCGGAGCGGCTGACAGAACTGCGCAGGCAGTACAAATACACTCAACGACAAATGGCCGATATCCTCGGTATCAGCCAGCCTTCTTATATCCGCTACGAAAATGATACTTCGGAACCTACGCAGGAAAATCTGGTCAAACTCGCGGACACTTTCGATGTCACCGTGGATTATCTACTCGGGCGCTCCGATATCTGAACAATACGATTGACTTGGGAATTCGCCCGCTTTGTGTTTATGCAAATCAAAACCCCGCTTTTACACAAAGCGGGGTTTTTATCCGATTTTTGCGGGATTAAACTTCGGTTTTGCGCAATGAACGCTTATTTCACGATGGACGCATTCCAATGGGGGTCGGGTTCGAGCCCCATCAGTTTCGCCACCGTGGCGGCGACGTTGCTCAGCCCGAATTCGCCATCGGCGATTTCGCAGTCCGCATTATAGACGATGAAAGGCACGGGATTGAGGCTGTGCGCGGTGCGAACGCTCACGACGCCCTTCTTGTTCTTTTCCAGCATCTCGTCGGCGTTGCCGTGGTCGGCGGTGACTATGAGCGCATAGCCCGCTTCTTTGACGACGGGAAGCAGCCTTGCAAGTCCGAGGTCGACGGCTTCGACGCCGATTCTCGTCGCGTCGATGTTGCCCGTGTGTCCCACCATATCCCCGTTGGGATAATTGCAGCGGATAAAGCCGTATTTGCCGCTCTTCACCGCTTCGATGACCGCGTCTGTGACCTCCGCGGATTTCATCCAGGGACGCTGGTCGAACGTCACTCTGTCGCTGGGTATCTCCTGCCACGTTTCCAGCTCTTCGCTGAATTTTTCGCTGCGGTTGCCGTTCCAGAAATAAGTGACGTGACCGAATTTCTGCGTTTCTGACACGGCATACTCGTTCACACCGTGCGCCACCATAAACTCGGTGAGCGTGTGCTCGATTTTGGGCGGTTCGACAAGGAAACGCTTGGGCAGGTGCAGGTCGCCGTCATATTCCAGCATCCCCGCAAACATCACTTTCGGCATATCGCCGCGGTCGAAACCCTTGAAATCCGCGTCGTCAAACGCCATACTCAGCTCTATCGCGCGGTCGCCGCGGAAGTTGAACAGCACCACGCTGTCGCCGTCGCTCATCGCGCCGACGGGTTTGCCGTCCTTTGCGACGACGAAACCGGGCAGGTTCTGGTCTATGACTCCCGGCTCCTCCGTACGGTAAGTCCCGATTGCCTCCGTCGCGCTCGCGAATTGTCTGCCCTCACCGTAAACGTGGGTGTAGAAGCCTCTTTTCACCATATCCCAGTCCGCGAAATAGCGGTCCATCGTTATGGTCATTCTGCCGCCGCCGGAAGCGATACGCGCGTCAAAATCCGCGTCGTTGAGCTCCGCCATTGCGTTTTCCAGCATATCGACATACACCAGCGCGCTGGTCGCGGGGACGTCCCTGCCGTCAAGCAGAACGTGCGCCCTCACGCGCTTTATGCCCTCCTTTTTCGCTCCTTTGATGAGCGCGATAAGGTGGGATATGTTGCTGTGCACGTTTCCGTCCGAAAGCAGACCGATGAAATGCATCGCAGACTCATTCTTCACACAGTTGTCCGAAAGCGCGCGCCAGGCGGCAGACTTGAAAATGTTTCCGCTTTCGATGGCTTCCTCGACGAGTTTTGCGCCCTGCGAATAAATCTGACCGCAACCGAGCGCATTGTGCCCGACTTCGCTGTTGCCCATATCCTCGTCTGAGGGCAGCCCGACCGCCGTGCCGTGAGCCTTGATGTAAGTGCAGGGACATTCCTTGCGCAGCTTGTCGAGCACGGGAGTATTCGCCATCGTCACGGCGTCGCCCAGCCCCGTAGTGGACTTGCCCACGCCGTCCATAACAACAAGAACGACTTTCTTTTCCATAAAAATCCTCGTTTAGCGTCCGAAGGACGAAACTTTTTTTCGCAAGAATTGTAGCACAGCGCACCCTGTCCGTCAACCGAACGCACGCCGCGCATACCCCGCTCCGCCGCCGCACCTGCAAAAAAACGCCGCCGTCAAAAGACGGCGGCGCGGAAAAGGATGCCTCGGATGAGGCGATATCAAGGGTTCGTTACGCGTCGCTTTCCTGCGTCGGATTACGCCGCACTCCGACAACGGGCGGCTGCGGCGCGGCAGATTGCTGTGCGACGGTTCGCGGCGCGGCAGATTGCTGTGCGGCAAATCGCGGCTGCACGGCAGGTTGCTGTGCGGCAGCAGCCAGCTTGGCGACCAGCTGTGCGTAAATTTCCTTTGCCATAGTCCTTGCTTTGCGTTGGAAATTGATGTTCTCTATCCAGCCTCCGCATCCTACGCTCACGAGCACCGGACGCAGCGCGACTGCAAGTACTATGGCCAAAATGCCTGTTAAAAGGAGCACAATCGCCACAGGCCACATAATTGCGAATAACCCCATTGCCGAAACAGCAAGGATTACGCCGACGAACAACCCGATTTTGTTCGACGTGCCCATAGTTTTCGCTATGCTGAGCGCATTGATTTTGTCTAATTGTATGCGGTGTTCGAAAGTCGAAAGTCCCAGGAAAGTTTTTGCGTTTAATATGAGTTCCTTGTCCGTTACGTGCGCTTCGCGATACAGTCTTGTTCTGCTTACCGTCATAATGCTGCTCCTTGTGACCGAGAGAACCACCGTCAAAACGACCATGACCGCAAGCACTGCAAAGATTACGATTTGAGTTGTTTGCATTGCAATTTAAGCCCTCTCCTTTTTTATTACTGCAATTATAGATTAGGCATTGCCTAATTGTCAAGCAAAATTAGGCAATACTTAATATTATTTAGCAAAGTGCTATGAACCTCAAAGACAAAATTACCGAAAATCTGAAAACCGAAATAGAGCTTTCCGGAAAGACGAAGACCGAAATCGCGCACGCCATAGGCGTGTCCAAACCTACGCTGTCGCAATATCTTTCCGGACGCGCACAGCCCACTCTCGCCACCCTGTCGCGGCTGTGCACCTTTCTCGGCATTTCCGCCGACGACATACTCGAAACGGGACATCCGGACGATTTCGACTGACCCGCATTTTTTTTGCGGCATTCGACGCTTATCGCCTGTTACGGACTTTATATTTCAAAATTTCCGCATAAACACCGTTTTCGGCGACTTCTTACAAATTTTTGTCTGCCGTCAGAATAAAAGTCCGTTCGTGGAGGGATTTTCGTCATACGAAAAAGCGGCGCAGAAAGCGCCGCTTTCGGTTTAAGCGGTTATGCTCAGTAGTTGACGACTTTGGAGAAATCCTCCGCTTTCAGGGACGCACCGCCGATGAGTCCGCCGTCGATTTCGGGCATTGCCATAAGCTCGCTCGCGTTCTTGGGGTTCATACTGCCGCCGTACTGAATGCGCACTCTGTTTTCGGCGCACTTGGGGCAATAGAGTTTCGCCATAGTGTCGCGGATGACCTTGATGGTGTCGTTCGCATCCTGCGCGGTCGCGGTTCTGCCCGTGCCTATCGCCCACACGGGCTCGTATGCGATGACTATGTTGTCGAGTTCGTCTTTGTCGATGTCCTTGAATGCGGCGACCGTCTGGCGGGTGACCACTTCTTCCGTCAGACCGCTCTCGCGTTCTTCCAGCGTTTCGCCGACGCAGACGATGGGTTTCAGTCCCGCAGCAAGCGCCGCTTTCATTCTGGCGTTGACGGTTTCGTCGGTTTCACCGAAATACTGCCTTCTCTCGCTGTGTCCGATGATGACGTATTCCACTCCGAGTTCGACCAGCATCTTCGCGCTTATCTCGCCCGTAAACGCGCCTTTTTCCGCCCAGTGCACGTTCTCCGCGCCCACTTTGATGTTGGTGCCCTTCGTGGCTTCGACTGCCGCGGCGAGGTCGGTGTAAGGCGTGCAGATGACGACGTCGCAAGCGGCGTCCTTGACAAGCGGAATAAGGTCGTCGACGAGCGCCTTGGTTTCCGCTATGGTGTTGTTCATTTTCCAGTTGCCGGCAATGATGGGTTTGCGCATAATATTCTCCTTTCTACCCTATCGGCAGCGTTGGGCAGCGCCCTCCGCCGCGACGGTCATATTTCGTAATTTAGCTGCTTTTTCCGCACAAATCACACGTTAAAACGTCGTTTTGCACATATAAACACGCCGTTTTGTAAATCGTGCGGAAAGAAAAATCCGCGCGGACGAGCCGCGCGGAGGGTGTCATTTCTTATCGTTCAGGCAGGCAATGCCGGGAAGGACTTTGCCTTCGAGGAATTCCAGCGAAGCGCCGCCGCCCGTGGAAATGTGGGTCATCTTGTCCGCATATCCGAGCTGCGCAACCGCCGCCGCGCTGTCGCCGCCGCCGATGATGGTGATGGCGTCGGTCTCGGCAAGAGCCTGTGCCACCGCTTTCGTTCCCTTGGCGAAGTTTTCCATCTCGAACACGCCCATAGGACCGTTCCAGACCACCGTCTTCGCGCTCTTCACCGCGTCGGAGAAGATAGCTATGGTCTTGGGTCCGATGTCCAGCCCCATCCAGCCGTCGGGGATGTCCCCTTCCACGACTTTTATGTTCGCGTCGTTGGAGAAAGCGTCCGCGATGACGTTGTCGACGGGGAGCATCAGCTTGACGCCCTTGTCTTCCGCCTTCTTCATCAGCTCTTTTGCGAGCTCGATTTTATCTTCTTCCAGCAGGCTGTTGCCGACTTTGAAGCCGAGCGCACGGCGGAAAGTATACGCCATACCGCCGCCGATGATGAGCGCGTCGCACTTGCCGATGAGGCTTTCGATGACGCCTATCTTGTCGGAAACCTTCGCACCGCCGAGTATGGCGACGAAAGGACGCGCGGGATTCTCCACCGCACCGCCGAGGAATTTGAGCTCCTTCTCGATGAGGAAGCCGCTGACGGCGATGGGAGCATAACCGTACTGCACAATGCCTGCGGTCGTCGCGTGCGCGCGGTGAGCCGTTCCGAACGCGTCATTGACGTATATGTCGCAGAAATCCGCAAGTTTCTTGCAGAGTTCCTCGCTGTTTTTCTCCTCGCCCGCCTCAAAACGGGTGTTTTCGAGCAGCACGCATTCGCCGTCGCGGAGCGCCGCAACCTTCTTGTGTGCGTCCTCACCGACAAGGTCGGTCGCAAACGTGACTTTGCCGGGGAAAATTTCGGCAAGTCTGTCCGCAACGGGTTTCAGAGAAAACTTCTTGGGGTCGTTTTTGAGCGCCTTTTCGATATATTCCTGCGTAGCGGCGGCGCGCTCGCTTTCGGGCAGCGCTTCAACCGCCTTCTTTTCCTTCTTGGTGAGCCCGAACCCGGGGGTGAAAATGTTGTGAGGCTTGCCCAGGTGCGAGCAAAGTATCACCTTCGCGCCGTGGTCCATCAGGTACTGTATGGTGGGAAGTGCGCCGTTGATGCGGTTTTCGTCGGTAATCACGCCGTCAACCATCGGCACGTTGAAATCGACTCTCGTCAGACACTTTTTGCCTTTGACGTCGACATCTCTGATTGTCATCTTGCTCATAGGAATTCTCCTTATATGAAAATTATTTGCGGTTATTCCGTCGGGCGCTCCGCACATCCGCGTCCGCACCCGACCGTGTGCATTATATCACACACGCGCGCAATGCGCAAACGGAAATTGAAACGGAATGCCCGCAAAATCCTCTCCCCCTGATATGCTCGGGAATTGAAACACGTATCGTCAATTTTTGTCGAACACGATATGTGTTTCGATACTAAAAAGACGGAAAAAGGTCCTTTCGGACGGCGAGGCGCTCCGCCCGTCCGTACAAAAACCCCCGACGGCTATCCGCGCAAAACACCTTGCGACAGGAGCGCTCCGAAGGAATTCTGACGCAAACCCTCATACACGGCTATCGCAACGGAATTGGAAAGGTTGAGCGAGCGTGCCTCCGCCCTCATCGGTATACGCAACGTGTTTTCGTAATTTTCCCGAAGCAAATCCTCGGGAAGCCCCTTCGTTTCTTTGCCGAAAATCAGAAAATCACCGGGTCTGAAAGAAACCTCGTCATAGCGCCTTGCGGCTTTGGTGGAATAAAACCAGAAGGACGGACCGTCGCCGTCTTCCACCTTGAACGTGTCACCGCAACGCACAAAACGTCCGCGAGCATTTTCGGACAGGAAATCACCGAAGCTGTCGTAGACGATAAAATCAGTCAGATGCCAGTAGTCAAGTCCCGCACGTTTCAACGCACGGTCGGAAATGTCAAATCCGAGCGGTCTGACGAGATGGACCTTGCAACCCGTTGCCGCCGCCGTCCGCACTATATTTCCCGTATTCTGCGGAATCTCCGGCTCAACCAAAACGATATTGAACATAATAACCCCTGAAAACAATTATACCATATTCCACTGTCGCTGCATACAGGATTAAACCTTCTTTGACCAATATCCGATCCACAGTACAAAACCAAACTGTGATTCATTATGGTTAATCTATAAAACCGATTCCCTTTTTCCAAGCGCGGTTATAGGCTTTGCGCAAGACACGTCAAGCCGCGACACCACGTATACGGCAATTCGCTCATACCCATGTTAAAATAAGAGAATGGGACGACAAAATTAGATGCAACAAGTTCTGCACTTTGTCGTCACAGCTGTGCGCAACCTTTTGCGCTTCATGCCACTATTGTCCGCTCTTGCTTTTAGCCTCTCGTGCGCGGCCTTGTTTTTTTCTTATCCTCGTACGCCTTGACACAACGCATTATTGCAGCAAGCGCCTGTGACACGCCGAGCTCCACCGCCTTCTTGTACAAAGTGACCGCACGCTTGTAATCCTTTTCCACGCCGTGTCCGAATTCGTACATAAGCCCGAGGTTGTAATACGCCTGATTGACTCCGCAGTCGGCCGCCTTCTCGAACAATTCACGCGCTTTTGCAAAGTCACGTTTCAGATACTTTCCGTCGCAGTAGGCCATTGCGAGATCGTTATAACCGTTGGGACAGCCTTGTTGCGCGGCTTTCTCATATAATTCTATGCCTTTTGCGTAATCGCACTCCACGCCCACGCCGTTGTAGTACATATTTCCGAGTTGCATGGTTGCCATGCCAACACCCGCGGCACTTCCCTTTTCCAGGTATTCCTTTGCCGCTTGGTAGTCCGCTTCGCAACCCTGTCCGTTTATATAACACAGCCCCAGGTTGCACATTGCCGCGGTGTCGCCGCCGTCGGCGGCAAGTTTATAGTATCTGAACGCAAGTGCGTCGTCCTTGTTGACGATTTCGCCCTTGTCGTAAATCTCCGCAAGGTCGAACATGGCGTCGGTATCTCCTTTATCTGCGGCGATTTTATACCACTTGAGTGCCTCTTCGACGTTTTTGTCGCAACCGCGTCCGTCGAGATATAACAAAGCAATATTGTATGCGGCTTCCGCTTTTTCGTCCGCCGCTTGCATATACAGTTCAAACGCTTTCTTATTGTTCTTTTTTACTCCGTCGCCTTCAAGGTAGCACTTCGCCAAATTCACTTTTGCGGAACTGCTGCCGAGTTTCGCCGCCTTTTTGAAATAATCGATGGCCTTCTGCTTATCCGCATCTACGCCCTGACCGTTGAGATACATTATGCCCAGAGAAAAATTGCAATCTGCGTCTTCCTTTTCGGCTCCAGCATTGAAATATTGCAACGCTTTTTTCAAATCCTTATCGACAAGTTGTCCATCGTAATAAATCTTTGCAATATCGTAAAAAGCATCGTATGACCCTAACGAGATTGCCTTTTCAAAATGTTTTATGGCATTTTGCGCATCGTTAAGCTTGTTCGCATATACCCAACCGATATTGTATGCTCCAAGTTCGCTTTCGTTTTCCTCCGCTCGAACATAAAGCCGCATTGCCTTTTTGAGATTGGCGTCGTCTGCGGTATCCGAATAATACTTGCCAAGATCTACCATCGCGTCAACAATTCCGAATTCGACTGCGTTTTCCCATGCCTTTACCGCTTTTGTGACGTCTTTTTCTACGCCAACCCCGTTCATATAACAAAATCCGAGAATGTAGAAGCTGTATTCGTCGCCCTGAGCGGCAAAGCGATTAATGTACTCAAACCCTTCTTTCTGCTCTTTTTCGTCATCCGAACTCAGACAGGCAATACCCAGACTGTACAAGGCGTTTCCATCTCCGTTCGAATACGCTAATTGGAAATAATGTTTGGCACTTTTATAATCTTCTTTATCGAGAAAATACTCGCCAAGATGACAGTAGGCATCGGTGTTCCCTTCTTTGCCCAACCTTTCGCACTCGGCAATCCAATCTGACATATTATCCATTAAGTTATCCCCCTGAATCTGATTATACCATACGCTTTGTTGCGTTTCCACAAATTCATCAATCTTCGCAACTCAACTTTTACAAACCCAAATAAACAAAAAGCCCGCATCTGAGCGGGCTTTTTTGTCTTTTGTGTGCAAACGTATGCGTTTACTTTCCGGGGGTCTTGATGCCCCGCTGTGCCGCCGCGCAAAAGGCGAAGCGGCGGACAGGCAACTGATGATTTTAATCTCCTGTCACTAAAATGTATAAAACAAAAGCCCGCATCTAAGCGGGCTTTTTTATCTTTTGTGTGCAAACGTATGCGTTTACTTTCTGGGGTTCTTGATGTTTGCCTGTAAGACTGTGTCACTTCAAGGGTCACTCACTTCGGAAAAATTTTTAATTATTTGTCAGACTCTTGATTTATTGCCCATCCAGCGATGTAAGAAAGCACACTATTGTAGCCGTCTTCCAAAATACTTAAGCTGTCAGCTATTAATCTTAAATTTAACCACAGCAAAACTAATTTAGCGACCTCTCTTGAGTTTGTATCTATCGCATCTTCCAAATAGTCTCCATGCACAATACCATTTCGGAAACATACCCCCTCAATCTTATTGCTAGAGAAAACTTTTTTATAGTAATCGTTAATCTTCTCCCAGCTATGCTGTTCCCATTCTATACTAATTTTATCTAATAGGTTTTTTATTTTATTAGCACGCTCGTATCCGTTTTTATAAGCTTTCTTTTTTGAAAAATACCCTTCAAACGCATCAGCGCAACGTTTATGTTCACTTTCCAATAAGGCGAATATATTCCTGGCCGCTGATCTATAGCATCCATCATTAATTAGATTTATTGCAACAACCAAATCTTCACTTTTTCTTCGCATAATTGGACTTGAAGTAGGTATATTAACATATCTTTCAAGTATTATTTTGAGGCCAATGCAATCATTGTATAAATAAGTATCAATTAAAAAGTTTTCCGTCAATTCCTCATCAAGTAAATCAATATCCGGAGTTTCAAGGAAATAAAGTATTAGTCCTTTATCAGCATATTTATCCATTTTTTCTATGTATTTTTTTGAGAAAAATTTTTTTCTATCAGAATCAATTTTTTTATTCAAAGCATAGACAGCATTAAAATAATTATAGGTTGCAATACTCAACTCATCTTGCAACTTTTGGTTCTCTTGAAATTCCGGTATCTCTTTCATTCGTTGAGAAATATATAAATAGTTGTCTGATTTATTAATAAATTCATCAAACAACCACTTTATAGACTCTATCGTTGTGTCTTTTTGACTTAGCTTACTTTCAATATCCGGATATTTATTTTTTAGCTTTGTAAAACCTAAAACCATTAAATTTTTAGATCTTTCTTCAAGATCATCACGTTGGTCCTGCATTTCATGTGCAATCTTACTCAGCCTTGTCTGCTCTTTTATTGCTTCTTTGATTTCATCGGTCAACATTTTCTCTTGCTTAATTATGAATTTGAAATACTCTTCTTCTTTAAGCATAACTCTACCTCGTAAACTTTAATGAATTCTAAACTCGTCAAGTATAACGGCGGCTTCTGCGTGACCTAAATCTCGTAACTTACTTAAAATCCATTCATAACTTTCTGTTATTTTCGCATCTTCTTTTATTTTCTCATTAAAATCGAGAAAAGCTTTTGTAATCATTAAAAGGATCAACGAAATTTTTTCTTGTACTATTCTACCGAATATATCCTCACCATAATATTCAATGCATTTTTGAAATGCATTGCAAGCCGATATTAAAATTTCAGGCAAAAGCTCGTCAATATGGAGTTTATAAATCACATCAATTAAATCCGCTAAATGGTAACCACCATATTTGCTAAATATTTCATTCAAGAATTGTTTGTCACGATATGAATATGAAGTCTTACATTTACTCCAATCGCCTATCCCCCCGCTTCTTGTCAGAGCGAATATCAAAGACTTATACAACTCTTCCTTTACAGTTTCATTTTGTATACCAGCTATTTTTTCTGCAAGCTTATAGATGATACTTTCGCATTTGCTCCTATCCTCCTTATTATTGTGCGCATCAAAATAAAAGGACAGTAACACTCCAAAAACATCTTGATAATACTCAATAGTTTGGGAATTGAATTTTGAAAAATCTATTTCATCGAAAAGTATGCTAAGAACAATATCAGTATGCTTGCCCCCCGAAATCAACTCCCTTTGCAATAATGCTTGCGTTTCTGAAGTTTGATAAACACTCAATACCTCATTATGTCTATACGTATGTGACGTCGCTTGATACATATCTATCATTTCCAAAATATACTTCTTTACTATCCGTTGCTCCGTAGCGTCGTTGATTGTAGCGATACAATTAAGCGCATAGCTCATAAGCGTTATATCATGATCCACCATCTCGAATGAAGATACATCTACTTGCTTTTCATTATAAAGATAATCATTAATGATTTCGTTCTTTTTTTCGATATATGGTTGATCCCCTTTCTCTTTAATATAATAATCGACTCCAATAAGTTTTGGCTGCATATTGGGAATAAACGAGATGCTATCCCCATTAGTTTGATGAGCAAATGCATAGTTCGCATTATATTTTTGATGATTCATCTCATCTTCTGATAATTTCACAATAGTATTAAAGAATATTTTTGATAAGGAAGATTTTTGAAGCAAATAACTATGAATTAGTCGCGATATATTATTTATTATTCCATTTGAGCCGCAATATAAGATGCAATCAAGCATTAACTTTTTAATTCTATTCTTTGTGTTTTGATTTATATTTTTCTCTATCTGGGCAAATAAAATAAGAGAAAATTTATAATCTGTAACAAAGCTTCCATTCATATTTATAATCCGATATATGCCGTTTATCCATATATCACAATACTTATCTCTGTGCCGATTATCTAATTCGTCATGAGAAATAGCATAACTAATTAAAGCTATCAAGTTGTTTTCATATGTAAATCTATGCGCACTATTCTCGATTCTATCAATTAAATGATCTATAGTTTCAACACAATGCTCTAAAGTTAATTGCCCATTAAGAAATCTATTATTGCACTCTTTAATTAAATCAGATATAGTTTTGTCGAACTCATTAGTATTTTCTTGTTCTTTTATCAATTTTTCCGCCGCTCCTGACACTGAGGGTTCTACGGCTATGTATTTATCATCAATAACTGATAATTTCGATTTTCTTAAATCCATTTTCTGTATTTGGAGATATTCAATCGCATGATCGTCATCATTTGGAATAATTGAATATAAGTAATCTAATATCAAACCGCACTTTTCTCTTATTGAAATATCGCCACTTAAAAAAATTTTAATGAAATAGTCGAGCAAATTAGTTTGCGGAAGATATTTTTCATACCTTTTCTTTAGAGTAAACGGGATCCCGACACTCATCAAAATTTGTTTTTCAAGCAAGTCTTTTGTGGGATTCTTAATCGACATAGAATATCTTGTTAAATCGTTCAAGACAAGATAAATATTCGATGTTAAATCTAAAGCATATCCAGGCAAATCATTTTCAAATTCCATGCCAATATCGGCTAAAATTGTCAATAAAGCAATATTGTTTGATTCTCTAAAAAGAAACTCTTTTATGTTATTTGCAAATTTGATATAATCTTTTTTATTATCCTTTAAGACTTTAATTATATTAAAAATTTCATATTTTAAACAATATATTAAATCCGAAAGTAGCACTGGCATAGAATACTCCTGCGCAGTAGCAAGCCATATCTTTTCAAACCCAAGATAGCTTTTATTTTCTCCATTCACTACAAAATGAATTGTATATAATGGTACCCCACCTTCAGTATTATTCGATAAATTTTTAACAGCCTGATTAATAAAGTGTGTAGCCCATTGAAGCCCAAACCAAAAATTTGTTCGGAAAAGCACTAAGAAAAACGTTTTATATAAAGCTGGCTCGCTTGTTGTGTCATGCTCATAGTTTTCAGCTTGTTGACTCAACCCATAAAGATATGTCATATCTTTTTTATCACGTTGAAACATAGCCCATAATTCTTTTTCTTTCGCTTCAGGGTCATAAGTCCAAAACATTTCAGCTAGATTGCACAATTCATTTGGTACATATTTTGCTAAAGCAACATGCTTAAATTTTAAAGCATATTCTATTATATCCCTGCCGATCGATACTTTGTTATTTTCACCTGACTGATACAATTTGGATATGTTATTCCAAAAAGCCTTTATCCATTCGCTTGTAAACTCTGCCATCGTATAAATCGGCAGGACTAAATTATTTATCTTATCATCAAGTTTATAAATGTCGGTTTTCGACGTTATGGGAAAGTTGGATTCTATGATATAACTGAGAATATTCAAACAATCAATAGCAATATCCTTATCTAATGGTTTGCATTTAGAGTAATCACAACAAAGTTTAGAAATTGCCAGCCAAGATGAAGTATTTTCAATATACCATTTCTCAGAGGCAATTAAATGAATTAAACAAGCTCGTCCAATTCCGTTAGCATTTAAAATAAGTACATATTTAGAGACCGAAAGACTATTTATTTCAAACCCGTATAGATTCGTAAGCCGTATAAAGTCATTCAAAAGATTATTTCTAATCAGGTCTTTGCCGTATTCGGTAAAAAACGGTTTGCTGTGCCGCGACTTAATCAAGCCAATTTGTGTCTGTACCTTCCAATCATTTGGAATTGTATTTGAAAAAACCAAATCATATAAAAATTTTTCACGATTTGATTTTGCCAACAATTTGTTTTCAATCCATATTTGATAACGTCTGTAAACACAAAAATTCAATGCGCTTATTTGCTCAAAAAAATAATTATAATCTCCTTTGCATTTATCAAAAGTATTATCGAAAAAGCGTTCAAAGCAAATATCTTCAAACATATCGTACTTTAACCTAACTGTATTTAAATTTTTAATCAGGATTCCATCAGATATTAACTCATCTATATCTCTTTTATCATAATTGTCTGCCGATACTCCGACAGATAAATTTCTTGCTCTTGAAAATACTATATTGCTTATTAAATCGCTATATCTTTTCTCCTTCTTACAAATAATATTTTCCCAAATATATTCTCTAAATTGATTTTCATCCTCAATTTTTTTCAAATCTGAAATATGTGCAACTATTAAATTTATATACAGCGGTGAACTTAAAAAATCTTTATAAGCCCCTATGGTTGCCATTTCAGCAATAATAGAGTATTTTTGTGCTATACTTGCTTTTTGTTCGCTAGTTAATTCTCCCAGTTCGTAAACGTGAATATTATAGTTTCCCTCCAACTTAATAAAAGCATTCCTATCGCTTGTTCTACAAGATGTAATAATTCTTACATTTGGATACTCTTTTGCGCAATCATATAAGACATTAAGTAAGTCCAACTTAGTCTTACAATCGGCAATGAATTCAAGCGCATCAATAAAAAACGTGACCGATTTATCATTTAGGCACGCTAAGGTCTCTCTAATATTAAATCCCCAAATATTATTGATATCGCTTTCTTCTAAAAATCTTTCTGCTCGCGCATAAACTACATATTGTTCATTTTCTATCAACATCTTGCATAAAACAGTTTTTCCACTGCCGGCAGCCCCTTGAACAGAAATATTTTTATAGTTGTCTGCTCTGATTTTTTGAATGATATCAGTTCTATTTATCACATATTCGTTATTTATTTTGCAATCTATGCCCTCTAAGCAAACCTTACTATTTTTTAATGCATCTTTCCATTTTAAGAGGTTGTTTTGAACAGTCTGTTCCTCTTTTTGTAAAAGTTCATATAATTTGCATTGAAAATCCAAATCATTTTTTGCTCTATTAAGTATATCGGCACTTGTAATTAGGTCATCTTTTTTACTAAACGGAATATTACCTACTTGCTTTTCGCCAATGAGATCTTCTACCCTGGAGACACTTTCATTGTTTAATACAAAAAATTTAATACTCTTTATACCCTTCAGATTTGGATCATTCGAATTCTTGATTTTTTCAAGAGTATACTTGATTTTGCTCGGAATATCTTTTACTGTACTGACTTGCACATAAAAAGTCTTATCCTCTGAAATCAGATCTACCGCTGGATAATTAGATTTCTCTATATTCAAATTTTTAAGTTGTTGCCCAAAATACAGTGAACCAACTTCTATGGCAAATAATTCAAAAAGCTTTGCCGCATCAAATAGCCCCTCACTGTTAAGCAACTTGATTTTGCTTTCATAAGCGCTTATATAATCCGATATATAGTTTATTCTGATTTCGGAACTGTACATTTACCCACCTCTTTTAGTAAAAAACTTTTATTTTCAAAATCACAATCTAAAAGCACATCAAGTCTAAATATACTCTATCGGCAAAACCACTAAGTCGTCTGCAAGATATAGTTTACTGTCATACAAACAAACGATCGCACCCATTCCTCTTTTCTTTTCCACATCCTTATCCAATACGTCAAACGCCGACGCCATCGCTTTATTGGGATTGGCACTCTTTTTAATTTCTATGGGATACAATACACCGTTTTCCTCTATAATTAAATCGATTTCGCTTTCTTCCGTGATCAATTCCCCGTTTTCTTTTGTACGCTTTTTATCTTTACCGCGGTAATAAAACACATTAAACGAATAGTCACTTCCTTCGTTGCTGAAAGACTTCAATATCTCAGAAATTACAAACGTCTCAAACATATTTCCTGCAATCGCACTTTGTTCCAAAGCTTCCGCACTGTTCCATTTGGACAGATAACAGGCAAGTCCGGTATCCCTGAAATACAGTTTCGGCGTTTTTATTGCCCTTGTTAAGTGGCTCGAATAATACGGCTGTAATATAAACAGGATCCCCGTTCTTTCCAGCACGGATATCCAATTCTTTATCGTTGCCTGCGTTACGCCGACCTCCTGCGCCACCGCTGCATAATTCAACATCTGCGCAGTCCTCGCCGCAACGGCAGAAAGAAATTTTGTAAACGCGATCGTATCTTTTATTTCGATTTCCTCTTTGATATCTCGCTCCAGATACGTTCTAACATAGGATGAATAAAAATCCAGCCACTCCCGCTCCGTAACGTTTATTTCGGGATACATACCGCGATGTATCGTCCGCCAAAGGTCATTATACGGTTTTAAGTGATGTTCTCTTTCCGAAATATACTCTTCCGTGGGAACAAAATGCTTGTTGAATTTTATGCCACCGAGTTCACGCAACGATAATCCCTGCAATTCCAAAATGGATATTCTGCCTGCCAGCGATTCCTGAACTTTTGACATCAAACTCATTTGCTGAGAACCTGTCAAATAATAATTCTCGTACATATCGGGCTTGTCGCATTCCATCTTGATATACGGAAATATTTCCGACGCATATTGCACTTCGTCTATTATAGACGGCTTGGGAAGATTCTTTATAAAAAGTTTCGGATCTTCGATCGCCGTGCTAAGCAAGAGCTTATCGTCAAAAGTTACGTATCTAACATTCGGAAATAACGTTTTAAGCAATGTTGACTTACCAATCTGCCTTGCCCCTGTAACAAGAATACATCTGCTATTCTTTGCCCGCTTCAATAACACCGACTCTATGTTTCTGTTGATATACATAATACCACCTTACGACTAATCTATAATTCAATTATATTTTAGACGCAAATTTCACATTTGTCAAGTGTTTCAACGGATTATCCTAATCTGATGGTAAAAATCAAGTGTTCAACTTATATGGAAACACACTTTCTTACGCCTGTTTCAAAGCATTTTTGACATACGAAAAGGGCTTATCCGATAATGGGATAAGCCCTTAAAGCACAATAAATTGCCCTGCAATCACACAAAACCGTTATATACGTTTACCTCGGACGTTTAATGTTTGCCTGTACAAAGGTGTTACTTTGAAGGGCAAATAGTCTATGCAAAAAAATTTTTTCAGTTCCATAATTTCAGCCGATAAAAGAAGTGTTCAACTTATATGGAAACAGCCTTTTTTACCTTCTTGCAAACAGTTCATTTTTCCGAAGAATTGCAACTCATATTATAGCAAAACGAGCTGCTATATACTATATATAGTAGTTGTGTTAATATTACAACACTATTAGTTGCCCCTCGGATGTGCGATGTTCGCCCTTGCCGACATATTACTTTGTTGGTAATATAATACCATATCAATACTAAAATTGCAAGCAGAATTAACCTAAAGGGGACGGTTACCCCGTCCCCTTTCTTTCACACAAAAACATGTACAGTCAAATCTCGCCATTGGTTTTTTCTTAAAAACCCTCCTCTCAATTTTCTGTATTTTTCTGCCTCATCGAAATTTATAACAAAAGTCCACACTTCGTTATATCCCGTTGATGAATTATCTTCGAAGATATGAGGAATCAAATTCAAATACCAATCGAATTCCAATGTGTTTCTCGGAACAATCTTTTCTACAAATTGCTCTATAATACCCCTATCAATTATAGGCGCATTGAAATCAATTTTTTCTATCAAAATTACTGCGAATTCATCGAGAGACATCTTAATGACGGCGGGATCTGGCTCTTTCTTTTCTTCGACCAGTGCCTTCAGTTTCTTTTGAAAAGTAGCTATTTCGTCAGTAACTTTTTGCCTGTATTCTTGATACTCCTCCTTTGAAATCTCGCCTTCCATACGCATATTAGTCAAGTTATTCAACTTTACTTTTAATTTTTCGATTTTTGACAACAAAACTTCTTTTTGATTATTTGAGTTGTTCCCTTTTGCTTTGAAGTTGTTTTCGTAAATTGAATAAGAGCGATTTATACACTCTCTCTGTTCTCCGCATAAACCTTGAAAAATCTTTTGCGCCATCATATCAATTTTCCAGTCGCCGATTGTACCCATATCGCAATACCCCTCGGTCGATATGCCTGCGCTTTCACGAATTTTCTTTGAACCATTATTTAATTGGTTATAGCATTGATAGCCGTAAATGAGTTCGCCACTTTTATTTTTATGCCACTTGCATCTCCTGAAAGAAGAACCGCAACGACATTTCATTTTCTTTACCCAGATATCATTGCTGGGTTTGAAACCAACTACTCGTTCTTTTCCACCGTAGCTTTTAATTTTCATTGCTTTCGACTCTCGTATTTGCCTACACTTCTCCCAAAGTTCTTCAGATACAATCGGTTCAAAATTCCCCTTTATATATAAATGTGTGCTTTCATCTCTGTTAATAATGGACTTTTGCTCCAAATAATTATTCCGAAAAGATTTTAAGTATCCCATATAACCTTTATATGTGGCATTATGTAGAATACGCGAAATTTTTGTGCATTCCCAGCGTACAAGGCCATAACTATCTTTTCTATGCTGTGACACCAACTCGTTGATTATTTTCTTAAAGCCAAGCCCTTGCGAATATAAATTGTAAATCAAGCGGACAGTTTCGGCCTGTTCTTCGTTGATGACATATGTATCACCAACACGGTCATATCCAAGAATATTACCGTTCCCATATAAAACGCCATTATCTCTACTGATTTTCTGCCCGGCACGAACGCGCTCAGATGTTTTTCTACTCTCCTCCTGCGCCAACGTAGCCATAATTGTCAAACGAAGTTCACCATCACCGTCCATTGTCCAGATATTATCCTCTACAAAGTACACCTCAACGCCGATTTTTTTCAATTCGCGCGTTGTAACAAGCGTATCGACTGTGTTTCTTGCAAAGCGGCAAACCTCTCTTGTAACAATAAGGTCAAATTGCCCGTTTTTTGCATCTTCCAACATTTTCAAAAACGCCGGGCGCTTTTTGGCTTGTGTACCGGTTATTCCCTCGTCAATATACTTTCGCAAAACTTTCCAATTCGGATGATACTTCGATTGATCGTCATACCATTGCAACTGATTTTCAAGAGCAGACAACTGCGCTTCATGTTCCGTTGAAACTCGGCCATAATAAACAATTGTCCTTTCCCTTTCTCTGTCTGCCAAAATAATATCTTTGGGCAATATTAGTTTGTTAGTACCAGAAACTTCCATGTTCTTACTCCTTTGCTATGCAGCTATTATATTTTTATACGGTCAAGTTTTCTAAGCTGTAAAATCAGAAACAATCCCGTAATCTTTCATCAGCCTTTCTTTAACAGCGATATACTCTCTTTCGCTCAACAACTTGTAACGCAATAATTTTTGCAACATAATCAACTGCATGCTATACCGCATAAGTCTGCCGCACTGTTTTGCACCAATGTTTCCTGTGCATTTCATATTGTTCTGTTCCATCGAAAACCTCCTTCAAAAATAAAAAGGAGGGCCTGATTGCATTTCGCATATCAAACCCTCCATGTTAGCCAACGGATTATGATTTATTCTATTTAACAATTCTGAATTGTTTTCTAAACAGCAACGGCAAATCCTTTGAAGAAATTATACCTTCACTTATCGAATATACCCTTACCCCGTTCGATTCCAAAAACATAATTTCTGCCGTGATTTCGACGGGAGTTTTCCCAAACGCATTGATTGAAGGAACAAACAGCACTTCGTAGTCTTTCCATACAGCGTGGCGTCGAATTGTTCCCAAACCTATCGTGTCCTCTGGTTCATATAATTTCTTACCAACGGAATTTATTGTCATAACAATCTGAATATTCCTGTTGCCATACATATTAAAAAAGACCTCACGCTGTTGCGCGAAGTCCTCGTGTTTACCCGTCTCCGATCGCAACAGCAAAATCGCACGTTCTTGCATATTCTGCCTCCATGATGCTCATGAATTTAACAGCAAGCGGATTTTGTAGTTAGCCGATCATTGAACTGTTATTCAAATTGTACTGATATTATACCTCATCTTTGCGTACTTGTCAATAATATATAGCAATATTGAACCTAACAGTTTTTATGCCGCTTCTATTTCATGGCTTGTTCTCCGTTTCTCCACTACATCATCTAAATCTTCTGCTTCATCTAATGAATCCGATATTGCACCGATATTTAGATCAAGCTCAGCCAAAATCTCAGAAGGTTCCGAAATTCTATATTTTGACGGATTATTCTCGCCGGCTTTAACCATACGCAAATACCGTTCTTTTTCCGCCATGACCGCATCATAAGTTTCCTTGTTGACTTTTCCTTCATTGTACAGTATCTCTAAAAGTAAATATGCCATATACTGATGGTCTATCTTTATTTTCCTCATTTATTCCTCTCCTATAATTTATATTTTTGTCTCAAAGGCACCTTCAAAAACATACATTTTATATTTTCAATATCCCTACATTGTTTCTCTGAAATCGGTATTACCCTGCCATAGGTTACTTAAAGAAATTAGCACAAATACTTTCGACAAATTACCGCAATTCTCTTCGGCGAAATACCACAAATTACTTCGCTAAAACATCGCAAATCTCTTCGTTTCACTTTACATTCCTAACTTTTGCTGCTATAATATTAATAGAGGTACGGTATGGAATATAAGAAGCGAATTATCGATGATGAACTTGACTTAAAAATGGAAGCATTCGGTGCAACTCTGATCGTTGGACCCAAGGGCTGTGGGAAAACTACGTCTGCAAAACAAAAAGCTAAAAGCTTTGTTGAATTTCAAGATGAGGAACAGCGAGAAAATCTGCTCGCCGTTGCCGAAACTGCGCCGTCCAAACTTCTTATCGGGGATAAGCCGCGCCTTTTTGATGAATGGCAGGACGCGCCGAAGCTGTGGGGTGCCATCCGAAAATCTGTAGATGACCTCGGAGAAAACGGGCTGTATATCCTCACGGGCTCTTCCTCAAAGGAGGTAGATACCCCTCACACGGGAACGCTTCGTATCAGCAAACTAAAAATGTATCCCATGAGTCTCTATGAAAGCGAAGAATCCAACGGGACTATATCGCTTTCGGAACTTTTCGACCATCCAGAACATTTTGACGGTTGCATTTCTAAACTGTCTATCGATGGTCTCATTTTTGCCATTTGCCGCGGCGGTTGGCCGCACAGTCTGTCTAACAAAACCGACCGCGCAAAATTGGAAGTTGCCAAAGACCTATACAGACAAACCTACTCTACTGACATCAGCAACATAGATAATACAAAACGCAATCCGCGCTGGGCACAGGAAATTTTACGTTCTTATAGTCGCAATCTCTGTACGCTTGCGGAAACTAATACGATTTTGGGCGATGTAAAGAGCAATTTTGATATAGGCCAAACTACTTTTCACGACTATATTCAAGCGTTGGAAAAACTCTATATCATAGAAGATATCGACGCTTGGTGTCCCGCTATTCGCTCCAAGACGGCAATTCGCTCTTCTAAAAAGCGCAATCTAATCGATCCCTCCATCGCTGTCGCGGCTTTAGGTTTGTCTCCGCAATACTTTAATACCGATTTCAAAACGCTGGGTTTTCTGTTTGAATCTCTGTGCATCCGCGATCTAAAAATCTACTCGTCTGCTTTCGATGGCGATATGTGCTATTACCGCGACCGTTATGGCTTGGAGGCAGACGGGGTTCTCCGCCTGAACGACGGCAGATATGCTCTTATCGAATTCAAACTCGGTGCAAAACAGATCGAAGACGGCGCGAAACATTTACTTGAAATTGAACGGCTCATCAACCAATACAATCAAAAAGAAAAACAGTGCCCGTTACGCCTTCCCGACCTGAAAATCGTTATTACAGGAACAGAATACGGATATAAGCGCCCGGACGGTGTGTTTGTCATTCCGATCGGCTGTCTGAAAGATTAAATGACTATTTGAAAAATTAACTTCTATCATTTTCTCATCTACTCTTCTGCGGTTGCCGAAAGGCAACCGTTAGTTTTATCCTGTCTCGTTAAACAATTTCTACTTCCTCCTCTGTTTCGTCCAACACCTCTATTTCTGCCTTTTCCGGCTCTGCCTCATTATCCAACACAATCGGAGCTTCTTCTTTGTTCAAATCCAGTTCGGCATCAATCGCCGAGAGTTCTGCTTGCAGGCTTTCAACTTCTTCTGCATACTCAAACGGCTTTTCCACCTCTATTTTTGCCTGTTCAAGTTTTGCCTCTTCATCCGCTCTTTCTTTTTCTGTAGAACTGATTGACTTTTCAAAGCCGTCCGTTTCGTTCTCCAACCGAGTGATTGCACCTATCCCACTGTCACCGATGCCAACTTTATATTCGTTTGCTCCGACAAGTTTTACATTTGACATATAAAGGCCGTTTTCCATTGCCACCAATCTGAATCCGCGGAACATACCGATTGTTTTCCCGACATATTGCTGTGACTTCAAAACACGGACTAACAATTCACCTGCATCTTTACGCTCGGCAAACTTTTGCTTTCCGATTTGAATCAGGTCGTCTTTATGTGCGTCACGCAATTTTATATCCTGTTTCAGATTTTCTTTCCGCCGAATAAAATCTTCAAGCCGCTTCGGTGTATGCAGGATAATTTCCTGATACCGGTAGCGATTATTCCTGTAATCATTCTCCAGCGAACTCAACTGACCAAGCCTTTGTTCGATTTCCATTTTCCGCATGATTTTCGGATTACCGGAAGTAATAGCCTTGACCTGCGCATAGTTTAACGTAGTGTCGTCTATATCCTCTGCCTCGCGTACAGTATAATCGCCATGATTTATCTGCGAAATAAACCGCTGTTTCGTTTCAAGTATCTGATAGGAATATGAGTCAAACGTCTTTTCCGTTACATAAGTATAAAGCCAAACCGTTTCGTTTTCATTGCCCTGCCGGACGATACGCCCTTCGCGCTGTTCCAAATCACTCGGACGGAAAGGCGTATCGAGATGATGCAACGCTATCAGTTTGTTTTGTATGTTTGTACCGGCCCCACACTTTTCCGTCGAACCTATCAATACGCGAATTTCACCACGGCGCACCCTATCAAACATATCCTGTTTCTGCTGGTCGGTCTTTGCACTGTGAATATACGCAACTTCTTCCACAGGAACACCAAGCGTTACAAGTTTCCGCTTGATGTCATTGTACACGTCAAAGTCTTTCAGCGGATCGTAATCCTCATATTCTTTTTTTGGCACGGACATATCACAGAAGATAATTTGCGTACTTCTTTCGTCCTTGCTCTCCGACCATATCCTATAGACATTCCCAACGCATTGATTTACCTTATTTGCGGGATTATCCGGAATAGACATATCATAGCACCGCGGATCGAGAGCAATCATCTTACCGTCATGCGTAACACAGAGCATATTGTCGATACGAGGATTGACAGAACCCGCAGCAATGCGCTCTGAACGCTCTACGATTTCATCGTTTAAGCAAAGTATATCTTCGGACGGTTCGCACTTTATCAATGGCTTTTTTGCGTTCGGTACGGGAAGGTTCAGCATATCTGCCGTTTTAACATCAGCAAAACTGCGATACAATTTAAGAAGTTCCGGTAAATTCGTAAACTTCGCCACTCGCGTCCGTGTTCTGTACCCCTGTCCGCTCGGCGCAAGCTCAAGGCCCGTAACTGTTTCCGTAAACATAGATGCCCAAGCATCAAAAAACTGCAAATTCAGATTTTTCAGTTCTCTGCGCTGCAGATATGACTGCATCGTGTACATTTCAACAAGCGAATTGCTGATAGGTGTTCCCGTTGCAAACGTAACGCCGCGATCTCCCCCGCGAAGCTCTCCGATATACTCGCATTTCAAGTCCATATCTGTCGCGCGTTGTGACATTGCCCTGCTGATGCCTGCCACATTGTTCATCTTCGTAAATATGAACTTATTTTTGTACTTGTGCGCCTCATCGACAAAAAGAGCATCTACGCCTAACTGCTCGAACTGCAACAAATCATCTTTCTTGTTTGCATTCAGAAGTTTCTCAAGCTGTGCTCGCTTATTCTTCAATGTGCGTTCCAAGTCTTTTACCCGAATACGTTCCCCACGGTCTCTTTTGGCCTCCACAATAGCTGTTTCAATGGCTTCGATTTCGCTTGACAATCGTTCTTTTTGCCTCTCATTTGAAATAGGTACTTTCTCAAAACTTGACATCGCAATAATAACGGCATCCCAATCTCCCGTAGCAACCTTTGCGACAAAGCGCTTTCGGCTCGTTTTTTCAAAATCCTTTTTTGTCGCCATTAAGAGGTTTGCCGTCGGGTACAAGGTTCTGAACTCATTTGCCCACTGCACAACAAGATGATTCGGTACGACAATTATGGGCTTTTGCGCAATACCTATTTCGCGCATTTTCATGCAAGCGGCAGCCATTTCAAACGTCTTTCCTGCCCCGACAACGTGGTGCAGGAGCGTATTCCCACCCCGCAAAATTCGAGCGACCGCATCTTTCTGATAGTCTTTGAGCGTTATCTCCGGATTCATTCCCGGAAACTGCAGATAACTGCCGTCAAACGTCGGAACGACCGTCGTGTTATATATCTGATTGTATTTACTGACAAGATACTCACGACGATGCGGTTCATCAAATATCCATTTTTTGAAAGCGGTCTGCAACTTCTTTTGCCGTTCACGGACGGCTATCGTTTCCTGCTTATTCACGACACGCTTTTTCTTTCCGTCCACATCCTCTACTTCATCTGTAATAGTAGGTGTCTGTGAATTCAAACACCTCTCAAACAATACGAATGCATCCATGCGTTTTGTGCCGAACACTGAGTTGGCGTTCAAATTGTACCGCAAATATGTATCGCGACCGACACTCCATTCACCCGTAATGGCACTATATCCGACAGTTACGCTGTCCGCCTGATAACTGTTGATCTCAAGCAACTCACAGATGAATTGTTTATAATATTTTTCGTCAATCCAGTTTGCCCCGATACGCGCACTGATTTGATTTGCCGTGAGAGGAGCCGGCTGCACCTCGCGTAAAGCCTCGACATTTTTTTGATACCGTTCGTCTGTTTCCGCCGCCTGTTCCGCTGCCTCTAACTTTTTTCGGACATTCCCCGATAAATACACAGAAGCATCTTCCCATCCAAGATAGGGATTGCCCTCATCCAACAAACTCTTTTCAGGATTCCGATAGATTTTCCCCTCAAGTTCGGAAACAATTTCATCATATCTTTTGCCCGTCAGTTGTTCTATATATTTCAGATCAATTTGTCCTTTTTCACTTTTACAAACGTACAGGGCCTGCAAAGCGCTGTCACAGTGGGTAATTTTCTCATATGGTTTAATCGTGCGTTTAGAAAACACATCCGTTTTCTTTGCCGTACCCGATTTCTCATCCACATCCTCAATGGAGATAAGCAAAGCAAAATCTGCATCTTCACGGAACAATCCTCTGTTTGTCCTCGAATTGACGATACCGTATTTGCGAACGAAAGAATCGTATCTGCTGTTCAAAACAGACTGTTCTCGCCGCAAAACCTCATCAGAACAATTATCGAGCTGTATATTCAAAACGGTGCGCACCTGTTCACGCAGGCCGATCAGGGCGCGCATGCGCTCAATGTTCGTTTTTGCTATGTCGCGCGCATGAAGCCTGTCTCCCTCTCGCTGGTACAACGTATCACCGATAAAGACATAGCAGAAATTTTTTAAGTCCTTATGTTCCTCGTCGATTTCTATTTCCGCCTCTGCCACCGTCTTTCCTACGGGAACCGCTTTACTCGCGTCGTAAATGTTCTCCGGCAGATTTGTAACGGCCTCAGCAATAGCCTGTCCGAGTTCGCGTTCGTCCGGCAGCAATTCAGTCTCATCGTCGCGGCCGTACATTGACTTGTGCTGCACCATTGTACCGAGCAACATTTCCGGGTGTTCAATAAAATATTGATTGACCGGCACCCCGTTTTCATCCGTGCCGACATTTATCCAACTTTCTTTTGCCTTTTCTACAATCCTGTCTCTCTTTTGAAAAAAGAGAATATCTGCCGTTACTTCCGTTCCCGCGCTTGTCTTGAAGGCGGTGTTTGGCAAGCGTATTGCGCCGAGAAGTTTTGCTCTGTTTGCTATGTACTGTCTTACGGACGTATCTGCCCTGTCCATTGTACCTTTGGTCGTAATTGCCGCAATGATGCCGCCCGGACGAATCTTATCCAAAGATTTTGCAAGAAAGTAGTTATGAATGTAAAAGCCGAGGCGGTCGTATTCCTTATCATATACTTTGAACGAACCAAACGGCACGTTGGTTATTACCGCATCGAACGAATTGTTTGCAAAGTTTGTTTCTTCAAATCCCTGAATCTTTACTTTTGTCTGCGGATACAGAAGTTTTGCAATGCTGCCTGTCAAAGAGTCTATCTCTACGCCGTAGGTTTCTTTCGGATCGAATGTTTCGGGCAATAAACCGATAAAATTCCCTATACCCATCGCAGGCTCAAGAATTTTGCCCTTTATAAAACCCATTCGACTTAATCCGCTGTAAATTCCGTCTATGATTGTTTTCGGAGTATAATGCGCTGACAAAACAGACTCTTTTGCAAGGCGGTATTCTTCGGGATCGAGAAGTTCGTTCAATTCCGCATATTCTTTTGCCCATTCGGGTTTTTCCGGATCGAACGCATAAGCAAGACCGCCCCACCCGACGTATTTGGAAAGAATTGCCTTTTCTTCGTCGCTCGCCTGTTTACCTTCGCTGCGCAAACGCAGCATTACTTTTATGGCGTCGATATTTTGACGATAGCGTGTCTTTGCTCCCGTTGCATAGTGGAAGTTTTCCTCTGTCAGTCGGTAGTTTCGAGCGGCTGGTACACGATTTCCTCCAATATAGTCCTCTCGATTTCCATTTCCGCCATCCGATTGTCCTGCAAGTTCTTTAGATAATTCGAGGACGAGTTGCCCGAAAGCACTTCCGTTGTCAATCGGCGTTTGAGCGCCTGTGCTGCTTTCTCTGTTTTCTTCAGATGCGCGGACAATCCGCCCGTCATCAACAGAATCTGATATTGCATCGGGAATTCTGTTTTCAGAAATTCCTTCCGCAATGTCCCATAATGAGAGTTGCGAATACTGCGGCCATTCATTGAGTAAATCTCCTTCTTCATTAAATGTCTGACGAGCTACCTTCTTTCGCTCACGTTCTTTTTTTGCTTCTTCACGGCGTTGCTCACTTTCGATTACCGCATCTTGTAAGCCTTCGACAAGATCGAACACTTCCACGCAAAGCCGAAAATTTGTATCCTCATCAAACGGCAATGCACCGACATCTTCATAAGCATTTCCGGTAAAAGCACAAATACACCGCGTTACCCCCTCTGTAAGGCAGGACAGATATTGTTCATCATATTCTTCAGTACCCTCACTATTCAGATAATGTTCCTGACAATATCTTCTGACAGCCGTCTTGACCGGGCTTTCTTCATCTCGCGATATACCGGCAAAGATATTCTGACCGTTGATACAGTCCGCGAGCATTTTCTCCCGCATCCTATGTTGTACGCCGCGGTATCTTTCTTTCCCATATGTCTGTGATATATCGAATACATGGCGTTTGCGCCACGGATTATCTTCATCGTAATAGACAATGCCATGTTCGCCGCGTTTGATTCTGCGGTTATCTTGTTCGTGCCAGTCATCAAACGATTTACAGACCGTCACATTCGGATTTGCCGAATATATCTGTACGGCATTCCAGAACGACAAATGCGGATTATTGATTGCAAAAGAATAAAATCCCGCAAGCCGAGGCCCGTTTTCAAAAATTCGCCGTATTCTTTCCCTTGCTTCTTCTCCCCTCATTTTCCAAATCTCTCATTCTATTTCAAGTTGTCTTTCCGTTTCATCGGCCGGAATATACCTGCCGGTTTTCTCATCCTTTACAAAAGCATCGTATCGCCCCCAAATCTCATGAAACAAAACAATCGCATCTTCACCGCGCGGTTCATACAGTTCGCCATGTTCATATCCGCCCTCAATAATAAGCTCTCCCGCATACTGTGCATCCTCGTCACAAAACTCATAACGAAAATACAGGTCGGAACGTTTATTCGCCAAAGCTCTTACAATAGCGGGAACGACCTCCTCCGAATCAAAAAATATCAAATGCGCGATTGCAGGCGGTTGTCCTTCGCCTTCGTAGATAACAGAAGTATTCGAGGCATTTTGTTTCACTCCCCACTCTCGCAAACATTCCTCCTCATCTTCGGGATCCGCTACGGCAATTATCTTGCAAAAATCTACGCATTTCTCTTCCGGATCATCGCTTTCCGAATCTTGCGATAAAAAAGAATCGATAAACCGCTTTATATCTTCCGCATCATCACCCGCAATGGAAAGCAAATTACCCATTTTATTTCTTTTCATCTTTTTCTCCTTCGACATTATTTGCAACAATCGTTCAGCAGTCAAATCCATATTTCTCTTGACAAACACATATTTATCCGTTATAATGGAGTTGTATTCCAAATTAACGGAAATATGAGGTGAGTTATGTACATTGCAAGGCACATAGAAAAGACAATCGAAAAATCTTTTGCGGCTTTCCCCGCCGTGCTGATTACAGGGCCGCGGCAGGTCGGGAAAAGTACGCTTCTTCTCAACAGATTCAAAAACATTCCGAACGTCACGCTGGATAACCCGCTGCAACTATTGAGTTTAAGACAAGATCCCGTCGAATTTTTCAAACTGCACGGCTCTCCGCTCATCCTTGACGAGGTGCAGCGCGCACCCGAATGTTTTTCAGTGCTGAAATACATGATCGACTCTGACCGCAGGGCCGGAATGTATATTCTTACGGGTTCACAAAAATACGCGCTCATGAAAGGTGTAAGCGAAAGCCTTGCGGGGCGGATCGGTATTATCGATATGCTCGGACTTTCCGACAGGGAAATCTACGAAGATCCG
>ULTA01003881.1_pt1 | contig 69204 bp, 68 predicted proteins | sample 1957181 | NCBI WGS metagenome assembly ULTA01 (sample SAMEA4835722, study PRJEB28245) | human gut metagenome | biome: gut microbiome; material: fecal sample | place: Denmark | collected 2008
TCTCACGCGTGAGGCAAGTTTCCCGTGTGATTTACTTGACACTATAGAAGGACAGAATGCCTTCCTCACTCGAATAACATCAATTAAGGAGGTTCAACATGTTTCATTCCACAAGTCATCAGGCTGTAATTATGGTAGCATCAGTTTGTGCCACATACCTTTTCCGCTTCACTTTGAGTCTGATTCATTTCTACCTGACCGGCTCGCCTCTATCTTTCTAATCCCCGCTTTGTCAATATTGCATTGTCCCAACGCTGACAACAGACTCACATTCAACTCCAGACTGGCACCATACGTCAGCGGATTGGGTATAAACGGTACAGGAGTATCAGAAGTCAGGCTGGCTGGCAGTGGTGCCACCGGAGCGCTCACGTAAACCGTTCGCGAATTTCCGCAACCGGTCAGCAGCGACAGCAGGCACAGGACGTGAAGCACAATCATCATCCGCAACAGCCACTTTGATATCTTCCTGGGTTCTCTGTGACTCCAGTGTGATCTGCTGTTTTGCATGCTGGTTAGCCTCCAGAACTGTATTGACGATTTGCAGTGATTGCAGGACGTTATTGGTAATGACAGTTGCCGATTTGGCATTTTGTACAGCCTCATCAGCACGTTTCTTTTCGTGCTGATATTTGCTGTAGTAGTGGTTGGCAGACCAGATGAAAGAACCAATGACAGTAAAGAAGAATGCAGCGATAACCAGCTTATAGCTCAACTTCATTTACCACCCCACCAGCCTCTTTAAACCGGGAAATCAGGTCACTGATTTTATGTTCATACTGACCGTAACCTGCACCAGGTAACGACGCCCAGATATTGCTGCAACGGTCGATTGCCTGACGGATATCACCGCGATCAATCATCGGCAAAGCGCCACGCTCTTTAATCTGTTGCAATGCCACAGCGTCCTGACTTTTGGGAGAGAAGTCTTTCAGGCCAAGCTGATTACGGTAGGCATCCCACCAACGGGAAAGAAGCTGGTAACGTCCGGCGGCTGTTGATTTGAGTTTGGGGTTTAGCGTGACAAGTTTGCGAGGGTGATCGGAGTAATCAGTAAACATTTCACCACCGACAATAACATCATAACCGTGGTTACGTGTCGGTTGTCGCCCGTTATCCGTTCCTTCTGACCATGCAACCATATCCAGGAAAGCTTTACGCTGGGAATTTAGTACCTGCATAAATTACTCCTTAGAGCCACCAAACTTGTTACCGATTACTCTCATTGCAGCCCCACGAATAGCATCGACACCGATCAACCCAACGCCACCACCAATGGCAACAGAAAGCGATTTAGGCCATCCGACATACTCAAGAGCGGATGCAAAAGTCAGCGTCAGAGCGCCGCAGAGCAAAATCTCGAGCGTTTTTCGCTTCCAGCCACCACCACCGCCAAAATAGGCAATGCGCAAGCCAGCCATAACGATCGACATAATTACTGCGCCCAGCGGTGTGTCTCCACGCCACCAGCTCTGTAACAATTCAAGTAAGTCAGACCAGGAATGAGGATCGTTATGCATTTTCATAATTCCCACCTCCGGTTATCGGAAGTGCAACGAGTGAAGGGAAAGAAGCTGGTTATAGCGCTGAGTCGCAAAAGTTGCGTAGTGCACAAAAAAGGCCGCCCACAGGCAGCCTCTTTTTATAATTCATTGAGTTAACAACATTTAAATGCTGGTGGTATAGAAGGTTTTTCACCAGAACGACAAGCCGGACACCATGACTGAACGATATGCCTTCCGTCTCCCATATCCCTATAACCAAAGTCTATTGTTTTATAAAAAACGTGCACTCCGGCATCAGCAGAACATTTTGGGCAAGATTTATATTCAACGCCATCTTGTTCAACTTCTCGTGAATAACTTAATGACTGCTCACAAACAGAACAACGCTCCACCATATATGCTCTCCTGTTTTTGATAGAGATTTATGGGTAGCAATTCCATTCAAAAGAAACATTGAAGGGTGTCACTTTTTCAAAATGAGCGTAGCTGGCTGCCAGTTTTTTGTACAACACACTTTAAGGAAGGAGAGCCTTAAAAACACAATTGACATCAATAAAAAACCGCTCGGTGGCGGTTTCTTGAAGATTATCAACGGTAGACACACAAAGCCCATCGTTAGGAGAATCCTAACCAAATTTTTTGAAAAATGCAAGAATCATGTCGCCATCTTCGGCGAAAATCATTTATCTCGTCACTTTTCTTAATTGCGCCTCAGCATATGCTTCTTCCTGCCAGCACTTTGTCACCAGTTTATCAATGACATCTGCATATCCTTTGTACCACTGATAATCCGTCAGGTCTGGTACCAGCTTCTGGACATGATGCCGCGCCAGTGTGGTTGGTAAACGGCTAAACCGGTTGCCATTGCAACGCCCACAAATCTTATAAACAGGCACACCATGAAGCCGGGTTCTTTTTTCATCCAGGACAATACCTTTACCCTTACACCCTCTGCACGCTGTGCTGACTTCTCCCTTACCATGGCAATGCTGACATAGTTCCTTCACCCACTCTTCCTTGATAACAGATTCCCCGCTTCTGGAGTGTTTCACCACTTCGCGCAATACATTATGAAATCCAGTACCAGCACAATGCTCACAGCGAGCCTTACTTGCCGCAGACCTGGAATAATCAGCAAAGGCAAAATTCACAAGGTAAGGGATGATCTGTAACCGGGTTTCTTCACTCAATTTGTTCAATGTCGGGTTATCCAGTGCCATCGCGTAATTGAGCAGACCTTCAATCGCAAATTGAGGATCCTGAACACCAACTTTTGCCAGGAATAAGGCAAACCCAAGCGGTGCTTTCGACTGCACCATCCCCTGCGCAGCCATCACATCCGTAATCGTTAAACCACCTGAGCCTGTCGCCGGTGCGTCATCGCTCAATTTTGGAGATTTTGGGGAGTAATATTTTGGTAAGGCTTCAAGGTTCATGCTCGTTCTCCACTTACGCCAATACGCCAATTGCCAGCGCACGATCGATAAAACGAAATATCAGCTCCAGCTGGGAGCCATACTTCTCTTCAAATGCCACGGTATCCGCATGCAGCTCGTCGTGATGCTTTCTGCACAAAGGCAACACAAAGAGGTCATGCGCTTTTGTACCCATTCCACCCTGACCGTGGCCTATCAGGTGGTGGGGATCATCAGCAGGCTTTCCACAACATGCACACGGCTGTGTCTTAACCCAGCGCGTGTACTTTTCATTAACCCAGCGGCGGCGTTTTGGGCGTAACATAAAAGACTCCGGCGACTCCGGATCCACTTTCAGCGCCAGCACCTTTTTTGCCTTATCCTGGATGATGCTGGTGGCAGGAACCGAAGGCACAAGGTCACTTTCCCGGGTGACAGACGGCACAACAGGCTTTGGTAATCTCAGTGCCTTACGGGCTGCACTTTCCGGTAAGGCATCCGCCAGGTCATTACGAATCAGCCACCAGCACAGTTCCGGCATTGTCACAACGTGACTATCATCAAAACCGAGATCCCGACGCACAACAGACAACACCCAGCGGGCACAGTTATCCGTTGCCATTGATTCCAGCCGTTCCGTGAACTGATCGCGCAGCTGGTTATCGCAGTGCCAGCACAGACGGATTGCGCCCGGAGCGTGTCGCATTGTGGTCATGTTCTCGCTGTGCCAGTCGGAATGAGGCCACTGGCAGCCTTTTTCACGAAGTAACCAGCTTTCAAGACATTCCACGCCACCAGCACGACGGATCACTGCCTCATTGCGGAACACGGCCCGAACGGCAGGATCATCCGCCAGCGGTTGTGATGCCGCCGGAACGGCACCACTGGCGAAAGATGAATAACGTTCCGGCTCAGGCTCCAGCAGAACACGCCCCTGCATAAACAGGGGCATCAGCTCTGAACCTGGCCTGAACAATACGATCCCCATACGCGGGGCAATTTCAGGGGTCAGTAGTGCTCTCACGGTCACCTCAATGAACGGTATCGAGCAGCTTTAACAGCTCAGGGAATCGGGATTCGAAGAAATGCGGCTGCGTCTCGCGCGGATTTGCAGGACTGGTGATGTTCTTGCCGAACATGCAGCCTTTCGCCGTCAGCGACCAGAATTTTTTGATGTTGTTAATCGCGGTACGGCTGTATCGTTCGCGTTGTTCAACGATCCCCAGCTTCACCATCTGGTGATATGCCTGATTAGCCGTCAGGCGGATACCATACTGTTTCAGCAGTGCACTCAGCGACAGCGTGGGGCGACTTGAGCCATCAGGCGCGTCAGCAGGAGCATCAATGGCATAGCGCGGTGCCAGATTCGGTAAGCCAACAGCCTCCTGAAGCTTCTGACAGGCTCCAAGCACTGATGAGTTAGACAGATTTAATTCCCGGCGCATAAAGTCCAGCAGGATCACGCCAGCCTGCATCTTGTCAGCAGCCTGTCCGGATAATTTTTCCGGTGCGCTGGTTACCATGTCGAAAGTACGGATCACCTTCAGATGGAATGACGGGCTGATCCACATTGCATAGGCATACACCAGTTCTTTGCAGACATACGTCCCCTGGTTATTTCCGCCATTAATGACGCTAACTGGTTGATTTTGTTCCAGAGGCGGAATTCCACCCTCGGTGAAAAGTTGTTCAATCAATTCACAGGTTTGCTTATTGGAGAGCCAGTATTTCGGGCGGTTTTTTTGTTCTCCCCCGGCAGCCCTGTGCAGATCGTTCAGGCTGTAACGCCCATAAGCATCACGACGAACTTCAATACCATCAATGACCATCAGATTATTCATACTTCGTTTCTCCTCTTGATCAGGCGGCTGCACCCGCCGTTTTCTCGTACTTACTGATGGTGATCTCGACCTTCCCTTTCGGGATAACCGGTCCCCACTCCACCAGCATCCTTTTCACCTGACTGTCGTCTTCCCACACACCCGCGTGGGTCAGGGCGTCAAACAGTGCCTTGTTATAGTTGTCCAGATCGCGGATCCGGTTGTCCGGTGGAAACAACACGATCTCCACTGAAGCAGGTGCCGACGTTGGTTTCGGCAGACGACGTAACTGCTCAATGATGGCGGCACACGCCGCGCCCTGGAATTTGCGTCCCGCCGTGCTTATCAGGCTCTTACCAGCAAACGCCCCTTTGTTGGGGTGTCGCCAGTACGTGTTCACGCTGGGCGGAAACGGCAGAATCAGCTTCATACTTTCAGGCCCCTCTCATGTAACCAGTGGGCTGCACGCAGCCTGGCGTTTTCCTCACCGGCAAGCAGTGAGCGGATAATCCCGACCGCCTCGCTGTCGTCGTCCTTCACCGCGGTATGAAGCGTGATGCCCCGGGCCACGCCACGCTTTATCGTGATGACGCCTTTTTTCTCCAGTGCGCGAAGATGCTCCACTGCTGCATTCACTGAACGGTATCCCAGCATGGTTGCCACCTCCTGATTGGTTGGCGGAAAGCCACGCTCTTTCTGGTAAGAAATCAGCATATCCAGCACCTGCTGCTGGCATTGAGTTAACGTCGTCATGCCGCCATCTCCCTGACAAGTTTTTCTGCCTGCTGGCGAACCTGCGCCAGAAAGGCCTCACCACATGCCTCAAGTTCATCGCGCCCGATGTAGCTGATTGCCGGTCCCTTCCAGGTCTTGTCGAAAACAGCAATAGCACCAGCGAAGAACGCTCCTGTCGGCACCTGCTTCTCGTCTTTCGGGATAAACCAGACAGGCAGTTCAAAACCAATACGCCCGCGAATAAAAGCAATATGATCTGCATCTTCCGGCCACCACACTTCGCTGGTGGCAGCTTTGATCAGGAAAACATAGCGCCCGCCTTTATCACGCATGGCACTGGCATGCTTCATGATGTAACGCATGCCGGTGATGTATTGCCCCTCATGCTGACTGGCGCGGCTGTATGGGGGATTACCAAAGGCAGCACCTTTAAGCTCCGCAAGACGTTCAGACCAGTCATGCGCCAGCGCGTTGTCTTCCGCAGTGTAATAAGCGGCACATTTGGCGTTATCACCATCAGTGAACAGATCCAGAACAAACGGGCCAAACAGGGTGTTAATTCCCCAGAAAATGTTATCCGGCGTGCGCCACTGATCGCCCACTTCCTTCAGTTCATGGGCTGGTTTGTTCCGCAGCTCCACCAGCGCCTGGCAATATTTATTACTCATTAAGCCCCCACGTAATTCCCTGACAGATACCACTCTTCACCCGATGCAGCGCGCTTGCTGCTTTTCCGTAAGCACCGCTCACGACGCGCCAGAAAATTGTTTCGTTCTGGCTGGGAGTGGCTTTCACGGAATGCCGCCATCCACACCGTTGCAGCACGACGGTATAAGCCCCTGGACTCCAGTTCTTCCGCCTGGCGGGTCAGGCACAAAATCACCCGGGGATCGTTAGTGCCGACATAGAAATTGCGCACAGGTCTGGTTTCACGAACTGGTTGTGGTTCCGGCTTCTGCGCTCTCTCAGTCAGGCGTGGGAAATGTCTGCGTGTATCTCCTTCACAACGGTGAGCTACACGCCCACTCTGACGTAACTTGCTTGCTGACTGCAGAACGCGCTGCCGTGAGTAACCTGCAAAAGCATCCGCAATGTCTCCGGAAGTACACCCCGGATGGGCTTCAATGAATTTCTGAACTTCATTCAAAAGACTCATGATCACCCCCTGAATCCTGCCGGGATCTGGCTGTAGTCCACGTTGTCGTAACTGGATTTGAAGTACGGGTCTTCGCGTTTTTCGGTGTACGTGCTGACGGACGGTGATAAGCGCAGGGAAAGCTCATCCCATTTTTCCCGCAACTTCGACGGGCTGAGCACGTTACGGCACCAGAACGGATCGCGGCTGACGCGGCTGTACATCTCGCAGATTTGTTTGTGAGTACGACCATCCTGCACACACATCAGGCGAATTTCGTTTGCCCAGGCTGTCCAGTTCGGTTCTTTGGGACGAACCACCTCGCCGTCACATTCGGCGGCCTGCTCGTACAGGGCGATGATTTTTTTCCAGAGCCACTGTGCGCAGGTCAAATCATCCTGCGTTCCCCACTGGCGCTTTTTAGGGCTGAATACAACCGCATCAGGATGGCGAGTTAAAAACTCCTGTTCAGCCGTCTGCGTGTCCGGTTGCGAAGCGTCCGGACGAGAAGTATTTTTATCTGACGGATCATGTTTTGATTTTACTGACGGATCCCCGCCAGATTCTGACGGGTGAAAACCCGCTTTTTTGCCAGATTTCGACGCATCAAATTTCGACGCATCAGATTTTGATGCGTCAGATTTTGACGGGTCAGAATCTGACAGTTGAGAAAATGCCGCTGCCTGAAGCTTCGCAACGTTAAGCTGATAAACATTCGACGCATTGCGGTTACCCTGGCGACGCGCCTTACGCGTTAACCAGCCTTCTGCTTCCAGCCGTGCGATAGCCGTTCTGACGGTACTCATCCCCGCGCCAATCTGACGGGCAATGGTTTCAATTGATGGCCAGCACACACCTTCGTCATTACTGAAATCAGCCAGGCGGGCCATAATTGCCACGCTGGATAACTTCATGCCTGATGCAGCGCAACCATCCCATACATAGCCGGTTAATTTAGTGCTCATGACCGACCTCTATTTCCCTGAATTTACGACGAAACTGTTCGAGCGGACTGAAGCATTCATGCTCATAACCTTCGCGGAGGTAGATAACCCGTTGTGTTTCCGGCTCCCAACGAATGACTCTGACGGGCACTCCGTAGTGATCTTTGAACCAGCGGTTAACTTGTCGCAAAGGACTGTCTCCTTCTGCCGGTTGAAATCACCCACAGCCCACTCTGCAAAGCTGTGGGTTACAATTTCCCTGTCACCTGGTACATTCACTGCATAGCAATATTCCACCTTCGCTTTTCCACCCGGTACAGGAAGCGCAATCAGTTGCGAGCGACGGTAGTGTGTTGTTAAACTGTTCATGCGTTAGTTTCTCCACAGTCACGACACGCCACGGCGCCCGGAGCTGCACACTCGCGGGCGTCATTACTTTCTGAAATGCAAAAAATTTTGTAGACAAGTGCTGCATGTTCCTGCAGCTTCGAAATTGAGAGATACAGCTCGTCGTTAATTGCTGTCTTCTCATGCGGTTCCACTACACCGTCTTCGATTGCTGAACGAATCTGTTTTGAATAACTGCCGATCTGTTCAATGACTTCCAGCAGACGCTGGTTAATATCGGCGTTGTCCACATCCTCGACGTCAGGAAGAGACACAAAGACGCCATTTGCAGACTGCGCCACAGCATCAGCAATGAAGTGAGTGCCACCAGCACGCTGTAAAACCATTGCCCATCCCAGCGGGAAAATCTGATCGCCATCTGCACGAAGGCGGTTGAATAAAGCGTTCTCTGTTACATCCAGCCAGTCAGCGGCTTCAGCGTAACCCCCCGGCAACGCCGCGATAGTTTTTCTGACAGCTTTCACGTACCACTCAGGTTGTTTTTCCACTTTCCAGTGATGCTTACCCACGGCTTACCTCCTGTTCCTGTGGTTTAAACCCATTCTGGTTTTGGCTAGATTGAAAACGTGCCGGATAAAGAATCTGCATTTCGCTGATTTCACCCTTAAAAAAATTGGCCAGACGTTCTGCAAGATCGATAGATGGAATTTGTTCCAGTCTTTCAATACGACTCAGCGTCGCTGGATTGACCTGAACGCCCGCAGCAACATGCTGCAAAGTAAATCCGTGCGCCTTACGCACATTCCGTAATGGTGATTGCATATAACCTCCACATATTGCGTGATGAGCATATTATTTCACGCAAATATTTTGCGCAAGTTGATTTGCTTAACGCGCAATAAAGAAATGTAATAAACGCATGAACATAGGAAATCGAGTCAGACAACTTCGCCAGGCGAAGAACATGAAAATCGCCGATCTCGCTGAAGCAATAGGAGTGGATGCGGCGAATATCTCGCGCCTCGAAACAGGTAAGCAGAAACAATTCACTGAACAAGCCCTGAGTAATATTGCCAGGAGCTTAGGTGTTGATATTGCTGATCTCTTTACCTCAGACCTCAAAAGTAATACTGTATGTAAAAACAGTATTAGTGAGGATGTTGCGCAGGTGAAGGATGTATTCCGTATTGAAATGCTGGATGTCAGTGCCAGTGCGGGAAATGGCCTTATCCAGGGCGGTGATGTCATTGATGTGATTCATGCCATTGAATACAGAACTGATAATGCTGTATCGATGTTTGGTGGACGACCAGCAAATCACATTAAAGTTATCAACGTTCGTGGGGACAGTATGTGTCCAACCATTGAGCCAGGAGATCTCATCTTCGTTGATATCAGTATCAATCAGTTTGATGGGGATGGTATATATGTATTTGGTTTTGATGATAAAATTTACGTCAAACGACTGCAAATGATACCTGATAAACTGCTGGTAATTTCTGATAATCAGATTTACCGCGAATGGGGAATTACCAGCGAAAACGAACATCGGTTTATGGTCTTTGGAAAGGTCTTAATCAGTCAGTCACAAACCCTTAAGCGACACAATTAACCCCCTACCTCAACATCAATTAGCCACCAGAAGGTGGCTTTTCATTACCCAGCAAATTGCATATCTCGCAATAAAAACACTTGCATAATGCGCAACTTCATTTTATCTTTCTTTCCAGACCTACAAACAAGGTACTAACAAAATTTGGTTGTAACACGGCGTATGGCACATGCGTCGTTAGCGGTCTGGGGACGTTAAAGGGGACAATCCACTCCTTGCTCGGGCAAACAAACCAGGTAGCCGGAATGTGCAAGTCAATGATGATGCTGATAAGACGCCTAACCAGCGTGGCGATTCGGTTTGACGCCTGGGAAGAGACCAGGGTGCAACGATGAGGGCATTTATGGAACCGCGACAAAGTGTGGTGCCGTAACTGGCTAAGTGCTCTCAGCGTTGTGGTAATCCGCGAAATGGCGCGGCGGTAAGTATGGCGGGGTTACTCTTTCCCCGTTGAGGACACCGGATTGTCAGGTTGACCATACACCTGAGTGACAACCCCACCACAACAGCCACTGCTTTGGCGGTACCAGTTTGTACACTTGCTTCCGGCTGGTACCGTCCTTTTTACAAAACAGAGAAGAGCATCACCGGACGACGGGCTCATAACCCAATCCATCCGGGCGGCTGCCACCGCAGGTGTTCTTCTCTGTTTTGTGGAGAAACTAATCGGCCTTGCAGGGTCGATATGATGAGGAGCAGCAAAATGGCTAGCGAACGCAGTACTGATGTGCAGGCATTTATCGGGGAGCTGGACGGCGGCGTATTTGAAACCAAAATCGGCGCAGTTCTCAGTGAAGTCGCTTCCGGTGTGATGAACACGAAAACCAAAGGTAAGGTCTCACTCAACCTGGAAATCGAACCATTTGATGAGAACCGTGTGAAAATCAAACACAAACTCTCATATGTTCGCCCGACTAACCGCGGGAAAATTTCCGAAGAAGACACCACCGAAACGCCGATGTATGTCAATCGCGGTGGTCGCCTGACTATTCTGCAGGAAGACCAGGGACAGTTACTGACTCTTGCCGGTGAACCTGACGGAAAACTCCGCGCAGCAGGTCGTTAATATCGTTTTTAATTAACTGATTATTTATCTCATCACTGAATATCTTTATATAGTGAGGACTTATTATGTCTCAGAGCTTAGACGCAACCGCAATTAATCAAATCCATGCCCTTATTTCTGCTCAGGGTGTTAATGAAATTATCAGTAAGATTGGTGCCGATGCTGTGGCATTGCCTGAGAATTTCCGCATTCATGATCTGGAAAAATTTAATTTAAATCGCTTCCGTTTCCGTGGTGCGCTTTCCACTGCCAGCATCGATGACTTTACCCGTTATTCTAAAGATCTTGCAGATGAAGGCACCCGCTGCTTTATCGATGCTGATAATATGCGTGCCGTCAGTGTGCTTAACCTGGGTACTATTGATGAACCAGGTCACGCAGATAACACCGCCACACTCAAACTGAAAAAGACAGCACCGTTCTCTGCTCTGTTGTCTGTTAACGGCGAGCGTAACTCCCAGAAGTCACTGGCAGAATGGATTGAAGACTGGGCCGACTATCTTGTGGGCTTTGATGCTAATGGTGACGCTATTCAGGCAACAAAAGCGGCTGCGGCTGTCCGTAAAATCACGATTGAAGCAAACCAGACCGCTGATTTTGAAGATAATGACTTCAGCGGCAAACGCTCCCTGATGGAGTCTGTCGAAGCGAAGACCAAAGACATTATGCCAGTGGCATTTGAATTTAAATGCGTTCCGTTTGAAGGTCTGAAAGAACGTCCGTTTAAATTACGCCTCAGTATTATCACTGGCGATCGTCCTGTACTGGTTCTGCGCATTATTCAGCTGGAGGCGGTGCAGGAAGAAATGGCTAACGAATTTCGTGATCTGCTTGTTGAGAAATTCAAGGACAGCAAAGTAGAAACCTTTATTGGTACTTTCACCGCCTGATTTCATTACTGCAAATGCCCCTGCGGGGGCATTTATGGAAACGTAATTTACTCAATAATCGCCGGATGGTGAGGAATTCTTTTTACCCGAATTCAGCGCGGTGCAGCGCATATACGTGGAGAACAAAATGTCATTTATTAAAACTTTTTCCGGGAAGCATGTTTATTATGACAGGATAAATAAAGACGACATCGATATTAACGATATCGCGGTTTCCCTTTCAAATATCTGTCGCTTTGCCGGTCATCTTTCGCACTTCTACAGCGTCGCCCAACATGCGGTTCTTTGCAGCCAGCTGGTGCCGCAGGAATTTGCTTTTGAAGCGTTAATGCATGATGCAACAGAAGCGTATTGCCAGGACATTCCCGCACCACTGAAACGCCTTCTTCCTGACTATAAACAAATGGAAGAAAAAATAGACGCAGTAATCCGTGAGAAATACGGGTTACCCCCAGTTATGAGTACGCCCGTGAAATATGCCGATCTCATCATGCTGGCAACCGAACGCCGCGATCTCGGGCTTGATGATGGCTCTTTCTGGCCTGTACTGGAAGGTATCCCGGCAACAGAGATGTTCAACGTGATTCCACTGGCACCGGGCCATGCCTACGGGATGTTTATGGAACGCTTTAACGAGTTATCGGAGTTACGCAAATGCGCATGAATGTTTTCGAAATGGAAGGGTTTCTTCGTGGGAGATGTGTACCACGAGATCTGAAAGTGAATGAAACAAATGCTGAGTACCTGGTGCGTAAATTTGATGCGCTTGAAGCTAAATGTGCAGCACTGGAAAACAAAGTAATACCAGTGTCAGCTGAACTGCCGCCAGCGAATGAAAGTATTCTGTTATTTGATGCTAATGGAGAAGGCTGGCTGATTGGCTGGCGTTCTCTCTGGTATACATGGGGGCAAAAAGAAACCGGAGAATGGCAGTGGACATTTCAGGTCGGGGACCTTGAAAACGTCAATATCACTCACTGGGCAGTAATGCCAAAAGCACCGGAGGCTGGAGCATAATGACCACATTTACCGATAAAGAACTGATTAAAGAAATCAAAGAACGAATCAGCAGCATGGACGTGCGAGACAATGTTGAGCGCCGTGCTTATGAAATTGCTCTGGCATCGCTGGAAGAGGATCCGGTGGCATGGCTGCATTCAGACAATGGCTTAGGTATTCCGGCAATAACTAGGAGTAAAAACATTGCTGACAGTTGGTTATCAAAGGGCTGGTATGTTCAGCCGCTATATATAGCCAAGCCAGTGCCGGTGGTGCCAGATGCTCGTCCATCTTTAAATAATGGCATAGTCGGTTTTGATGAAGGCTGGAACGCCTGCCGAGCTGCCATGCTCTATGGTGCCGTACCTGCAAGCCAGGCTTACAAGTTGCCACAAACGCAGTTTAAACAGGTTGCTGACCTCTACGAAATGCAATTTGATGACGGTCGCACTTGTACCTTTCACACTGATGCGCAAAAGGCTGTGCAATGGCTTCAGGCGTGCGACGGAAACAGGGTTCAGGAATACGTTAAGCTGGAACGATTGCAGAACGCACTGTCTGGCAACTCTCCGGTAACTCCGGATGGTTGGGTTATGGTGCCGAAGAGACTAACAGCCGAGAACGGCGCTAAGGGGGCGCTATCCGGTGAATTTTCAGAAACTACGTTTATAAGCTGCCTGGAATGCTTTGGCGATGATGATTGCGATACCTGTGACGGGAGCGGACGTATTGAAATTAAAGTGCCAGTCACGTGGTCGACCATAAAATCTATCTGGGATAAAGGTATCGAGTATTTTGCAGCAAAACCATCACAAGAGGTGAAGTGATGAACAACTTAATGATCGACCTTGAGACGATGGGGAAAAATAAGGATGCACCGATCGTTTCCATTGGCGCGGTGTTCTTCACCCCAGAAACAGGAGACATCGGACAAGAATTCTATACGGTTGTCAGCCTAGGCAGTGCTATGAAGCAAGGAGCTACACCTGACGGCGATACCATCCTGTGGTGGTTGAAACAGAGCTCTGAAGCACGAGCTGCAATCTGTATTGATGATACTTTGTCGATCAGCGATGCTCTCTCAGAACTAAATCATTTCATTAACCGGCACGCAGACAATACGAAATATTTAAAAGTCTGGGGTAACGGAGCCACCTTCGACAACGTAATTTTACGTGGAGCTTATGAGCGAGCAGGACAAATCTGCCCGTGGGCATACTGGAATGACCACGATGTACGCACGATCGTTACGCTTGGGCGTTCCATCGGATTCGACCCCAAAATGGACATGCCTTTCGATGGCGAACGGCACAACGCCCTGGCTGATGCCCGTCATCAGGCAAAATATGTTTCCGCTATCTGGCAGAAATTAATTCCTGCCACCAGCACAGAATTATGATCTTCCCGGGTGCAGCCGGTTTTGATGGAGAAAATTATGAACACCTTGTTTTTACTGATGGCTGAATTCAATACCCCAAACATTGAGCTGTCAGCTGTATGCCAAAAGTATTTCGGTATGAGCCCTAACACAGCAGAAGCGAAAGCAAATGCATGCCAGTTGCCGATCCCGACTTATCGTGTTGGTACATCACAGAAAGCAAAGCGCTGCATCAACATTCAGGATCTTGCTGAATATATAGATAAACGGCGTGAAGAAGGCAGAATTGAATGGGAGAGGGTAAGAACAAACAGGAAAATAAATAACTAATCTCACAAAAAACCCGCTTCGGCGGGTTAGTTTTCATCTTTATAATTCTGGGCAATTCGCGCCAGATAGCTCATCACATCATGTTTTCTTGCTTTTTCATGTGCATCGGGATACATAATAGCAATGAGTGAATATTTATTTTCATAAAGCTCACCTTGGACATACACAAGACAAGCATCATTATCAGGATCACCTTTCTTGCAGACCCTATCCGGTTGTGGAAGTTTCTCGGGAAACTTGTTTGGCGGTAGACAAAGATGGATATGCATCAACCCAGCCCGAAAAGCACCATAAGGCTGAGTATACGCAACGTCCCTACCGAAATAATGCGGAAGCTCACCGGTTGCTTTGTATCTCTTGAAATCATCAATGATAGAAGACTCTAGCTCCGGGAATTTGAGAAAAACTTCATCAAAAAATTCAGCTCTAGTTTCTGGATTAATAGAGACTTCTAGATGCATGGTCGTCCGCTATCGGTTAGTGAAATTGCATCGATTTTAGCTTATTTGATGTGTGACTAGCTAGTGCTGCAATTCCAGCAAGATCCGCGCGCCCGCTAAAAGTAACAGTTTCTTTAAATATGCTCTTTATGTAATTGTTAAGGCGAGTGACAGATGAGCGAGCTTTAGCAATATGACGCCAGTAAACCTTCAGTTCTGACCTGATAAATTCAGGCAGAGGCGATTCAATTGTACGCTTCACTTCTTCTTCAAAAGCACGCAGGAACATTTCGCATGCCTCTGTCGTATCTGTCCCGTTTTTGGAAACAAACTCGCGAGCATCTTGGCTATTAAGATCAATCAAACAGATATAGTAGTCATCTGCTGCAATTGTTAACTTTTGCAAGATCTCCTTACCCTCTTCCATTTTGCGTGAGAATTCCTCAACAGAAGGAGAGTACTCAAAAGGTTTAGCAATCACAGGGGCTGGCTGGATGATGAACTCCTGCGCCATAGCAGCAGGACAAGCCAGAGGCCCGCACAATGCAGCAAAAGTAATGGCGTTAAACGGATTCATGGCAACCTCAACTGTTTTACTTACTAAGCAATAGCCTTAGCTATTTGGAGCAAAGTCTATAACCGCGGTTGTTTTTGGTCAATCAGATAAGGCAGCAAATGGTGCTTTATGAATAGATATGAATAGAAAGAGCAAAACTTCAGGTTCCCAATAGGCTCCCACAAAGTGTATAACTAGTTGTTTTTCAAAAACGGTACATCCTATCGAGCATTGGTGCAACGCTAAACCGACCACTCCAGTGAACGTCAGTTTTTTCAGGCATTGCGCTGGTTTGGTTGATTTTTTGCATTTCAGAATTACCGTGCATTTTCAAATGTAGAGATTATTTTATCGATATATCATGGGGTTATGTTATTCAGCATCACTGTTCAGGAGACTCAATAGCGGGGTACTATACCATAACAACAGGAAGCGCCTGTCTCATTGCAAAAGAAAATTGAGATCCTCTCAAGGCATGAAGCTCTCACGAAGTGATGGAAATAATCTTATTAGCCGTTAGCTTTGTTAAGGCCAATGATAAACAATCCAGGTTCGACGATAAATAAAAATCACACATTAAACTCCGGTGATATCTCTCCCTGCTAATAGCACTGATAGAGAAAAAAAGAACCCAATAAGCATTGGGTTCTTTTATGTAATACCTTCCATACCATCGAAGAACTTCACATATTATTTTACTAGTTCAATACCAAATAGATCATAAATTGAATTAGAGATATCGTTTGGAATTTGAATCAATTCCGTTGAATCTGGGTCACACGATTGTACGAAGTCATTTAATTTCTGCGCCGCACCATGCATTTTTGTAACGTCTTTTAGGACTCGTTTTCCTTCGTCTTCCTGACGTTTCATATCAGTTACAATGTCATTGAAATCCAGTTTCCCTGCGACTGCCAGATTTTTCATCTCCTTCAGATTTTTTTTCATCTCTTGTTGAGATAACGTTTTCACCTGATCTGTTATGTATTTTTCGCAATACTCATCAATATCCACTGCAGCTACCAGATCTGCTAATGCACTACCATATGAACATGAAATTAAAAGGGAAGCCAAGGGTTTTAAGCGAATATCGTCATATTGATGATATGCATTTTCTAAATTTATAAAACCATCACCTAAAGTTTGTAGATGTAACGAAGCTATAGATTCATCATCAATAGATTTTTCATAAAATAGTTGAATAGTTGATGGGAGTCCATTCGGGCTTGCTACATCAAAAGTACATCTGTCTATGAGACTTACTGTCTGATGTTCTACTTTATTACAGACAAAACTAATCGCATAATGAAAAATCGCCCTGTCTACATATAAAGCGATATAATCACGATCGCCTAATTGCTCTTGAGAGCAGTCATCAATACACTTATCGACCCACAGTTTGAGTTCATTTATTCTGCTGATTAACGACACATTTTTGATACTTGCTGTCCATAAATTAAGGGTGATTTTTTGAATAAATAAATCTATTTTTGCAATAATCACATCGCGATTATTCGCAGTTGCATAATCAACCGATTTATTATATATATCCTTTATTTTTTCTTTGCTCGCATCTTTAATTTCGTATTGATTTGAATGGAGTGTATTATTGAAGAATTCTGTTGCACTTGAAATTATACCTGACATGATTCATCCACTTTTTTGTCGTACCGTGTCCTCCTTATAATTCTTTTGCCATCTGCTCACTATCAAAAATCGCTCATAATCTCTGAAGTACAGGTATGCGATCAAACCCAGCTAAATAAATAGCGATTTAACTTGAAGCAATTTATTTAAAAATGAATTATTAATTATTATCGTGTTGATAATGGTACTACCAGGCAAAACAACACATTACGTACAAAACAGAAAATCAACATTACGGCAACAATAAGGGTTCTCGGTGTTTTTCCTGGAACATGGTAAAGTAAGGACATTCTTAACCCCCACTTTGAGGTGCCCGATGGAAAAGACCACAACGCAGGAGTTATTAGCGCAGGCTGAAAAAATCTGTGCGCAGCGTAATGTGCGCCTGACTCCACAGCGCCTGGAAGTGTTGCGCCTGATGAGTCTGCAGGATGGCGCTATCAGCGCTTATGATCTGCTTGATTTGCTGCGCGAAGCTGAACCGCAAGCCAAGCCGCCAACGGTTTATCGCGCGCTGGATTTTCTGCTTGAGCAAGGTTTTGTGCATAAGGTGGAATCCACCAACAGTTATGTGCTCTGTCATCTGTTCGACCAGCCCACTCATACTTCAGCCATGTTTATTTGCGATCGCTGCGGCGCAGTGAAAGAAGAGTGTGCAGAAGGCGTGGAAGACATTATGCATACGCTGGCGGCAAAAATGGGGTTTGCCCTGCGGCATAATGTGATTGAAGCACATGGGCTCTGTGCGGCATGTGTGGAAGTGGAAGCGTGTCGTCATCCTGAACAGTGCCAGCATGATCACTCTGTGCAGGTGAAAAAGAAACCGCGTTAAGAGGGCGTACATCCTTGTACACGTCGGGCAGGAGGGATTAATTACCAGCGATATTCATTGCGGGTTTCCCAATCCACGACCTCTTTTTCTGCCTGATCTTTCTGATAACCATAACGTTCCTGGATTTTACCGACCAGTTGATCGCGTTTACCTTCAATGATCGTCATATCATCATCGGTCAGTTTGCCCCATTGCTCTTTCACTTTACCTTTAAACTGTTTCCAGTTACCGCCGGCTTCATCTTTATTCATAATCAAGACCTCATCGTTAGGTTGTGAATGAGAATACGTTCACTTTTCTTCTGAACGTGAGATTAAGTGTAGTCAGCAATTTGGCTTAGGATAATTTATTCAGAATTTTTAACCGTCACGTTGCGGCAAACCAGGTACCGTTGCGCCAGTGACGCCGCCAGATAGCCGCCAGAGAAAGCCCGCGCAACGCCAGAAAGACGGTTAACGCCAGCCACAAACCATGATTCCCCAGCCACGGCAGCGTAAGGAGCGTCAGCGCAAAACCTGCGGCGGCCACCGCCATACTGTTACGCATTTCGGCGGCACGCGTTGCGCCTATAAACATGCCGTCCAGCAGATAACACCAGACGCCAACCAACGGCAAAATCACCTGCCAGATAAGATAGCGGTCGGCCAGCTGCTGAATCTGGGTTAACGACGTCAGTAACGCAATGATGTGTTCCCCTGCCAGCAAATAAACCACCGAAAACAGTAACGCTACGATCCCCGACTGGCGGCACGCTGCCCGCCAGACATCCAGCAACTGGCTACCGTCGCGCGCACCGTATGCCTGACCGGAATGTGCTTCAACCGCGTAGGCAAAACCATCCAGCGCATAGGCGGTAAAGGTGAGTAGCGTCATCAGAACCGCGTTAACAGCGATAATGTCACTCCCCAGCCGCGCGCCAAGTACGGTGATCGCGCCGAAACAGAGTTGCAACAACAGCGAGCGCAGCATGATATCGCGGTTAAGCGCCAGCAAGCGACGGAAGTTTCCTCGCCAGGCAGTTTTCAGCATTTCGCCGGATATTCCGCGAAGTTTGAGGATTTTACGCACCATTAGCAGACCAATCAGCAATGTTGCATATTCCGCAATAACCGTCGCCAGCGCCGCGCCCTGCACGTTCATATGCAGCCCCATCACCAGCCAGACATCCAGCACAATGTTGAGGATATTGCCGACCACTAACAAAATTACGGGTGCACGGGCATATTGCACGCCGAGTAACCAACCAAGTAATACCAGATTCGCCAGCGACGCCGGTGCGCTTAACCAGCGGATTTCAAGAAAGCGCCGCGCCTGTTCCAGGACTGCTTCACTACCGCCAACAATATGCAGCGCCAGATCGATAATCGGTGTACGCAGCAGCGCAATTAACGCCCCAGCCCCCAACGCCAACAGCAACGGTTGCACCAGCGCACGGGCTAATGCCTGAGGATTTTTGGCACCATAAGCCTGCGCAGTCAGCCCGGTGGTGCTCATGCGTAAAAACAGCAACAACATAAAGAGAAAGCTGGTCGCCGTTGCACCAACCGCCACGCCGCCCAAATAAACCGGACTATCAAGATGACCAATAACCGCCGTATCGACCAGTCCCAGCAACGGAACGGTGATATTGGAGAAAATCATGGGTAAGGCGAGATGCCAAAGTGCTTTATCAGATGAAGTGAGGAATGCCATGCAGACAAGCCTGATGAAGAGAGATGAAAAACAAACCGCGACGCCAGGCGGCATCGCGGTCTCAGAGATATGTTACAGCCAGTCGCCGTTGCGAATAACTCCAACCGCCAGCCCTTCAATGGTGAAGCTCTGCTGACGAAGGTCAACGACAATTGGTTTAAACTCGCTATTTTCTGGCAACAGTTCGACTTTATTGCCCTGTTTTTTCAGGCGCTTAACGGTAACTTCGTCATCAATACGTGCGACAACGACCTGACCGTTACGTACATCCTGAGTTTTATGCACTGCCAGCAAGTCGCCATCCATAATGCCGATATCTTTCATCGACATCCCGCTGACGCGCAGCAGGAAATCAGCATTCGGCTTGAATAAGGAAGGATCGACCTGATAATGACCTTCAATATGCTGTTGCGCCAGAAGCGGTTCACCGGCAGCCACACGACCTACCAGCGGCAACCCTTCTTCCTCTTCCTGCAACAGACGAATCCCGCGTGATGCGCCGGAAACAATTTCAATAACGCCTTTGCGTGCCAGCGCCTTCAGATGTTCTTCAGCCGCGTTTGGGGAACGGAACCCCAAACGCTGCGCGATTTCCGCACGCGTCGGCGGCATACCTGTCTGGCTGATGTGATCACGGATGAGATCAAACACCTCTTGTTGCCTGGCCGTTAACGCTTTCATTCCGCCCCCTGGGTGTATATACAGTTATGCTGTGAGTATATACAGCAAAAGGCGATTTTGGAACCATAAACTGCACAATAAACCAGAGATTTATCGAAATCTGGAAGGGTTATCCAAAATGCGACCATAACAGGATGCACCAGGTAATCACGGCGACGATAATCGCAATCAGCACCGCGGCGGATCCCATATCTTTAGCGCGTCCGGATAGCTCATGGTATTCAGAGCCAATTCGGTCAACCACTGCTTCGATGGCGCTATTGAGGATTTCCACAATCATCACCAGCATCACGGAGCTGATAAGCAGCACGCGGGTAATTGCGTCCACATCCATCCAGCAGGCGATGACCACCGCCAACAATACCGCTACGCCTTCCTGACGGAATGCCGCTTCGTTGATCCATGCAGCGCGTAAACCTTTCCAGGAATAGCCAGCAGCTTTGATAATTCGGGTGAGTCCAGTGGTATTATTGGCCATTGAAAGAACCTTTTTACATTATGAGCGTCAATATCAGTGTACCGTTAAATCCGATGATTCGGGTTTGCGTAACGCCGCGCGAAACATGAGCGGATACCACAGAATTTCCCATGACTTTCTGCTATCCTTGCCGCGCATTTGCATTATTAACCAGAGGCTTTACATCGTTTATGTCCGGCTGGCCACGAATTTACTACAAATTACTGAATTTACCATTAAGCATCCTGGTAAAAAGCAAGTCTATTCCGGCAGATCCTGCCCCGGAACTGGGGCTGGATACCTCTCGTCCAATTATGTACGTTTTACCGTACAACTCGAAAGCAGATTTGCTGACGTTGCGCGCCCAGTGTCTGGCACATGACCTGCCTGACCCGTTAGAGCCGCTGGAAATCGACGGCACGCTACTGCCGCGCTATGTGTTCATTCACGGCGGGCCGCGTGTATTCACCTATTACACGCCGAAAGAAGAGTCTATTAAGCTGTTCCACGACTATCTCGATTTGCACCGTAGCAACCCAAATCTGGATGTGCAGATGGTGCCAGTGTCGGTGATGTTTGGTCGCGCGCCGGGGCGTGAAAAAGGCGAAGTGAACCCGCCGCTGCGTATGCTTAACGGCGTACAGAAATTTTTCGCTGTACTGTGGCTCGGTCGCGACAGTTTTGTGCGTTTCTCACCGTCAGTTTCGCTGCGCCGTATGGCGGATGAACACGGCACGGATAAAACTATCGCTCAGAAACTGGCGCGCGTGGCGCGTATGCACTTTGCCCGTCAACGTCTGGCTGCCGTAGGACCACGTCTGCCTGCTCGTCAGGATCTGTTTAATAAGCTGCTCGCCTCCCGCGCCATTGCCAAAGCGGTAGAAGATGAAGCGCGCAGCAAAAAAATCTCCCATGAAAAAGCGCAGCAGAACGCGATTGCGCTGATGGAAGAGATTGCGGCGAATTTCTCTTACGAGATGATCCGCCTGACTGACCGCATTCTGGGCTTCACCTGGAACCGACTTTACCAGGGTATCAACGTCCATAACGCCGAGCGCGTTCGCCAGTTGGCCCACGACGGTCATGAGCTGGTGTATGTGCCTTGCCACCGCAGTCACATGGACTACCTGCTGCTTTCTTACGTGCTGTATCACCAGGGGCTGGTGCCGCCGCATATCGCCGCCGGGATCAACCTGAACTTCTGGCCGGCCGGGCCGATTTTCCGCCGTCTGGGTGCGTTCTTTATTCGCCGTACGTTTAAAGGCAATAAGCTCTATTCCACCGTTTTCCGTGAGTATCTCGGCGAACTGTTCAGCCGTGGTTATTCCGTCGAGTACTTCGTAGAAGGCGGTCGTTCCCGTACGGGGCGTTTGCTGGATCCGAAAACCGGTACGCTGTCGATGACCATTCAGGCGATGCTGCGTGGCGGCACGCGTCCGATTACGCTGATTCCGATCTATATCGGTTATGAGCACGTCATGGAAGTGGGTACTTACGCCAAAGAACTGCGCGGCGCGACGAAAGAGAAAGAGAGCCTGCCGCAGATGCTGCGCGGTTTAAGCAAGCTGCGTAATCTCGGCCAGGGTTACGTCAATTTCGGTGAACCAATGCCGTTGATGACCTACCTTAACCAGCACGTACCAGACTGGCGTGAATCTATCGATCCCATCGAAGCGGTGCGTCCGGCATGGTTAACGCCGACGGTCAATAATATTGCTGCCGATCTGATGGTACGCATTAACAACGCAGGCGCGGCAAACGCCATGAACCTGTGCTGTACTGCGCTTCTGGCGTCACGTCAGCGCTCACTCACCCGCGAGCAGTTAACCGAGCAACTCAACTGCTACCTGGATCTGATGCGCAACGTGCCTTACTCCACGGACTCTACCGTTCCTTCAGCCAGCGCCAGCGAGCTTATCGATCACGCGCTGCAAATGAACAAGTTTGAAGTCGAGAAAGACACTATCGGCGACATCATCATTCTGCCGCGCGAGCAAGCGGTGCTGATGACCTACTATCGCAACAACATTGCGCATATGTTGGTGCTGCCTTCGCTGATGGCGGCAATTGTCACCCAGCATCGCCACATCTCCCGCGACGTATTGATGGAGCACGTCAATGTGCTTTACCCAATGCTGAAAGCGGAGCTGTTCCTGCGCTGGGATCGCGACGAGTTGCCGGACGTTATTGATGCGCTGGCCAATGAGATGCAACGTCAGGGGCTGATTACCCTGCAAGATGATGAGTTGCATATCAACCCGGCGCATTCTCGCACGCTACAGCTGCTGGCCGCAGGCGCGCGCGAAACGCTGCAACGTTATGCCATCACTTTTTGGCTGTTGAGCGCCAACCCGTCGATCAACCGCGGTACGCTGGAGAAAGAGAGCCGCACCGTCGCGCAACGTCTCTCCGTGCTGCACGGTATCAACGCGCCGGAGTTCTTCGACAAGGCGGTGTTCAGTTCTCTGGTGCTGACACTGCGTGATGAAGGGTATATCAGCGATAGCGGCGACGCCGAACCGGCAGAAACGATGAAGGTGTATCAGTTGCTGGCGGAGTTGATTACATCAGACGTGCGTTTGACGATTGAGAGTGCGACGCAGGGCGAAGGGTAATCAGTGAGAATTGCCGGATGCGGCGCAAACGCCTTATTCGGCCTACCATGATCTGCAAATTCAATAAATTGCGATATGTTGTGTAGGTCTGAGAAGCGCAGCGCATCAGGCAGCCCAGAAGAAAGCCGGATGATCATCCGGCTTTTTTACATCATCAGAAATGCCAGTAACTCATTGCCAGCCCTAAAAACAGTACCAGACCAACATAGTTATTATTCATAAACGCTTTAAAGCAGGCTTCACGCTCGCGGTTGGCAATCAGTTTTTGTTGATAAACAAACAGCGCGCCAGCCACCAGAATTGACCAGTAATATCCCCAGCCTAAGCCATTTAACTCACCGATGATCGCCATCAGCGCCAGTACGCCAATCTGCAAAATACCAATAATCAATTTATCGTATTGGCCGAACAGGATTGCGGTGGATTTAATGCCAATCTTCACATCATCATCGCGGTCAACCATCGCATACTGCGTGTCGTAAGCCACCGCCCAGAGAATATTGGCGAGGAACATTAACCAGCAACTCAATGGCACCGACTCACTCACAGCGGCAAAAGCCATTGGAATCGACCAGCCAAACGCCGCGCCCAGCACCACTTGCGGGAGATGGGTATACCGCTTCATAAACGGGTACACCCACGCCAACGCCAGAGCGGCAATCGACAACAGAATGGTCATCGTATTCAGCGTCAGTACCAGTAAAAACGAAATCAGTACCAGCACTACAAACAGTGCGCGCGCCTCTTTCTCTGTTACCGCGCCGCTGGGAAGTGGTCGGTTCGCCGTGCGCTTAACATGACCATCAAACTTGCGGTCAGCATAATCATTCACCACACATCCGGCAGCGCGCATCAGCCAGACACCCGCGACAAACACCGCCAGGATCCAGAGCTGGGGAACGCCCGGTGTCGCCACCCACAACGCCCATAATGTTGGCCAGAGCAGCAGTAACGCGCCAATTGGCTTATCCGTACGCATTAAGCGATGAAACGCCAGCAGCTTATTCTGCGTCAGACTCCACTCCATATTTTTTTCCTCTTAGTACAACGGTGACGCCGGTAAAAACAGTTCTGTTAGCAACAGCGGTTTACCGCTTAATCGCAGGCGGGAACGTCGCCCCCACAGTCCGGCATCACGGCCTATCTCAATAAAGTCCCGGGTTAATGTCGATGATGTGAACAGATAGCGTCCTAACGGCGTTTTACCTAATTTTTGTAACGCCAGCTCCGGCCCGCTTAACGTTGACACAGGAACGACGGTACGACCGGCAAGCCACGGTTCACCATCGGCACATAACAAAATTTCACGTAACCAGTAACGAGACTCTTTCGGCAGCAGCGGCAGTTCTTCGGAGATTTCATTCTGCTCGACAAACCCTTCGCGGATCATCGTCACGCTCACCGTTTTTCCCTGCTGTTCAAAACGTTTTGTCATGGAATCTTCCAGCAACAGCCAGTCGCGCAGTTGCGTATCCAGGGCAGGGATCTCTTTAAAATAGCGCAGCGCACGCAGTTGCGTTAACGCGGGGTGTGACATGCCGAACTCTCCGTTACATAACGTAAAGGCATTGTATCGCAGAAAAGTGTTTACGGGAGATGTAAAGCAAATTAAGTGATCTAATGCGCAACAAAAACGCAACAATCGCATGAAGTGGTAAAACGCTGTTGAACCTTACGCTTTGCCGATGCCCGTGCTGGCGAGGGCAACCATAGGGGCATCACCGCCCAGGAAGCAGGAACGGTGATGTTTTCCTCTACTTAAACACCTTTATTCTTTATACGAGTAGCTTGCCAACTCGCAGTAAAAATTGGGAAAAGCGCATGTTTACCATGAGATTTGGAGCCGAAAAGTGTTTCTGAAGTAAGATTAACAGGCAACATCTCATGTCTGGATTTATAGATATACGTGGAATTCCAACGGGTATCTTTTGTAGGATTCAACATATCATGTAAGCGCTGGGAGCTTACTACCATAACTGGCCCATCATCGACAGAGGAGAACAGGATAAAGATATTATCGTTTCGTGTTAGTTCATTCGTGTTAAAGGTTCTTAAATTATCTTCAGTTTCTATAAAGATAGGTGAAACATCATCACTACGAATCCATTCTTTATAAAGATGCCAGGCATTTGCTTTGATCGTATCATCCGTTGATCGTAGAGCCTGATCGATAAGTTGGATAAAAAAATTGTTATTTTGATCAATCAGCCCTTTATTCATATTAAATCTGTTAATAAAATCGATCATCTGTTGGGTATCGAAGTTCACTTTACTGAATCGATGTTGACGCATAAAAATATCGAACTTGTTATCTTCATCAGAATGGATATAACTACGTATAATTGGATCTTTTATATAAGGACAATAGCTAAATATTTTCTTCATATTCTCAATAAAGTTTTTATTAACAATATTAAGAATTTTTAATTGCATCACCAATTTTACTGCCAGAACGGATTTCAATATCATTGCATTATCTGGCAATGTATCAATCATTTTTATGATGTTATTGATATAACCATCAAGATCTTCATTCCCAAATATATCTGAATAATCAATAGTTAATTCCAATCGTTCTGTAATGCAATCTTTAAAATTCCCTGTCGACATTCGCACATGATCAAACATAACAGCTGTCAGATTCGATTTAATAAATGATATTTCTTTGTCAGAAAGAAATTCTGCTCTGGTGAAGTGCGAAGCATAAAGATAACAATTATCGAAGTTTGAATTTCTAATCTGACATTCGCGAAAATTACTATGACCAAGTTGACTCTGCGAGAAGTCAACTGTATCAAGAATATTTTGGCTAAAATCAACACATTCGCCACTCGTTTTGAGAAAAATCACATTGTGTAAACGTCGACATTTAAATATGACATTATTAACTGTTGCCTTAGTAAAATTGCAATTCTCAATGTCTTTACATTCGAAAGTTGCATGTTGTAGATTTGACGATAAAAAAGACACCTCCGAAATAACGTCACCTTTAAAATGGCAACTTGTTAAATCCAAATCAGACAGGTCGATATACCCCTGCGCATCTTTATCCATCATAAAATCACAAGCGCATTCTATTTTTTCATTTCTATAAAATTTTACGCTTATAATATCATTACTGATTGAGACTTCACGAAACATATTTATTGCATGATTTTTTTCGTTCCGTTGTTTTATATTTAAAAATATATTGCTGATATAAATAAAATTTTCTCGATTTAACCCTGGTACCCCATTAAAATTACGTAGTAAATCAAGATCTAATTTATTATTTCCTTGCACCACATCATGTTTCATCAAAGTGTTATTGCCGCCAGAATTTGTGATATGACCTATCATAAAACCTCTGTATTACAGAAATAAAATAACCTGGAAAAGTAGCCTGAGCGTCCAGACACTACCGGCGAAAGGAAAAGAATCTCTGATAAGGCATTGAGATAATGGATATTCTTAGTGAAGAAGAAGTGAAGTACTATAAAAAATCGCTCATATCCCAGGAATGAAGCATAAAAAAAGGTGCGCCAGGAGACGCACCAGTTGTTGCAAAATCAGCACTGTGGGGCGTAATTACCCCTTGCCTTTTACACTGCTGATAAAGGTGGAACGGGCAGATGTTGACCCCAGGCGTTCAGCTTCATCAAGCAGTTTTAACGCCTTATCAACATCACCTTTCGCGACAGCGTTTTTGATCGCGGTATTAAAATAACTTTCCGTGTCGTTGAGCATCGGCTCGCTTTTCTTCACCGGTGCCGGAGCGGGTGCAGCCACAGCTGGTGCCGCCGTGTTGCCTACCGTAACCGGAGCTGGAGCGGAAGAACCAAATAGTGGCCCGACCAACACGCTGGAACTGGAGTTCGTTTTGACTTTCAGTTTCAGTAAGCCATCGGTGGTATGACGAGCAACCGGGTCAGGAATATCCGGGATCGAGTTACCGACGCCTTTGGCATAGGCTTTAGCCGGGTCGAGCAGTTGGGTCGTCTGCTGGAGATCTTTTTCCGTGGTAAAGACCAGAACATAAAGTTTTTGCTGCCCCAACGCCGGTGTCAGGCGCATAACGCCTTCCAGACGATCTGCACTCATCACGCCTGGTTCCTGGTAGGTGAAATAACTGCTGGGGAAGAAGGCTGATGGGGTCATGTTCTGATCAAGAATCAGCACGTTCGGCGCAAAAACGCTGGTTTGTTTGTTCACTTCGCTGGTCAGCGTCAGGGTCAGTTCGCCAATGTTTGCCGGGACGCTGTACGCAGCAACCGGACCACTGATGCCGGGAACGTTCAGTTGTTGGCCGCCAGTCGCCAGTTGGGTGGTCTGGGTTTTAGATTGATCGACCGGTGTCCAGGTGAGTTGTTGCAGCGCGGCAGATGGAATGGCTGGCGCGTCGCTGGTGTTTTGCGGTACGTAGTTAACATCGGCAAGGCTGATTCCAGGCGCGCTTGCCAGCAACCCTGCTGATAAACAGAGGGCGATGAGACTTTTATTCATTTTCATTGTTTTCACCTCAAAATCTGGAGCTCAGCGGTAGCCAGGCAATAGCGCGCTAAACCCGATAATCAGAGGGGCTTGCGCCCCTTTCAGATAATGACAACCTGTTTTTATGCCGGATGCGGCGCAAGCACCTTATCCGGCCCAGTTTTTGCTATTACCACCAGATTTCCATCTGGGCACCGAAGGTCCACTCGTCGCTGTCGCCACGACCGAAGCTGCCGCCGTTGAAATCAGCAGGAACGGCTTTGCCGAAGTTCGCGTTGGTATCAGCGTTACCGGTGTAGTCGTAACCCCATTTCTCATCCCACTTGGCGTAGGTTGCGAAGACACGAATAGCCGGGCGTGACCAGATGCTGTCGCCAGCCTGCCATTGTTGTGCGAGGGTAATTTTGTACTGATTGTTCTTGTCGCCGGTGCGCTGGGATTCGACGTTGTCGTAGCCGATTTCCATCACGGTGCTCATGATTGGCGTCCACTTGTACATCGGGCGAATACCGACGGTCCACCACTTGGTGCCGTTGTCGTTATCCCAGTTGATATCCTGGTACATACCCACGTACATCATGTCCCAGTTGTCGCCCATGGAGATCGCTCCGTGGTCGAGGATACGCAGCATGTGACCGTTGTTGTTGATATTGTAGGCAAATTTTTCGTTATCAAACGCGACGCCAGAACCCTGCGACAGACCTTTACCCTGCGAGGTCATCGAGTCAGTAGCGTACTGAACAACAAACTTGTTAAAGCCCTTCAGGACACTCTGAGTATGTTCAGCAGTGAACAACCAGCCGTCTTTCGATGCGCCATCAACCAGACGATAGTTATCACGCAGGTTGGCACGACCGTAGTCGACACCCAGTTCTAATGTGCCGCCCGGATTGATTTCCATCTGCGCTAAACGCACATCGAAAACGTCGTTCGCGGTTTCGTTGGTATAGTCATAAATATTGTTGCTGGCGAAAGAGGAAGAACCACCTGCTTCAGAGGAGCGGGTTGCTGCCAGAGAGAGTTTACCGAAGCCAACATCGATGTTTTCCAGACCGGCACCAGGACCAGAAATATCCCAGTAGTAGAAGTCGATCATATGAACGTCATGACGTTGGTAGAAGCGCTTACCTGCCCAGATGGTGGAGCCTGGCAGCCATTCGATCAGGTTTTTACCCTGCACGTTTGCTTCACGGAAGGCCGGATCGGTAGCTTCCCAGTCATTCTGTTGTGCGACGGAATAGGCCACGTTAGTGTCGAAATAGAAGCTCTTATCGCCCTCTTTCCACACTTCCTGACCCAATTTTAATTCAGCATAAGTTTCACATTCGTTGCCAAGACGGTATTTACTTTGAGCACCGGTAGTCTGGAAACACTGTTGTTCACCGCCGCTACCTGTCCAGCCAATACCGGAACGTGCATAGCCGTGGAAATCAACAGCCATTGCCTGAGCAGACATTACGCCCGCTGCGACGGCAACCGCCAGAGGAAGTTTGCGCAGAGTAATCATCATTCTATCTCCTGAGTCATTGCTTTTCTTTTTTCACATCACCTGTGACAGGCTTTGTGTGTTTTGTGGGGTGCTTAAACGCCCGGCTCCTTATGCAGTCGACGACATGCAGTGCCATCCTCACGGAACAGATGGCAACGCTCTGGCGGCAGGCCGATAGCGAATGTGGCACCTTCTTCTACCAACACCACGTCGTTCTGGCGGTACACCAGGTTTTGACGAATGGAAGGGATCTGGATATGGATTTGAGTTTCGTTGCCGAGTTGCTCGACGACCTGAACTTCACCCTCAAGGATGACGTCAGCGATATCACTCGGCAGTAGATGTTCCGGGCGAATACCCAGCGACATATTGGCTCCAACCTGGACATCACGGCTTTCAACAGGCAGCCAGACTTGCTGACGATTTGGCATCGGCAGCTCCACCTGCACTTGATCGATTGCGGTGGCGGTCACTTTTACCGGCAGGAAGTTCATCTTTGGCGAACCGATAAATCCGGCGACAAAACGGTCTGCCGGATAGTGGTACAGCTCCAGCGGTTTCCCAACCTGCGCCACGCGACCGGCGTCCAGTACCACGATTTTGTCGGCCAGCGTCATCGCTTCGACCTGATCGTGGGTGACGTAAATCATTGTGCGGCCCAGGCGTTTATGCAGACGGGAGATTTCGATACGCATTTGCACACGCAGTGCAGCATCGAGGTTGGAGAGCGGTTCATCGAGCAAAAATACGCTTGGCTCGGCCACCAGCGTACGGCCAATCGCCACACGCTGACGCTGACCACCGGAGAGCGCTTTCGGTTTGCGATCCAGCAAATGCGCCAGTTGCAGCACTTCCGCCACCTGGTTGACGCGTTGGTTAATCACCTCTTTTTTTGCGCCTGCCAGTTTCAGGCCAAATGACATGTTTTCTGCTACTGACAGGTGGGGATAGAGCGCGTAAGACTGAAACACCATACCAACGCCGCGTTCTGCTGGCGGAGTGTCATTCATCCGTTTCTCACCGATGAACAGGTCGCCGCTGGTGATCGTCTCAAGCCCGGCAATCATGCGCAGTAAAGTCGATTTACCGCAGCCAGACGGTCCGACAAACACCACGAATTCACCTTCATGGATATCGAGATTGATATCTTTCGATACCACGACCTCGCCCCAGGCTTTCGTTACATTTTGCAGCTGTACGCTCGCCATGCCCTTCTCCCTTTGTAACAACCTGTCATCGACAGCAACATTCATGATGGGCTGACTATGCGTCATCAGGAGATGGCTTAAATCCTCCACCCCCTGGCTTTTTTATGGGGGAGGAGGCGGGAGGATGAGAACGCGGCTTCTGTGAACTAAACCGAGGTCATGTAAGGAATTTCGTGATGTTGCTTGCAAAAATCGTGGCGATTTTATGTGCGCATCTCCACATTACCGCCAATTCTGTAACAGAGATCACACAAAGCAACGGTGGGGCGTAGGGGCAAGGAGGATGGAAAGAGGTTGCTGTATAAAGAAACTAGAGTCCGTTTAGGTGTTTTCACGAGCACTTCACCAACAAGGACCATAGATTATGAAAATAAAAACAGGTGCACGCATCCTCGCATTATCCGCATTAACGACGATGATGTTTTCCGCCTCGGCTCTCGCCAAAATCGAAGAAGGTAAACTGGTAATCTGGATTAACGGCGATAAAGGCTATAACGGTCTCGCTGAAGTCGGTAAGAAATTCGAGAAAGATACCGGAATTAAAGTCACCGTTGAGCATCCGGATAAACTGGAAGAGAAATTCCCTCAGGTTGCGGCAACTGGCGATGGCCCTGACATTATCTTCTGGGCGCACGACCGCTTTGGTGGCTACGCTCAATCTGGCCTGTTGGCTGAAATCACCCCGGACAAAGCGTTCCAGGACAAGCTGTATCCGTTTACCTGGGATGCCGTACGTTACAACGGCAAGCTGATTGCTTACCCGATCGCTGTTGAAGCGTTATCACTGATTTATAACAAAGATCTGCTGCCGAACCCGCCAAAAACCTGGGAAGAGATCCCGGCGCTGGATAAAGAACTGAAAGCGAAAGGTAAGAGCGCGCTGATGTTCAACCTGCAAGAACCGTACTTCACCTGGCCGCTGATTGCTGCTGACGGGGGTTATGCGTTCAAGTATGAAAACGGCAAGTACGACATTAAAGACGTGGGCGTGGATAACGCTGGCGCGAAAGCGGGTCTGACCTTCCTGGTTGACCTGATTAAAAACAAACACATGAATGCAGACACCGATTACTCCATCGCAGAAGCTGCCTTTAATAAAGGCGAAACAGCGATGACCATCAACGGCCCGTGGGCATGGTCCAACATCGACACCAGCAAAGTGAATTATGGTGTAACGGTACTGCCGACCTTCAAGGGTCATCCATCCAAACCGTTCGTTGGCGTGCTGAGCGCAGGTATTAACGCCGCCAGTCCGAACAAAGAGCTGGCGAAAGAGTTCCTCGAAAACTATCTGCTGACTGACGAAGGTCTGGAAGCGGTTAATAAAGACAAACCGCTGGGTGCCGTAGCGCTGAAGTCTTACGAGGAAGAGTTGGCGAAAGATCCACGTATTGCCGCCACCATGGAAAACGCCCAGAAAGGTGAAATCATGCCGAACATCCCGCAGATGTCCGCTTTCTGGTATGCCGTGCGTACTGCGGTGATCAACGCCGCCAGCGGTCGTCAGACTGTCGATGAAGCCCTGAAAGACGCGCAGACTCGTATCACCAAGTAATGCTGTGAAATGCCGGATGCGGCGTGAACGCCTTGTCCGGCCTACAAAACCGAAACGTATGTAGGCCTGATAAGACGCGTCAGCGTCGCATCAGGCAGTTGTTGTCGGATAAGGCGTGAAAGCCTTATCCGTCCTGGAATGAGGAAGAACCCCATGGATGTCATTAAAAAGAAACATTGGTGGCAAAGCGACGCGCTGAAATGGTCAGTGTTAGGTCTGCTCGGCCTGCTGGTGGGTTACCTTGTTGTTTTAATGTACGCACAAGGGGAATACCTGTTCGCCATTACCACGCTGATATTGAGTTCAGCGGGGCTGTATATTTTCGCCAATCGTAAAGCCTACGCCTGGCGCTATGTTTACCCGGGAATGGCTGGAATGGGATTATTCGTCCTCTTCCCTTTGGTCTGCACCATCGCCATTGCCTTCACCAACTACAGCAGCACTAACCAGCTGACTTTTGAACGTGCGCAGGAAGTGTTGTTAGATCGCTCCTGGCAAGCAGGCAAAACCTATAATTTTGGTCTTTACCCGACGGGCGATGAGTGGCAACTGGCGCTCAGCGACGGCGAAACCGGCAAAAATTACCTCTCCGACGCGTTTAAATTTGGCGGCGAGCAAAAACTGCAACTGAAAGAAACGACCGCCCAGCCCGAAGGCGAACGCGCGAATCTGCGCGTGATTACCCAGAATCGTCAGGCGCTGAGTGACATTACCGCCATTCTGCCAGATGGCAACAAAGTGATGATGAGCTCCCTGCGCCAGTTTTCTGGCACGCAGCCGCTCTACACACTCGACGGTGACGGCACGTTGACGAATAATCAGAGCGGCGTGAAATATCGTCCGAATAACCAAATTGGTTTTTACCAGTCCATTACCGCCGACGGCAACTGGGGCGATGAAAAGCTAAGCCCCGGTTACACCGTGACCACTGGCTGGAAAAACTTTACCCGCGTCTTCACCGACGAAGGCATTCAGAAACCGTTCCTCGCCATTTTCGTCTGGACCGTGGTGTTCTCGCTGATCACTGTCTTTTTAACGGTGGCGGTCGGCATGGTTCTGGCGTGTCTGGTGCAGTGGGAAGCGTTGCGCGGCAAAGCGGTCTATCGCGTCCTGCTGATTCTGCCCTACGCGGTGCCATCGTTCATTTCAATCTTGATTTTCAAAGGGTTGTTTAACCAGAGCTTCGGTGAGATCAACATGATGTTGAGCGCGCTGTTTGGCGTGAAGCCCGCCTGGTTCAGCGATCCGACCACCGCCCGAACGATGCTGATTATCGTCAACACCTGGCTGGGTTATCCGTACATGATGATCCTCTGCATGGGCTTGCTGAAAGCGATTCCGGACGATTTGTATGAAGCCTCAGCAATGGATGGCGCAGGTCCATTCCAGAACTTCTTTAAGATTACGCTGCCGCTGCTGATTAAACCGCTGACGCCGCTGATGATCGCCAGCTTCGCCTTTAACTTTAACAACTTCGTGCTGATTCAACTGTTAACCAACGGCGGCCCGGATCGTCTTGGCACGACCACGCCAGCCGGTTATACCGACCTGCTTGTTAACTACACCTACCGCATCGCTTTTGAAGGCGGCGGGGGTCAGGACTTCGGTCTGGCAGCAGCAATTGCCACGCTGATCTTCCTGCTGGTGGGCGCGCTGGCGATAGTGAACCTGAAAGCCACGCGAATGAAGTTTGATTAAGGGAGATAACAAAAATGGCAATGGTCCAACCGAAATCGCAAAAAGCACGTTTGTTTATTACTCACCTGCTACTGCTACTTTTTATCGCGGCGATTATGTTCCCGCTGCTGATGGTCGTCGCCATCTCGCTGCGTCAGGGGAACTTCGCGACCGGTAGTCTGATCCCGGAGCAAATCTCCTGGGATCACTGGAAACTGGCGTTAGGTTTTAGTGTGGAACAGGCTGATGGTCGCATTACGCCACCGCCATTCCCGGTACTGCTGTGGCTGTGGAACTCGGTAAAGGTCGCCGGGATTTCCGCGATTGGCATTGTGGCGCTCTCCACCACCTGCGCCTACGCTTTCGCCCGTATGCGCTTTCCAGGCAAAGCGACGCTGCTGAAAGGAATGCTGATTTTCCAGATGTTCCCGGCAGTACTTTCACTGGTCGCGTTGTATGCGTTGTTTGATCGTCTGGGTGAGTACATTCCATTCATTGGCCTGAATACACACGGCGGCGTAATTTTCGCGTATCTGGGTGGGATTGCGCTGCATGTCTGGACCATCAAAGGCTATTTCGAAACCATCGACAGTTCGCTGGAAGAAGCGGCGGCGCTGGATGGTGCGACACCGTGGCAGGCCTTTCGCCTTGTCCTGTTGCCGCTGTCAGTACCGATTCTGGCGGTTGTGTTCATCCTGTCGTTTATCGCTGCCATTACTGAAGTTCCGGTCGCATCGCTGTTACTGCGTGACGTAAATAGCTACACCCTGGCCGTGGGGATGCAGCAATACCTCAACCCGCAAAACTACCTGTGGGGTGACTTTGCCGCCGCTGCCGTGATGTCTGCATTACCGATCACCATCGTCTTCTTGCTGGCTCAACGCTGGCTGGTCAACGGCCTGACGGCAGGTGGTGTGAAAGGTTAAAGATGTTGTTCTGCCAATGTTATGCCGCTGCACCCTCAACTTACGTTATCCCAACTTGTGACTGTTATTCGGCGCTCCACGGAGCGCCTTTTTTTCTTTCGTCTGCAATCTGAATCGTTCGCCGGTTAATATTTCCATCATAGAGCTTATTATTTTTACGTTATTTGTTTTCCCACTTACGATAATTCTCTTTCGTGCTCTGAGTCACGGCAATAGTATTGTTTTCATCAATTTTAGATAATTATCACAATTAAGATCACAGAAAAGACATTACGTAAACGCATTGTAAAAAATGATAATTGCCTTAACTGCCTGACAATTCCAACATCAATGCACTGATAAAAGATCAGAATGGTCTAAGGCAGGTCTGAATGAATACCCAGTATAATTCCAGTTATATATTTTCGATTACCTTAGTCGCTACATTAGGTGGTTTATTATTTGGCTACGACACCGCCGTTATTTCCGGTACTGTTGAGTCACTCAATACCGTCTTTGTTGCTCCACAAAACTTAAGTGAATCCGCTGCCAACTCCCTGTTAGGGTTTTGCGTAGCCAGCGCTCTGATTGGTTGCATCATCGGCGGTGCCCTCGGTGGTTATTGCAGTAACCGCTTCGGTCGTCGTGATTCACTTAAGATTGCTGCTGTCCTGTTTTTTATTTCTGGTGTAGGTTCTGCATGGCCAGAACTTGGTTTTACCTCAATAAACCCGGACAACACTGTGCCTGTTTATCTGGCAGGTTATGTCCCGGAATTTGTTATTTATCGCATTATTGGCGGTATTGGCGTTGGTTTAGCCTCAATGCTTTCACCAATGTATATTGCGGAACTGGCTCCAGCTCATATTCGCGGAAAACTGGTCTCTTTTAACCAGTTTGCGATTATTTTCGGGCAACTTTTAGTTTACTGCGTAAACTATTTTATTGCGCGTTCCGGTGATGCCACCTGGCTGAATACTGACGGCTGGCGTTATATGTTTGCCTCGGAATGTATCCCTGCACTACTCTTCTTAATGCTGTTGTATACCGTGCCAGAAAGTCCTCGCTGGCTGATGTCGCGCGGCAAGCAAGAACAGGCGGAAGGTATCCTGCGCAAAATTATGGGCAACACGCTTGCAACTCAGGCAGTACAGGAAATTAAACACTCCTTGGATCATGGCCGCAAAACCGGTGGTCGTCTGCTGATGTTTGGCGTGGGCGTGATTGTAATCGGCGTTATGCTCTCCATCTTCCAGCAATTTGTCGGCATCAATGTGGTGCTGTACTACGCGCCGGAAGTGTTCAAAACGCTGGGGGCCAGCACGGATATCGCGCTGTTGCAGACCATTATTGTCGGAGTTATCAACCTCACCTTCACCGTTCTGGCAATTATGACGGTGGATAAATTTGGTCGTAAGCCACTGCAAATTATCGGCGCACTCGGAATGGCAATCGGTATGTTTAGCCTCGGTACCGCGTTTTACACTCAGGCACCGGGTATTGTGGCGCTACTGTCGATGCTGTTCTATGTTGCCGCCTTTGCCATGTCCTGGGGTCCAGTATGCTGGGTACTGCTGTCGGAAATCTTCCCGAATGCCATTCGTGGTAAAGCGCTGGCAATCGCGGTGGCGGCCCAGTGGCTGGCGAACTACTTCGTCTCCTGGACCTTCCCGATGATGGACAAAAACTCCTGGCTGGTGACCCATTTCCACAACGGTTTCTCCTACTGGATTTACGGTTGTATGGGCGTTCTGGCAGCACTGTTTATGTGGAAATTTGTCCCGGAAACCAAAAGTAAAACCCTTGAGGAGCTGGAAGCGCTCTGGGAACCGGAAACGAAGAAAACACAACAAACTGCTACGCTGTAATCTTCCTGTCCAGCACGCCGCGCCAGTTCGGCGTGCTGTCTTTTTACTCCCGCTTCAGCCGTTTCGAATTACACAGCCACAGGGTGATCACCAGTAACAGGATCGCTGCCGAGTAGATCAACACATCCAGTGGCGATTTATGATCGACGATGATCAAGCGCACAATGGCGGTGATCCCAATATAGACAAAGTAACGTAGCGGGAAGTGAAAACCGGACTGAAAGTATTTCACAATCAGCGCGATAAATTCGAAATAGAGAAAGTAAACCACCAGTCCTTCTACCAGCTCATATTTGCTGGTTTGTTCTGGCGCGAACAGCACATCTGCCAGATGCACCGTTTCTTTGCCGAGGAAGACAACCAAAATCAGGCCGAGGCACAACAGGCCAAGATTGAGTACGGTCTGCAAAATGGTGGAGATAAACTCCACGCGCGGACGAGAGAGTGACGTCATAGCAGTACCTCCTTCACAGTGGCGAGCTTCCTGTATAACGCAAAAATGTGACGGAGATCTATATTTTTTGTGTATGTTTTGTTCAGCTCAATTAAGTGGGCATCTCCCATCAACGTCGCATCTGACAAAACATACAGCCAAAAAAAATCACCCATTCAGGTGATTCCCAGCCACCAGCAATGCGCGAAAAATCGACAATGTTCCTCTGGAACAAATGAAACGTAACCTGATAAAGGTGGTAAAAATGAAGCCTTATTTTGCTGCTTTGATGTTATCAGTCTCTGTTCTTCCTGCTTATGCTGGTCCGCTCGGTACTGCTGATAAAACCGACCTACCGCAAAGCAATGTCTCCAGCCCAATGATGGCCCAGTCGCTCAGGCAACCAGACCTGCAACCAATATCGACGGACAGGAAGACAGAATGTTTTCGCCTTTACACACCAGATCGCAAACCGGGGGTGAACTGCGTTCCTGATGGCTCGACAGGCCATTAAGAATAAAGGTGCCAGTGAGTGCGAAAACTGGCACTTTTTCCATGACTTAGCGGAAATTGACGCTACGGTCGCTGGTCATGTCATACAACTGGAACTTACGCCCAAGTTGCTGACCACCGTCACGCGTCAGCGGCGTCCAGCCAATTGCCGCACGGCTGCGTGTCGGGCCAGACGAGAAGAGATCCAGCGGTACAGAGACATACACGCCTTTGGTGAAGTCCCCTTCGCCGTACTCCTCTTTCGAAACATTCGTGATCGTGGCATAGCCCCCCACCACCACGCCGCTATCAAAGCGTTTGGCGATCTCCAGCGTGCCGCCTTTATCCCCAGCCAGATACTGCCCGACGCTCGCTTTCACTAACACATCCTGAGCGAAAGATGGCGTCCAGTAGGCGGTCAGATGTCCGGTTTTCACGCTGTAGTCGGTGAATTTCATCATATCTTTTGCACTACGCCAGTCGCGCTGTTTAACGTAGTTGGCATCCACACCAAACGCCCAGTTGCTGTCCAGCGGGCGATACAACACTTCTGCCCCCGCACCGCCAAACATGGTTTCGAGATAACCTCCGTAGACCTGGCCGTAGAAGCCGTTGCCCAGATGCTGGAAGTAGTTGGCTTGCAGGTTATTCACATAGACATCGTTCTGCACATACTCGCGCACATGGGTACGAACGCGCGGTAAGTGCGAGTCCTGCGGTGGATTAGTGTAGTTAAACTTGTCGTAGTTGTTGGCAAGATTTGCAAAAAGGCTTCCAGTGGTCAGCAGATGGTCCGTCAGCCACAAATCTGCCGTTCCCATCACGCCCAGCTGATACATGTAAAAGTTTTCCGGGCCACCGACCGACTGGTTCAGCACCGGATCGATATGGAAATCAAAACGCGATTTGTCGATATACCATCCCTGCTCTGTGGACTGCGGAACCACTGGCTCGACGCGTTTTTGCGCCAGCGTCGTTTCATGGCCCAGCGGCTCCCCGGCGAGATGATTTTTCAAGCTGGCGACATCGGTTTCCGTCGTCACCTGCGGCATGTTAAGGCGATTTTCCGTAATGCGGATCGTTCTGATCCCATCCGGCAGATCGTTCATCACGATCCGATTAGCACGGATGATCCCTTCGCGCGAATCACGATATTTCACCTGCTCGCCGGTGACATACAGCGTATCGCCTTTCGCCTGGATCTGCGGATCGGCAAGTCCGGCATTGTATTTCAACAGCGTTAACTGATTCGCCACCACCGAATGCTGCAAAATGGCATCCTGCGGCTGCGGTTGATATTGCGGGCGGGCGTTATCGTTGTAGGACGGGCGCAGATCGTTAAAGTTGGTGCGCAGCGTGACGCCAAACATAAAGGTGTTGCCACGTTCATAGCTAAGGTTAACGTCGGCCCAATCGGTAACGCGATAAATCGCCCCGACGTTAAACTTACTTTTTTGCTCCAGCTTCCCGGCAAAATCCTGCTGATAATTATTACCTTCATACTCCAGTTTCAGGCGCAGCGGTTGCCAGGGCGTCTGGTATTCCACGCCGCCAAACAGTGAGGCAGGACCGTGGAACATCTGGCTACCGTCGATAGATCCCGCCTGTTTGTAGCTGTTATCGCGATAGCAATATTTGTCACTGGCTGAACAGAGCGGATTTTTCACATTACCGCTGGTGCCCAGATATCCCCAGCCCAGGCCGAGCGTAAAATCGAACGGCCCCCAGGCTTTGCTGGCAACAAGATATTCCGCATCAAACAGCCCCGTACCGCCGATATCCCGCGCACCAACCGCCACTTGCGGCAGCCAGTAACTCTCTTCCCACAAACGCAGTTTGAGATCGAAGGCTTTATCTTTATACGTTTGATCACCAGAGAACGCTTCGACGCTGCTGTACTGCCGGGTGCGCACATCGGTATAGCGCAGCGTTGTTTCCAGCCACGGGAAGAGTTGCACTGAAGCTGAGTAATAACGGTACTGATCGTTATCGCGATAGTTGAGGCTCAACTCCCCTTCCCGCGCCATGCGTGCGGTGGGAGTTTGTAATAATCCTACGCCACCGAAATCCGACTGCGACGGACCAATGGGCGCAGGATATGTTTCGCCGTAGCAAGCTGTGCTAATGCCCAGCGCCAGTAAGCTAAGCAGATGTCTTTTTTTCATTATTGAGGTATCCGCTGCGTCAGAGTCTGAAGAATGTCGGCGTTAAGGGCATCAGGCGTCTCACTCCAGACGGAGTCCGCGAGGCCAACATAAATAATGCTGCCGGGCATCGGCTCTACGTGACGCTTGTTCCAGTAAGCCACCGGCGCTTTTTGCGTGCGTCCGTCCGGGTAAACCACCCACGCGTAGCTGCGATCCGCACCGCTAAGCAGGTTCTGCCCGGAGAGATAGCTCGCCACGTCGCGACCTGGAGTGAATGGCTGCTTGCCAGGACGGCTGATAAGCCCGAACAACATGACCGTGGACGGCGGTGGTCCGACCCACAGCGTGTAGTTGCCCTGCAACGGCGGGTTACCGCGTTCGGCAACGCGGACGATATCGGGATCAAGATTGATTTTTTGCCTGCCCGTCACTTTCAACGCCTGAATTTGCTGGCGTAAGGCGTTAATCGCGGCGGCATCGTCGGCGCTGGAGTCTGCGGTTAGTTCTGCCAGCCGTGTCAGCAACGCCTGCTGCTGACGCAATGCTGCCGCCGTTGCCAGCTCTTCGCTAATCACCGCACCGGGCCACCAACTGTTTGCCAGCCGTGGTTGGCCTACCAGATCGATTAAATGCTCTGCACCCGTTAGCGTTTTGGCCTCACTGCTGCCATTGTTGAACACCTTGACGGTTCCTGCCGCGAAGACCGATGACGCTCCCACACTCAAAAGCAACGCGACAATAGTTTGTTTAATCATTGTTTTTCCGCCTTGATGAGAGTGGTTTTCACCGGAAAATAATCCGCGCCGAGATACTGTTCCGACTGGCGAATTTGCCCTTCGCTGTCGATCCAATAGCGGTTATGCCAGCGCGCCTGGTCGGTGGAGACTTCTTCGTCCAGCACGCGAACCGCGGTTTCATCGCTGCCGACCTTAACGGTACCGGTGCCATCCCATTTGAAGACTGAGCGTGCGGTGGCGTAGCGTACCTGCTGGTACTCGGTCCAGCCCATCGTGCGCGTCCATGTTGCACCATCAACAATTTGTGCGGGTTTAATCAGCGGGTCGGCAGCAAGGTTATTCACTTCAATCAGGTTGTCGCCGCCAAGCAAAGTCTTCACCAGACGACCATGTTGTGTGACGAGAGTGGCCTGATCCTGAGTGACCCATTTTTGTTGTCCGTCTTCAGCAAAGGCCAGCACCACAAATAACTGCGGCCCGCCATTAAGCTGCATGTACTGGCTGGCGTAGGGCATATTTTGAATATCATCGTCCGTCAGCTGTACGCCTGGCGTGCCGAACAGACTGTCCCACAGCGAATTGCCCAGCTCTTTAGTCGTGGCTGAACAGGCCTGTAATAGCAGGCAGATAAGAATGAGTGCAGGTCGCTTCACGACTCTTCTCCAGAGGGGCAGAATAACCACACCGGAGTGTGGTTATGGTAAATCCCTTCATACTTCAAGCCACAGATGCAATGACTCGAATTATTTTGGGGATACATACTTTATTACTGGGTACTGGTGGTCGTGGTTGTTGTGGTCCCGGTATTAGAACCATCACCGCCACCGGTTGCCGCGAGCGCGACACCCACCGCCGAGCTTACGGTGCTGACGCTGGTCGCGGAGGAACTCCCCGCCGAAACCGACGTTGCTGCCGCCCCTGCTGCTTCGCCCACCTGTACAGGTGCAGCCCACGCAGAAGTCGCCGCAAGCGCAGATATGGCAAAAATGCCATACAGAACTTTTTTCATAACAATTTCCCTTCATTGAATGAATGGAGATTTACCCAAAAACATTTCGGGCGGGATCGAGTATACACAACTAAAGCATGCGAATTACGGTGTGGGGAATTAGCGATGGGGTTTTAGGATAATTGGAATGAATATCAAATATAAGTTTCAACTTATATATAAATAAGATTAAAAATCAAAAAGTTAAAATAAAAACAAAAGTAATTAATCTGCGTATTTTCCGAAATAAACAACGATTAAAAATCTATTTTAGGATTAACCTCACGGTATGATTTCCGTTAAATCACAGACAAGGGGATTTATCTGATAAAAAAATGCCGACATAACGTCGGCATTGTTATTAAGGTTTTTAAATTAACCGCGCCACGCTTTATAGCGGTTAATCAGACCATTGGTCGAGCTATCGTGACTGCTGATTTCTTTATCATCTTTCAGCTCTGGCAGAATACGGTTCGCCAGTTGTTTACCCAGCTCCACGCCCCACTGGTCGAAGGTGAAGATGTTCAGAATCACGCCCTGAGTAAAGATTTTGTGCTCATACAGCGCAATCAATGCACCCAGGCTGAACGGAGTGATTTCGCGCAGCAGGATGGAGTTGGTCGGGCGGTTACCTTCGAACACTTTGAACGGCACCACGTAGTCAAGCGTTGCCGGATCTTTACCCTGATCACGATATTCCTGCTCAACCACTTCGCGGGATTTACCAAACGCCAGCGCTTCGGTCTGAGCAAAGAAGTTAGACAGCAGTTTCTGGTGATGATCAGAGAGTGGGTTATGGGTGATAGCCGGGGCGATGAAATCGCACGGTACCATTTTGGTTCCCTGGTGGATCAGCTGATAGAACGCGTGCTGACCGTTCGTGCCAGGTTCACCCCAGATAATCGGGCCAGTCTGGTAATCCACAACCTTACCGTTACGGTCAACGTACTTACCGTTGGACTCCATATTGCCCTGCTGGAAGTACGCCGCGAAACGGTGCATATACTGGTCATACGGCAGAATCGCTTCAGTTTCCGCACCAAAGAAATTGTTGTACCAGATGCCAATCAGCGCCAGCAGTACAGGCAGGTTTTTCTCGGCAGGCGTGGTGGAGAAATGCTTGTCCATCGCGTGTGCGCCAGAAAGCAGTTCAACGAAGTTATCAAAGCCGATGGAGAGAACAATCGACAGGCCAATCGCTGACCACAAAGAGTAACGGCCGCCAACCCAGTCCCAGAACTCGAACATGTTGGCAGTATCAATACCAAACTCGCCAACGGCTTTGGCATTGGTGGAAAGCGCCGCAAAGTGTTTCGCAACGTGTTTTTCATCACCAGCCGCTTTCAGGAACCAGTCACGCGCGCTATGGGCGTTGGTCATAGTTTCCTGAGTGGTGAAGGTTTTAGAGGCTACCAGGAACAGCGTGGTTTCCGGGTTTACTTTTTTCAGCACTTCCGCGATGTGAGTCCCATCGACGTTAGAAACAAAGTGCATGTTCAGGTGATTTTTGTACGGACGCAGTGCTTCGGTCACCATGTACGGGCCGAGGTCAGAACCACCGATCCCGATGTTCACTACGTCAGTGATTGCTTTGCCGGTATAACCCTTCCACTCACCGGAAATAATCGCTTCCGAGAAGGTTTTCATCTTCTCCAGCACCGCGTTGACTTCTGGCATTACGTCTTTGCCATCAACCAGAATCGGGGTATTGCTACGGTTACGCAGCGCTACGTGCAGCACGGCGCGGTTTTCGGTGCGGTTGATCTTCTCACCAGAGAACATCGACTTAATCGCGCCCGCCAGATCGCACTCTTTCGCCAGATCTTGTAATTTCGCCAGCGTCTCTTCAGTGATGCGGTTTTTGGAGTAATCCACCAGCATCTGATCGTCGAATGTTGCGGAGAACTTAGAAAAACGATCGCCGTCTTTAGCAAAAAGATCGGCGATCGTAACGTCTTTCATTTCATCGAAGTGTTTCTGTAGTGCCTGCCAGGCAGCGGTCTGCGTTGGATTGATGTTTTTCATTAGCAATACTCTTCTGATTTTGAGAATTGTGACTTTGGAAGATTGTAGCGCCAGTCACAGAAAAATGTGATGGTTTTAGTGCCGTTAGCGTAATGTTGAGTGTAAACCCTTAGCGCAGTGAAGCATTTATTAGCTGAACTACTGACCGCCAGGAGTGGATGAAAAATCCGCATGACCCCATCGTTGACAACCGCCCCGCTCACCCTTTATTTATAAATGTACTACCTGCGCTAGCGCAGGCCAGAAGAGGCGCGTTGCCCAAGTAACGGTGTTGGAGGAGCCAGTCCTGTGATAACACCTGAGGGGGTGCATCGCCGAGGTGATTGAACGGCTGGCCACGTTCATCATCGGCTACAGGGGCTGAATCCCCTGGGTTGTCACCAGAAGCGTTCGCAGTCGGGCGTTTCGCAAGTGGTGGAGCACTTCTGGGTGAAAATAGTAGCGAAGTATCGCTCTGCGCCCACCCGTCTTCCGCTCTTCCCTTGTGCCAAGGCTGAAAATGGATCCCCTGACACGAGGTAGTTATGTCTGAAATTGTTGTCTCCAAATTTGGCGGTACCAGCGTAGCTGATTTTGACGCCATGAACCGCAGCGCTGATATTGTGCTTTCTGATGCCAACGTACGTTTAGTTGTTCTCTCGGCTTCTGCTGGTATCACTAATCTGCTGGTCGCTTTAGCTGAAGGACTGGAACCTGGCGAGCGATTCGAAAAACTCGACGCAATCCGCAATATCCAGTTTGCCATTCTGGAACGTCTGCGTTACCCGAACGTTATCCGTGAAGAGATTGAACGTCTGCTGGAGAACATTACTGTTCTGGCAGAAGCGGCGGCGCTGGCAACGTCTCCGGCGCTGACAGATGAACTGGTCAGCCACGGCGAGCTGATGTCGACCCTGCTGTTTGTCGAAATCCTGCGCGAACGCGATGTTCAGGCACAGTGGTTTGATGTACGTAAAGTGATGCGTACCAACGACCGATTTGGTCGTGCAGAGCCAGATGTAGCCGCGCTGGCGGAACTGGCCTCGCTGCAGCTGCTCCCACGCCTCAATGAAGGCTTAGTGATCACCCAGGGATTTATCGGTAGCGAAAATAAAGGTCGGACAACGACGCTTGGCCGTGGAGGCAGCGATTATACGGCAGCCTTGCTGGCGGAGGCTTTACACGCATCTCGTGTTGATATCTGGACCGACGTCCCGGGCATCTACACCACCGATCCACGCGTGGTTTCCGCAGCAAAACGCATTGATGAAATCGCGTTTGCCGAAGCGGCAGAGATGGCAACTTTTGGTGCAAAAGTACTGCATCCGGCAACGTTGCTACCCGCAGTACGTAGCGATATCCCGGTCTTTGTTGGCTCCAGCAAAGACCCACGCGCAGGTGGTACGCTGGTGTGCAATAAAACTGAAAATCCGCCGCTATTCCGCGCGCTGGCGCTTCGTCGCAATCAGACTCTGCTCACTTTGCACAGCCTGAATATGCTGCATTCTCGCGGTTTCCTCGCGGAAGTTTTCGGCATCCTCGCACGGCATAATATTTCGGTAGACTTAATCACCACGTCAGAAGTGAGCGTGGCATTAACCCTTGATACCACCGGTTCAACCTCCACTGGCGAAACCTTGCTGACGCAATCTCTGCTGATGGAGCTGTCTGCACTATGCCGGGTAGAAGTGGAGGAAGGTCTGGCGCTGGTCGCGTTGATTGGCAATGACCTGTCAAAAGCCTGCGGCGTTGGCAAAGAGGTATTCGGCGTACTGGAACCGTTCAACATTCGCATGATTTGTTACGGCGCATCCAGCCATAACCTGTGCTTCCTGGTGCCCGGCGAAGATGCCGAGCAGGTGGTGCAAAAACTGCATTTTAATTTGTTTGAGTAAACACAGTATGGCCCGGAAGACATTATTTCGGGCCGTATTGTTTTTCTTGTCATTATGCTTATCAATAAACGAGCCTGTACTCTGTTAACCAGCGTCTTTATCGGAGAATAATTGCCTTTAATTTTTTATCTGCATCTCTAACTAATTAGAGAAAGAGATAAATAGTTAAGAGAAGGCAAAATGAATATTATCAGTTCTGCTCGCAAACGAATTCCCGTACACTGAACTCTCTGGCTCACTGAGGGCACCATCATGGCACTCCCCCGTATTACCCAAAAAGAGATGACTGAACGCGAGCAGCGTGAACTAAAAACACTGCTGGATCGGGCGCGGATTGCGCATGGTCGCGTGTTGACTAATTCGGAAACCAACAGCATTAAAAAAGAGTACATCGATAAGCTGATGGTTGAGCGTGAAGCAGCAGCAAAAAAAGCCCGCCAATTGAAGAAAAAGCAGGCTTATAAACCGGATCCTGAAGCGTCATTTAGCTGGTCAGCAAATACGTCGACGCGCGGCAGGCGCTGATTAACGCCCCTTCTTTTTACGCCCCGGCGAGGTAAAACGCTTACCGTTGGACGCCGGGCGACCGCCTTTTTCCGCCGTTTTTTCCATCTTAACGACTGGACGTTTGATGCCCGCCGTTTTCGGTTTGGCCTTCGTTTTAGGTTTTGCCTCGGAAGAGGAATTTTCGATGAGCTTAAAGAGGTCGATTAACTCATCGTCAGTTAAATCGCGCCACTCACCCAGCGGAATGCCGCTTAAGCTGACGTTCATAATGCGCGTACGTTCCAGCTTTTTCACTTCGTAACCAAAGTGCTCGCACATGCGACGGATCTGACGGTTCAGCCCCTGCACCAGGGTAATGCGGAAGACAAACGGCGCTTCTTTTTTGACTTTACACTTTTTCGTCACCGTCCCGAGGATCGGCACTCCCGCCCCCATACCACGAATAAATTCATCGGTAATCGGTTTATCGACCGTCACCAGATACTCTTTCTCATGATCGTTACCCGCACGGAGGATCTTATTCACCAGATCGCCGTGATTGGTGAGGAAAATCAGCCCCTGGGAGTCTTTATCCAGGCGGCCAATCGGGAACACGCGTTTGCTGTGGTTAACGAAATCGACAATGTTATCGCGCTCGCCATCTTCGGTGGTGCTGACAATACCGACGGGCTTGTTCAGGGCGATAAGTACCAAATCTTCGGCTTCCCGAGGCTCAATCAACTGACCGTTTACTTTCACAACGTCGCCGGGTTTCACCTGATCGCCAATGGTGGCTCGCTTGCCATTAAGGAACACATTGCCTTGCTCGATATAGCGATCCGCTTCGCGGCGTGAGCAAATTCCGCTTTCGCTGATGTATTTATTTAAACGGACTGATGAGTCGGGCAGCATAAATTCTCCTGTAAAACGCGGAATATACCGTACCTCTTAGCGGGGAAAAACAGGGTTATGCGGCAACGTCGAAATTAGATGTGATCTGCCACGCCTTTTATCACAAAAGTGTCTCCGGAAGTACGATGCAAATTTGCCTGGCAAAATAAGGATAATCAACATATTACGAATCGCTGCACACCTGTGCTGATGACTACTACGCAGAGAAACAAATGTGCAAGAGAAAGCGCTATTTCTCCCCATGCAAAGAGTGAAAAATCGCTTTGAAAGGCCATCATGATGGGGTTATATCAGATCAAGCGGTGAGAAAGCGTATTTGCACAAATGTGCAGAACCAGGAGGCGGCAATGGAAAACAGTGACGATATCCGTTTGATTGTGAAGATTGCCCAACTCTATTACGAACAGGATATGACGCAGGTGCAAATCGCGCGCGAACTGGGTATTTACCGCACCACCATCAGCCGCTTGCTTAAACGAGGCCGCGATCAGGGAATTGTCACCATCGCCATCAACTATGACTACAACGAAAATCTCTGGCTGGAGCAGCAACTGAAGCAAAAGTTTGGCCTGAAAGACGTTGTGGTGGTGTCGGGAAATGATGAGGATGAAGAGACTCAACTGGCGATGATGGGGTTACACGGCGCGCAACTGCTGGATCGCTTGCTGGAGCCTGGCGATATTGTCGGTTTTTCCTGGGGTCGCGCGGTGAGCGCACTGGTTGAAAACTTGCCGCAGGCGGGGCAATCGCGGCAGTTAATCTGCGTACCAATTATTGGCGGACCGTCCGGTAAACTCGAAAGCCGCTATCACGTAAACACATTAACCTACAGCGCGGCAGCGAAGCTGAAAGGGGAATCGCATCTCGCAGATTTTCCGGCTCTGCTGGATAACCCCTTAATTCGTAATGGGATCATGCAGTCTCAGCACTTTAAAACCATCTCTGCCTACTGGGATAATCTGGATGTCGCCCTGGTGGGAATTGGCTCACCGGCCATTCGCGACGGCGCTAACTGGCATGCGTTTTATGGTGGTGAAGAGAGTGACGACCTGAATGCCCGCCAGGTTGCTGGCGATATTTGCTCGCGCTTTTTTGATATTCACGGCGCAATGGTTGAAACGAATATGAGCGAAAAAACACTCTCTATCGAAATGAATAAATTAAAGCAGGCGCGGTATTCCATTGGCATTGCCATGAGTGAAGAAAAATACAGCGGAATTGTTGGTGCACTGCGTGGAAAATATATTAATTGTCTGGTAACGAATAGCAGCACAGCTGAACTATTACTGAAATAAAAATCTTCCCGATGTTTACCGTAATAAAAATTACGGCGGGTCCCTATTATCTAAAATCAGGAGTCTGTTATGCAAACGTGGTTAAATTTGCAGGATAAAATCATTATCGTCACCGGCGGCGCATCCGGTATTGGTCTGGCGATTGTAGAGGAATTATTAGCACAAGGCGCAAACGTACAGATGGTAGATATTCACGGTGGCGATGGTCAATATGAAGGTCATAAAGGCTATCAGTTTTGGCCGACCGATATTTCCAGCGCCAAAGAGGTAAATCATACGGTAGCGGAAATTATCCAGCGTTTTGGTCGCATCGACGGTCTGGCCAATAACGCCGGGGTCAATTTCCCGCGTCTGCTGGTCGATGAGAAAGCGCCTGCCGGGCAGTATGAACTCAACGAAGCTGCATTCGAAAAAATGGTCAATATCAACCAGAAAGGCGTTTTTCTGATGTCGCAGGCGGTGGCGCGACAGATGGTCAAACAACATGATGGCGTGATTGTGAATGTTTCCTCAGAAAGTGGGCTGGAAGGCTCAGAAGGCCAAAGCTGTTACGCCGCGACCAAAGCCGCGCTCAATAGCTTCACGCGCTCCTGGTCGAAAGAGCTGGGTAAGCACGGTATCCGTGTGGTCGGTATCGCGCCAGGGATTCTGGAAAAAACAGGACTGCGCACGCCGGAATATGAAGAAGCGCTGGCGTGGACGCGCAATATCACCGTCGAGCAGCTGCGTGAAGGCTATACCAAAAATTCCATTCCTATTGGGCGCGCCGGAAGATTAGCAGAAGTGGCTGATTTTGTTTGTTATCTGCTGTCTGAACGCGCCAGCTATATCACCGGAGTAACCACTAACATTGCAGGCGGCAAAACGCGCGGCTAAGGAGGCTTTATGGTCAATGCCATTTTTTGCGCCCACGGCAAATTAGCCTGCGCCATGCTGGAATCGGTTCAGATGGTGTACGGCGATGCCAGGGTCGAGGCAGTTGAATTTGTGCCCGGCGAGAACGCCGGAGACATTGTGGCAAAGCTGGAGAAGTTAGTGAGCATTCACAATCATGACGAGTGGCTAATTGCCGTGGATTTACAGTGCGGTAGCCCGTGGAATGCAGCAGCGACGCTTGCGATGCGCAATCCGCACCTGCGGGTGATCAGCGGCCTTTCCCTGCCACTGGCGCTCGAACTGGTTGATAACCAGGACAGCATGAATGTTGATGAACTGTGTGAACACCTGACGCAAATCGCAAAGCAAACCTGCGTTGTCTGGAAACAACTGGCAACAGCGGAGGAGGATTTCTGATGAACATTACGCTCGCCCGCATTGATGACCGCCTGATCCACGGTCAGGTCACTACCGTCTGGTCGAAAGTGGCTAACGCCCAGCGCATTATTATCTGCAATGACGAAGTTTATAACGATGAAGTTCGCCGGACATTATTGCGTCAGGCTGCGCCACCGGGAATGAAGGTTAACGTGGTCAATATTGAAAAAGCCGTCGCGGTTTATCACAACCCGCAATATCAGGACGAAACCGTTTTTTATCTTTTCACTCGCCCACAGGATGCCTTAGCGATGGTTCGCCAGGGGGTAAAAATAGACACCCTGAATATTGGCGGCATGGCCTGGCGGCCCGGTAAAAAACAGTTAACCAAAGCGGTTTCATTAGATGATGATGATATTAACGCATTTTATGAGTTAAATAATCTTGGCGTCATACTGGATTTACGCGTCGTAGCGTCAGATCCCTCAATCAATATTATCGACAAAATAAACGAACAGTTAATCGCAAATTAAATAATAGCGCCTGTGTACATATGCTTTAACAGGCAGGGATGACGACACTTAAAAGGTGACAAATCATGGAAATAAGTACCCTACAAATCATTGCTATATTTCTTTTTTCCTGTATTGCCGGAATGGGCAGCGTGCTGGATGAATTTCAGACTCATCGCCCGTTAATTGCCTGTACGGTGATTGGTTTAATTCTCGGTGATTTAAAAACCGGAATAATACTCGGTGGTACGCTGGAATTGATAGCTCTCGGCTGGATGAACGTCGGCGCGGCGCAATCTCCGGATTCTGCACTCGCCAGCATAATCTCCGCCATTCTGGTTATCGTTGGTCAGCAAAGCATCGCCACCGGAATCGCCATCGCGTTGCCTGTGGCTGCGGCAGGCCAGGTGCTGACGGTGTTTGCCCGTACCATCACCGTAGTGTTCCAGCACGCGGCGGATAAAGCAGCGGAAGAGGCGCGGTTTCGCACTCTCGATATTCTGCATGTCTCCGCGCTTGGCGTGCAGGCGCTGCGCGTTGCTATTCCGGCACTGATTGTCTCGCTGTTCGTCAGCGCCGATATGGTCAGCAATATGTTAAACGCCATTCCCGAATTTGTGACCCGAGGACTACAGATTGCTGGCGGTTTTATCGTGGTGGTCGGTTACGCCATGGTGCTACGTATGATGGGCGTGAAATATTTGATGCCTTTCTTTTTCCTCGGTTTCCTCGCAGGTGGCTACCTCGATCTCAGTCTGCTGGCGTTCGGTGGCGTCGGCGTGATCATGGCCCTGCTCTACATCCAGCTAAATCCACAGTGGCGTAAAGCTGAACCTCAACTCCAGGCCACCGCCTCCACCGCCCTTGACCAACTTGACGATTAACGGAGCCATCATGGAACAGAGAAAAATTACACGCAGCGATCTGGTGAGCATGTTTCTGCGCTCCAACCTGCAACAGGCGTCCTTTAACTTTGAACGTATTCACGGGCTGGGTTTTTGCTACGACATGATCCCCGCCATCAAGCGACTTTACCCATTAAAAGAGGATCAGGTTGCGGCGCTCAGGCGACACCTGGTGTTCTTCAATACCACGCCAGCCGTATGTGGCCCGGTCATCGGCGTCACTGCCGCCATGGAAGAGGCGCGGGCCAACGGCGCGGAAATTGATGACGGTACCATTAACGGCATCAAAGTCGGTCTGATGGGACCATTGGCAGGAGTTGGCGATCCACTGGTCTGGGGAACGCTGCGCCCGATTACCGCCGCGCTCGGCGCATCTCTGGCACTTTCGGGCAACATTCTCGGCCCGCTGCTGTTTTTCTTTATTTTCAATGCGGTGCGTCTGGCGATGAAGTGGTATGGCCTACAGCTCGGCTTTCGCAAAGGGGTGAATATCGTCAGCGATATGGGCGGGAATGTGCTGCAAAAACTCACCGAAGGCGCGTCGATTCTCGGACTGTTTGTGATGGGCGTGCTGGTGACCAAATGGACGTCAATCAACGTACCGTTGGTGGTTTCACAAACGCATGCCGCCGATGGCTCCACCGTCACCATGACCGTGCAGAACATTCTCGACCAACTTTGCCCTGGTTTGCTGGCGCTCGGTCTGACGCTACTGATGGTTCGTCTGCTCAACAAAAAAATTAACCCGGTATGGCTGATTTTCGCCCTGTTTGGCTTAGGGATTATCGGCAATGCGCAGGGCTTCCTGTCCTGATTCTTCGCCCCGGCACGACTGCCGGGGCCATCGCTCAACATGAGGTGGTTTATGAAAACAACAGCTCTGCGTCTTTATGGTAAACGTGATTTACGCCTGGAAACCTTTGATCTTCCTGAAATGCAGGAGGATGAAATCCTCGCGACGGTGGTCACCGACAGCCTGTGCCTCTCTTCCTGGAAAGAGGCCAATCTGGGTGAAAACCATAAAAAAGTACCCGACGATGTGGCGACCAACCCAATCATCATCGGCCACGAATTTTGCGGCGATATTCTGGCCGTGGGTAAAAAGTGGCAGCACAAATTCCAGCCGGGTCAGCGTTATGTGATTCAGGCCAACCTGCAACTCCCCGACCGCCCGGATTGCCCCGGCTACTCCTTCCCGTGGGTAGGCGGCGAAGCGACGCATGTGGTTATTCCCAACGAGGTCATGGAACAAGATTGCCTGCTGGCATACGACGGCGAAACCTATTTTGAAGGCTCGCTGGTTGAACCGCTTTCCTGCGTGATTGGCGCGTTCAACGCCAACTATCATCTTCAGGAAGGTAGTTATAACCACACGATGGGGATTCGCCCGCAAGGGCGCACGCTGATCCTCGGCGGCACCGGACCAATGGGACTGTTGGCGATTGATTATGCGCTGCATGGACCCGTTAACCCTTCGCTGCTCGTCATTACCGATACCGACAACGACAAATTGAGTTATGCGCGCAAGCACTATCCATCAGAACCGCAAACACTGATTCATTATCTCAATGCCGCCGATGCAGCATTTGATACGTTAATGGCACTGAGTGGCGGTCACGGCTTCGATGATATTTTCGTCTTTGTGCCTAATGAAGGACTGGTGACTCTCGCCTCTTCCTTGCTGGCGACAGATGGTTGTCTGAATTTCTTCGCCGGACCGCAGGATAAACATTTCAGCGCGCCAATTAATTTCTACGATGTGCATTATGCATTTACCCACTACGTGGGCACGTCAGGCGGCAATACCGATGACATGCGCGCAGCAGTCAAATTGATTGAAGAGAAAAAAGTGCAGGCCGCAAAAGTGGTAACACATATTCTTGGGCTGAATGCCGCGGGCGAAACCACGCTTGAATTGCCTGCCGTCGGCGGCGGCAAAAAGCTGGTGTATACCGGGAAATACCTGCCGCTTATGTCACTCACGCAGATTCAGGATCAAGCACTGGCGGCAATTCTGGCGCGTCATCAGGGGATCTGGTCCGGTGAGGCGGAGCAATATCTGCTCACTCATGCAGAGGCAATTTCCCATGATTAATCGCGCTACTTAACTCTGCATGTCGCTGGCTGGTCGCCGCGGCAACTTCGCGACCGGATGTGCGGCTGATTGCTGAAGCAGCACAATTTGCATGAGAAGGATAAAAAATATCAGCGCCTTAAGGGGCGCTCAAATTGGTGGCAAAGTACACATTGTTTATGCCGGATGCGGAATGAAGCCTTATTCGGCCTACATAATCTCGAAAATTCAATATATTGCAGTTATCTGGTAGGACTGGTAAGCGTAGCGCATCAGGCAATGCTGTGTTTGTCATCAGTCTCAGCGCCCGGTGCAATACGTGACATCGTGAGCCATGTCAGTAAGTGGTTAAATTCGCAGTGGTAGCATTCCTTCCGTGTTTTCTTACTAACCGGAGAAGTAATGGAACTGCTTTTATTGAGTAACTCGACGCTGCCGGGTAAAGCCTGGCTGGAACATGCGCTGCCGCTAATTGCTGAACAGTTGCAGGGTCGCCGCTCAGCGGTGTTTATCCCTTTCGCTGGCGTAACGCAGACCTGGGATGATTACACAGCGAAAACGGCTGCGGTTCTCGCTCCGCTGGGTGTTTCTGTCACCGGTATTCATAGCGTTGTCGATCCCGTTGCCGCGATTGAAAATGCTGAGATCGTGATTGTCGGCGGCGGTAATACTTTCCAGTTGCTGAAACAGTGCCGCGAGCGCGGGCTGCTGGCACCAATTACTGACGTGGTGAAACGTGGCGCGCTGTATATTGGCTGGAGCGCAGGCGCTAACCTTGCTTGCCCAACCATTCGTACCACCAACGATATGCCGATTGTCGATCCGCAAGGTTTCGATGCGCTAAATCTGTTCCCGCTGCAAATCAACCCGCACTTCACCAACGCGCTGCCGGAAGGTCATAAAGGTGAAACCCGTGAACAGCGTATTCGCGAACTGCTGGTCGTCGCGCCAGAACTCACAATTATTGGTCTGCCGGAAGGTAACTGGATCACAGTGAGTAAAGGTCACGCAACGCTGGGTGGCCCGAACACCACTTATGTGTTTAAGGCTGGTGAAGAAGCGGTTCCGCTGGAAGCGGGTCACCGTTTTTAAGTGAATTGCCGGATGCATGATCCGGCATCTTGTACATAGTGCCTGATGCGACGCTTTACATGTCTTATCAGGCCTTCAGGGTCACGGTATTAATACTCGTCCCGTCCTTCATCTTCATCCGGCTGTTCCAGCACACTGTAAGCCACCGAACAAAACAGCGAGTTCAGACGCTGCATATCTCCCAGTAAGCCTAAATGTAGCGAACTGGTTTCAATGCTTTGCACGTTTTGCTGATGCAGGCGATCGACGTGAGCATGGGAATAACGGCGATTAAGAATGCGAAAGCGATGCTTGCTGCGGCGCAAACGACGGGCGCTGGTAACATCGCCAGAGAAGAAAACCGACATTGCCAGTTTTAAATTACTGAGCAATTGCTCATAGAGCGCATCCAGTTCCTTCAAGCCATCAAGCGAAAATGCCCGCCGTGCTGCCAGCGATTTATCGGCAATTTCGCTCCCCATGCGCTCGACGATATCGGAGGCCTGTTCAAGGTTGAGCGACATTTCGATGATCTCCGCCCAGCGGCGCGACTCTTCCTCCGCCAGCTCTTCTTTTGGCATTCGCGCCAGATACAGCTTAATGGCGGTGTAGAGAACGTTGATATCATCTGCCAGCTTACGCAGCTCTTTCTCCTGCCGTGGCTCGCCGTGCATCACTTTATTCAACCCTTCCATCATCTGTTCCATGGCGTCGCCAATGCGCAGGGTTTCGCGCGCGGCGTTCGCCAGAGCAAGCGTGGGCGTATCCAGCGCGCTGACATCCAGATGTTTAGGCCGTAGCTGGGTATCCAGTTCCGGTTCATCGCGAATAATCGTTTTGCAAAACCGTGCCATCGGGTCAACAAATGGCAGCATGACCAGGCAACGTACAAGGTTGTAGAAGACATGGAAATAGATCACCAGTTCCGCTTTTGGCAATGACAACTTCCCCATTGTCTCTGCCAGCAAATGGACAAACGGCAGGATAATCAGGCTACCCACCAGCTTAAACAGCAGACTACCCAGCGCGACACGGCGGGCTGCGGCATTGGCGGCACTGTTGTTGAGCATCGCCAGCAGGCCGGAACCGAGGTTAGCACCAATCACCAGACAGAGCGCCACGGGGAAGGAGATAATGCCTGCAGCGGTCAGAGTCGCGGTCAGCAGTACAGCAGCAAGGCTGGAGTAGCTGATAATGGCGAACATCGCGCCAATCAGCGCATCCAGCAGAATATCGCCGGTTAGCGAGGCAAAGATCACCTGAACGCCGTTTGCCTGGGTGATCGGCGTTACGGCCTGCACAATCAACTCCAACGCCAGCAAAATCAACCCAAGACCAATACCGACGCGGCCCAGTTGCCCGGCGCGTGACTGTTTGCGTCCGAGGAAAAAAATCACGCCGATAAAAATAAGTAATGGTGACAGCCAGGATAAATCGAAGGTGAGAATACGCGCCATTAGCGCCGTCCCGACATCTGCACCCAGCACAATCACCAGAGCCGGTGCGAGGGCTACCAGATCCTGAGCGACGAACGAGGTCACCAGCATGGTGGTGGCATTACTGCTCTGTACCAGTGCGGTAACGCCGATCCCCGCGCAAAAGGCGAGCGGCTTTTTTTCGACGCTCCGGCTAAGGACAGTACGCAAACGCGCGCCGAAGACGCGCATTACGCCGGTTCGAACAATATGAGTCCCCCAGACCAGCAGGGCGACGGCAGAAAGCAGGTGAAGCAGCGTTAACACGAGTTCAGGTTCTCCTTATCGTTATATGTTCCTGAAGCAATTGAATGACCAAAGGACCGGAAACACGCTGACTGGCATCTTTACTGTGCCTTTTGACCTTCGTTTTTCCGGCTAAGATTATTCCAGCCTGATTCCAGTATAAGTGTTTCATATTAATAAAGAGACAGGGCACTCATTGAGCGCCCTGTTTGTTGTAAGGAAAAGTGACAGATTTGTGAATCAGTCCGCGTCATACCCCAGATTCGGTGCCAACCAACGCTCAACTTCGGTAACGCTCATTCCTTTACGGCGGGCATAGTCTTCAACCTGATCGCGCTGAATTTGCGCCACCGCGTAATACTTGCTGTCTGGATGACTGAAGTACCAACCCGAAACCGATGCACCCGGCCACATGGCGAAAGATTCCGTGAGTTTCATACCGGTATGTTTTTCCACTTCCAGCAGCTCCCAGATGGTGGCTTTTTCCGTATGTTCCGGGCAGGCCGGATAGCCCGGTGCCGGACGGATGCCCTGGTAGTTTTCGCGGATCAGCTCTTCGTTGCTGAGGTTCTCGTTCGGCGCATAGCCCCAGTAGACTTTACGCACACGCTCATGGAGATACTCCGCAAAGGCTTCGGCTAAACGGTCGGCAAGCGCTTTCACCATGATTTTGTTGTAATCATCGTGTTGCGCTTCAAAGGCATCAGCCAGTGCGTCCTCTTCCAGCCCGCCAGTCACGGCAAATGCGCCGATGTAATCTGCTTTACCAGAAAGCTTCGGCGCAACGAAGTCAGCGAGACAGTAATTAGCGAAGCCGGTTTTTTCGGTCTGTTGACGCAGATGGTGGCTGACGTTGATCACATGGGTACGCGTTTCGTCACGGTAGATTTCAATGTCATCGCCCACACGGTTTGCCGGGAACAGGCCCACCACGCCACGCGGATTCAGCGTTTTTTCGGCGCTTAATTTATCCAGCATGTCGTTGGCGTCTTTAAACAGCCGCTGCGCCTCAACGCCCACCACTTCATCTTCCAGAATGCGCGGATACTTCCCGGCCAGCGACCAGGTCATAAAGAACGGTGTCCAGTCGATGTAATTACGCAGCGTTTCGATGCTGGCTTCGACTTCCTGCACGCCGAGACGGTGCGCCACCGGCGGCGTATAAGCCTGCCAGTCAAAAGCGAAGTCGTTATCACGCGCCGCTTCCAGCGTGACCGGTGGTGTGCGCGGTTTCTTGCGCCCGTGCTGAATACGTACGGTTTCGTACTCCTTGCGGGTACGAGCGACAAAATCATCACGCTGAGTATCGGAAAGCAGCGCCGCCACCACACCAACGGTGCGCGATGCGTTCTGTACATACACCGTCGGGCCGCTGTAGTTCTGCTCAATTTTCACCGCCGTGTGCGCTTTTGAGGTGGTCGCGCCGCCAATCAATAGCGGAATGGTGAAGCCCTGACGCTCCATCTCTTTCGCCACGTTAACCATCTCGTCCAGCGACGGCGTGATCAATCCTGAAAGGCCAATCAAATCAGCATTCACTTCTTTGGCGGTACGGAGAATTTTTTCCGCAGGCACCATCACGCCGAGATCGACAATTTCGTAGTTGTTACATTGCAGCACCACACCAACGATATTTTTACCGATGTCGTGGACGTCGCCCTTCACGGTGGCGATCACCATCTTGCCGTTGGTTTTGCCCTGCTCTTTGCTGGCTTCAATAAACGGTTCGAGGTAGGCCACCGCCTGCTTCATCACACGCGCCGATTTGACCACCTGTGGCAGGAACATTTTCCCTTCGCCAAACAGATCGCCGACCACGTTCATGCCGTCCATCAACGGGCCTTCAATCACTTCAATCGGGCGCGTAGCCTGCTGGCGGGCTTCTTCGTTATCCTGCTCGATAAACTCGGTAATGCCTTTGACCAGCGAGTATTCCAGACGTTTATTCACTTCCCACGAGCGCCACTCCGCCTGCTGGGCGTTAGCGGTGTCGTCGGTTTTGCTGCCGCGATATTTCTCGGCAAGCTCCAGTAAACGCTCAGTGCCATCGTCGCGACGGTTAAGAATCACATCTTCCACCGCGTCGCGCAGTTCAGCGGGTAGGTCGTCGTAAATCGCCAGCTGCCCGGCGTTGACGATCCCCATATCCATGCCATTGCGAATAGCGTAGTAGAGGAACACCGCGTGAATGGCTTCGCGCACCAGATCGTTGCCACGGAATGAGAAAGAAACGTTAGATACGCCGCCGGAGATCAGCGCGTGCGGCAGTTCGCGTTTGATGTCTTCACACGCGCCGATAAAGTCCTGCGCATAGTTGTTGTGCTCTTCAATGCCAGTTGCGACCGCGAAGATGTTCGGGTCGAAGATGATATCTTCTGGCGGGAAGCCAACTTCTTCGGTGAGGATTTTGTACGCCCGACGGCAAATCTCGATTTTCCGTGCGCGGGTATCGGCCTGCCCCTGTTCGTCAAAGGCCATTACCACCACTGCCGCACCGTAACGACGCAACAATTTCGCGTGATGGATAAAAGCGTCGACGCCTTCTTTCATCGAAATAGAGTTAACAATGCCTTTGCCCTGGATACACTTCAGACCTTTTTCAATGACATCCCATTTTGAGGAGTCGATCATAATCGGCACGCGAGCGATATCCGGTTCACCGGCAATCAGATTGAGAAAACGCACCATCGCCGCTTCGGCGTCGAGCATCCCTTCATCCATATTGATATCGATAATCTGCGCGCCGTTTTCCACCTGCTGACGCGCCACATCCAACGCCTCGCTGTATTTCTCTTCTTTGATCAGGCGCTTGAACTTAGCAGAACCGGTGACGTTGGTGCGTTCACCCACGTTCACAAACAGGCTATCGTCGCCAATGTTCAGCGGCTCCAGGCCGGACAAACGGCAGGCTACGGGAATTTCCGGCAGTTTGCGCGGCGCTAATCCTTCTACAGCACGACTCATCGCTGCAATATGTTGTGGCGTGGTGCCACAGCAGCCGCCGACGATATTGAGAAAGCCCGCTTGCGCCCATTCACGTATCTGTTTTGCCATCGTGTCGGCGTCGAGATCGTACTCACCAAAGGCGTTGGGTAGCCCGGCATTCGGGTGCGCTGTGACGTAGCATTCCGCAATCCGTGATAATTCCTGCACGTACTGGCGCAGTTCGTCTGGCCCCAGTGCACAGTTAAGGCCGAAAGTCAGCGCTTCGGCGTGGCGCAGAGAGTTATAAAACGCTTCGGTGGTCTGCCCGGAGAGCGTGCGCCCGGAGGCGTCGGTGATGGTGCCGGAGATCATAATCGGCAGCTCAACGCCCAGCGCTTCAAACTCCGTTTTCACCGCAAAGACCGCCGCTTTGGCGTTAAGGGTGTCGAAAACGGTTTCAATCAGGATCAGATCCGCACCACCTTCCACCAGCGCTTTGGTGGATTCGCGATAGGCCGCCACCAGCTGGTCAAAAGTGATGTTGCGGAATGCCGGATCGTTGACGTCCGGAGAAATAGACGCCGTGCGGTTGGTCGGGCCGAGAACACCGGCAACGTAGCGCGGTTTCTCCGGCGTGCGCGCGGTCCACTCATCAGCACAGGCGCGCGCCAGTTTCGCCGCCGCAAAGTTGATTTCCGCCGACAGGGATTCCATCTGGTAATCCGCCATCGCAATGGTTGTGGAGTTGAAGGTGTTGGTTTCGATGATATCCGCGCCCGCTTCAAAGTAGGCGTTATGGATAGCGGCGATCACTTCCGGTTTACTGAGTACCAGCAGGTCGTTGTTGCCTTTGAGGTCGCATGGCCAGTCGGCAAAGCGTTCACCACGAAAATCGGCTTCGTTCAGTCGATAGCTCTGGATCATGGTGCCCATACCGCCGTCCAGCACCAGAATACGTTCATTTAACTGCGCACGCAGTTGTTCCACTTTGCTGCTCACACTTGCTCCCGACACGCTCAACCCAGATTTAATAAAAATTCAACAAACCATACTGGCATAAACGCATCTGTGGTAAAAGCGACCACCACGCAACATGAGATTTGTTCAACATTAACTCATCGGATCAGTTCAGCAACTATTGCATTAGCTAACAATAAAAATGAAAATGATTTCCACGATACAGAAAAAGGAGACTGTCATGGTCGCACCCATTCCCGCGAAACGCGGCAGAAAACCCGCCGTTGCCACCGCACCAGCGACTGGACAGGTTCAGTCTTTAACGCGTGGCCTGAAATTACTGGAGTGGATTGCCGAATCCAATGGCAGTGTGGCACTCACGGAACTGGCGCAACAAGCCGGGTTACCCAATTCCACGACCCACCGCCTGCTAACCACGATGCAACAGCAGGGTTTCGTGCGTCAGGTTGGCGAACTGGGACACTGGGCAATCGGCGCACATGCCTTTATGGTCGGTAGCAGCTTTCTTCAGAGTCGTAATCTGTTAGCCATTGTCCATCCTATTCTGCGCAATCTGATGGAAGAGTCCGGCGAAACCGTGAATATGGCGGTGCTGGATCAAAGCGATCATGAAGCGATTATTATCGATCAGGTACAATGTACTCACCTGATGCGTATGTCCGCGCCTATCGGCGGTAAATTACCGATGCATGCTTCCGGTGCGGGTAAAGCCTTTTTAGCCCAATTAAGTGAAGAGCAGGTGACGAAGTTACTGCATCGCAAAGGCTTACATGCCTATACCCACGCGACGCTGGTGTCTCCTGTGCATTTAAAAGAAGATCTCGCCCAAACGCGCAAACGGGGTTATTCATTTGATGATGAAGAACATGCCCTGGGACTGCGTTGCCTCGCGGCATGTATTTTCGATGAACACCGCGAACCGTTTGCCGCAATTTCAATTTCCGGACCGATTTCACGTATTACCGATGACCGCGTGACCGAGTTTGGCGCGATGGTGATTAAAGCGGCGAAGGAAGTGACGCTGGCGTACGGTGGAATGCGCTGACTTTTTCTGGCGGGCAGAGGCAATATTCTGCCCATCATACCTGAGTGGCAATAGAATAAGGGTGTCTGTTAATCGCATTGACGCCAAAATAACTTAATGTCATACACTTCACACACTTTTATTAACTCAGTATTATTTTTAAACATCAAACCACTTAATTATTAACAAAATCGCAAGATCTCATTCCACCGAAACTTTTACGGCTGCATTATGAGATTGAGCGATTTATGATATTTCTTTACTTGTAATCATATTAAATTTTTTCACTGTTCTGATAGTTAAAATTCAAGACATCAATAAACAATGAGATATTTAAATGATTACTCGTATTCCTCGTAGTTCTTTCTCTGCAAATATTAATAATACAGCCCAGACAAATGAACACCAAACCCTGAGTGAATTGTTTTATAAAGAACTCGAGGATAAATTTTCTGGCAAGGAGCTGGCGACGCCTCTATTAAAATGCTTCTCAGAGAACTGTAGACAAAATGGTCGTCATATCTTTAGTAACAAGGATTTTGTCATTAAGTTTTCCACGTCCGTCTTACAGACTGATAAAAAAGAAATTACGATAATTAATAAAAATGAAAACACGACACTCACTCAAACCATTGCTCCAATATTTGAAGAATACCTGATGGAAATTTTACCTCAACGCTCAGACGCTCTTGATAAACAAAAATTAAATCTAAAATCAGATAGAAAAGAAAAAGAATTTCCAAGAATTAAACTTAATGGTCAATGTTATTTTCCGGGGCGACCCCAAAACCGTATAGTATGCCGACACATTGCTGCACAATATATTAATGATATTTATCAGAATGTTGACTACAAACCCCATCAAGATGATTACTCTTCAGCTGAAAAATTTCTCACTCACTTCAACAAAAAATGCAAAAACCAGACTTTGGCATTGATTTCCAGCCGTCCTGAGGGGCGTTGCGTTGCTGCCTGCGGTGATTTCGGGCTAGTTATGAAAGCATATTTTGACAAGATGGAATCAAATGGCATCAGTGTTATGGCAGCCATATTATTGGTGGATAACCATGCTTTGACGGCCCGGCTAAGAATAAAGAACACAACTGAAGGATGTACCCATTACGTGGTTTCGGTTTATGATCCAAATGTAACTAACGATAAAATAAGAATCATGAGCGAAAGTAAAGAGGATATTAAACACTATTCACTGATGGACTTTATGAATGTAGATTATAGCCTCCTGAAATGGTCAAATGATCATGTTATTAACCAATCTGTTGCAATAATTCCAGCACTTCCGAAAGAACAGCTATTGATGCTAAAAGGATCTGTGGATGAAATAACCCCTCCATTATCACCTGCAACGATGAATTTGCTAATGGCAATTGGTCAGAATCATCAACTTACGCAACTGATGACTCAACTCCAGAAAATGCCAGAACTACATAGAACAGAAATGTTGACTGCCTATAATAGTATTAACCTCCCCGGTTTATATTTGGCTATAAATTATGGTAATGCGGATATCGTTGAGACTATTTTCAATTCATTGTCAGAGCCAGGATATGAAGGGTTTCTCTCGAAAAAAATCTCATTAATATTGTGGAGGCAAAAGATAAAAATGGTTTTTCTGGATTATTTTTAGCGATATCACGTAAGGATAAAAATGTTGTAACCTCGATTCTGAACGCCTTACCTAAACTGGCCGCAACACATCATTTAGATAACGAACAAGTGTATAAATTCCTGAGTGCCAAAAATAGAACGTCCAGCCATGTTTTATACCATGTTATGGCGAATGGTGATGCCGACATGCTGAAAATTGTTTTGGACGCGTTACCTTTGTTAATTCGCACATGTCATTTGACTAAAGAACAGGTACTCGATCTCCTGAAGGCAAAGGATTTTTATGGTTGCCCAGGACTATACCTGGCGATGCAAAATGGACATAGCGATATCGTGAGAGTTATACTCGAAGCATTACCCTGTCTGGCCCAGGAAATTAACATTTCAGCTTCTGATATTGTAGATCTTCTGACCGCCAAAAATCTTGCGCGCGACACGGGTTTGTTTATGGCCATGCAGCGCGGACATATGAACGTTATTAATACTATTTTTAACGCATTACCCACTCTGTTTAATACGTTTAAATTCGATAAAAAAAATATGCAGCCCCTCCTCCTGGCAAATAACTCTAATGAATATCCCGGTTTGTTTTCAGCGATACAGCATAAACAACAAAACGTTGTAGAGACGGTTTATCTTGCTTTATCTGACCATGCACGCCTGTTTGGATTTACTGCTGAAGATATTATGGATTTTTGGCAACACAAAGCGCCACAAAAATACTCTGCCTTTGAGTTGGCTTTTGAATTGGATCACCGGGTTATTGCTGAATTAATCCTTAATACGATAAATAAGATGGCTGAAAGCTTTGGCTTTACGGATAACCCTCGATACATTGCGGAGAAAAATAAGATGGAAACTTTACTCAAAAAGCCATCTCCCCATACCGCACGCTAAACCTCTGCCTGCGCCGATACGCATAAACATCTTCCACATGCCCGTCACGGATACGGTTTTGTAGCGCGCGCCAGTAGTCGGCACGGAACAGGTCGGCGTGCATCTCTTCAAACAGTGGCCCAATACGCGGGTCGGCACATAGCCAGTGGCGAAACTCTTCCGGGAAAACATCGCCCGGCGAGACGCTGTACCACGGTTCGCTGGCAAGTTCGTCCTCCGGGTAGCGCGGCGGCGGGATGTCGCGGAAATTCACTTCCGTCATGTAGCAAATTTCATCGTAATCATAAAACACCACACGCCCGTGACGGGTGACACCGAAGTTTTTAAACAGCATGTCGCCAGGGAAAATGTTAGCAGCGGCAAGCTGGCGAATAGCGTTACCGTATTCTTCAATGGCATCGCGCAACTGCTGACCTTCCACTTGTTCCAGCCAGATATTGAGCGGCACCATCCGCCGCTCAATATAAAGATGGCGAATCACAATTTGTTCGCCGAGATCGGTGATTTTTTCCGCTGCTTCCTGGAGCAGTAATGCCATTAATGCCGGGGAAATATGCCGCTTCTCCAGCACAAAGTTTTCAAACTCCTGGGTGTCCGCCATTCGGCCCACGCGATCATGCTCTTTCACCAGTTGATAGCAGGCGCGAACATGAGCGGCAGACATCTCTTTCTGCGGCGCGAACTTGTCTTTGATCACTTTGAATACCCGATCAAAGCCCGGCAGCGTAAACACCAGCATCACCATGCCACGAATACCCGGCGCTTCAATGAACTGCTCATTACAGCCCTGGAGATAAACGAGATATTCGCGGTAGCTTTCGGTTTTGGCGTGCTTCTGGCAGCCGATAGCCATATACAATTCAGCGGTGGTTTTACCTGGCAGAATTTCCCGTAGCCACTCGACCAGTGCTGCGGGCAGCGGCGCATAAACCATAAAATAAGAACGCGCAAAGCCAAAAACAATGCTCGCTTCGGCGGTCGTCGTCAGGCAGGTATCAATAAATAACTCGCCGTCGTCCGTCTGGTGGATCGGCAGCAAAAATGGCAATGTGCCGGAAGGCGTGATCAGTTTGCCTACCAGCCAGGCGGCTTTATTGCGGTAAAACAGTTCGTTCGCCACCTGTAAATGACTTTCCGCGAGGTTGTCTGTCCCCAGCGTTTCCGTCAGATGGCGAACGATGTAATGGATGTCACGGCTTTTATTCTGCCAGCGCAGGCGCAGCGGCAGGTCGCTGATAACGCGCATCAGCAGAGATTCCCAGCCGTGATCGGGGTAAAAGTCTTTCGCCAGCGGGCGGGGAATGGTACGAAAGCGGCGCTCTGGCTGGGAGCTAAAGATAAAAAGCCGCTCGGGAGTAAGCGAGCGGTGGTCAAATAACCGACAGTACACGGAGTTAAAAAAGCTCTCCGCAATCTCGAAGCGCGGGTAATCCGGCAACAGCCGGGTGTAATGCTCTTTGACGCGCAGTAAAAATGCCGCGTCCGTGCTTTGGCCGTTGGTAATGCAGCGCAGTTGCTCCACGACCAGACCCACGTGATGATCGTAAAGATGGATACGGTTTTTCATCGCCTGCTGGACAGCGTGCCAGTCGGCTTGTTCGAAACGCTGCTGCGCCCCGGAAGTCACTTCGAGGAATCGACCATACTGAGCGTCGAAACCTTGCAAAATGGTTTGTGCAATCAGTAATTCCAGGCCACGCGGCATCGCCTCTCCTTAATTCGCCCCTCGCCTTACGGAAAAGGGCGTTGGTTGTTAGAACTGCGATTCTTCGGTGGAGCCGGTCAGCGCGGTGACTGAAGACGTGCCGCCCTGAATAATGGTCGTCACTTTATCGAAATAACCTGTACCCACTTCCTGCTGGTGAGAAACGAAGGTGTAACCATCTTTCGCGGCGGCGAATTCCGGTTGCTGCACTTTCTCAACGTAGTGCTTCATACCTTCGCCCTGGGCATAGGCGTTTGCCAGGTCAAACATGTTGAACCACATGCTGTGGATACCTGCCAGGGTGATGAACTGGAACTTGTAGCCCATATCCGACAGCTGCTGCTGGAAGCTGGCAATAGTTTTGTCGTCGAGGTTTTTCTGCCAGTTGAACGACGGCGAGCAGTTATAAGCCAGCAGTTTGCCCGGATATTTCGCGTGGATGGCTTGTGCAAAGCGACGCGCCAGTTCCAGATCCGGCGTGGAGGTTTCACACCATACCAGGTCAGCATATGGTGCATACGCCAGGCCACGGCTGATCGCTTGTTCAATACCTGCATGAGTACGGAAGAAGCCTTCGCTGGTACGCTCGCCGGTAATAAATTCGCTGTCATATGGGTCGCAATCGGAGGTAATCAGATCCGCCGCATCGGCATCGGTACGAGCAACCAGCAGGGTTGGAACGCCCGTCACGTCAGCTGCCAGACGCGCCGCGACCAGTTTCTGAATAGCTTCCTGAGTTGGCACCAGCACTTTGCCGCCCATATGACCGCATTTCTTCACTGATGCCAGCTGATCTTCGAAGTGAACTGCCGCTGCACCGGCTTCAATCATCGCTTTCATCAGTTCAAAGGCATTCAGGACACCGCCAAAACCGGCTTCCGCATCAGCAACGATCGGCAGGAAGTAATCGACATAGCGCGGATCGCCCGGCTCAATGCCCGCGGACCATTGGATCTGATCCGCACGGCGGAAAGTATTGTTGATCCGCTCCACCACAGCTGGCACCGAGTTTGCCGGATAGAGCGACTGATCCGGATACATGCTGGCCGCCAGGTTAGCGTCCGCCGCTACCTGCCATCCCGACAGATAGACTGCTTCAATACCCGCTTTCGCCTGTTGCAGCGCCTGACCGCCAGTCAGTGCACCGAGGCTGTTGATGTAGCCTTTTTTCGACTCACCGTGCAGCAGACGCCACATTTTCGCCGCGCCCAGTTGCGCCAGCGTGCATTCAGGATTGACTGAACCGCGTAATTTCACCACATCTTCCGCGCTGTATGGGCGAGTAATGCCTTCCCAACGCGGTTGAGTCCACTCTTTCTGTAATTCTTCAATTTGTTGTGTACGGGTTTTCATGTGCAGATGCTCCATAGTTATGTGGTGGTTTACGCTAACAGGCGGTAGCCTGGCAGGGTCAGGAAATCTATTAACTCATCGGAAGTGGTGATCTGTTCCATCAAGCGTGCGGCATCGTCAAAACGCCCCTGGGAGAAACGTTCTTCGCCCAGTTCGCTGGCAATGACTTTCATCTCTTCGCCCAGCATCTGGCGGAACAAGGCTTTGGTCACCGGTTTGCCATTGCTCAACGTTTTTTGATGATGGATCCACTGCCAGATCGAGGTACGGGAAATTTCAGCCGTCGCCGCATCTTCCATCAGGCCATAAATCGGCACACAGCCGTTGCCAGAGATCCATGCTTCGATGTACTGCACAGCCACGCGAATGTTGGCGCACATACCTTCTTCGGTGCGTTCACCATCACAAGGTGCCAGCAGCTGATCGGCAGTAATCGGCGCGTCTTGTTCGCGCATCACTTCAAGCTGATTTTTACGGGAGCCGAGAATGTCGTTGAATACCGCCATTGCCGTATCCGCAAGGCCTGGGTGGGCAATCCATGTGCCATCGTGACCGTTATTAGCTTCCAGCGATTTATCCGCTTTTACTTTGTTGAGCACCTGGTTATTGCGCTCTTCATCTTTGCTCGGAATAAATGCCGCCATACCGCCCATCGCAAAAGCACCGCGTTTATGGCAGGTTTTAATCAACAGGCGTGAGTAAGCATTCAGGAAGGGTTTATCCATCGTCACTGCCTGTCTGTCTGGCAGGACGCGATCGGGATAGTTTTTCAACGTTTTGATATAACTGAAGATGTAATCCCAACGACCGCAGTTCAGACCAACAATATGGTCACGCAGCGCGTGAAGGATTTCGTCCATCTGGAACACGCCGGGCAGCGTTTCAATCAGCAACGTCGCCTTGATGGTGCCGCGCGGCAGATTAAAGCGATCTTCTGCATAGCTGAAGACTTCGCTCCACCAGGCCGCTTCCTGCCAGGACTGGGTTTTCGGCAGATAGAAATAGGGACCGCTGCCCTTTGCCAACAGTGCCTGATAGTTGTGGAAGAAATAGAGCGCAAAATCAAACAGGCTACCGGGGATTGCCTCACCACGCCAGGTGACATGTTTTTCCGGCAAGTGCAGACCGCGTACCCGACAAATCAACACCGCTGGATTGGGCTTGAGCTGATAAATTTTGCCTGCTTCATTGGTATAGCTGATGGTGCCGTTAACTGCATCACGCAGGTTAATTTGCCCGTCGATCACTTTGTTCCAGTCTGGTGCCAGTGAATCTTCGAAATCGGCCATAAAGACTTTCACATTGGCGTTGAGCGCGTTGATCACCATCTTGCGCTCAACCGGGCCGGTAATCTCTACCCGACGATCTTGTAAGTCCGCGGGAATACCACGAATTTTCCAGTCAGCATCACGAATGGAAGCTGTTTCCGAAATAAAATCAGGCAACGTTCCGTTATCGATATCCTGCTGCTGCTGAATGCGCGCTGCCAGAAGTTTATTGCGTTGTGGCGTAAAATGCGTCACCAGCTCAGTCAGAAATTCTACCGCTTCGGCAGTAAGAATTTGCTTCTCCTGCTCGCCATACGGCCTTATGAAAGCCAGTTCATCGGTTGTTGTTGCCTGTTCAGTCATCGTGCAGCTCCTCGTCATGGATCCGAAAACTTCCCCACTGTGAACGAAGGATCGTTGTGCGCTTTTCGTTCAGCACAACTAAGACTACTCATTTAAAATGCAAAATCAAAAACAATTTCCATTTTAATTAAAAATACTTGATAACTTATTGATAACAATATGAATAAAATTTATTCACCTACTGAGGTGCGTTTCGGAAATAAAAAAGGCACCCGAAGGTGCCTGAGGTAAGGTGCTGAATCGCTTAACGATCGACTATCACAGAAGATTAATCCAGCGTTGGATTCATGTGCCGTAGATCGTATGGCGTGATCTGGTAGACGTAATAGTTGAGCCAGTTGGTAAACAGCAAATTACCGTGACTACGCCAGCTCGCTCGCGGTGTATTTTGCGGATCATTATGCGGAAAATAGTTATACGGTACATCCGGGTCCAGTCCGGCTTCCACATCGCGGAAAAATTCCTGCGCCAGCGTTTGCGCATCATATTCGGGATGGCCCGTCACAAAGGCAATGCGCTTATCTTTGCTGGCAAACAGATATGCATCCCCTTCTTCCGTCTCTGCCAGAATTTCCAGATCGGTATAATCACGAATCAACGCTGCCGGAAAGTCAGCATAGCGCGAATGTGGTGCCAGGAATGAATCATCAAAGCCACGCGTCAGAAGCGCATGAGGATGGAGAATATGATGCTCGTAAACGCCAGAGAGTTTGTCGGTGCGGGTTTGCTTAGGAATGCCGTAGAGGATATTGAGCGCGGCTTGGACCGCCCAACAGACAAACAGCGTCGAGGTGACGTGATCTTTCGACCACTCCAGCACCTGTTTGATCTGCGGCCAGTAAGCGACATCATTAAACTCCACCAGGCCCAGCGGCGCGCCGGTAACTATCAGACCGTCAAAGTTTTGTTCCTGAATATCTTCAAAGTTACAGTAGAAGTTATTCAGATGCTCTGCGGGCGTGTTGCGCGATTCACGGGAATCGATGCGCAACAGCTGAATATCGACCTGCAAAGGTGAGTTTGAAAGCAGGCGCAGAAACTGATTTTCAGTTTCAATCTTCTTCGGCATCAGGTTTAGGATCAGAACCTTAAGTGGACGAATTTCCTGACCAGACGCACGAGAAGTTGTCATCACAAAAACGTTTTCTTCACGCAAGAAATTGACGGCGGGTAGCTCGTCCGGCACACGAATCGGCATAACCTGATTACCTCACTACATACGCTTATACGTTTAGACATCCAGATAGCCGAAGATAACCAGAAAATTTGCCAATGTCGAGCCTGCATGTTGAAGGTGAGAAAGTTTCAAGGAAAAGGCTACGTTAGAATATAAGAATGACGAAAAGGAGAGAAAATGGTTATTAGTATTCGCCGCTCACGGCATGAGGAAGGGGAGGAACTGGTTGCGATTTGGTGCCGTTCTGTCGATGCCACTCACGATTTTTTATCAGCAGAGTATCGGGCCGAGCTGGAAGAGCTGGTGCGTTCCTTCCTGCCGGAAGCGCCGTTGTGGGTCGCGGTTAATGAGCGGGATCGGCCGGTTGGGTTTATGTTGTTAAGTGGGCAGCATATGGATGCGCTGTTTATCGATCCTGATGTGCGCGGCTGCGGCGTGGGTCGGATGCTGGTGGAACATGCGCTCTCGATGGCACCGGAACTGACAACCAATGTTAATGAGCAAAATAAGCAGGCTGTTGGGTTCTATAAGAAGATGGGTTTTAAGGTTACGGGACGCTCTGAGGTGGACGATTTGGGGAAACCGTATCCGTTGCTGAATCTGGCGTATGTGGGGGAATAAGCTGCCCTTGCCGTGCCTGCCCAGGCTGGAGAAGACGCGCCAGCGTCGCATCCGGCATTTTTTTTCACCAGC
>ULTA01007377.1_pt1 | contig 63110 bp, 56 predicted proteins | sample 1957181 | NCBI WGS metagenome assembly ULTA01 (sample SAMEA4835722, study PRJEB28245) | human gut metagenome | biome: gut microbiome; material: fecal sample | place: Denmark | collected 2008
GCCGTTTATCTCGCGGTCTGCCACCTTGAATTTATAGAACAGGTTCTTGTAGTTGCTGTCCTCGGACTTGTTCAAAAACAGAAGATCGAACTTTGCGTAGTCGTTCGGGTTTCCCTCGGAGTCATACGACACCGCCATCTGGATCTTGTTGCTCTTACTGTTCGTGGAGATGTTCAGCCCTTGCGGGTTATACACATAGACATACAGCCCGTAATTGCCCTGCATATTGCCCTTATATGAGTAACAATACTCCACGAAATTGACGATCTGCGCCTGACTGTCCTCGTCATACGGATAGTCCTTCACATCGAATGGCTGTCCGTTCATGGTGGAAGAGGTGAGGTCGTCCATAACATTTGTCTGGTCATAATTCAGTCCGCTGCCTGCCGCATAAGCGATATCCGGCGCCGCCGAAACGACGACGCCGAACACCATTACCAACGCGATAAGACAGACGAAGATTCTTTGCCTTACCGTGCTCAAAACTCAATCACCTCCTGATCCAATGTGACTCCCGCCACTTCCTGCAGCACGGAGAAGTAGAGCGTAACGCTCGCTTTGCCGTTATACGACGTGACGATGAGCGCGTACATATCCTCGTAGCCCTTGTCGCTGCAATCGCCGATCTCGTTGTTCGGGTACACCGCACGCAGCACTTCCGTAACGCCGCCTTTGGGCGTTATCGTGAAAGAGGTTTCCTCGCGCGCTATGTCGAACCCCGCCGTCAGGTCGGTTTCCGCCTGAAAGGAATACACCTGATCGTCCAAAGTGAAGTCGAAGTCTTTGCCTTCGACGGCGTGAGGGACGACTTTGACGGAATAGCCGCTGACGTCGCCTCCCGCAGAGCCGAAGGTGTACTTCACATCGACGGTGAGCGGATTTTCGTTGGTGACTTCATAGCCGCCCGCGCTCGTGAGGACGTCTTTTCCGTCCACCGAAACGTAGAAGGTCTTGAAATCGCTCGTGAAACCGCCCGTGAACCTGACAATGACTGCGATCACGCCGGCGACAACAAGCAGAACGAGAATATACGCGATCACTTTGCCTACGGTTTTTCCTGTTTGCTTGTTCGTGCTCATGGCTCACCTCAGAAAGTTACGATGTCGTCCGCCAGCACCACGTTCGTGACCGTCTTGACGGGACGGACTTTGAAAGATGTGCTGATGCCGCTGTTGGTTTCGGTGACGGTGACTTCGTAGTACCAGTTGTCGTCCGTGTACTCGCGGAACCTGTTTTCATAGGTGATCATGTTGCCGTTGCGCACTGAACTCGTGTAGTAGCTTTCCAACGTGCAGTTGACGTTGACGGTCAGTTTGTTGCCGCTCACGGACCAGTCGAACACGCTCGGTTCGTATTTGGAAACCGTCGTGACATCCGCAATGTTTACGGTCTTTTCCGTGCCTTCGTCCCAAGACTTTCCGTCGTTTATCGTGGAGTAATACTGCCTCTGCGTTATGAAGCTGCCGTGGCCTTTCACCTCGAAGGTGTAGTTGCATTCCGCACCCACCGTGCCGAACACATTGTCCGGGGTGATGTCGAAGGTGTAGGAATTGCCGGCTCCGATTTCGTAGTAGGTGCCGAAGCTGCCGCTCTTGAGCGAGAGCGCATCACACGATACGTTTACCGAGGAAGGATTGCCGACGAACAGCACGCGGCAGGTGTCGAAGAACGCGCCTTCACGGGAAGTGACCGTGACAAGGGCTTCGCCGTCAAACGCCTGCAAACAGGTGAGCTGCGCGGTCGCGCTTCCGTCCGAATCGGGAACAAGCGTCAGATAGTCCGAAATATCCCTTGTTTCTTCGGTATCCAGCCATTCTATCGTCCAGTCCACGGCTTTATTCTTGGCGTCTTCCGGATAGACATATGCGGTAAGTGTCTTGCTGACAGAACCGTTTGTCGCCGTCACCGCCGCGGAAGCCTGCGAGAGCACGAGCTTCTGAACTTTGACTTCGGCTCCCTGCACGCCGCCGCTCGGAACACTTTCCGTGTTGTTGTCTGCGGGCTTGACGGTGGCTTCCACCGAAGTCTGTCCCGACAGGGAAGTCATGTTCGCGCCCAGCACCCCGATACACACGACGCACGCGATGAGCAGCAGGGAGAGAAGCAGGATACAGACGACCTGCGGGTTGATGTGCAATTTCTCATTTCTTGCGTTTTTCATAGTCCCTCCTTAAAACTTCATCTCGGTCGTATTGACGGAAACACCCGTGACCACCTCGTCATCAAAACGGACGTCAATGAGCTTGCTGATGCCCGAATTGTTTTCGGTGATCTTCACTTGGAAATAGCAGTCGTCCACAAAAGAGCGGAACTTGTTGAAGTAGGCTGTGGTACGACCGGAGTCTATCCTCTGTGAACGCTCGTAGTAGCTTTCGATGGACTTAATGGAGTTCACCGTGAGCACGCCGTTCGAATAGGTGACGGAGATAAGGTCGTCCTTGATGGTATCCAAGGATACCGTTTCGTCCGAAGCGTCGTACCAGACATCTTTGCCGCTCTGGTTGTAGTGCTCCATATAGCCGAGGATGAGATTGCCGACGCCGTACACTTCACAGCTGATGTCGTCATACCCAGCACCCACTTCTCCGAACGGATTGGTGAAGGAAACATTGAAGGTGGACGCCACGCCGATACCCACGACGTAGTCTCCGTTTTCCTGCCCGATGTTGGTGTCCAGCACGATGTCCGTAGGCATACCGACATAGGTCACGACGCAGCTTGCCTGATACCCGTTTTCGCGGGTGGTGACGGTCACGATGATGTTCCCGGTGAAGGGCTGCTTGCAGGTGACGGTCGCAACCGTACTGCCGTTCGAAGTGGGCGTGACCGTGACATATTGCGTCACATCCGCTTCGTTACTTTCATCGCCCCACGCAACAGACCAGTCCACATACTTGTTGGCAGCGGTCGCGGGAGCAACGGTCGCCGTGATAGTCTTGCTGATGGAGTTATCTGCCGCAGTCACGGCTTGAGCACTCATTTTCAGAGAGATAAACTCTGTGTTGTGCATTGTTGCTTCAAAATCACCGGCTGCCGCTTCCACATTGACGCCGCCTTCGGTTTCCTCGGTTTTGTCCGGAGCGGACATGACGAGGGAGGCGATCATCCCTGCGAACAGCACGCCGATGAGCACGAACACGATGATCCATTTCACCGCGTCCGATTTCTTGTGTTCGTAAAATTCGTTGTTCATGTTTTACCTCCAAAAGATTTGAAAACTGCGGCTCGCGGTTTCCCGTAAGCCGCAGAAACACCTCGGTTTTTTATGCCGCCCGTTTGACGAGCATGGCGAGCAGGGCTTTGTCCGAATTACGGTACGGCTTGACGCTGCACTCGTAGATCTCGCCGTCTTCGTCCACCGTCTGCACGGCGTAGGAATTGCCCGCGATCACTCTGCCGGTGGCTTCGTCCTTGATCTCATACGGCTTCAGAATGAGTTCCGCCGCCATCTCGTTACCGAACACGATATCCAGCACGGTATAACCGCCTTTGTCGGGCGGAACGACCGCCACCTTGACATCCTTGCCGCGGATGTTTCCCCTGATGAAGTAGGAGAAGAAAGTCCTGCCGTTTTTCTCGAAAGTTTCTCTTTCCACGAAAATCTGTTTTGCCATTTTGTCCTCCGTTATTTCTTGCCTCTGGTCTGCGAGATAGCCCTCGCTTCCTGTTTGCTCTTGCCCTCGGCGAGAGCTTTCTTGTACTTGTACATGCCTGCGTGGTCGGACTGCGCCTGAAGATACCCGGAGCGGATCCCCGCCTCATAGTCCGTCAGCTCTTTGCCTTCCTTCGGTCCGTAGGTATGCACCTTTGCTTTTCTGTCCTCCGCATAGCCCTTTGCCCTCTTGGAAGGAACGGACCAGCGGCGCTTGGAATACTTATCTTTTGCCACCTTTGCCTCCTGAAATTTGAATTTTGGTTGCCCGTTTTGCCGTTAGCAAAGCAGTTTGCCCATCATGCCGATAGCCCAGCGATTAAGTTGTAATATGGTAACGAACGCTTTATTTTCCGGACCGCTGTCCTATGCGATGTCTTGCGGTGAGTGGCCACTCTTATCCTTCGAAGTACCGCATAGGTTTCGCCCTGATGTTCTTTGCGTTCGGTTACGCCTTGTTATTCGATGTAGGTGCGGACGTACATCGAAGTGTGGAGCCGCTTGCCGTCAATGTTCCTCCTGTCGGAGAACATATACTCGTAGATCGCGTCGAGGTCGGGTGTGCGAAGATAGTAGGTGTCATAGCTCATCGTCACATTGCCCAGACTGCTGTCCAACGAGATCCCGAATACCTGCTTGACGATATAGTTCTCCGTCCGGTACACGTTGGTTGCTCCTTTCGCAAATTCCGGCTTATACGTCGTCATTGTTCTTCCTCCTTTTTGTTTTTATCGAATGCCGCGAGAAGGTAATCCCGCAGTTTTCGGTTCAGGTTTTTGATGTGCCCCTCGGATACATTCCAGTCGTCCGCCACAACAAGCTGCGTGTTGTTCTCGGTGTATAACGCGACATATAAGGCATACAGTTGGGGAGAGGCACCCCGGATCACTGTGTTATATCTGCCGACCTTCTCAACTATTGCGTTTTTCACGACCGAATCGCACGCTTTGTCGAAGATGTCTTTGTGCGCATAGTAGTACCGTATCTCCTGCAAATCTGTCTGGATCTGCTTCATCGTCATTTCTTTTCGTCCTCCTTCTTCGGCAATGCGAAGGTTTTTATAATGGACTTCATCACTTCCGCATCTTCACCCGAAAGCCCTCCGACGAGCTTTTCGAGCAAGGCGAGCTGCTTGTCCGTAAGGTATTTCATATCCAGCCGGAAACCGTCTACGACGTGAATCCCTCCGCCATTACCTTGCGTGGTGTAGACCGGGTACTCCAACGAGAGGCTCAGCACGTCATATTCGATTGTGCGTTTGCTGACGCCGAACTCGAATGCAAGATTCTCTCTTGTATCGTGCCGGCGAGCGCAAAGGGCTTCCAATAACGCTTTGCGCCTCTCGTTGACTGACACCGATATTCACCTCCTTTGCCTTTCTTGGCTGTAGTTTAGAAGTTGAACTCGCAAGGTTTTTGCGACTTCAAAAAATTTTTTCGACTTTTTTTCAAAACCGTCAGAGAAAACAAAAAGCCCCGACAAACCGACTTCCCAGTAGGGAAATCCGTTTGTCGGGGCCTCTCGACTTCTCGGTTTAACCGTCCGACTTACAAAGAATATGACCTGCGACAGGATTTACACGATGGCGCTGTTTCAGCCACGACCTGAAGCGTCGTTATTCCGTATTCAGTTTTCGATCTGTTCGCCGTACGGTGGCGTGATGTCTATCCGCTCATGCCTGCGGCTGATACGCTTGCTGACCATGACCAATCCGCAGCGGGCGCATTGCAGTTTTACCAGCCCGTTTTCGTTCCGGTAGCCTGTCAGTACCTGCCCGCAGTTTATGCAATGGCGTCTTGTGGGTTTCCATGTGTCTTGCATATGACATAGATCCTCCTTTCCCCGAACCTGCAAGGCGGTATTTAAGAAAACTGCATTGGGGCGGTCGGGAATTCCGGCACCGCAGTCATCTTACCTTGTCAGATCCTATAAGCATGAGCTGCGCTCACTCTTATCCGTATGTCTTGATGCAGCCGACCAGCACGCCCTGAACGGCGCATTCGTCAACGATGATGTCCTTCATCCTCTTGTTTTCGGGATGGAGAACGATCTTGCCGTCGCGGTGGTACAGCCGTTTAAGCGTAGTGTTGCCGTCCACCAGCGCAACCACGATTTCTCCATCGTCCGCCGTATCCTGTCTGCGAAGGACAATCAGGTCGCCTTTGTTTATGCCGGCGTCTGTCATACTGTTGCCGAAAGTGCGGAGCATGAACAGGTCGCCGTCGCCGAACAAAGCCTTCGGCAGGGCGAAACTCTCTTCTATGTTCTCAACGCCGTAGTTCGGCTCGCCGCAAGCGATTTCTCCCACAAGCGGCACAATGGTGGATTCGCCGCTCAATAGGGAAGGGAGCGGTTGAATGGAGCCGTCCTTTTCCAATTCAAGACTGCCTCTTCGTTCCAACGCCCTGACATAACGCTGCACCGTCGCCAAAGAGCCGAGACCAAGCGCGTGCATGACGTTCCTGAAACTCGGCGCCCTGCCGAACTCCTTCTGATAACTGATATTGTACTCGGCGACCCGATTCATCGTTTCTTCGTCTAATACCCGCATCTTTGCCTCTTTCTAAAACAAAACTTTGCGTTTCGTTATCATGCCTGTATTATATCAAAAGCGAGACCTTGATGTCAAGGCCTCACTGTACAAGTTTACGGACTGTGGCGAGAAGTTTTTGAATTAGTCTACCCCTAACGCCTTAAATACTGCATCTTCTGCCGAAGTATACGGTATAAGTTGAAAAGAACTCATCAATTCGGGAGGTACGGTTGCGAAATCAGAAAAAGATATGCTAGGGAGTAAGACCCTTTTGGCTCCGGAATCTAGACAAACCTGAAGAACATTTGCTAAGTCATCGACCTTAATCAACGTTCCGCTTATGGATATATCTCCGATTATTGCCAGGTTTGAGAGAGTGGGCCTACCTAAAGCAATAGAGCATAATGAAATCAACGTAGGTAAAGCTAATTTGCCGCTGATCCCGATACCCTGAAGATCTTGATAGTTAACGATATAATCTTTTGTTGTTGTACTTATTAAATTGCTTATTCTGCTTCCATTGGCTTTTAAGAAATTTAATGCAGTATTTGTTGCCTCTTTTGCTTCTCTGTCTGATCCCAATCCGGTTCTTTCAAACTTACCATTTCCCGGAAGCATTTGTCCTTCAAGGCGATATACCCCTATCATGCCTGACTTCCCGCGTGAAACAGTATAGACTTGTCCAGGGTTGCAGACACCGTCAGGGATTAATTTACCTCCGCCTTGTTCCGGGACAGTAACATATTTTTCCTCAAAGGTTTCTTTATCGATGTATGAGAAATTCACATCGTAAAATTCCATTCCCCCGAGTTTTTTAAGCTGTTCCTTGACTCTTCTGCGCATTTCAAGCGCCATTTTGACTACCTCTTCCAACTCCTCTTTATCAAACTCACCATGCGGATATATGAGTTTCAAATAACCATCTATCATTTTACGCACGGCTATCGTATCACGTTGGTTAAGATTTTTTCCGAGGCGGTAATATTTATCCAAAGCATCACCATACTGTTCTTTTCGCAGCTCGCGGATAAACTCCGATAAGTAATCTGTAATAAAACCGTAATCGTTTGTAAAATGTTCCGGTCTGAATTTAGGTATTTCCCATCCGGGCAGGTAACAATGTATGCGATCTAAAAATGCAGTATCTGTCCCCATTTCCGGCGGGAACGGAGCAAACAGGCTAGATGTTTGCAATAACACGTCGACGCTTTGGTTGATATTGCCTACAAAAACCATTGATGCCGAAGCAGCTTTTTCCTCTTTTCCGCGGGCAAAAGATCCGGACGCCATATAATCTTTCATAATTTGTATGCCGTCTTTATCCTTAAACTTTATACCAGCCACTTCGTCAAAAGCAACACAATCCCATAGTCCAACCAGCCCCACACTTTTTCGGCTCATATTGTAAAATAAGTTGGCGACTGTTGTTTGGCCACCGGAAATTAAAATACTGTTTGGAGAAATTTCCTTATATAAATGAGATTTGCCCGTACTTCTCGGCCCAAGTTCGCATAAATTAAAATTGTTTTCCACTAAAGGAATCATACGGGTAACCAACAGCCATTTTTCTCTATATGATAGAGTTTCCGGCTCCATGCCTATAGAGCGCAGCAAAACATCAATCCATTCATCTTTGGTAAAATTCTTGCGTCCCTTTTTCAAATCGCTTATATCAATGTGCGGCATTTGAATAGGCGTCAGCTTTCGTATGCTTATGGGACTATTATGCTTTTCTTCTTCCAAATATTCATACTCCAGCTGAACGATGCACCAAATGCCGCCGCAAAGAAGCCTATCATGTTTTTCCGGATATTCGTCTGCGATGGGAACACCGCGCAATCCGAGATTCGAGAACGATGCCTTATAAATGTCGTCATGCATATCAAGTTCTACGGTAACCATATCTATGACAGTATGACTGCCGTTCTTACGTAAAACGGACAACACTTTTTGCGCTTCATCGGGACGCACAAAATTATCGGCTAAAATGCGTTTCACTGTTTGAACGCCTTTTTCGATAATGAAAGGATCATCCGAGCTGCAATACTGTCCGAGCAAAAACTCCAAGACATACACGGGCACATTAGCGCCTTCCTTAATCTTTTTTGTCAAATCTTTGCGCACTATTTTCCCATCGAATGAATTGCGCAATTTATCCCTGACAATTTCTCTACTTAAAGCTTCGGCCTCAGACATTTATTATTCCTCCGTCTACTAAAATCTATCGTCATTAAACAAATCAAAGTCATCAAAGGACATGGCAATATCGATTTGATATTCTTCCTTTTTCGGCGTTTGCAACCCTTGTTCGTCCTTTATAATGAGGTAATACTTTGCTTTTTTGTCGTAACGATTCTGTTTCAAATTGAAAATGCATTTGAAGGTACGTTCCTGTTCTTTTTCGGATGTTTTATTGGCAATAATTTTTACCGTATCGCTTACTGGCGTACCATTCTCATCAGTAAAGTATGCCAAGTAAGTCTCAGAGACGATATTGCCGGCTACCGGCTGCTTTTGATAAAAGCTCAAAGCCACTATCATGTTGTATATTTTACGAGTGGCAGATAAAATTGCGATTTCCGCAGGTTTCGTATCTATCTTATCACGGTTGCGTTGATATTCCGATGATGCGTTCCTCAAGAAATGATAATCGATAACAGGCACCATCATTTCTTGCAAACTAATCCCGCCATGCACATAATTCATACCACCGCCGCTAAGCTTGATCCGCACATTCCCGCGCGGGGTAAATCCGTCGTATTGGGTGCCGTCTAAGAATTTTACCGGCATTAAATATTGCAAGGATAAGCCTTTTTGCATTATAGCATAGCGCCTGCCGTATTCCACCTCTCGTCCGGCGAAATCTTTTTTATCGACCTTTTCATATTCCTGTAGAGGCTGCGCCGTATAAAGGAATCCGTGATCGGCAGTGATCAAAATTCGCGTTCCGCCAAAATCGTTGCAAATGATTTTTACAATATTCTTGATTTCTGCTATTGCCTCGTCACATGCAAAAAATACAGATTTCTCCGACGTATGAGCAGTCTCATCTATTTTATCATGATAAATATAGATGATATCTTGTCCTTTGACAAGTTCCTGCCTGTCTGCTCGTTTCAGTTCAACAATGTCTTTGTTTTTCAATGCTTTGCTTTTGAGATGCGCCGATTTCAACACACTGTCCCGGGCTCCGCTGTCGGTCGATTGACCGTCCGCAAAAACGGACATCAACCCGTCTTTTTCAACAACAGAGAGTTTTTTGTGAGGGAGCAGTGCGGCCATTCCGAATTTTGTAATGCTGGGAAAGATAGCCTGGCAAGATGAGATCTCTACTTTGCTTTGTGTTTCGATGCGTAACTGCTCGGCAAGCTCCGCTCCTACGGAATACCGTAGTGCATCTGACACTATCACAAAAATCCTGGTTCCAGCATTTTTTACCTTTGCCGCATAAAAATCCTCTTGGATGCTGACCCCTTTTATATGCCCGAGGTCTCGCATTTCATCGGCACAAATATTGTACCAATTTTCTCCGAGTTCTCCGAGAAACCATACAGTATATAACCCTTCCACTTTTTCAAAAACGGCCTTGATCGCATCATCCAATAAGGGATTCGCGTCTTTCAAACAGTCATTATAACTGCGGTGGAATGCGCGATAATATACATCCATTTTATAGTATTCGGACTCATAGTATCTCCAAATATCTTTTGCTACCGCATGATGAAAACCGCCGGCATGCGCAAGATAAAAATTTTGCATTTTGCTGACGCAATCAATGGCATTGTAATAATTTTTAAAATGTTCTTGCCAAACCATCGCGCGACGCTTTTCTACGACATAATCTATAAGCGTCGTGCGGAAAAGACCGCCATCGATCTCCTTCATCAACTTGAAAAGTATACACTCGTCAATGCATGGAAACCCTTCTGCAGAAGCCAACTCTTCGACGGGAAATGAGTCGCAACACCCGTACAAATGGTGTTTTTGCTCAATATCTCTCGCCAGCCGGTATAGTTCTTCGTTATAGACGGAATGCATCCAGTCCGAAACAAAGTCATGGCAATATGATTGATGTGCGGAGGATATATATGCCGACAATGCTTTCAATCTTTCTTCATGAACGGTATAGGCAAATGACGTCAGCATTATCTGCGAAGCCAGATCCGTTAGCTGCGGATCGTCGCTTTGATATCCCGTAGCGCGGGCGGCAAGTGCCCAAAACGCCTTATCTGCGCCGAAATTCACAAAATCACGATAAATTGCATTCGTGTCGTTATCAAGTCCAGCAGTCAGGACTGAACGCAATATTGTATTAAAGGTAAAAGACGTTTCCTTAAACCCGCATAAAACAGCCAGCACGGTCAGATGCACGTGCAAATCGGAAGTGATATTCTTTTTGATCGCGGCAAACTTGGCACGGCGTTCTTTGTTGTTGAAAAACTTATGATATCGTTTTACGGCACTGCGCAAGAGCGTGGAAGAGGGAATGCCCATCTCATCCATCCATATCGAATTTAGATCAGCATAGAATTCCTCGCTGTACAACTCAATGTTCAGCAGCCAATCATCCTCCATCTCTTCCGGCGTATTGTACACAAACGGATTATACACGAGAAAATTGTCTGTTACGTCATCCACCGTCAACAGCTTTTTTATTTCAAAATTATTATTTTCTTTCAGAACGACCAGCTTCGCGTTCTCCAATTTGATCTCATCCAGCTTATCGGCAAATTCACGCTCGGCATCTCGCCAAAAGATGATCCTGCGCCGATAAAACTCCGGCAGCGGCGCTGCAAATCTGCGATTAAGATCCGCTACGATTTTCTCTGTATCCATGTATCCTCTCCGTTTACTTTATCGGTGCCAATAGATCCCCGAATATGGCATAATTATGTTTTACGCCATCATCGAGGTCAATGTCAATCATCATATCCGCATAGTGGTGCAGCTTTTCCTCAAACGCGTCGATCTCTTTTGATTGTGCCGCCAGCTTTTGCAGCTGTTTGCTTAATCTGACCCTGTCAGAACCGCTTGCACTTTCCATATGGCGGTTGCAGCTTTCTATTGCGGCACGATACAGCGCCTGCTGCTCGTGCACATAATCGGTCCTCATGCGGGCAAGCATATCTCGTTCATAGCGGTGCATGTAGATAAGCGCCTTGAATCCGTTCTTTTTGCCGCTATCAAACAGCCAATATATCGGTCGCTTTTGATATGTTTTGAGATGATCTGCATAGAAATCATTCAAGAAATAACTTCTTATCACCTCACGGGGTGTCCCCCTGCCGCCCAAAGCATCTGCTATAAACTTTAGATTCTCATCCAAAGTATCTTCACCATACACAACTGAAATAAACTTTACAAACTTGCCTACGATGTCGTCCTCGAAATAGTCATCGTCGAGGATGGGAATTATGTTATCCGGATCAGGTGCAAAGGTGCAAACTTTTATGTTTGCACTGTCATCGAGTTCACGTATATACCAGCCTGAAAGAGACGTGGGTATGTAACCGCCGGTAACACCGTGCAGGTCACGAATAAACCTGCTTTCAAGTTTTTGTCCCGCGAGTACAAGTCCGTCGACATCCAAAGAGTATCTGCCGAACATGCAGCCGACGGCATAAGAGATGAGCGACACGATCTCATCGCGCATCGTACGGATATAGGCAGAGCCGCGCATACTCTCCGGCACGTCGTCCTTAGTGTCGTAAACGCGGTGCACGGTGACGTCTTTATCTTCAACGTCGGGCGTAAGCTCATCCTGCAAACCGTAGATGTCGATGAAGATACGGTTGAGTTCCTCTTCATTCGCCTTGAGCTGTTGAAAGCGCTGTTCGCACTCGGCTTTCCATTCTTTGTATTTATCTAAAATCAATCTGCCCATTTACTTTACTCCCGTATTGATTATTGTATTAAAAAGAGCTATTCCTTTTTCATCGTTTAATTTGTCTACTTGCAAGATTTCATATTGATCCATAAAGCCGTATCGTTTTAACTCTTGTACCATTTTTAATGCGTCAGCATTCGGCTTCACCCACATTTTTTGTCCGTATAATAGGTTTGCTTTAATGCAGGAATCTTGCCTGTTTTGTAGTCCCTCATAGGAATTTAAGCCGTTCTCTATTATAACGCAATACTTTTTCCGTTCTTCTTCCGGCAAACGTTTCAAATCATCGGTATCATACAATGGCTTAAATGTTAAAGTGTCATTCCCCTCCGGAATAGTCTGACCATACCCTATGTATTTTTTGCGTTTTATTTCTTCCTCTTTATCTGCGGTTAGCCCGTTTATCAAACGAAACAATTCTCTGTCGTGGGGCACAAAGTCAAGAGTAAGTTCTTTGGGTAAATAAGTCGCGCATTTTTCTCGAACGTAAATCAGTTGACTTTTTAATCGTTCAGTCAATTCCAATAAACTTTGAAATGGAACAGGCTCGTAATCGTCGTCCTTATGAGCATATTTTTTATCTCGCTCATAATAAATCCGATCTATTACCTTATCTTCGGCGCATAGCTTCTTTTTTCGTTTCGGAAAAGATTTGTCGAGAACCGCACAACAATTAACATAGAAATTTTGCAAAATAGAATATTCCCTATCTCGTAAATTGATATTAGCAATAATCGGAACGTTTTCGGCTATATACCACATACTGTCAACGTTCTTTTTTGCGTCTATTATTAACTTCGCAAGTTCCCATTCTTTTGCCATAATAGCCCCTTTATATCAGCGGGTGTTTTTTGAAATCCCACGACGTTTCAAACGAATCCCAATCAGATTTCGAATTTTTCACTGTTCCTATTACAATTTCATCTATTCGGCTTTCTGACTTATCAGAATATATGTACGGAACACTGCCTATATCGTTTTTCTTATAGTGTAGATGGTCGCTTATAATATCTAAAAAAACTTCTCCAACTTTTGAATTTAGCAATGCCAAAAAATATTCTTCATTTTTAACGTCAAACAAGGCAGGAGCTTCAACGTTAAAAATAAAATTTCCAGGAAGAATTCTCATTGAAAACTTATTAGAAAATGTACTCAATGACCAACTTAATCCTCTATGAAAATAGCATTCTGAGCCAACTATGCTGCCTCCTTTTGCGTCTTTTGTTGCCTCTCTAATATCTCTCCCGTTGAACAGCCAATTAACTACATATTCATAATTTCCATACCATTTTCTATATGAACCGCCCTTTGCATGCGGATACCATTTTTTATCATAGTTCACTTGATCACACTGGAACTCGATATTTTTATAATATACTTCATACCAGAATTTCAAAAACAAGTCATTATTTCTTGTCACTAAGCCGCTCTTTGGAGTGGTATAGTTCTTTATTGCCTTCTCTCCAAAAAGTTCGAGTATTTTCTCACTTATCTTATAAGAGAATATTTTCTTGGGAATATAGTTAAAATCAGAAATATCTCTTATATACCGTTTAAGCTTATTATGTAAATTAATACTCTTATCTTCGTAAGAATATTGCGTTAAATCTATAAATACTGTTTCATGTTGACCAACCAACTTCTTTGTATAGGTAAAAGCAATTGTTCCCAGTCCCCCGTCTAATGCGTCATCTCCTAAATGAGCAGCTATTTTTAAGCTCGTATTTTCAATGATGTAGGCTCTCAATTTTTCAAAACTATCTACGTCTAACCATGTTTGTTGTGTTAATAAGCCAATATACCCTCTATCATCTAACAATTCACCCGCTCTTATAATGAAACACGAAAATAAATCATATTTGTAATCACGATAGTATTGTTCAATAAAGTTAGATAATTTTTCATTATATTTTTTCACTCCAAGATATGGGGGATTCATTACTACAACATCATACTTTTGATGTAAAACCTCCGCTTGTTTCACAATGGGAAGATAGTAATCCAATGCAAAGGTCTGATACAAACTAACATCATCAATTATTTCGTCAAACCGCTTGTAAAGCAATTCAAAGTCAACGGACGGCACTTGTAAAATTGAACCATATTCTTTGGCATCTTTGAAAGAGTCAACGATCTTTTGCAACTCATTTCTTAACTTCTCATCGCCTTTTACTATATAATCAAAAACTTCGAGCGAAGGTTCGTTGCTCTCCTGAATCGCGTATATTTGCGGCTGAACCCCTCGATCAAAGAATCGACTGTCATACTGACGTGCTTTCATCATAACAGCAAAATATGCGAGTTGCGCGGCACGCTCATCAAGATCAAGACCATAGATATTGTTTCTCACAATGAGTTGAACAGCGTCACGAACGCTATATCCGAAATCACCGTATATTTGCACCAATACATCAAACATATACACGAGAATATGTCCGCTTCCCATACAAGGATCAATACATTTCAAGTCTTTCGGATCTATCATCGAATACTCGGCATAAATTTTAGCGAGTTTTCCTTGAACACTATCCTCTTGTTTGTGATCGTCAACGTAATATTTCCAATTTACCTTTATCGTTGAATCAGGATGTCCGTACACCCAAATCTTACCGAGCGTATTTTCAACCATATATCGGACAATCCAATCAGGTGTAAAGAACTGTGTTTTTGCGGGAATATCATTTTTTGAAATTATTCTTTTTTTGTTTATTTCTTCTATTCTTTCCGCATTATAGAATTGATAAAGCCATCCTATAATTTGCACTGCGTCTTTCCAATCATTTTCGGGGATCTGCGACACCAGTTGCTCTATCACGCTTCCTTCTCTCAAAAGATTATCGGGGAAGAGAAGTTCCGTATAGTCCTCTATCCGCTGGAACATTCCGGGCAAGATGCTGTTCAAAGCGTTACATTGCATGATGAGAAGATATTTATACAGTTCTTCTGTCCGATTGTCTTCTTTCAACTCATACACTTTGTCGATATTGAGCCCCGGCAACGAGAGGTTGAGAGCTTCCGTAAGTATTTGCGGCTTGAAATTATTGTCTTCATCGGTAAAAACGCGAATATGAGAGGGAAGATAGCCGTTGACTTCCATAAACCTGAGCGCGCAAAAACGGTTGAACCATGTGTATGCCACTTCATCTATCACGTGGTCAAAGCCGTTCTCCGAAATTTGCTGCAACAAGGCATGGCGCTGCCTTTTCTCGGCTTGCGATAGAAGCTTTCCGTTCACGCTGTCCACATCTTTTTCGACCGCTCCCGCCTCAGTAATGCCGTATTGGTATGCTTTTGTCTTAACACGGTTTATAAGATCCTTCCTCGCCCACATGGCATACTTTTTGATAGCGTTTTTATCCATAACAACTCCTTACTTGATTTCCACTCCGTCGGAATTTTTCAACAGCTCTTCCAAACGCGATTGCACTTTTGCGACATAGGCGGCAATATCCTCTTTTGTTTCCAACTTCCCGGCAGGGAACAAAACATTTCGCAACACCGGTTTGTACACCTTGTGTTTCTCTGCGGATGCAGGGCGAGGCACGGCCGTTTCCGGACGCGAAGCAGCTTCCATGCGCTGTATCGCCTCGTCTTTGTAACTCAAGATCCTCTGGATCATGCCGTCTAAAAGCGCCAATCCACTTGTCGCGGCAATCTCTTCCTTTTTTTGCGCAAAAAAGTTATCCGCAGCATTGCTTATCTCTTTCGCTCGTGTACTGGCGTTTGCCAATGAATGCGTCTCCTGCACGCATTGACGCACGATCTCCGCAAGCTCCTCACGTTTTAATTCGAGCATCCTATCATGAGCTTGCTTGACCTTGCCGATCAGACCGTTAAGTTCGGGGATGCTTCTGTATACGGCATCGGACTTCATGTTAATAATTGCGCGAATACGGTTTAAAGCTGCGTTGGCTTCCTCGTCTGCCGCAATATAATCGAGGTCGTTACGCATATCGGATTCGAAACGCACGGCATTATCGAATACTGTAACCTGCCCGCTGAAGAACGCCTCAACCGACTGCATTTTTTCCTTGCAATCCAACAGAGCCGATTGCAATTTTATTATCTTTTCGACCAACGCATTGTTATCTTTCGCTTGCGACAACACCTCGGAAACCAGCGCAACGGATTCTTCAACAAGTTTTTTATCTGGATAATTGCTGCCCTTGTAACGAGCCAACAATTGATCATAATGCTCATGTTGCTCGTTGAATTTTTCCTTAATAAATTTTACCAGTCCGTCCTCATCGTCCGGTATGTCCATGCAATCAAAGTATTCGCGTAAGAATTCTTTTACATTGCGGAGCTGCTGTGCCGATATCACCACCCTTTTTTGAATGATTACTTTTCCTGTTTCCGATTTCTTTCGCAGTAGGTCGGCAAGGCGCGGTTCATCTGGTTGTACGGTGACACCGGCATGTTTAACAGTGACCCTTTGATCCCGCATCAACATTGCCACTACGCCGGCGATATCAAGCTCTTTCCAGCCATAAGGGACAGATTGATAACGATATTGAATATCTGCCATTGACGTAGGCAGATGTTTCCTATCCTGTATTTCCAAATATTCAGCCACTTTAGCGGCGGCATTTTGATTTGGTTCACACCCGTCCAGACGCCTGGTCAGCCCTTTGGCTATATTACATACTTCCGCATCGGAGGTTATATGTGATTCGATAAGATTGAGTTCGCTGTATACATGTGCGACCAAATATTCCAGCGCCTGATCTACTTTAGACTTAGCATCGCCACTTTTGATGGCGAGCTGCTCGCCGGCAACATAAAATCTTGCCGATTCTATTGCTTCTTTCAGGCTTTGGCGCGCTTCGGTTTCATAATTTGTCGCCTCATCCTGCTGTACACGGATGATTTCTTGCACGGACTTCGGGAGTTGCGACAGATTACGCTGTTTTACGAATTTTTTTATTTTCATCGCTTGCTCTAAAGCAAGATAATAAGGGCTTTCGCTAAGTACCACTATCGCTTGATCGACAGATTCCGCCCGCAATCTCAGTTCCGACTTATCGATCGCATCGGTTGCAACAGTCAAAAATTTTAGTCTGATCCCATAGCCGGACGCGCCTACACAAATTCCGTCTACCGTTTGGTCGAACGCAAAGTCATAGTCACCATAGCGGAATTTTTTGGACGTGTAAATATCGCCGTAAATGATGTCGGCAATTCTGCTTACTATGTCCGAGGTATCCACTACTGTCTTTTTTATCTCGCTTTGAATATCTTGCTCTTCATCGGTAAGGAAATTGTATATATCGCCTGATCTACCGATATAATTTTGCCCCAGAAGGCGATTGAGGGATGCCCTTACCTTTTCTCTCAAAACAATTTTATCGGCGCCGATATTATCCGCCATAAGGATCACAATGTTATCCAGCGTGGCTTTTATATCGTTACCGACGTACCTGACAAGATACAATAGCTTTAATACGGATACGTCGTAATCCTCTATGCCGTCTCGATTTTCGGCAGCCTTTTGGCATCTTTCTATTACGCTGCGAATCGAACTGTCCAAAAACGAATGCAGCGTATCATAGAACATAAAGAACGGAACCAACGTCTGTTCGTTTTGATTCTGTATTTTTTGTGCCGTTTCCTGAAAACCGGACAGCATGGAGCGTTCACCGTTGGATTGATGTTTTCCGGCATTCCCGTGCTTCCTGATTTCGTTAAAAACGTGCTGCATCAATGTAAATTGATAGGGCACAAAGGGATAGTTGATAATGAAATCTTTTGCGCCGCCGAACCCTTTGATATCCAGCATTGCATCGCTGAAAGTAAACAGGTTGCGAAGCACAGAATCATTTTCTTGATAAACATTCTCCAACAGCTTTTCGGCTTCGGGTTTTTTCTTTAAAATTCGTTTTTGTACGACCTCATCGACAGAAGATGATGTCAGAGACAGTCTGTTTTTGAATCTCGCTTGTATCCTGGAAAACTCATTATCTCGCACACGGATAATCTCATCTATCGCTTCCTGTCCAGTGCATACGACCCATACCTGTCCGCCGCACTCACTGCCCAATTTTTCTACGATAGACTGCAAATTCAGCAACAAATCTCTATCCGTTCCGACATATTGACCGACTTCGTCTATCATAAACAGCAGCCGAAACTCGGACGGTTGACTACGCACATAATCTTTTATTTCGGCAACAAGTTTGGCAATGCTCATATCTATATCGGTTTCTTCTTCTCCGTTAAACCAGTTATGCGCTGCAGTCTCACTCATTCCGAGTACTTTTTGCAAAGTATAAACCATATCATCCTCAAAAAAGGCATACGCATCCCTTGATTGCAACCAAGAATCACCATGCTTTTCGCTGAAAACTTCGCTAAACTCTGTCAGTTTGCCTTGTTTTGCAAGATGCTGTTCAAGTTTTGCCACTTTCAGGTTTTCGCCGTAAAACCCTAAATGATTATAAAACATCTTAGCAAAAACTCTAAGCACAGCAGTCTTGTCTTTCTGGATCGGGCCTTCAACATCTATGTTAAAAAGGATTGTTTCCGTCTTGGGCTTGGTGGCCCTATCTACAAGCATAAACGTGGCGGGGTCATCCTTAAACTTTTCTCTAAAGTATTCAACCGTTTTCTTTCCGTTAATTTCTCTATTTTCCAAAATGTAGGAAAGCATTTTGAGAAAATGCGATTTACCACTGCCGAAAAATCCGGATATCCAAACGCCTATATCTGCAGTCGGGTTCTCAAAAGTATCATCATAGCAATCAAAAAATTGCACAAAGTGCTTTTTAAGTTCCTTTGTGATTACGTATTCTTTTACTTCTTGCTCAATTACATCAACGCTACTTTGATCTACTTTTATAACCCCGTTGATTTGCCTATTGATGTCCTCTTGGAACATATCACGGATAATCATTATGCTTTCCTCCTATACAATGTTAAATGCCCTATAATAGGGATTCGGTTTCAATCTACCAAACAATTGCAGATGAGCATCCTCAAACTTTCCCGGATATAATACCAGTATCGGTACGGAAAAATAAGGTTGCATCGACTCTAATAAATTATGTATACGCATAAACGGGAACACGTCGCCTATGCCTGACAGCACAAGCACATCTTTTCCTCTTGTTTGAGGATTGAAATCCATTTTATTTATGAATGTGGTGTCGGTTGCTATAGAATTCATTTGCTTCAAAAGATACTTCTTCCCTTTTTTATCTTCCATGTTCGGAATTGCGTTAAGTATCTTTTTATCTTTGCATATATCAAGAAAAACTTTATATAAGTCAAAATGATGTATGCTGCAAGTAATCGATTGATCGGTTAGGAGAGTGCCAACAAAATGCTTTATAACCATTTCCTCAATCGGCTCATAGCAAAAAATCCATATATTGACCTCATTGCTCAACCCCTTTCCGAACAAGAAGTCTTCTGTTTGAATTTTCTGTTTCAATTTATCGAGGCGTGCCATTAAGTCGCTCATAAATACCTCTACTCAAAAAAGTTAAAAGCAGGGAATATTCCCTCATCATGATTTTCACGAATGCCATCTTCCAAAACACGCGAAAGCAGAACCGGGTTTAAGCGAACGGCATTAGGGGCGTCAATATACTCAGTTTCTACTAATGTTTTCATAATAACTTGTCGTATTTTCGCAAGTGTTGCGGATGACCATAATGCAATATATTCGTCTTGTTCCTGCAATCTAAGAAGAAAAACATTGACATCCGTTTTGCCAAAAGATAAATCATTTTGACGATATTTTTCTCCTATAACCATCACCATGAAATCCAACATCAAATTATATTGCTTCATCATGGCATATAAGCAGATTTGCTTTGATATATCACTAGGCTGATCGGCTATTGCATTTATCAGTAGATTATTATCTAATGCCTTAAGCCTTCGAATGCAGCCGTTTGCAATCGTCTTGATGGATCTTTCTGTCGGATACTGAAACAAGTTATCTTGATATACTTTCTGCAGGATTTCTTGCTCTGTAAGATTTTCTTGCACCAGTTTGGCGATAGTTCTCATTTCATAAAATAGGAATTGTTCGCGTGTTATAGCACCGGAACCACTGTAACGACTCTTTTTTCTTGCCTCGTTTATTCTATCTAGCATCATCAACTCTCCATTTAATTCACATTAAACTACACATACATATAAGTATTAGCCAATACCTGCAATTGATCTTTCATCTTCTCCACCACAGCTTTTGGTGAAACGATTTTTAATTTATCTCCGAACGTGCCGCACCAGCCGAAGAAAACGGGGCTGAGCTGAACAGTGGCAGTAAATTCTATCATGTTGTCGCCGCGGCTTGTAATGACCGTCTTTTCGCCGAACTTGTCATAGATGACATCCAGAAGGCTTACGTCAGCTTCAAGGCGGACGGTAGCCGTTTCTCCGCCGAACATGGAAAACGCCTGCTTGCGATGTTCGGAGATATTGAGCGATTTCGGACGCGCGCTCTCATTGATGGGTTCTTCCGTCACGCGAACGTCAAGCATACGGTCAATGCGGTAACTTGCCGTATTCTTGTGCTTGTCGTGATAGCAGACGAGGTAGTAATTGTCATTTGCAAACACCATCGCCACGGGATTGACGACATAACGCTCGCCATCCTTACGAAGCTGCCGTTCACCGCTGCGGTCGAGGTCGAAATACCTGAAAGAGATTTTCCGCTCTGAAAGGATACCGTCCTCTATGGCATTGATGCTGTAATAAATGCTCTCGTTGGAGTGCTTCGTAGTGTTGAACTCGACGATATTGCGCTTCAGAATCTCCGCGCGGTTGCTGCCGCCGAGAGCCGCGATCTTGTCAATAAGTTCCGCTGTTTTTCTTTCGGTGATGAAACTTGCCGCCTGTACAGCGTCGATGAGAACGCGAAGTTCGGGGATATCGAAGCTCCTGTCCACCACATAATAAGAATTGCTATGCTGTCCGCGCTTACAGATGACCTCGTAACCGAAAGAGTTTAATGCGGCTATATCCTGATAAAGCGTTTTGCGGTCGCAGGCAACGCCGTTTTTTTCAAGACGGGCGAGAAGTTCCCCGGTGGAGAGCGGATGATCTTCGTCGCTTTCCTGTTTCAGGATCTCCCAGATCTTCAGGAGTTTGATTTTCGAGAAATTCTCTTTACCCATTACGCGCTCCGTCTGTGTAAATGCGTTCAGGTGTTTGCAAAATGCAATCAACTGAACATTTTCCGTGCAAAGCAAAGTACAAACTTCGCCTTATAACAATTATATCAGTTTTTATCGTAAAAGTAAAGAGCGCAGAGTCTGTTTTTATAGACACTTGAAGACAAAAATAAAAAGAAGTCGTTACTCACGGCTTCTTTTTTCTTCGTCCGGTATTTCTTCTTGTTCGTCGTGCAGCATTTCATAGATGACAAGCTCCAACGAGAACACCAAAGAGTCCGCATATTCCTTTGGCAAGCGGGTGATTGACGGTTCGCCCGTGACCTCTATTTCATAATTGACAGGCTTTCTTTTCCTCATGACAAAATGATAAATCAAAGAGCCTGCAAAGCGTGAGTATCTCAACCGCACCTTTTCCGTATAGAAAGGTCATCTTTTCCGTATGTGAAGGTAATGTCTGCCGATTTTCTTTGTCTTTCGTTTGGGGTTTGGTATCAGAAAAAGCCGTTTTCGTCAAGGGCGGAAAATATCGCCGAAACCATCGAATGAACCGTAATGAATGCAATATTTTTCGCTTGCTCCTTGACGCCTCCGTCTTTTCCCGATTTCTCCTTTTTGTCGAAAGACAAATAAAACAAAGGAGAAAGATGTGCAATCGCAGAAAATTTCACAAAGTCGCAAGCAGCTTGCGAGTTCGGTTTTTACAATTCTGCAAAAAAGATAAAGGAGGCTCTATACACATGAAAAAAGCTGTCATCTATGCCCGCTATTCCAGCGACACCCAAACGGAACAGTCCATTGAAGGACAACTTCGCGTCTGTCAGAACTACGCCAAGAACAATGACCTTCTCGTCGTTGACACTTATGTAGACCGCGCAATGACAGGTACGAACGATATGCGCCCGGATTTTCAGCGCATGATCAAAGCAAGCAGCAAACGGCAATGGGAGTATGTCATCGTCTATAAGCTCGACCGGTTTTCGAGAGATAAGTATGAAATGACTATCCATAAGCACACCTTGAAAGAGAACGGGGTAAAGCTCGTTTCCGCAATGGAGAACATCCCGGACTCTCCCGAAGGCATCATTCTCGAATCGCTGCTCGAAGGCATGAACCAATACTACTCCGCAGAGCTTTCGCAGAAGGTTTTGCGCGGACTTCGGGAAAGCTATCTGAAAGGTAACTACACGGGCGGTCCCGTATTGTTCGGCTATGACGTCGTTGACAAGAAGAATGTCATCAATCCCGTTGAGGGAGCTATCGTGAAAGAGATATTCAGCCTATATGCGCAGGATTATACGGCAGCCTACATCGCCGATGAGATGCGCAAGCGCGGGATACGCACCAAGAAGGGGAAGTATCTGACCGAAAAGGCTATCTATAAGATGCTCCAGAACACCAAGTACAACGGGAAGATCAAACACGGCGATACCGTTTATGACAACATCTATCCCAAAATCGTAGACGATGTTTTATGGCAAAGCGTACAGCACATACGGGACGGAAACAAACACGCGCCCGGGCGGAAGAAGGAAATATTCGACTTTATCCTTTCGGGCAAGCTCGTGTGCGGCGACTGCAAGCGTCTTATGGTCGGCGTGAGCGGAACGAGCAAGACCGGTGCAAAACATTACTACTACACCTGCCTGACGCATTCAAGGGACAAAAAGCCGTGCGGTCTTAAAACTGCCTGCAAAAAGGAAATCGAAGATATTGTCATCAACACGACATGGCAGCTTCTTTCGGACAACGACTCCGTAATGGCGCTGGCGGAACTGATCTGCCGCCGCATCAATGAAAAGTCACGGAACAATGCAAATATCAAGTCCCTCGAAACGAAACGAACGGCAGCACTGAAAGCGTCCCGCAATCTCATAGCCGCTATCGAACAAGGAATCATCACGGAACAGACCAAAGAACGCCTGAAAGAACTCGAAACGCAAATCTCGCAGCTGGACTTCGACATAGAACAGGAAAAGCAACGCACCTTCGCCGAGATCTCGCCCGAAAAGGTCATCCGCTTCCTGAACAAAGCTATATGCGGAAGCGTGCAGGATATAAGCGTAAGGAAGGCTCTCGTGAAATATCTGATCCGCGACATCGTGCTGTACAATGACAAGATCATCATCAACTACTACTTTGCCGAACCGCTCAAAAAACACACCAACTCGATTGCATCGGTAATTGAAACGGAGAAGCAGTCCAGAGAGGCTGCTTCTTTATCGGAAATTCAAAGTTCGTACAAAGGCGACAACTCGCCGCCAAAGGCGCAGTCTGACGACTGCGCCTTATTCTTTACGGCGAGCTTCCGCACTCTGTGGCGTGACGCGGACTGCGTCGAAACGGCGGCTTTCCCGTGCGGCGGGGATAACGGATTGCGGCGAGTCCGCGAACATTTCGCACGTCTGCGACGGTTCTCCGCATTCCGCTGTTCCGTCGCGCACCGCGCTCCTTACGAATCCGCCGCTTTTCCGCCAAAGGCGCAGTCTGACGACTGCGCCTTATTCTTTACGGCGAGCTTCCGCACTCTGTGGCGTGACGCGGACTGCGTAGAAACGGCGGCTTTCCCGTGCGGCGGGGATTTGCGTTGGGTAGGAGTGGAGTGAAATTAGCCACAGCTATCGCGTTGACAATCCGCCGCGGCGTCGCATATGATGAAAGTGCGGAAAGCGAAGGCTTTCTTTTTTGAAAGACGCGAGTTCGCATATGCGAACCAAGTGCACGGACGGAATGTAAGGTTCGTCGGAAGTGCGAGCGGAGGAGTGGAGTGAGCGAAGCGGAATACAGCCTGTGCAAGAACTGCTGCCTTACTCTCGGCAGCCTGAAAGCGGGGAGTCTGTTCACCTGTCCCGACGCTTGCAGGCGGCACATCCGCGCATATCTTGGGAAATTCCGCGAAAGGGGCATACGCTTTGCCGAGATGAACGAGTTCGGCGGGAAGAGGCTCTTTTACGTTTACAACGCCGCGATGACGGAGGCTCTGTTGCGCGACGCGGAAACGGCGGAATTTCTCGAAAGCCGCGGATACGACTGCGCGAGCCTGCATTCCGCAGTCGCGGAACTGCGGGCGCGCATACGCCGCGGGGGAGAGTTCCCGCACGAGATAGGCGTATTTCTGGGATATGCGCTGGACGACGTCAAGGCGTTTATCGCCGACCCCGCCGGCGGAGAGCTCATAGCCGGGTATTGGAAAGTCTATTCCGACGTCCCCGCGAAAAAGAAACTCTTCGGCGCATACCGCAGCTACTGCGAAAACGTATTCGGAAAACTTGTGAGCGGGCAGCCTCTGCTCACCCTGTTTCAATAAAACACAAGGAGAACGTTGATGAAAGTCGGAATAGTTTACTGGTCCGGAACGGGCAACACGGAACGGATGGCGGAAGCGGTCGCCGAAGGCGCGAAGGGCGCGGGGGCGGAAGTCGCTTTGCTCAACGTGTCCGAAGCGGACGCGGGAGTGCTGGACAACGACGTAGTGCTTTTCGGGTGTCCCGCTATGGGAGCGGAAGAGCTGGAAGAAACGGAATTCGAGCCTTTCTTTGCGGGCTTGGAACCGAAACTTGCGGGCAGACGCATAGGGCTGTTCGGTTCGTACGAATGGGCGGACGGCGAATGGATGCGCATCTGGCAGCAGCGCGCGGAGGATGACGGCGCGGTGATGATTGCGGACGGCGTGACGGCGTACGGTTCGCCCGACGCAGCGGCGGTGGCGGAGTGCAGGGCGCTCGGCGAAAAAGCCGCAAAAGGATGACAAAATTTTCCACGGAAAGTTAAAGCTGTAAGACCTCGGCGGAGGCGGAGCGGCTGTCGCTCCGCCTTTTGCCTTGCCCCGAAATGCCGCGAAAACTTTTCAGGCGGCAAACGACAGAATTTTTTCTTGAAAAAGAGGGTAAAAAAGGTTATCATTTTTTCAGCAGTACAAGCGCGCCGCGCCAACGCGTGCGGCACGGAGGATTTATGATTGACCTTAACGGCAGATGGACGCTCAAAAACGTCGCGGACAATATGGAATACGCCGCGCAAGTGCCTTCCTGCAATTATCTCGACCTTATGGCGAACGGCGCCATAGAAGACCCGTTCAAGGGCACCAACGAAAAGGACTGCCTTTGGGTGGCGGAGAACGATTGGAGCTGGTTCAGACACTTCGACGTGACCGCGGAGGAGCTGTCCGCGGACAGGCTGGTGCTGGTGTGCGAACAGCTTGATACGCTTGCGACGGTGCTTGTCAACCGCGAAGCGGTGGCGTATGCGGACAACTGCCACGTGCGGCACGAATTCGACATCAAAAAGTTTCTGAAAGCAGGGAAAAACCAAATCGAAATAATAATTTCTTCGCCCGTTAAATACATCTCAGAACAGCGCGCGCTTTACCGCACTCCCGCAAACCCCAACGGCATAGACGGAATAGACCGCATACGCAAGCCGCAGAGCCATTTCGGGTGGGACTGGGGTCCCGTGCTTCCTCCGAGCGGAATTACGGGCAGCATTTACATAGACGTGCGCAACGCCGCGCATATAAACGAGTTTGCGGTCACGCAGACGCATGACGGCGGGTCGGTCGGAGTGCGGTTCGACGTGGCGGCGGAAAGGCTCAACGACAGAGCGGCGCCCTCCGTAACCGCGGAACTCGTGTGCCCCGACGGCAGAGTGCTTTCCGCGCGCAGGGAGTATGCTGACAAGAGCACGTTCTGTTTCACCGTGCCCGACCCCGAACTGTGGTGGCCGAACGGTATGACCGCAAGAAAAGTGCAGCCCCTCTATGAGTGCAGGGTGCGCCTGGAAGAAAACGGGACGACGGTGTCGGCGCAGAGCAAAAAGATTGGGTTGAGAAAGATAGAGCTCGACAGAAGCGCGGACGCGTACGGCAGCAATTTCCGTTTCGTAGTCAACGGCAAAAGGGTGTTCTGCAAAGGGACGAACCTCATCCCGTTCGACAGTTTCGACACCCGCACCGACGTCGCGAAGCTGGAATATTACGTCCGCGCGGCGGCGGAAGCCAACTTCAATATGATACGCGTCTGGGGCGGCGGCTACTATGCGTCGGACGCGCTGCTCGACCTCTGCGACCGCTACGGCATAATGATATGGCAGGACTTTATGTTCGCCTGTATGGTGTATCCGTTCTATGAGCCGAATTTTCTCGCCAATGTGCAGAAAGAGGTGTTTTTCAACGTAAAACGTATACGTGAACACGCTTGTCTTGCAGTTTGGTGCGGAAACAACGAGATAGAGGCGATGAGCAATCTCTGGGCGCTTTATCCTAAATCGATGCGCTGGAACGAGGAGTTTTTCTATCGCATTCTGCCCGAGTGGGTCGCCGTGCTCGACCGCGATACGGCGTATATCCCCACTTCCCCCTGCGGCACGTCGCAGTGCAAGAACGTACAGAGCGACAAGATAGGCGACACCCATCTCTGGGCGGTATGGCACGGGTTGCAGCCGCTGGATTATTACCGCAGGCGCCCCACGCGTTTTTGCAGCGAGTTCGGCTTTGAGTCGCTGCCCGACGAAAAGACGCTGCGCTTTTATGCGTCGCCCGAAGATTACAGCCTCGACTCTCCCGTCTTCAACGCGCACCAGAAGTGCGCCAGCGGCAACAAGAAGATGGTGTATTACATCGCCTCGCGCTTCGACCTGCCCAAAGAGTTTTCGGACTACGTCTACCTTTCGCAGATTTGCCAGAGCGAATGCGTGCGCGACGCGACGGAATTCTGGCGGCGCAATCCCGACCGTTGCAACGGGTCGCTGTTCTGGCAGTTCAACGACTGCTGGCCCGTGTGTTCCTGGGCGTCCGTGGACTATTTCGGCAACTATAAGTGCCTGCAATACCGCGCGAAGCACTTCTTTGCTCCCGTGCACGTGCAGACCGTGGCGGACAAAAACGGGATGAAAGTCGTCTTCGTCAACGACTCGGCGGAAAAATTCGCGGGGAGCGTCAAAGTCGAGGTCGCGTCTTTCGGCGGAGAAAAGGTTTACGCGGGCAGTTTCCCCGTCGAAGCGGAGAGCGGTTTCAATGCGGAATTGTGCTCGCTGTCCGCAGAAGAGCTGGGCGGAGCGGGAAAACTGCGCGAATGTTATGTCGTCGCAACCGTCACGGACGGCAGCGGCAGAGAAACGGAGCGCAGCACCGCGCTGTTTTTCAACGAAAACAAGCTGCGCCTGCCCGCGGCAAACGTCAGGGCGGAAGTCGTCGGCACGGAGGACGGCAGAGCGGTGATTGAGGTTTCGTCGGACAAATATGCGCGCTTCGTGCGCCTTTACACCGACATTACGACCGCGCCTTTCGACGACAATTTCTTCGACCTTCTCCCCGGAGAGAAAAAGAGGGTCACGGTGTCTCTCGGCGGCGCGGACGCCGCGGAGTTTGCCGCGTCTTTGAAAGTCAGACATCTGGCGCAGGTCGAAAAAGGGGAAAGCCGTTTCGTACAGAACCTGAAACGCCTGTCCATTTTCCTCATTCCCATCAACTTTTTCTCTTACATCTATTACCGCTGGCTCATCTGACGGCGGCGAAAACGGGAGATACGGCGCGCGGCAACTGCCGCGCGCTTTCGTTTCGGAACGTGCCGACGGAGAGGGCGGAACACAAGAGGTGCGGCAGGCGACTTTCCCGTCCGCAAACGTCCCGCCCGTTTTGACTGTGCACCCGACTTCTGAAAGCGCGCGGGCGCACGTTTTGTCGCGCGGTCCGCGCGGGCAGAGTGCGGAAAGTATGATATCTCTTTTTCTTGACAAAATGCGTAAGTCGGATAAAATAAGATATGACCACACCCCCGTGGGGTATTCGCGCGTATGTATATACGCAACAACAGCAAATGCAAGACGGGCGCGACGGAGGCGGAAATTTGACAAAGCGGAAATTCATCGTTACGGGAATGACTTGTTCGGCGTGTTCGTCGCACGTCGAGCGTGCCGTCGGCAAACTTGACGGCGTAAAGCGCGCGTCAGTCAATCTGCTGACGGGGTCGATGACCGCCGAATACGACGAAAGCAAACTCGGAGTGCAGGACATTGTGGATGCCGTCGTCAAGGCGGGTTACGGCGCGGAGGCGGAGGACGAAAGGGAGGAGGAGCGCACGGCGTCTCAGGCCGCCGCAGGCGAACGCGCAAAGCAGCGCGCTTCCGCGACGAAGGAAATGCGGACGCGGCTCATCGTGTCGCTGGTCTTTATGGTGGTGCTGATGTATGTCGGAATGGGGCATATGTTCGGCGCGCCGCTGCCGTCCTTTCTTACGGGCACGCAGAACGCGGTGTCCTACGCATTGCTGCAAATTCTGCTTTGCACGCCCATACTCTACGTCAACAGGTCTTATTTCATCAACGGTTTCAAGCGGCTTTTCACGCTGTCGCCCAATATGGATTCGCTCATTGCGGTGGGGTCGGCGGCGTCCCTTATCTACGGCATATTCGCGATATTCCGTATGAGCTACGGACTCGGAGCGGGCGACACCGCGCTTGTGGAGAGATATCTCCACGACCTTTATTTCGAGTCGGCGGGGATGATTCTTGCGCTGGTCACCGTGGGCAAGTATCTCGAAAGCCTCTCCAAGCGCCGCACGGGCGACGCGCTCGACAAATTGCGCGGGCTGGTGCCAAAGGGGGCGATTGTGCTCCGTGACGGAGAGGAAGTCGAAGTGGACAGCGAAACGCTTGCGGCGGGGGATACGGTGGTCGTCAAGGCGGGGATGGCCGTGCCCGCCGACGCGGAGGTCACGGACGGACACGCTTTCGTGGACGAAAGCGCGATAAGTGGGGAGAGCGTCCCCGTCGAAAAGACGGCGGGTGCGAAGCTCATAGGCGGCACGGTGAACCGCACGGGATACGTCACCGCGCGCGTGACCGCGGTCGGTGGCGAGAGCGTGCTCGCCAAAATAATCAAACTCGTGGAAGACGCGGGCGCGGACAAGGCGCCGATTGCGAAGACGGCGGACAAGATAGCGGGCGTGTTCGTGCCCGTTGTTATGGGCATAGCTCTCGTGGTGTTTATAGGCTGGCTTGCGGGCGGATACGCCTTCGAACACGCGCTCACCTGCGCAATCTCCGTGCTCGTCATTTCCTGCCCCTGCGCGCTCGGGCTGGCGACTCCCGTCGCCATAATGGTCGGCACGGGCAAGGGCGCGGAAAGCGGAGTGCTGTTCAAGAGCGGAGAAGCGCTCGAAACTCTGCACAACGTGAAATACGTTGTGTTCGACAAGACGGGGACAATCACGGAAGGCGCGCCCGAAGTCGCCGAGATAACCTTGCGCGAAAAGGATTTGATTTCCGTTGTGGCGGGGATAGAGAGCAGGAGCGAACATCCCCTCGGCGAGGCGGTCGTCGCGTATGCGAGAGCGGAGGGAATACCGCTTGCGGAAGCGGAGGATTTCCGTACGCTGCCCGGTATGGGCGTGGTCGCGACGGTGAACGGAGCGCGTTACGCCGTGGGCAATGCCGCGCTTATGCGCGAAAGCGGCGCGGAGGAGTCCGAATACGGCGCGGAACTCGCCCGCGTTTCGGAGGAGGGCAAAACCCCGCTGCTCGTCGCCCGCGACGGGAAGTACGTCGGGCTCATCGCCACGGCGGACAGGATAAAACCCAACAGCAGGCTCGCCGTAGCGGAGCTGAAAAAGCTCGGGGTGCGCACCGTTATGCTCACGGGCGACAACGAGCGCACCGCAAGAGCGATAGCGGCGCAGGCGGGCATCGACGAAGTGTTTGCGGGAGTGCTCCCCGGCGACAAGGAAGCAAAGATTGCCGAACTGCAAAAAGACGGCAGGGTGGCTATGGTCGGCGACGGCATAAACGACGCGCCCGCGCTCACGCGTGCGGATGTCGGCATAGCGATAGGCAGCGGCAGCGACATAGCCGTGGAGAGCGCGGACGTGGTGCTCGTCAAAAACGACCCTCTCGACGTCGTCACCGCGATAAGACTTTCGCGCAGCACGATGCGCAACATCAGGGAAAATCTCTTTTGGGCGCTGTTTTACAACTCGCTCTGCATCCCGCTTGCGGCGGGGGTGCTTTACGTTCCGTTCGGAGTGAGGCTCACCCCTATGATAGGGGCGGCGGCTATGAGCGTGTCCAGCATATTCGTGGTGTGCAACGCGCTCAGGCTCAAATTTTTCAGACCGACGCGGGCAAAATCCGAGTGCGCGGACGGAGCCTGTACCATAGCGGGCAAGGCGGACGGCGTCGCCGACGGCGGCATATCAGATGAAATTTCTTCCGATGAGGAGAATGCAATAAACGATGTTAAAAGGAGCGAAAGCAATATGAAAACCTATGTTTTGAGCATTGAAGGTATGATGTGCTCACATTGCACGGACAGAGTGGGCAAGGCTCTTTCGGGCGTGGACGGAGTGAAAAACGTCGAGGTGTCGCTGGAAGAAAAGAACGCGGTCGTCACCGCTGACGAAAGCGTGACGGCGGACGCGCTGAAAGCGGCGGTCGAGGCGCAGGACTATCCCGTGACGGAAGTCAGAGAAGGCTGAAAAGAGAGGAGAGAATATGGAACGGGACGACGCGAAACTCATCCGTCTGCTCAAAACCGCAGGCGGTCAGATTGAAGGTATCATCAAAATGATAGAAGACAAAAAGTACTGCATAGACATAAGCAATCAGATTATGGCTGCGCAGGCGATACTCGGGCGCGTCAACAAGGAAGTGCTCAACGCCCATCTTCATTCCTGCGTCCTCTCTTCAATCAGGAGCGGCGACGCCACGGAAAAGATGGATGAGATTGCGGCTGTGTTGGACAAACTCATCTGACGCCGCCGTTCGGCGAATAACTTTGTCAGCCCCGCACGACAGACCTCTTATGTACGCCAAGTACACCGCGAGCCCTGTCGTGCGGGGCTTCCTCGTTCTTCATCCGAACGGCGGCGTCAGCCGCCTTTATCCGTGATTTTCCGCGCGACACCTGTCAGGTGCGGAATATGTGTCGGCAGCAAGCCGCGTTAAGTCGGCGCGCGGCAATTCCCGTCGGCATAATAAAAACGGACGCATTGCGCGTCCGTCTTTTTGTTGTGTCGGCGGAAAGTCATTTCCTTGCCACTCCGACGACTGCGGCGAGTCCGCCCGCTATCGTGCCTATGCAGGTGAGGTATGCGCCGATTCCGAGCACGCATTCCGCGCTGCCGAGCAGGGGAATGTCGATGCTTATGACGCTGTTGCAGTAGGCGACGGTCATACCCGTGAGCACCGCGCCTGCCGCGAGGGTTACTATGCCGACAAGCCCCGTGAGGAAGCGCATCAGACCGAAGTTGAGCACCATTTTGAGCAGATAGAGCAGAGCGAGCGCGCACACCGCAATGACCGCGATATAGCCGAACACCACCATAGCCGTGCGCATCGCGGCGGGGTTGTCCCTGTCGAAGGAAATCTCTATGTCTTCGATGTTTTCGCCGTCTTCGCCGATGACCGCGTCGCTGTAATCGCCGAACGACGTGGAGTAGCTGTCGAGGTCGAATTCTTCGAGGTCGATGAGGTCGGACTCCGCCTTGACCGCCGTCCATTCGTCAATCGCAAGCCCCGTGACGGAGATGGCGCACATTGCGAGCACGACAAGCCCCATAATTATTCCGAGCATTCCTGCTTTTTTGCCGGTTTTTGACATAAATGCCTCCTTTGGTCCGAAGCGTCGGACCCATAAAGAGAAATTAGCAGACTTTGCGACAGATGTCAATACCGCCTCCGCCGCTCTCCCGTTGCAAGCGGAACTCTTTTACAGGAATATTTGTTTGTTGACACCTGTAAAATGTTTTGGTAAAATTATATTATCAAGCCTCGGCTGACCGGGGATAAAAAGGAGTATTGTTATGGCTAAAAAGGGAAAATTGAGTATGGCCAATCTGATTGTGCTCGGGTTGCTCGTCGTCTGCCTCGTGCTGGCGATTGCGGGTCTTTCCGTTGACAACTGGACGGATGTCAAAGTGAGCGATGACATCAAAGACAGTATGTTCGGCGATATGGCGGATTCTATGACGGAGGATATGGGGATGTCTTTCGGTGACATTCTCGACACCGTGACTGCCGACGAGTTCAAAGAAAGTATGGATTACTACAAGCAGCTCATAGACGAAGCTGAAAAAGCAGGGGTGGAAGGTGACGCTCTCGACGAGCTGAAAGCGCCCTATGAGATGGGACAGAAATATGTTGCCATTGCCGCGTTCGGTCTTCTCACCGTGCTGCTTCTGGCGGTAGCCACCGTCGTGTGCGCGCTCAGCCTGTTTGTCAACGTCGGCTTCCTGCGCTTTGTCGTTATGATTGCGGGTGTGCTCGCACTCATCTCCGGCATTATAGCGATTGCGCTTACGGGTTCCATTCTCGACCTCGGCGAAACGATGGGCGAATGGGGCGATGCGACGATTAAACCCGTCATCGGTGCGGGCGCGGCACTCGTTGCCGTGGGCGGCATTGTCGGCGGACTTTCCGGCGTCGCGTCCTTCTTCTTCGGCAAGAAAAAGAAATAAGCGTTCCGGCTTTGCGGACACAAAAAAAGAGCGGCAGTCTGCCGCTCTTTTTGTTTGCGGACGGTGCGTTTCAAAACGGCATACGGCAGGGCATACGGCGTGGTGCATAACGGCTTGCCCGCGTTTGTCGGCTTGTCCGTAAAGTCGCGTCCGCCGCAGGCGTTGCTCCGCCGATGGCGACGCGGCGGGACATCCGCGGACGGGGTCACATCAGGCCGTTTATCTCTCCCGTTTTTGTGTCTATGGTTATACGGTCGGTGTTGGGGGACGCGCCCAGCCCCGGCATAAGCAGCATATTGCCGCCTATGACGACTATGAATTCCGCTCCCGCACGGGGGATGACGTCGCGCACTTCGAACACGAAATCTTCGGGCGCGCCGAGCGCCTTTTCGTCGCAGGAGAAGGAATACTGCGTCTTGGCTATGCAGACGGGGAAGCGGGCATATTCGGGATTGCTTTCGATTTTGGCGAGATGTTCGAGCGCGAGGGGAGAGTAAGTCACATCCGCCGCGCCGAATACGCCTTGCGCGACGGCGGCGATTTTGGCGCGCACCGGGTCGTCGTCCGCGTAAGCGTAATTCACGCCGTTGTTTTCGAGGGCGCACATCTCAGCCACCTTTCGGGCGAGTGTGCGAGCGCCTTCGCCGCCCTTTGCGAAGCCTTCCGTCAGCACCGCTTCCGCGCCGCATTCGCGGCAGAGCGTGGTGAGCGCTTCAAGCTCCGCGTCCGTGTCGGCGGCAAATCTGTTTATCGCCACAACAACCCTGCTTCCGAACCGTTTCAGGTTGTTAAGATGACGTTTTACGTTGCTGAACCCGCGTTTCAGCGCTTCGACGTTTTCTTCCGAGGCGTGTTCCTTCGGCACGCCGCCGTTGAACTTCAGACTCCTCGCCGTGACGACGAGCACTATGCAGTCGGGTGACAACCCCGCTTTGCGGCATTTGATGTCGAGGAATTTCTCTCCGCCGAGTTCCGCGCCGAAACCCGCTTCCGTCACGACGTAATCCGCGTGCGTGAGCGCGGCGCGCGTGGCGAGTATGCTGTTGCACCCGTGCGCGATGTTGGCAAAGGGACCTCCGTGAACGTATGCGGGCGTGCCTTCCAGCGTCTGGACGAGGTTGGGGCGCAACGCGTCGCGGAGCAGTACGGTCATCGACTCCTCCGCTCTGAGGTCGCGGGCACGGATTTCACGTCCGTCCGCACCGTAGCCGACGACGATGTTGCCGAGCCTGCGTTTGAGGTCGGCGAGGGAAGAGGAAAGGCAGAGCACCGCCATTATCTCGCTTGCGGCGGTGATGACGAAGCCGTCCGTGCGGGGCACTCCGTTCGCGCTTCCTCCCAGCCCCACTTCCACCACGCGCAGGGCGCGGTCGTTGAGGTCGAGGCATCTGCGCCAAATCACTTCCTTTATCCCGAGAGCGTTGCCGAATTTTATGTGATTGTCTATGAGCGCGGAGAGCAGATTGTTGGCGGAAGTTATGGCGTGGAAATCTCCCGTGAAATGCAGGTTTATGTCTTCCATCGGGATAATCTGCGCGTAACCGCCGCCGCAAGCGCCGCCCTTTATGCCGAATACGGGTCCCAGGGAAGGTTCTCGCAGTGCGAGGCAGGCGTTCATTCCATCCCTGCGCATACCGTCTGCAAGGCTGATGCTGACCGTGGTCTTGCCTTCGCCGAGCGGGGTGGGGTTCATCGCCGTGACGAGCACGAGTTTGGCTTTTTTGTTCCCTTCCGCGAGAGGGACCTTTGCCTTGTATTTGCCGTAGCATTCCAAGTCGTCCGCGGCATAACCGAGCTTCGCCGCGATTTCGGTCACGGGAATGGGGGTGGCGTTTCTTGCGATTTCGACATCACTCAACATATTTTTCTCCTTAAAAGTGCCGCGCGTACGACCGTGCGTACGATGCGCGAGCGTCGCGCGTGCGGGCGCGGTATGTGCCCCCGCGGCGCTCGTATCGTCCTATAAATTATAATACACCTGTTATGTTTTTTCCACTATTTTGGCGATTTGTGCCAAATATTATTGCGCGGGCAAGGCTTTTATAATATAATACACCCATATTGGCATTGCCGTTTGCGGCAAGGTCGGGGGATAATGATGAGAAAACAACTTAAAAAGAACGAGAAAGTGCAGATAGGGCTGTTCACCCTGGCGGGACTCATAATCGTGCTCGGCATACTGTTCCTCGTCAACGCAATGCAGGAAGACCCCGCGAACGGCTTCTTCCCCGCCTTCTGCGAGATGGACAATATCCTCGCCAAGTACATCATCGTCATTCTGACCATGGCGTGCGGCATAATGCTTTTCTCCAACGTGGCAATCACGGTCGAGGACAGGAAACTCCGCAACGGTCTGACGATAGGCATCACGGCGTTCTCAACCGTGCTCACCGTCCCTCTCGTGTATGTGTTCATCGCGATTATGCCTTATGCGGCAAATCCCGTTCCGTTCGAGGAGCTGAACGCGGTGGACGCGCTGATGCGCACGGACAGGATTTACGAAGGCTTCGTGGCGTGGTTCGGCGACGGCGGGCTTATGTGGGCGGTGCTTGCGGTGATGCTGCTTCTCTCGCTGGTGTTCATCACCTTCCCCCTTCTCACCGGCATTATGGCGGTGAAAAACGAGCAGACGCTGGGGTTCAAAAAGAAAGGTTTCCCCTTCGGGGTCATTACGCTGCCCGTGGTCGAAAGGCTGAGGGCGGAAGCGGCGGCAGAAGAGGACGAGGCGCCGGACATTTTGCAGATGGCGGCAGCCGACGAGGAAGCGGTCGGATAAAAGGTTTCCCGCAAAGGAGCGGGAAAGGTAACGGCAATGGACGTTTTGACGTGCGGTGCTCGGCGCCGCACGTTTTTTATTTTCCTTAGACGCCTGCGCGCGGAAAATCCGTCAACATCCCGCCGTCGTGCGGTATGAATACACACATCGGAGGTAAATATGGCTTCTTATGCAGAACGAGTGCTCAGACAAGTGAAGAAAAACAACCCAGGCGAACCCGAATTCCATCAGGCGGTCGCCGAAGTGCTTGAAAGCCTCAAAATCGTCGTTGACAACGACCCCGTCTACGAAAGAGCGGGTCTTCTCGAACGTCTCGTCGAACCCGAACGCGTGCTGATGTTCAGAGTGCCGTGGGTGGACGACAAGGGCAGAGTGCGCATAAACAAAGGCTACCGCGTGCAGTTCAACAGCGCGATAGGCCCCTACAAGGGCGGACTTCGTTTCCATCCGTCCGTCAATTTGTCGGTGATGAAATTCCTCGGCTTCGAGCAGATTTTCAAGAACAGCCTCACGGGGCTTGCGATAGGCGGGGCAAAGGGCGGCAGCAACTTTGACCCGAAGGGGAAGAGCGACGGCGAAGTTATGCGTTTCTGTCAGAGTTTTATGACCGAAATGTTCCGCCACATCGGCGCCGATACGGACATCCCCGCGGGTGACATCGGCGTGGGCAGCCGCGAAATAGGTTTCCTGATGGGACAATACAAGCGCATCCGCAACGAGTACGTCGGCGTGCTTACGGGCAAGGGATTGTCTTACGGCGGCAGTCTGGTCAGAAAGGAAGCCACGGGATACGGACTCGTTTATCTCAGCGAAGAGGCTCTCAACTCCCGCGGCGACTCTATGCGCGGCAAGACAGTCGCGGTCAGCGGCTCGGGCAATGTCGCGATTTACACCTGCGAAAAGGCGAGGGAACTCGGCGCGAAAGTCGTGACCGTAAGCGACTCCGGCGGCTGGGTGTACGACCCGAACGGAATAGACCTCGAAGTGCTCAAACGCATAAAGGAAGTCGAGAGAGGGCGCATTTCGGAATATGCCGAGCGCGTCAAGGGCGCGGAATATCACAAGAACGGAGAGGGCAGCGTCTGGGACGTCAAATGCCACGTTGCCTTCCCTTGCGCCACGCAGAACGAGCTTGACGAAACGGCTGCGGAAACGCTTGTCAGAAACGGCGTTCTGTTGGTCGGCGAAGGCGCGAATATGCCCACCACCCGGAAGGGCACCGACGTTTTCCTCGCCAACTCCGTCATATTCCTGCCCGGCAAAGCGGCAAACGCGGGCGGCGTTGCGACTTCGGTGCTGGAAATGGTGCAGATTGACACCCGCCTGTTCTGGTCCTTCGAAAAGGTGGACCGCAAACTGCAAGCCATCGTCAAACACATCTTCACCAACATCGACGACGCGGCGAACCGCTACGGAATGCGCGGCAATTACGTCGTCGGGGCCAACATCGCAGGGTTCGAGAAGGTCGCCGACGCGATGCTTGCCGAGGGCATAGTCTGACGAGGTGCCCGCACCCCGCGGCGAGCTTTACGCCGCGAGTGCGGGCGCGCCGCGAAAAGTTATACGCGAAAAGTTATTTCGGTGCGGAAAACGCAAAAACAATGTTTTATAATGACAAAAACGCGGTTTTAACCGCGTTTTTGTAAAATTGTCGTTATATTGTCGTTATATGGCAGGGATTACTTTATGCCGTAATACTTTTTGAGCGCCGCTTCCGCCGCGGGCAGCGATTTGGCGTCTATGCAGCAGGAAATCTGCGTTTCGGAGGTGGTGATTGCGAAAACTTCCGCCCCCGCGTCGCGCAGCAAAGAGAGCACGTCCGCGGCGACGCCGCTCTTGTGTTCCATTCCCGCGCCCTCCGCGGTTATCTTCGCCGCGCCGCGCACCGTCTTTTGCAGGGTGCAGGCGGGGATGTAGCCCTCCGCTTTTTTCAGGTCGCTGCCTTTCAGGGTGAAGGACGCCGCCGCCGTTTCGTCGGGATTGAAATGGTGGCTTATCATATCGAGGTTGATGTCGTTGCCCTTTATGGCGTCCAGCAAAGCGAGGAAGTCGTCGAATGCAATGCGGGGCAGGGTGACGAGAGCGACGTCCTCCTCCGTAGAAACGGAAGTCACGGCATAGTTCTGGGCGATGATGGACGTCATATCGTAAAGCCCGGACGTCTTTGTCATCAGAAATTTCGCCGCGCGGAGCGCGCCGCGCACGAACACTTCCTTGTTTTCGGACTCGTGCGCAAGGGTGATGACCTCGCCCGTGCCAAGGAACATTATCTCGTGTTTGCCGACCACCGTGCCGCCGCGGACGGCGTGGATGCCTATCTCGTTCTTTTCCCTGCGGCGGTGCGCCTCGTGCCTGCCGTAAACGGGGGTGAGCGAGTTGTCGCGCACGCTGTTTATCTCCTGCGCAAGAGTGAGCGCGGTGCCGCTGGGCGAGTCGAGCTTGCGGTTGTGGTGCGTTTCAACGATTTCGATGTCATAGTCCTCACCGAGGAATTTTGCCGCCTCTTTGGCAAGGTTGCCCAGCAGATTGACGCCGAGGGACATATTGCTCGCCCTGAAAACGGGGACGTCTTTTGCAGCGTATTCTATGCGCTTTTCCTGTTCGGGGGTGTAGCCCGTCGTGGCGAGGACGAGCCTCGCGCGCTTTTCGGCGGCGTAGGCGAGAATGTCGTCCAGCGCGGCGGGGGAGGAGAAGTCCACCACCACGTCCGCGTCGAGGGGAGCGTCGGCGAATTTTCTGTAAACGGGATAGGGCAGGTCGTCCGCGCCGTTCACGTCCACGCCGAACACCGCCTCGAACTCCGTCGAGCCGATGAGGGATTTGTAAATCGTTCTTCCGATGCGTCCGGCGGCGCCGGACACGGCAATTTTAATCATACGTCAGATAAAAGAGGGCAGGAGTTTTTCCAGCTTTGCGGCGTTTTCCGCGGTCATTTCGGTGAGGGGCAGACGGAGCAGACCGTTGCACAGTCCGCGCAGCTGCATCGCCTTTTTGACGGGGATGGGGTTGACTTCGCTGAACAGAGCGCGCACGAAGGGGAGCATATCGAGCTGCATCTTCGCCGCCTTTTTCAGGTCGCCCGCAAGGAATGCGGAGGTCATTTCCGCAGTAAAGCGCGGGGCAGCGTTGCTCGCGACGCTGATGACGCCCATTCCGCCCATTGCCATCACGGGGACGGTGATGCCGTCGTCGCCGCTGTAAACGACCGCTTTGCCCTCGGAGAGGCGGATTGCCTCCTCAATCTGTTCCATATTCCCGCTCGCTTCTTTGATTGCCGCGATGTTTTCGTGCTCGGCAAGTTCCGCAAACGTGGCGGGGAGCATATTCACTCCCGTGCGTCCCGGGACGTTGTAGCAGATGATGGGGGTGTGCACCGCGTCGGCGACGGCGCGGAAATGTTCGATAAGACCGCGCTGGGTGGCTTTGTTGTAGTAAGGCGTGACGAGCAGAAGCGCGTCCGCGCCCATCTTTTCGGCGAGCACCGACATTTCGACGGCGGCTTTGGTGGAGTTCGCTCCCGTGCCTACTATGACGGGGAGTCTGCCTTTCAGCTTTTTCACCGAAAACTCGATGACCGCTTTTTTCTCTTCCGCGCTCATCGTGGCGGGTTCGCCCGTCGTGCCGAGCACGACCACGGCGTCCACGCCGCCTGCGAGCTGGTCGTCCAGAATGCGGTCCAGACTCTCAAAGTCCACTCCGTCGGAAGTGAACGGTGTGATAAGTGCCGTTGCGGTACCCTTGAATATCATTTTATGCCTCCGAAGCGTTCTTGATGAGCAGTTGGACAATCTGCACGGCGTTGGTGGCGGCGCCTTTGCGGATGTTGTCCGCGACGCACCAGATGTTGACGCCGCTGTCCACGCTCTCGTCTATCCTCACTCTGCCGACGTAGACTTCGTCGTGGTTTTCGGCGAGGATGGGCATTGGATAAATGTTGTTCTTGACGTCGTCCATAAGGATGAGTCCGGGGAAGTGGGAGAGACAGTCGAACACCTCTTCCTTGGTGCAGGGTTTCTTGAACTCCACGTTGATGGACTCGCTGTGTCCGTGGAAGACGGGCACGCGGACGGTGGTCGCCGTAATGCGGAGAGAGGGGTCGTGAAGAATTTTCTTCGTTTCCTCAATCATCTTCCATTCCTCTTTGGTGTAGCCGTTGTCGAGGAAGACGTCGATGTGGGGCAGCATATTGAACGCGATGGGATAGGGGAACTTTTCGGGAGCTCTCCCTTCCACGCCGTATTTGAGGTCGTTGTAACCCGCGACGCCCGCGCCGGACACCGCTTGATAGGTGGAGTAGACTATGCGTTTGATGCCGAATCTGTCATAGAGGGGTTTGAGCGCGACGACCGCCTGGATGGTGGAGCAGTTGGGGTTGGCGATGATGCCTTTGTTCCACTTGACGTCCTCGGGGTTGACCTCGGGGACCACGAGGGGAACGTCGTCGTACATACGCCACTGGCTGCTGTTGTCCACGACGACCGCGCCCGCTTCGACGAAGACGGGGGCGAACTTGGCGGAAGTGCCCGCGCCTGCGGAGAACAGGGCGAAGTCAACCTTGCCTTTCAACGCCATGACGTTGTCCTCGGTGAGCTCGATGACCGTGTGGGGTTTGCCCATAAAGTCGATTTGTTTGCCCGCGCTTCTCGCGGACGCGAAAAGATAGTAGTTCTCCACGGGGAGCTGTCTTTCGGTGAGCACTTCGAGGAACTTGTTGCCGACCATACCGGTCGCGCCGACCACGGCGATGTTGAACTTTTTCATAAAACCTCCTGTATCCCCTTACCCTTTATTGTAAAGAAAAGTATATTAACACACTTGTCGGATGTCAATAAAATTGTCGCAATTCGGCGCATAATCCGCTCCGTCCGCCGCCCGCCGCCCGTGAATTTTTCATAATTCATTCTATTGATTTGATATTTAATGTGTGTTAGTGTAGAATATACGCAGTCAAAAGAAGGAGCTGTTATGGCAAATCAGAACCAGACGGCGGGAGGACAGGGCAGAGAGCCCAGGTTCCTGCTTTCCGGGCTCTTCGTCGACGCGGACGTCGTCGTCGAACCGGAGGAACCCGCAAAAATAGTCGTCGCCGGAATGGCGGAGGCAAGGATAAAGAAAGAGTATCCCGACGGATATTTCAAAAAGGCGGGAGCGGTGCTTCGCTCCAATTATTCCCTTTTGCTCAAAGGCTCGCTGTGGTTTGCGCCCGCGGCGCTCGTGTTTATGCTCGTGTTCCTCGTCGCGGCGCCTTTCTTCGAGCAGTACGTTATGGGCAGCGGCTACAATTTTATGATGGGCATAGGCGTCGGAGCGTATCCCGGCGGCGACAACATTGCCCTCAGCGTCGCGAAACTTTATTGGGACGTCTATCAGCCTCTGCTTATGATGCTTGCGGGAGCTGGCATCATCGCCGCTCCGTTCATCGCGGGGTTGTTCTACTGCGCGAAGCGCGCCTATTATCAGGACTTCTACAAACGCGTCACCCGTACGTTCTTTATGGGCTTTGCGAAATATTGGTGGAAGTTCCTCGTGACGGCGACGGTCGGCATACTCATCGCGCTCGCGATGGGCACGGCTCTCGTTTATCAGCTGCAACAGGAACAGCTTGGCACCGCGGGAGCGGGCAGTATGGCGGCGGTCGTGCTGTCATTCCTCATAGGAGCGCCCCTTCTCACCGTGCCTATGGTGATGATGTCGCTCTTCACGACATACGGGCTTTCGCTGAAAGACTCGTTCAAGGACGCACTCGTCCTCATCGTCAACAATCCCTTTATGACGATAATCTGCGGGGTGCTCTCCGCCGCGCCGCTGCTGCTTCTGATGATAAACAACATCTTCGCCATCATCATCTGCATTGCGATGCTGCTGGTCGGTTTTGTCTATTGGGCGCAGTGCTGGGTGGCAATGGCGGACCGCGGTATGACGAAGTGCAAGGCGCTCAAAGTGTACACGGACAAGAAAAAGGCTCTCGCTCTGCGTGCGCAGAAGGGCGGCGCGGCGAAGAACAAAGCGGGCAAAGGCGACGCGCAGGCGCAGAGCGGCGCAGCGGCGCAGCCCGTCGGACAGCAGGCGAAAAAGCCCGCGGCAAAACAGGCGCCGAAGCCTTACGTCAATCCCAAAAAGAAGAAAAAGAAGAAGTAAACGCAAATGGCTCAACACATCGATTTCAAACTTGACAGCGCGGATTGCACCGAACTCGGAAAGCGCGCCCTGTCCCGAGGCGAGGTCGAGAAAGCCATAGGTTATTTCAAGACCGCCTGCGGCATTGCCGACGACAGCGACTCTTACACCGAGCTCGGTTGCGCTTACGCAAAAATACACGCGTTGGATGCCTCCAACGCGGTTTTGTATACCGCGATGAGCAAGGCGCAGACGGAGGACGACGAGACTCCCGCTCTCTGGCAGCTGTGTTCCAACGCTCTGGAAGAGGGGGACGCGGAGGTCGCGGCGTATTATCTCCGCTATCTCGGCGAGGACGACAGCGCCGTGCTCGCAATGGCGGACGGCAAGGACGAACCGCGCTTCAAAGTCGCGCTGAAACCCGACCGCGAGTTTTACGAAACGCAGCTTTATTTTGCTAACGAAGCGCTTGCGGACAACGACCTGGACGGGGCGTTGCTCTGCGTGAACGAGCTGGAAGACGCCCCCGAACCTTACCGCACGACGGCGCAGAAGATAAAGACGCTCTGCCTTTTCGCCAAAGGGGACTTCGACAAAGTGGTCGCCCTTGCGGAAGAAATGGAGAAAAAGGACCCCTCCGCGGACAACAAGGCCACGCTCGCCACGGCGTACAGCGTGCAGGAAAGGTTTGCCGAAGCGGACGCTCTGCTCGACGAAATCCTCTCTGCCGAAACTCTTGCGACGGACATCGCACTGAAAATTCTGCCTTTGCTCGTCACCCGCGGCCGCGACGCGGACATACTCCGCGCGGCGGAAACGGTGAGCGGTGCGGTGCATTTCAGGCAGTTCAGCGAGATGTACCGTTCCGAAGCGCTTTGGAACCTCGGCCGCAGAAAGGAAGCGATGCGCGTTATGGGCGCGGTCAACAACGTCTACGGACCGTATTGTCCCGCGTCGTATTATATGAAACTTTACCGCACCGAACCCGACAGGGTGGAGTACGGGCACGAATGGCCGCACGCCGCGACGCTCGCCTACGTCAACAAGGTCAAGGGTATTGCCGAGACGGAGGACGTGAGCAAGATACGCTCTGCGCTCGCCTACGACGCGGAGTTCAACGAGGCGCTCAGGTGGATACTCTGGCACGCGCCGGATTTCGTGGCGTGTCCCACGCTTATGTGTCTCGCGCGAGTGCGCAACAGGACGGTGGAAAAACTCTTCCGCGAGAGGCTCATCGGCATAGGGCTGTCCTTCGACGCGATGGCAATCATAATCGACTATCTGCTTGGCGGCGGGATAAGTATGGAGTTCGACATCGTCACGCAGAACCGCTTCAAACCCGTGGATTTCATCCTGCCGCGCACCTTCCACGTGCTGCCCAAACACCTGAAAAGAGCGGTGTACCGCGCCGCCTGCGACATCGTTTACACCGACGAAGACCCGACTACATATCTCGAACGGCTGGCGAGCATAATCAACGATATGACGGCTATGGACGCCGACGGCGAGCTTGTGTGGAAGTGCAAAAACGGCAAACACATCTCTATGCTCCGCAGCGACGAAACGATAGTCGGCGTGCTGCTCGGCAGAGTGTATTTCGACGACCCCGACCCCGACGAGGACGCTATGGAACGCTACGGACTGAACGAGCGGACCTATTACAAGTACAAAAAGATTTTCTTCGGGGACGGAGAAAGCTATGAAGACTAAGGAAGAAATGCTCAGAATGCTCGCCGTGCTCACGGACGAGGACAGACCGTATCCCGAAAGGCTGGAAGCGTACGAATATCTCCTCGAAGACTGCGACGAGATAGTCGACGATATGCTGGAAAAGTTCTATGTTTCCGAGGGCGAAACGGGCAAGATGCTCATCGAAATCCTCGCGGGCTACAAGGGCAATCCCGCAATTTATATGGGGTTGGTCAGCTATCTTTACAAGGGCGAGGACGTCGCGCTGTTTGCGCGGCTGCTCGGCAGCTACGGCGACGAGAGAGCCATTGACCTCCTCAAAGGCTTTGCGGAAGAATACGAGTTGAATTACAACGAGTATATGGAAGTGCGCAACGCGGTCGAACAGCTCGGCGGCTACTTCGACGACGACAAGGACTATTCCGACGACCCGTTTTACAGATACCTGAAAGGGTTGGACGAGCCCGAAACGGACAGCCGCCGTTCTCCCTTCGAGAATATTTTCGCCCCCGCGGAAGGCGCGGACGCGGAAGACGGAGAAGACGACGGGTGCGGCTGTGACGACGACTGCGACTGTGAAGACGACGATTGTGACGACGACGGCTGCGACTGCCATCACCACCGTCACGGCTGAGATGAAAAAGGCGCCCCGCGGGGCGCCTTTTTTGTTGTCCGATTTCGTTGTCCCAAAACCCGTCGTGCCGGAGGGCGGTTTTGCGCTTTCCCTCAACGCGTCCGTAACGCCGCGCGGCGGGCGGCAGTCCGTCTTTTCGCGTTTCCGCCGTGCGGCGCTGCGCGCGGTCTGCGCGGCGGTTTGTCCCTGCGGCTTTTCACAAAACGGAAGAGATTGAATGCGGTGTAAACCGTCATCAGAATTCCGCACAGCCCGACGAAAGGATACAGCGCGTCGACAATGGCGTCGAACCCGAAAAAGCTCACGGGATAAAGCAGGGCAAGGTTCAGAAATACCGCGAACGCGCGGTTGCGCGGCGCGGAATAAAACGCCGCAAAGCGCAGGAAAGGACGCCTCTTTGCCGAAGCCGCCGAAGCGCGCCCGTCCGCAGGCGGGTTTTCGGGAGAGCCCTTGCCGCGCCCGTAATTTTCGGGCGACGGAATCCTCGCCGCGGCATAATCGCCGAGCGCGCGCCGCGCGCTTTCCGTCAGCACGTCGAGGGAGGACACGAGGGTGGTGAAGACCGCGATTACGATTAAAATGCCCGCGGCGATTTTCAATCCCACACCTTCGGCGACAGCCAAAACTGGCATTGACGAGCCGAAATCGTCACTTAAAACTATGTTTTGGAGCACAAACAGCACCATACCCAAAAACAGCGTGCTGAAAACGCAGGTGAGGGCGATTTCTTTTCCTTTCAGTTTTCTGCCTTCGCGGGAGATGACCATTCCGCCCATAAGCACGTCGAGCCCCGCGTAATGAACGGGCTTGACAATGGAATACGAACCGTTGAAAACGGGCGCGCCGCTTTTGATGTAGACGGCGAGCAGCAGGGCAAGCAGCAGGGGGATGAGCAGAGTGTTCGCGAGCTTGATTTTTTCCATTCCCCCCACGACGAGCACTCCCGCGAGTATCGCCGCAATCACTCCCAGCGAAACGACTCCCGTCACGTCGTAAAGGGCGAGGTCGCAGCCCGCAAGCATAGCGGCGACGGAGGAAAACGCGGCGATGAACACTCCCGTGCGCACCGCCGTGTTGTCGGGCAGCACTCCGAGTTTCCCCGCGGTCAGAAACAACGCTTCGGGGATTGCCATAAACGCGGCGGCGAGCGCGACGTTCAAGGGGGCGGTATCGCCGAAAAACAGGGCGATTTCCCGTCCCGAAGCAAAGCCCGCGCCTATCACGGTGCCTATGTACAAAAAACATACTTTCGCCGCGCGCCACATATAAAAAACATATTTATCTGCGCGGGCTAATATGCAGGCGTACGCTCCGCGGACGTCGGACGCGGCGGAGCGCGGCGCGATTTGTAGCGCAGCGACGAAAATCGCGGTTTTTCGCCGCTATTCTTTCATAAACATTACATAATCATTAAAATGCGCGTAATCATAGTTAACCGTCGTCACTTTACTTAACACGTCGCGAATAATCGCAGATATGAACAATAAATTTGCTGAACGGTTATCCGAATTCCTGCGCGAAGAGAAGATTTCGCAAAGACAGTTCGCGGCAAGCATAGGCGTCACCGCGGCTTGCGTTTCTTACTGGCGCAGCGGCAAAAAGCAGCCCACGGCGGAAAATCTCTATCTCATTGCAAAGGCTTACAACCTGTCCATCGATTTTCTGCTCGGCGTGCGCGACTACTGAGCGCGGGGCGTTTGCGGGGGAGTTCGCAGGGAGTCCGGGGAAGACCAAACTGAAACACGACACTATGAACGAATGCGCACGGGGCGATTGACACGGCGCGCGCTTTCGTTTATTATTTTATACCGAATAAATCATTGAAAGAAGGTGCGTTATGGCAAAACTCACGATGGATAAACTCGTCGCGCTGTGCAAAAACCGCGGGTTCATTTTCCCCGGCAGCGAAATTTACGGCGGACTTGCAAACACCTGGGATTACGGTCCCCTCGGCGTCGCGCTCAAAAACAACGTCAAAGCCGCGTGGTGGAAAAAGTTCGTCACCGAAAGCCCGTACAACGTGGGCGTCGACTGCGCCATACTGATGAACCCCTCCGTCTGGCAGGCGTCGGGGCATATCGGCGGTTTTTCCGACCCGCTTATGGACTGCAAGTCCTGCAAGACCCGTCACCGTGCCGACAACCTCATAGAGGACTATATGAAAAAGAAGGGCATTGACGGCAATGTCGCAGGCTGGTCCGACGAGGAAATGGAAAAGTACATCAAGGACAACGGCATCGTGTGTCCCGTGTGCGGGAAGTCCGATTTCACTTCCATCCGCAAGTTCAACCTTATGTTCAAGACTTTCCAGGGCGTGACGGAAGACAGCGCGAGCACCATCTATCTCCGTCCCGAAACGGCGCAGGGCATTTTCGTCAATTTCAAGAACGTGCAGCGCACGACCAGAAAGCGCGTGCCCTTCGGTATAGGGCAGATAGGCAAGTCCTTCCGCAACGAAATCACGCCCGGCAACTTCATCTTCCGCGTGCGCGAATTCGAGCAGATGGAACTCGAATTCTTCTGCAAACCCGGCACCGACCTCGAATGGTTCGCCTACTGGCGCAAATTCTGCCACGAATGGCTGCTCGGTCTGGGCTTCGACGACGAGAAACTCCGTCTGCGCGACCACAGCGCGGAAGAGCTGTGCTTCTATTCCAAAGCCACCACGGACTTCGAGTTCCTCTTCCCCTTCGGCTGGGGAGAGCTCTGGGGCGTCGCGGACCGCACGGACTACGACCTCACCCAGCACATCAACACCAGCGGCAAGGACCTTTCCTACACCGACCCCGTCACCAACGAGAAGTATGTGCCTTACGTCATCGAGCCTTCTCTCGGCGTCGAGCGTATGGTGCTCGCGCTGCTTTGCAACGCGTACGACGAGGAAGAAGTGGGCGAGGGCGACACCCGCGTGGTGATGCATTTCCATCCTGCCGTCGCGCCCGTGAAAGTCGCGGTGCTGCCTTTGCAGAAACAGCTTGCGGACAAGGCGCAGGAGATATATGCCGAGCTTTGCAAGCATTTCGTGTGCGATTTCGACGGCACGGGGTCGATAGGCAAGCGCTATCGCCGTCAGGACGAGATAGGCACGCCTTACTGCGTGACGGTGGACTTCGACACGCTCGAAGACGGAGCGGTCACCGTGCGCGAACGCGACACGATGGCGCAGGTGCGCATCCCCGTCGAAAATCTCCGCGCTTATTTCGAGGAACAGTTCGAGTATTGAGCGCGGTTCGGTCAACGGACGAAAGGACGCGGAAGCGTCCTTTTTGTTTTCCTTTACATCGCGGCATTTTTGTGAAGCGCACGCGGTAGCGCTTTCGTCCGAAAGCGCGCGGAGCAGAAAAATCCCCTCGTTGCCGAGGGGACTTTCCGCTTACTTGCAGCAGTTGTTGCCGCAGAGGTTGCCGCCGCCACAGCAGCAGAGGATGAGAAGAATGGGGAGTATGTCGCAAAGACAACCCATTCCGTTCCCGTTGCAGCAGGAGAGCAGGAGCAGCAAGAGGATGATGTTGTCGCACCCGCAGCCGCCGTTACCAAAGAAGCCGTTCATAATATGTACCTCCTTAAAGATTCGGATTGCTCCTACCTCACCATACGCAAACGGCGCGGATTTTGTCACCGTGCGGGCGCGGCTTCTACTTTTCGCGGGGTGGGAATATTCTTTTTAAGTGGATTGGGTGAAAAGAATACTCGGAATAACCGTTGCGCTTTTCTGCATTCTGCTTGTCGCGGGAGTGGGACAGTTTTGCCTTGAAATAGACTTGAAGTGGTATTCCGCGCTGATAAAACCCTCCTTTATGCCGAGTGCGTTCGGTTTCACCGTGTTGGTGTCGCTGGTGTACGCCTGTTGCGTGGCGGTCATTTCGGGGCTGGTGGTGCACAAGAGATTTTTCCCCTCGTTCGTTCTTCTTGCGGGCACGGGAGTGCTTGCGGTGATATTTCTTTTCGCGGTGTTCAGGCTGAAAAGCCTTTACGGCGGGGCGGCGGTGATGCTCGCGCTGTTTCTGCTTTCCTTCGCCGTCGAAGCGCGCTTTGCCGCGGAGGAGAGGAGCGTCGCGCTCGCGTATCTTCCCGTGTTGGTTTTCAACGGTTTTTGTCTGGTTTTGTCGTTTACGCTCGCGCTTTCCAACTGAGGAGGCGCCGTGAGGCGCTCCCTCCGCCGAAATAGCTTGATAACGCGGCTTTTCTTTGCTATAATGTCTTCACTCATATATACGCCGTGCGCTCGCGCACGGGCGCGGGAGGTCCTTATGCTTCTTGCAATGGACATAGGAAACACCAATGTCAAAATAGGCATTTTCAAGGGCGACGAGCTTGCGTACACCTGGAGGGTGTCCACCGTGGCTTCGCACACCGCGGACGAGTACGGTATGGTCATTTACGACCTGCTCCGTCAGGGCGGGCATTCCTTCGACGACGTGGACGGCACGGTGATGTCCTCCGTCGCGCCTTCGCTCAACTATACGATAGAGCATATGTGCTCGTACTACACGGGCAGAAGTCCGCTCGTGGTGGACCACAGGACGCGCACGGGGATAGAGATTTGCTACGACAATCCTTCCGAACTCGGCGCGGACAGAATGGTGGGAGCTGCCGCGGCATACCGTTTTTACGGCGGTCCCGTCATCGAAGTGGACTTCGGCTCGGCGACGACGTTCAATCTGGTGACGTCGGACGGGAAGTTCATCGGCGGGGCGATTGCTCCCGGCGTAAAGACGGCGACGGAGTCCCTCGTGCACACCGCGGCGAAGCTTCCGCGCGTCGAACTCGCCACTCCCGAAAGCATCGTAGGCACGTCCACGCGCAGCTGTATGCAGGCGGGGATAATCTACGGCTATGCGGGGCTTGTGAAATATCTCGTGGCGCGCTATCGCGAACTGCCCGAAATGAAGGGCGCGAAAGTGGTGGCGACGGGCGGCCTTTCCGAGCTTATCGACAAGGTGGAGCCGGAACTTATCGACATCACCGACCGCGCGCTTGCGCTCAAAGGGCTGAAATACATCTACGACCTCAACCGCGGTTGAGCAAACGAAATCAGCGGCGAAAGCCGACACAATACGACAGGAGAATTTATGAAAAAAATCGGAGTGGCCCTTCTGGGGCTTGGCGTCGTCGGAGGCGGGACGTACAAAATCCTCACCTCGAAGCGCGACTACATCAGACGCAACGACGGCATCGACATCGAAATCAAGTGCATTCTGGAAAAAAACATCGAAAGATGTAAGGAACTCGGCGTGGACCTTTCCATTGTGTCCACCGACATAGAAAGAGTGGTCAACGACCCCGAAATTTCCGTCGTCGCCGAGTTTTTCGGAGGCATTGAGCCCGCAAAGACCTTCCTCATCAAGGCGCTGGAAGCGGGCAAAAGCATAGTCACCGCAAACAAGGAAATGTTTTCCAAAAACTGGCCCGAGCTCGAAGCCGCGGCGGAAAGAGGGGGCGGCGGACTCTATTTCGAGGCGAGCTGCGCGGGCGGCATTCCCATCATCCGCACGCTGACCGACGGTATGCAGGGCAATGTCGTGACTTCGCTCAAAGGCATTGTCAACGGCACCACCAACTATATCCTTTCCCGTATGAGCGACGAGGGCGTCGAATATGCCGCGTGCCTGAAAGACGCGCAGGCGCTGGGTTACGCCGAGGCCGACCCCACCGCGGACGTCGAGGGCTTCGACGCAATGTACAAGAACAGCATACTTTCCTCCCTCGCCTACAAAAAACGCGTGCCCGTCGACAAAATCTACCGCGAAGGCATTTCGGGCATTGCGGTGGAGGACATCAATTACGGCAAGGAGCTCGGTTATACGCTCAAACTGCTTGCGGTTTCCAAAAACCGCGACGGCAAGATAGAGGCGCGCGTGCATCCCGCATTCCTGCCTTCGGGGCATCCGCTGTCTTCCGTCAGCGGCTCTTTCAACGCGGTGTACGTGCACGGCGACAGCGTGGACGACATAATGCTTTACGGCAGAGGCGCGGGCGCGCTTCCGACGGGCAGCGCGATTGTCAGCGACATAGTGTTCGCCGCGGGACGCGACGCACACCGCAGGTTCCCGTGGGAACTCGAACAGGACGTCGACGACAACGATTTCGCGTCCGATTTCACGTCTAGATATTACGTCCGCCTTACCGTTTCCGACGAAGAGGGCACTCTGAGCAAGATTACGGGCGTGTTCGGTCGCTGCGGCATTTCACTCGCCACCGTCGTGCAGAAGGAGGCGACCTCGCGCGAGGTGGCGGTCATTTTCGTCACTCACGAAACCAAAGAGAGCGTGATGCGCAAAGCGCTGGCGAAGATAGAACAGCTTTCGGGCGTGGAGAACATAGCCGCGCTCATCAGGGTGGAGGAATGAAGATAGCGAAGTTCGAAAGAGCGGCGGGCGTGCTTATGCCCGTCAGTGCGCTGCCCAGCCCTTACGGCATCGGATGCTTTTCCCGCGATGCGGAAAATTTCGCTGAGATGGCGGCGGATATGGGCTTTTCGTGGTGGCAGGTGCTGCCCATAACCATACTCGGCGCGGGCAACTCGCCGTATTCGGGTTCTTCCACGCACGCGGGCAATTATCTGTTTATCAATCCGTACTCTCTTGCGGAGGAAGGGTTGCTCACGCAGGAAGAGGCGGAGCGCGCAAAGTACGGCGGACAGCCGTACAAGGTCGACTACGCTTTTGCGCGTGAGAATATGACGGGCGTTTTACGCACCGCTTTCGGACGGATAAACCCCGAAATCGGCAAAAAGATAGCCGAATTCGCGAACAAAGAAAGTTATTGGCTGGATGACTATGCGCTGTTTATGGCGCTTGCCGGACGTTACGGCTTCGACTGGACGAAATGGGAAAAGGGGCTTGCCTTCCGTGACCCCGAAGCCCTCGCCGCAGCAAGGAAAGAATTCGCCGCAGAGATAGATTACTACGTCTTCGAGCAATACGAATTCTACCGCCAATGGTACGAGCTGAAAGCCAAGGTGAACGCACGCGGCGTGCGCATCATCGGAGACCTGCCTTTTTATGTGGCGACGGAGAGCGTGGACGTCTGGACGAACGCGTCCGATTTTCAGCTGGATAAGGACGGCCACCCGTCCGCCGTGGCGGGAGTGCCGCCCGACGCGTTTGCGGCGCAGGGGCAGATATGGCGCAACTGTCTTTACGATTTCGCCGCAATGAAAAAGAACGGGTACAGGTGGTGGCGCAAGCGCATTTCGCATTGTCTGGAAATGTACGACGCGCTGCGGCTTGACCACTTCCGTGCGTTTTACAATTATTTTTCCATACCCGCAGAGGACGTGGACACCGCCGTCAACGGGCACTGGGAGTACGGCCCCGGACAAGAGCTCATCGACCTCATACGCGCCGACAACCCGGACGCGCTGTTCATTGCGGAGGACCTCGGGCTCATCGACCCCGACTGCCGCAAATTCATAGACGGGACGGGCATCCCGACGATGAGGGTGTTCCAGTTTGCGTTCGACGGCACGCAGAGCGTGCATCTGCCTTATTTTTACGACCGCACCAACGTGGCGTATTCGGGCACGCACGACAACAACACGCTGCTCGGATGGCTGTACGAGATGAACCCCGACGCCCGCGACTTTGCGTTGAAATACTGCGGATTTACGGGACCGGGCTGGGGCAGCGGCGGCCCTTCCTGCGCGTCCACGAAGGCGATACTCCGCACGATAGCGGCGTCGTCCGCCGTGCTTGCCGTGTTCCCCGTGCAGGATATGCTGGGATACGGAGCGGACACGCGTATGAACATCCCCGGCACCGCGGAGGGCAACTGGGAATACCGTCTGCCTTATGAGCTGATGATGACCGTCGACCGCGATTTCTTCCTGGACGTCAACAACACTTACGGCAGGTTGGGGGGCAGCAGGAGATGATACTGTTTTTCGCGGAAGGAGAGTGCGACAGCGACGCGTTCGTCAGGCATTGTTACGCGTATTTCGCGGACATAATGAACGCGGCGGGCAACGACTATCCCCGCGAGGTCGGCATCGTACGCGAGTACGGCGAAAAGCCGCGTTTCGACCGCGGCGGAGCGCATTTTTCCCTCTCGCATTCCCACGGAGTGCTGATGCTGGGCATCTCGCACAGCGAAATCGGGGTGGACATCGAAAAGATACGCCCTGTGAATACGGAGCGCTTCGGCTTCCTCGACGTCAGGGACGAGAAGGACTTTTTCCGCAAATGGACGGAGAGGGAGAGCTGGCTGAAATACACGGGCGCGGGGCTGAAAGACTTCCGCAAGCCCATCGCGGAAGACGCGCACTTCGAGCATTTCGAAGCGTTCGAGGGCTATGACGCCTGCGTTTGCGCCGAACCGCAGAACGTGACGGCTTATCTCATCGACCTTGCGCAGGTGGAAGGCGGCAAGCCCGCGGGAAAGACAGATAACGAATAAAACGGCGGTTTATCCGTCAAAATGAGCGGCTGAAAGCCGTAATACGAAAATAGCCGAAAGGCGGAGGAAAATATGAACAACGACATTTTCGAGAAACTGAAAGCAATCGCGGTGAACCAGATAGGCATTGACGAAGACAAGGTCAAGCCGGAGAGCGACATCATCAAAGACCTCGGTCTTGACAGCCTCGACATAGTCGATATGCTTATGTATGTCGAAGAGGAATTCGGCGTCAGCATCGACGACGGCGACGTGGCGGAGATGAAGACTGTCGCCGACGTGGTGAAGTTCATCGAGAGTCAGACCGCTTAAAGGTTCAAAACGGACGGCGTCGAAGCCGTCCGTTTTGATTGGCGGCGCTCTTTGTCAGGCGTCTTTTTACCGTACGTTGACTTTTTCGGGGGGGGGGGTATAATATGACAAACCCTTGTGCGGCGGGACGGTACGGCGGAGACGTGCCTCACGGTCTGCCGCAAGAGAATTCGAGGAGGGGACCGTGCCCGCAGACAAAATAATCGCAGTCGAGCATCTTGTCAAGAATTACGGCGACGTGCGCGCCGTAAAGGACATTTCATTCGAAGTCGCGCGCGGCGAACTGTTCGCTTTTCTCGGACTGAACGGAGCGGGAAAGAGCACTACGATAAACATATTGTCCACCATACTTCCCAAGACGTCGGGCAAGGCGTATGTGGACGGGTTCGACCTCGACCGCGACGCGGACGAAATCAAACGCAGAATAGGCATAGTCTTTCAGGGGTCCGTGCTGGATGACAGACTGACGGTCGGCGACAATCTCGCCGTGCGCGCGTCGTTTTACGGACTGAAAGGCAAAGCTCTGAAAAACCGCGTCGGAGAAGTGACGGAGCTTTTCGGACTGTCCGACATTCTGTCCCGTCCCTACGGCAAACTTTCCGGCGGTCAGCGGCGGCGTGCGGACGTCGCGCGGGGGCTGGTGCACCGTCCTTCCGTGCTTTTTCTCGACGAACCGACCACGGGGCTTGACCCGCAGACGCGCAGGCGCGTCTGGGACGTGCTCCACACAATGCGCCGCGAAACGGGGATGACCCTCTTTCTCACCACGCATTATATGGAGGAGGCGGGGGACGCGGACACCGTCGTCATAATGGACGACGGCAAGATAGTCGCGGAGGGCTCGCCCAACGAACTGAAAAATCTTTATTCGGGAGATTACGTAAAACTTTACCGCGCGCGGGACGTCGGTACGGACGCATTGCTCTCGTCCGCAGGGGCGGACTTCGTCTACGAAGGGGAGTGCTACCGCATAAAAACGGCGGGCACCGCCGCCGCGCGTGATTTTATCGTCGCGCATCCGGAGCTTGCCACGGATTTCGAGGTGGTGAAAGGCGATATGGACGACGTGTTCCTGCGCGTGACGGGCAAAAAGCTGTCGGGAGGAGAGCAGATATGATTTCTTTCGCCAAAAAGACGGCAGACGAGTTTTACGCTTTTTCGCAGCTGGTCAGGCGGCACTGCAAAGTGTTCCTCAAAGACGGGATGGCGGTGTTTTTTTCTCTGCTTGCGCCCATAATAGTTTTTATGCTTTACGTCCTCTTCCTCGGCGACATCCAGGCGGATACCGTCGCGGGATTTTTCCCCGACGGGGTGCCCGTGCCCGACGATGAGGTGCGCGCCTTCGTGGACAGCTGGATGGTGTCGGGAGTGCTCGGAGTGGCGTGCATCACGGTGTCGTTCAGCGCGAATTCCATAATGGTGCAGGACAAATGCCGCGGGCAGATACGCGACTGTCTGGTGTCGCCCGTGCGCAGGGAAACCGTCACACTCGCATATTTCGCGTTCAATTACATAGTCACCGTCGTCGTCGTCACGCTGGTGTGTATGCTTTGCTTTGTATATCTCGGCGCAACGGGCAGATTTTTTATGACGGCGGGCGAAGCTTTTGCGGTCATCGGCACTATTTTGTTTTCCTCTCTCTCGTCCACGCTGTTTTCCGTGCTGGTGTGCGCGCTGTTCCGCACCGAAGGCGCGCTGAGCGGTTTTGTGGGAATAGTCAGCGCGGCGATAGGTTTTCTCATCGGTGCGTATATGCCGCTTTCGGCTTTCCCCGCAGGCGTGGAATATCTTGCCGCGCTGCTTCCGGGAACGCACTCGGCGGGACTTTTGCGCAATTTCCTGATGAGCGGCGCGCTAGATAACCTGGCGGCGGGACTTCCCGACGCCGTGCGTGACGGAATAGCGGAAGCGTTTTCGATGAAACTGGACTTTTTCGGCATTGCGGCGGGGACGGACGTGATGGCAATATACATTGCGGGAAGCATAGTGCTTTTCGCCGCGCTGAATCTCGTGCTGGGCACGCGCCTGCTCAATCTTCCGTCGTACGGAAGCGCGGCAAGTGTGTTCCGCCGCAGAAAACGGAAATAATTTTACAAATCCCGTTTCGGTTTTGTTTGATTCATATCGCTGCGCTTCCGATAAACGTATGTGAGTGAAATAAAACAGACGCTCCGATTTCGGAGCGTCTTCATTTGTTCGGACAGATGTCTTAACGGACAGGTGAATATAAGGCGGTTTTCGGGACCGATCACGCTTGCATCCGCGCTATTATCTCATCCGTGACCGCGCGGGTGCCGAGAGTGCCGCCTATGTCCGCGGTGCCGAGCCCTGCGTCGAGGGTGTTTTCCACGGCGGTTTCGATTGCCCGCGCCTCTTCTTCGAGGTCGAAGGAAAGACGGAGCATCATTGCCGCGGAAAGCACGGTCGCAATCGGGTTTGCCTTGTCCAGCCCCGCAAGCGTCGGCGCGGAGCCGTGTATGGCTTCGTACATCCCGACCGTCGTCGCGCCGAGGGACGCGGAGGGCATCACGCCTATGCTTCCGACTATCGCCGCCGTAAGGTCGGAGAGAATGTCTCCGAAAAGATTGGACGTGAGCAGCACGTCGAACTGCCACGGCGCGAGCGCAAGCTGCATCGCCGCATTGTCGACGTACATCATATCCAGTCTGACGGAGGGATAGTCTTCGTTGAGGTCGGTGACCACTTTGCGCCAGAGTTTTGAGGAAGTCAGCACGTTTGCCTTGTCCACAAGACAGACTTTGCGGCTTCGCTTTTCGGCAAGCTCGTACGCAATGCGCGCCACTCGTTCGATTTCGATTTCGGAATAGCTTTCCGTGTCGTACGCCTCCCTGCCGTATGCCCCCGTCCTGTAACCGCGCTCGCCGAAATAAATCCCGCCCGTGAGCTCCCTTACGGTGACGAGGTCTATGCCGCGGTCCACTATTTCGGCTTTGAGAGAGGACGCGCCTTTGAGTGCGGGGAAGAGTTTTGCAGGACGGAGATTTGCATAAAGTCCGAGTTCCTTCCTTATGCCGAGGAGCGCGGCTTCGGGGCGTACGGGAGCGTTGTCCCACTTGTCGCCGCCCACCGCGCCGAGCAGCACCGCGTCCGCCTCGTGCGCCGCCTTCACCGTTTCGGCGGGCAGGGGAGCACCCGTCGCGTCAATCGCCGCGCCGCCTATGAGCGCCTCGCCGAACGCGAATTCGTGCCCGAATTTTTCCGCCGTGCGCTTCAACACGCGCACCGCGGACGCAACGATTTCGGGACCTATCCCGTCGCCGGGGAGAGTGAGTATTTTGGCTTTCATTCCTTCACCGCCTCCATAAGTCCGCCCTTTTCGAGGATGCGCGCGACATAGTCGTCCATAGGCGGAAGAGGGTAGCTCTTGCCAGTCGTGACATCCGTCAAAATGCCGTTTTCGATGGTTAAAGTGTCATTATTCGCTATTTCATCCGCCATTTGTGCGCTTTCGACGATATACAGTCCGATGTTCACCGCGTTGCGGAAGAATATCCGCGCAAAACTTTTCGCGATGACCGCGCGCACTCCCGCGGCTTTCAGCGCAAGCGGTGCGTGTTCGCGGCTGGAACCGCTTCCGAAGTTGTATCCGCCCACGACGAAATCTCCGGGGCGCACGTTCGCCGAAAAGGACGGGTCGATGTCTTCCATTGCGTGCGCGCGCAGATTTTCCGCGCTTGCGTCGTTGAGATAGCGCGCCGGTATGATGACGTCCGTGTTCACGTTGTCGCCGTATTTGAAAACTTTTCCGCCTTGCATATTCACTCCTTCGGGCAGGCAAGCACGCCCTGTATCGCGCTTTCCGCGGCGACGTAGGGAGAAGCGAGGTACACCTCCGACGTCACGTCGCCCATACGTCCGACGAAATTGCGGTTTGTGGTCGCCACGGCGCGTTCGCCGTGCGCGAGGATTCCCATATATCCGCCGAGGCAGGGACCGCAGGTCGGGGTCGACACCACGGCTCCGCTATCTATGAAGACGGAGGTCAGCCCTTCGTCTATGCACTTCTTGTAGACTTCCTGCGTCGCGGGGATGACGATGCATCTCACTCCGTCGGCGACTTTGCGCCCTTTCATCACGCTTGCCGCCGCGCGCATATCCGAAAGTCTGCCGTTGGTGCAGCTGCCTATCACGACCTGGTCGATTTTCAGCCCTTCGGGCACGTCCTTGCCGAAAAAGCGGACGTTGGATGGCAGATGCGGAAACGCAACCGCGGGCAGCACGGAGGAGAGGTCGAGAGTGATTTCCTTTTCGTATTCCGCGTCCTCGTCCGCGGTTATTTCGTCTTCCGCCGAAAATTCGACCCCTCGCGACGCGAGATAGTCGCGTGCCGCGCCGTCAACGGGGAAGAAAGCGTTTTTCGCGCCGCACTCCACCGCCATATTCGCGCTTGTCAGCCTGTCGTCAACGGACAGAGCGGACACGTCGCCGAAAAATTCCAGCGATTTGTACGTCGCGCCGTCCACTCCGAGCATTCCGATTAAAGTCAGGACGACGTCTTTGCCCGTGACGAACCGTTTCGGTTTGCCCGAAAGCGTGACCTTTATCGCCTGCGGCACCCTGAACCACAGTTTGCCCGTCATCATTGCCGCCGCCATATCCGTCGAGCCGACGCCCGTGGACACGCAGCCGAGCGCGCCGTAGGTGCAGGTGTGGCTGTCCGCTCCTATTATGAGGGAGGCGGGGCGCACAAGACCGAGTTCGGGGAGCAGGGCGTGTTCGACGCCCGCCTTGCCGACGTCGTAAAAGTGCGCGATTCCCTGTTCCGCCGCAAAATCCCGCACGGTTTTGCACTGTTCGGCAGACTTTATGTCCTTTGCGGGGGCGAAATGGTCGAGGACAAGGACGATTTTGTCGGGATATTTCACCTTTCCGCCCGCCTTTTCCATTTCCTTTATCGCGACGGGAGATGTGATGTCGTTGCCGAGGACGATGTCCACGTCCGCGGTGACGAGTTCGCCCGCGGCGACGCTGTCGCGTCCAGCGTGCCTTGCGAAAATTTTCTGTGTTGCCGTCATTTTCATATGCGCCTCACACAATTCTGCCGCGTCCCGTCAGTTTATACTCGAAACTGTCGGTGAGGGCAGACCAGCTTGCTTCGATGATATCCGTCGACACCCCGACCGTGGTCCACGTTTCCTTTTTGTCGGACGAGGTGATGAGCACCCTGACCATCGCGCCCGTCGCCGCGGAGGAGTCCACGACGCGCACCTTATAGTCGATGAGCGCAATCTCCGCAATCTGCGGGAAATGTTTCATAAGAGCGGAGCGCAGCGCCTTGTCCAGCGCATTCACGGGACCGTTGCCCGTTTCCGTGACCGTGGTCACCTCGCCGCCCACGCGTATGGACACTTCCGCCGCGTTCACTCCGTCGGGTTTCACGGCTTTGATGCAGTAATGTTCCAGCTCGAATGAGGGCTCGAACGCGTTCATAATGCGTTCCGCCAGCATAACGAAACTGCCGTCAGCGCCCTCGAACTGATAGCCTTTCATCTCCATCAGCTTGACCATATCCAGAATTTCTTTCGTCTTCGGATTGGACTTGTCGAGGGAGGGGAAAATGCTTTCGAGTTTTTTCGCCACCGCGCTTCTGCCCGCAACTTCGCTGAGCAGTATGCTGTCGCGGTTGCCCACTTCGGAAGGCGCGACGTGCTCGAAAGTGCGCGGGTCTTTGATGACCGCGTCGGAATGCATTCCCGCTTTGTGCGCGAACGCCGCCGCGCCCACATAGGGCATAGACGGGTCGAGGTTGATGTTGCTTATCTCCGCCACGGCGTGCGCCGTGCGCGTGAGCTCGTTCAGCCTCACGGTGCGCTCGCAGCCGTCTTTGAGCATAAGGTCGGCAATGATGGTGGAAAGGTTTGCGTTGCCGCACCTTTCGCCGAAGCCGAGGAAAGTGCCTTGCACGTGCACCGCGCCCGCGCGCACCCCCGCAAGAGAGGAGGCCACCGCCGTGCCCGTGTCGTTGTGGAAATGCACTCCAACCCTGATTTCGGGGAACTTTTCCGTGACGCGCCTCGTCAGTCCGTAAGCCGCTTCGGGGGATGTGCCGCCGTTGGTGTCGCAGAGGGTCACGGTGTCCGCGCCCGCTTCCGCCGCGGCGGCTATGCATTCCAGGGCATAGTCGAGGTTTTCCGCCGCGCCGTCGTAGAAATGTTCCGCGTCGAAGATGACGCGTTTGCCGCGCGAAGCGAAAAAGCGCACGCTGTCCGCAATCATTTTCAGGTTTTCTTCGGGGGACGCATGCAGCACTTCGTCGACGTGACGCAGACTTGTCTTGCCGAAAAGGCACACGGTGTCCGTGCCTGCCGCAAGCAGTTTTTTAAGCCCTTCGTCCTCTTCCGCCGTACTGTTTCTGCGGCGGGTGGAGCCGAACGCGACGAGCTTCGCGTCGCGGCATTCGGCGAAAAATTCCGCGTCTTTCGGGTTGGACGCGGGGTCGCCGCCCTCGATGAGGTCGATGCCGAAAGAGGAGAGCAGAGAGAATATCTGCTTTTTGTCGGCGAGGGAATAGCTTATCCCCGCCGCCTGCGCTCCGTCGCGCAGAGTGGTGTCGTAGAACTCAATCCTCATTTCATTCCTCTTGCAGCAGCTTGTTGGTGGCGTTGATGTATGCGATGAGAGAGGCTTCCAGCACGTCGGTGGAAATGCCTTTGCCCGTCATCGTCCTGCCGTCTTCGGGGGAAGCGAGCTTGACCGTCGCTTCGCCGAGGGCGTCCTTGCCTTCCGAAACGGAGTGCACCTGATAGTCCATCAGTTTGAAGTTCTGACCCGTGAGCGAGTTGATGGCTTTGAAGCCCGCGTCGACGGGTCCGTCGCCCGTCATTCTGTCAGAATGTATTCTGCCTTCCGCTTCGAGGGAGATGAGCGCGGAGGCGGAATTCTTGTACGCGGTGACCTCGTAGTCTTTGAGGGAGTATATGCGTTTGACGCGGCGGCGGAACGCACCCGCCATAAGCGCGTCGATGTCGCTCCTCGTCACTTCCTTTTTGCGGTCGGCGAGGTCCTTGTAACGCGGGAAATAAGCGTCCACCTGTTCCTTGGTGAGGGTGTAGCCCATTTCTTCGAGAAGTTCCTGAAACGCGTGTTTACCGCTGTGTTTTCCGAGAAGAAGTGTGTTTTCGGGCACTCCGATGTCTTTCGGACTCATAATTTCGTAGGTCGCCTTGTTGGCGAGCACGCCGTGTTGGTGTATGCCGGATTCGTGCGCGAAAGCGTTCTTGCCCACCACGGCTTTGTTGGGGGGCAGCTTGATGCCGACTATGCCGCTGACCAGCTGCGACGTGCGGAATATGCGCTCCGTGACGATGTCCGTATAAAGCCCGAAACGGTCGCGGCGCGTGCGTATCGCCATCACGATTTCTTCCATCGCGGCGTTGCCCGCGCGCTCTCCGATGCCGTTCACGGTGCACTCAATCTGCGTCGCCCCCGCTTCCGCCGCGGAGAGGGAATTCGCCACCGCCATTCCGAGGTCGTTGTGGCAGTGCACCGAGATGTCCGCTTTGTCTATGCCTTCGACGTTTGCGCGGATGTAATCAATCATTTCTTTCATTTCCGCGGGAGTGGCATATCCCACCGTGTCAGGGAAGTTGAGTGTGGTCGCGCCCGCTTCCAGCGCGGTGCGCGCGGCACGCGCGAGGAATTCGTGCGGGGTGCGAGTCGCGTCCTCGAAGGAAAACTCCACGTCGTCCACGAGGGTGCGCGCGTATTCCGTATGAGTGCGTATCATATCGATTGCCGTGTCTTCGTTGATGCGCAGTTTGTATTCGAGGTGTATGGGAGAAGTGGCGAGAAAGACGTGCAGACGGGGATGCGCCGCGTCTTTCACGGCTTCGTAGCCTTTGTCTATGTCCTCTTTGCGGCAGCGGCAGAGCGCGGCGACCGTGGAGCGTTTCAGCACCGCGGCAATTTCTCTCACCGCTTTGAGTTCGCCCTCGCTTGCGGCGGGGAAGCCGGCTTCGATTACGTCCACGCCCATAGCTTCCAGCGCTTCCGCCACGTCGAGTTTTTCGTTGAGATGCATACTGCACCCCGGCGACTGTTCGCCGTCGCGCAGGGTTGTGTCGAATATTTTTACTTTTCTTACGTTGTTGTCTTCCATAAAATCGTCTTATACTGTTCGCACCGCGGCGGTGCCGCAGGTTCAGATGGACTTTGCGAGGCTGCCCGCGCCGCGTTCCAGCGCCGCGCCGCCCGTGCGCGCCATCTCCGTGATGTCGTATGCGGAGAGCGTCTTCACGAAATTGTCCACTTTGTCGGTGGAGCCCGTGAGTTCCAGCATCATACTGTCCGCGTTGACGTCAATCGCTTTTGCCCCGAAAAGCGTGCATAGGTCGACGATTTCGCTGCGGCGCGCGCCGCCGACGGCGATTTTGATGAGCAGCAGTTCCCTCGCGGCGACGGAAGCGGAGTTGAAGTCCATCACTTTCACCACGTCTTCCTGTTTTTCCAGCTGCGCCACGATTTGTTTCACCGTGCTCTGCGTCGCGTTGACCGTGATTGTCATACGCGACCAGCGTTCGTCCTCCGTCGCGCACACGGTCAGCCCGTCGATGTTGTAGCCGCGGCGGGAGAACAGCCCCGCAATGCGGGACAGCACGCCGGGCTGGTTGTTGACCAGAATGGAGATGATTTGTCTTGTCGTGTTTTCCATATTCCACCTATATTCCAGTATTAATCGGTATCCTGAAATCTATGACCAGGGGGAGAGGACCGTCCAGAGCCGCGTCTATCGCCTCGTCTATGTCCTCGTCTTCCGTGACCGTCACCCCTCTTGCGCCCATAGCGCGCGCGAGAGCGGCGTAATCCACGTTGAGATACAGCGAATTCACGCCCGACCCCTTGACCTTGCGCGCGGTCTGCAATTTGCGTATCATTCCGAGGGCGTTGTTGTTGAGCACGGCGACGACAAGGGGAACGTGGTGTTTGACCGCCGTCGTCAGCTCGTTGAAGTTCATATTGAACGAGCCGTCCCCCGTGATGACCAGACACACGTCCCCGCTCGCGAAATGCGCGCCTATCGCCGCACCCGTTCCGAAGCCCATTGCACCCAGTCCTCCGCTGGTCAGGAAACGGCGGGGAGAATAAATCTCCGCGTTGTGCGCCGCCCATTCCTGATGCAACCCCACGTCCGTGGTCACGGTTATGTCGCGCCCCATGGCGCGGGTCAGGGCGCGTATTATGCGCGTGCCCCTGTTTTCTTCCGCGACGTCGGGCAGGGAGGTGTAGACCCACTCCGCCTCTTCCTTTTCCGCAAGCAGCGGGATGAGCATATCCAGCGCTTTCGCCGCGTCGCCCACGACTGCGTGCGAAGCGTGCAGATTTTTGTCGATTTCCGCGCGGTCGGCGTCGAATTGCAGCAGAGGAACTCTGCGGCGGCGTATGCCGTTGAACGCGCCGAACCTGCTGTTGAAGCGCGCTCCCACCGTGATGAAGAGGTCGCACTCTGACACGGCTTCCGTCGCTTTCAGATTGATGTCCGACAGCACGCCGAGATATTTTTCGTAGTCGGGCGGACAGCTACCTATGCCCATATAGGACACCGTCACGGGCGCTTTTATCAGCCGTGCGAGGTCGAGGAGCTGTTTTTCGGCGCCCGCAGAGCCTACGCCGCCGCCCGCATATATCAGCGGACGGGAGCTGCGCTTTATCATCTCCGCCGCGGCCGCCACGCTTTCTTCGTCGGGGGAGGGCAGCACGGCGCGTTCGGGCACGACGGGTTCGTATTCCGCGGCGCAGTCGAATATGTCGGACGGCACGTCAACGAGCACGGGTCCTTTCCTTCCGCTTTCTGCAAGCGCGAACGCGCGGCGGACGGCAGGCGCGATTTCGGACGCGCTTTTCACTATCATCCCGTATTTTGTCACGGGCATCGACACGTCGAATATGTCCACTTCCTGAAAACTGTCGTGTCCCAGCTGCGACAGGGGTACGTTGCCCGTAATCGCAACGAGCGGAACGCTGTCCATATACGCGTCCGCAAGCCCCGTGACGAGGTTCGTCGCGCCGGGGCCCGATGTTGCAAGCACGACGCCCGCCCTTCCGCATCTGCGCGCATAGCCTTCCGCGGCAAAACAGGCGCCCTGTTCGTGCGCCGTGAGCACGTGGCGTATGGAAGACCCCGCCAGCGCGTCGTAAACCGAAAGTATGCTTGCGCCGGGATATCCGAATATGTTGCGGACGCCCTGTTCTTCGAGGCAATTGACGAGTATCTGCGCACCGTTCAGCAGCATTGCGGTCATCGCGTGCGCACGCGGCGCACGCATTTCTCCTTATCTTAAAGATAAATTTGTTATCAATCCATTTTATAACACGCGCGCGCCGCCGTCAAGAAAAATGCGCTTCGGGCGCGTCGGCAGGGACTTTTGATGTATAAAATTCGGAATATACTGCATAAAAACCGTTCGTTATGCCGTTTTCCTGAATTTTAGCTGAAAAATTATGCACAAACGTTTGCATTTTATAAACTTCGGTGGTAATATAACCGCATACTGAATACAGTGGAGGCAGTTTATGAAGAAAAT
>ULTA01037954.1_pt1 | contig 60219 bp, 34 predicted proteins | sample 1957181 | NCBI WGS metagenome assembly ULTA01 (sample SAMEA4835722, study PRJEB28245) | human gut metagenome | biome: gut microbiome; material: fecal sample | place: Denmark | collected 2008
TATTTATTCACCAAGACGATAAGTCCTTTCCCCAGATAGATAACGATCAAAAGGATAGCAAATACGGTGGTCATTCCAACTACCATTAACAAAAGTCCTGTCTCTATATTCTCCATATTCTATATTTGTGGCTAGCTTAAAAGGTTTCTACAAAGGATTGAGCAACTTTCAGCCAAATTAAAAAACAATCGCAAAATTATAAAATACTGGAAAACGATCTGTTACATTTTAATTAAAAAAATGAAAATAAATAAGCGAAACGGCCTTTTCGGTGAATGATTGTCAGCTTGAAAAAACACGTACGTGTTTTTTCCGATGCTTGTACGGCTGAAAATTCAAATATATTACCGTAACTTTGCGGTGGAACTCTAATAATGTAGAACTATAATAATTAAGGAATAAGACCATGGGAAATTTCTTTACATCTTTATTCTCTTCTTCCAAACCGGCCGAGGCGACGGAGGATAAGGCGAAGAACGAGCAGAAGAACTTTGATATCTTGAAATACGACGGCGTGCGTGCCCAGAAGATGGGAAAACTTGCTTATGCGATCAAATGCTTTACGGAGGCACTGAATATACAGGAGGATTTTGAGACGATGAGCTATCTCGTCTCCGCTTATACGATGGCGAACGATCTAGGGAAAGCCGAGGACGTGTTGAACCGGATGGTTGAGATGGAGCCGGATCATATCGCTACCCGCTTGACTCGTGTTAACTTATTGTTTATGTTGGATAAGGATGCGGAGGTCATAACCGATTGTTTGCACGTGATCGAGCTAGAGCCTTCTAATCATGTCGCTTATTTCATGATGGCAAAAGCGAAGAAAGCGACGAATGACGTATTTGGCGCTATCGCCGACCTAACGAGATCGATTTCCTTGAAGGAGGATTTCGCCGATGCTTATTTATCGCGTGCAGAGATTCTTTTAGGACTGGGACAAGCTAAAGAGGCGCTGCCCGATGTGGAGAAAGCGATCGAGATCGTGCCGGAGGAGGAAAGTTCTTATTTATTGAGAGGACGTATTCATATGGCTTTAGGGGATATCGAGGCTGCGAATTCTGATTTCCAGCAGGTCCTAGATCTAAATCCGTTTAATGAGGATGCTTGTATCTTATCTGGTCAGTTATTGATCGAGCAAAAGAAATATGACGAGGCGATCGCTTTCTTTGACGAGGCGATCGAGACGAATCCGTCTTTTGCCAAGGCTTATAGTGAGCGTGGGCGAGCCAAGAATCTGAAAGGAGATAAGACCGGTGCGTTCGAGGACTTGAAGAAATCTTTGGAACTGAATCCAGAAGGCGAAGAGGCCCAGAAGATGAACGGACAGCATTCGAATTTCGATAATATGTATAAAGGGGGAATCTTTTGATCAAGGTAACCACATTTTCAATCCCATTGGATACCTCTAGTTGTAGAGACGTAGCGTACTACGTCTCATCCCTTCAAAATGGTAACTTAAAGTAAGGACATACTACATTCCAAGACAAATTCCATACAATAAGTATATGAATGACATGGCTCTGTAAGTTATTGGACATTAGTGTCTTAAAAATACGATTGTGTTTTTCGCAAAAGACGTACGTGTTTTTTTGAAAAGTCGTAAATGTTTTTCGAGAAACACGTACGACTTTTTACCGAATCATTCGATAGAGAACAAGAGCATACATAGAAATATACGATAAGCCTCCCTTATCACTGGATCTTCTCGTATGAAACAGTACATCAAAAAATCTCTGGAAACAAGTTTATATTTTTTCTCAGCGTAGGTATCTCTATCGAAATGATAGGATTCTCTATCGTTTATTTCAGCAAGCCTCAAATTGCTAGTTTTACCCCTTAAAGTTGAAAGTTCCGCCTATTCCCTACATTAATGTATCCATCTAATTTTGTCCGTGTAAAAAGTTCACAAGCTTGATTTTGGAAACTTAGTCCCGATAGGACTAAATACTTTAAACAGGCTTAAGTAAAGAGGATATACAAGAAAGTATCAACTCTTTACCCTACAAGAAAACAGGTAAGGATGATTTTCATAAGTTCTTCTCTAAAGGGGATGGATTTATATAAGAGATTATAATATAAGGATTTAATAATAGGGCTAGATTAAATAGTCCTATCGGAACTAAAACGATCCTTATATTCTAAACAACGAGGAATAAGTTAAACGAATAAAATATAGGGACATGAAAATAAAGACAATAATCTCAAGTATTTGCTTGATGCTATTAGCAGTCGCTTGCTCGATGGAGGATGACGTGCTGAGGGACATGGAGATAGGAGATTCGGGAAATGTTGAGATAGAGATGGGGGAGGCCGCTTTTGTTCTTAAGACTTCTCTTTCTTCTTTGGAGACAAAATCCTTATCTGATGCTGGAACATTACCTGCTTCTATGGATGAGGCAGAGATTAATAATTGTACGTTGATATTTTTTGAGGGCACACAAGTCAGTTCCATAATGGAAGGGTTGTTTGTGAATAAGGAGAATTATATCGTTAAAACGAAAGACGGAACGAAAGATGATTGGGCTAAAGTGATTTTAAAAGTGAAAAAGCCTAGTCCTTATTCCGTGATGGTAATCGCTAATAGCTCGAAGTCGTTTGCGGGTTGCCAATCGGAAAATAATATAAAGGATATAATACAGGATGATAAGGATGCTTTGGTAAAAGTTGGGAAAATGGATATCAGTTTTGATACTGACTTTGCTGGCTATCCAACAATTGCGGAGGCATTGGGAAAGCCTTTAGAAATAGGCACAATACCTCTTTCTCAACTAACAGCTCGAATAGAACTTGCGGAATTTAATGTTTCAGGTTTTCAAGGAGCATCTGTTAAAGAGAAGGTTACTGTTACAGGAGTGGATCTGTTAAATTTGAATCCTGAGAGTTATACGATAAATGAGCAAACTCATAAAAATGCGACTTATTTGTCTGAGAGTAAAACGTGTAATGTGGAGGTCTATAATGGGGTATCGGATCTTCCGTCAACTTATTCTTTTGTAGATAATAAGAATCTATTGTCTTTTTATTCTTTCCGGAATCTGGCGAAGGCAGAGAGTGATCAAGTAAAAATGCAGGTTCGGTTCAAAATAGGAAATAGCAATGAGGAAAGAACTACGAGGCCGTTTGTGATCAATAAGGAAGGAAATATCTTACATGGCGTTAAATCCGGATATGTTTATCGCTTGGTTGTCAATATGACTATTATTGGAGATAAGGTCGAGACAGAACTGCTTTGCTATACAAGAGATTGGTTGAATAATACCATATCCATTCCTATGGAAGATAATTGTAAACGGGTAAAATAAAAATACAAGATTATGAAAATAAGGAATATATTATCAGTGCTGTTTGTTGGACTGCTTTTCACGAGCTGTAACTCGGAAGAAGAAGTTCAGCGAGGAAATGAGGACGGGCGGGATATCTCATTCTCTATGACTCTTACTTTGGGAGAAGTGACAGCGATGACGAAAGCTGGAGGGGATATCGCTGAAGGGTATACATATTCGACAGAGGATGAGGTAAAAGTGAATAATGTTGTGGTCGCTATATTTAATGAGGCGAATGGAACTGTGGGTGAGTGCTTGGAGTACAAGTCTGTAGCGTTTGACGGGGGAATTCCCAATTCTACCGTAACGATTGATGGAAAAACATTGATTGCTTATAAAATTGATAATATACAAGCAAAGACAGGTAAGGTTCGTATCGTAGCGATTGCGAATTCAACGCATTATGAGGACTTGGCTAGATTGGGAACGACTACTTATGAGAACCTGAAAGGTTTGTCGGAAACCGTTTCAGGTGGAACTTTTGATGCTTCAAATTTGGTAAAGGTCGGGGAGTTGGCTGCGTATGACCTAAATACGGCTGTGACAAGTATACCTGTTCCGATGACACAATTAGCGGCACGCATCGATATGAAGTTTACGGTAGATGAAGAGCCGGAGACTGTGTCTACAACAGATGATACAAAAGTAACCAACCAGTGGTTCTATACTGTAACTAAACTTACGGTCAAGAATATCAATCAGAAATCAGATTTAATATTGCTTGGTCGAGATAATCAATATGATGATACTTACTCTACGGCAAAGGATATTACATTGCAAAATGGCGTTGCGTTACCTTTTTATACCTATGAGAAGTTGAACACGACGTTAACCCCATTGTCTATATATGTAACGGGTGATTTACAAAAGATACAGGTCACGACTACCTTTAATGAGGATATGACTATTCAAAATGTAACGAAGGGAAGTATTATAGAGGAAGAGAAAGATCATTCTTATAAATATGAGGATTTTAATCCTACGACAGCGCTTGAAGGATGTACGACAAATGGTATCATACATGGTAATAGATATGAGCTTACAGGTAAAATATCCATGAAGACACAACGAATCAACTTTACGGTATCTACAACTCCGTGGGAAGGTGTGGAAAAGTTTGTCGTGGATGTGGTTATTGCGGATTTGAAGTATTTGTTCGTGAGGGAGACTAAGGTGGTGATGGCGAATATCACTGAGTATAAGATAGAGTTTGCTTCTAGCTCGAATATTACGATTGATCAACCATCTTATGCGACTTATGAGGAGTATTATTTGGTAAATGGAAAAATAACAAAGAGAGATGGTACGTATTACCCTAATAGTTATTATTACAGTTGGACTAATGATAATAAGCACAAACAAGATCAATATCCTAAGATAAGCGCAGAAGCAGGAAAACAAGGCTCCATTATTATTACGAGTAAATTACCTGTAAATTATTTTCCAAAGCAATTTGTTTTTGGTGTTCATAATGCAGAGGACTTGAAAGTATCAGGAATTATCGTAGATCAATATCCACCTCAATATCTGGAAGGAAAAGTTTCGAAAGATGCTGGTCCAGCAGATTCTCCTGATGGGGATACAAACCCTAATATCTTTACGATAACAGTCAAAGCTGCAGGGAATCTGATAATTGGAGATCCTAGTACTATAAAAAATGGAGTCCGGGTGACTAAAGACGACGCTTTCTCTGCGGAATTAGTATCTCCAAAATTTGTAGTAGCCTCAAGATTTGGTGCTGTAAGTACAGGTACTTATACATATTCCAAAGCGGTAGAACGTTGTAAAAAATATTGGGAGAGGTTAGAGGATGGTACCTATTATGAGGCTGGCACATGGAGGGTTCCTACTTTAGCTGAGTTAGAGTTTATGAATACAGTACAAGACGCTTCTCCTGCGGTAAACTATTTGTTTAATACAAACGGTACTTATTGGTGTGCAATGCCGTATTGGTATTATGACTTTGGGGCAAATAAACGTAATCAGTTTACTAATAATGCCTCTAGTCAAAAAGCTGACGGTATTCGTTGTGTAAGAGATTTATATTAAAGATGTTTATTAATGATTTAAATAGAGATTTTTATGATAAAGAAATTATATAGCCTATTTTCCATATTACTGTTGCTCGCTTCATGTGCGACAGAGGAAATAGAACAAATAGAAATTCAACCGACAGATGGATCAATGGTTTCTCTTTCATTCTCTGTAGATGCTCCGAATGCTCTTGAGATTACGAAAGCGACCGGGGATGTGGAGAAAGGTGTTGAGTCCTTATATCTATATACATTTAATGAGGATGGAGAGTTTATCTCTCCAGTTGTAGAGGCTGTTGTTTCTGGCAATGGATATACGGCTTCTATCTCAAAAGAGACCCGTACCATCCATTTTGTCGCCAATGATGGAACGTTAACCCCTTCCCTAGAAAGTGGAATGGCCTCGTTAGGAACAGATAAGCAAATCTTTTGGGGAAAGAGAACTTTTAGTGAAATTCCTGCGAAAAATATAAGCAATAATCTAGAAGATGCTGGTAACAACAATGTTGAACTACTACGAAACTGGGCCAAAATAACGCTGAATCTCTCATCGGAGGCAGCTGTGAAATTGAAAAATGTTTCTTATCTCATTTATAATGAATCACAGTTGGCATCTATCAGTTATAAAGATGCGGGAAAGTTGAATATTCCAAATCAAGATTTTTATGCGCCCCAGAATGAGCCAGATGCTAGTAAATATGCGAAGCCGGGTGAATCTGTGTATACTTTTGAACATTATAATCAAGATAAGAATGCGACTTTTGTTATTATTAAGGCGCAATTTGATGGTAGCAAGACCTATACATATTATAAGATTGATCTTGCCGTAAAGGATGAGAATGATAAGGTAACTCGTGTTTATGATGTCGTTCGTAATTATGCCTTTAATATAACGGTCAAGAGCGTTTCCAGAAAAGGAGCTACGTGGGCTGAGGTTATAGATGAAAATGTGATAGCGGATAATAATATCACGGCCTCGGCTATTATGGAAAAGTATCCGAATATAACTTATGATGGCGAGGCCTTGAATGTTACAAAGACGACATTCGTTTTTACGGGGTCTTCTAACACATTGTCGATGACTGCGACATATGCGGGAACAGGGCAGTTGAGTGTGGTTCCGGGTGAGGGAATGTCGGATGTCGTAGATGGTAACTTAAGTTATCCTTCTTGGATACCTTCTGGCAATCAGACGATAACGATTACAGCCAATATAAAGCCGGCTCCTGACTCCGGTGAGAAGATAGCGTATTTCTACGTGGTAGGAGGTAATTTGCAGCGTAAGATTAAATTGGTCTTACGTCCCCCTTATGACTTTATTAATCCGAGATTTGAAAACGTGAAGAATGGAACAGGCACAAATGAAATTGCTGCAGGTCAGCAAAAAGATGCTTATCTGAAATTCTCGATACCGGAAGATATTGATGAATCCTTATTCCCCATTGAATATAAGATATATACTAAAAAACTGTATGCAGTAGAACCCGGTGTTCGTTTGGAAACGACCGGAGCGAGCGATTGGTACTACGTCTATACGGATCAGATATTTAGTCCTGAAGAGAAGGTTATTCAATTTAAAACAAATACAGCAAATGATGATGAAGATGATGTTATTTTAAAGGCTGATTTATTCAATCCTGTTTCTGATTTGAGTTATACTAGACCTGAAAAAGTTAAAGAGACGAAAACTTTCTATTTGCAATGTCGAAGAAATGGAAGCAATGTGGGAAGTAATGTAACGATCACTTATTCCATATCAAGTGGTGGAGGAGCAGCAATTAGAACTAATAGTAGCTCTAGAATAATATTGGATAAAGTATCCGTGTATGCAGATGATGAAATAACGTTTACACACACATATAGGGGAAGTACGTATACTGCGGAAATGTCTGTATCTGATTTGGCGAAAAGTAGTACCAGTAATTATGTGTTTGTGAATATGAGATAATAATAATGGGTTCCCATCCATCATGTGAATGACGGATGCGGGGAGCGTGCAGCATACAATGGATTGAATTTGTTTTACACGTAGACTGCACCTCCTCCCCGGCCCTTTACCTCATATAGCTTTCGTGCTTTATTGATGCCATTCATTCCGTAAGGAGATGGGTGGCATCGCTTTCTTCATTTGCTGATGAAGTTAACTTGCTTTGGTCTGAGATCAAAGGTTCTTGCGTAAAAAATTGCGCAACCCTTTGTTTATTAAAAAAAAGGCTCTATCTTTGCAGCCCGAATAAGTATGCGAATAATAATAAATAATATAGAAAGATGAAAAGAACATTCCAACCTTCCAACAGAAAAAGAAAGAACAAGCATGGCTTCCGTTCTAGAATGGCTACCGCTAATGGCCGTAGAGTATTAGCTTCTCGTCGTGCTAAAGGCAGAGCTAAATTAACGGTATCTGACGAATACAACGGATAATTAGTCACGTTCTAAAGATTTATAAAGAAAGTAGAGGTTTTTTCCTAAAAAGCCTTTACTTTCTTTGTTTTTGTAGTATTGTTCTGGTGGGTATTGGTCTATATGCCGTTTTTTTTCTACTTTTGAACCGCCTACAAATACATACGTGAAATGAGTAACTTTTTTGTAAAACTGATAAAGAATCCGTTTGTCATCAATCTCTTGTTGGTGATAGTCGTGTCGTGCGGCGTTGTTTATGGCGTACTGGCGTGGCTGGATTCTTATACCCGCCATAATCAAGCGGTGGTCGTTCCGGACGTGAAAGGAATGAAGCTAGAGGACGCCGCCGAGTTTTTCGGGAATAATAAGCTACGCTATAACGTGATCGATTCCGTATTCTCGAAAGATGTGGCTCCGGGCTCCATCGTGGAGTTGGTTCCCGGTGTCGGATCGAAGGTGAAAGAGGGGCGGATCGTCTTTGTTACGATTAATGCGTTGACATCCCAGATGGCCGTGATACCGGAGGTGGAAGACTTATCTTTCCGTCAGGCGTATGCCTTGCTGCGGGCCCGTGGCTTCTCATCGGTCGAGATAGAGTATGTGCCGGGCGATTATAAAGATTTGGCGATGGGGGTGGAGTTAAACGGGCGTACCTTGCTCAAAGGGGAACATGTACCGTTGACCGCTCATCTGGTATTGAAAGTAAGCAGTGGCGATCCGAATATGCTTCCCGACTCATTGGCTTTGGATAGTATTCCGGTAGAACCATTGGATAGTGATATAGAAAACTGGTTTTAAGGGAATGGACGAGTTTTTGGACGATATGGATGATGAACAGGTAGACGACCTGTTGATGCCGGAAGAAGACGAAACATCGTCGAGCCAGATGTATGAGCATTTCCGCTTCGTAGCGGACAAGGGGCAATCCCTGCTCCGGGTGGATAAGTTCTTGGTAGACCGTATGATGGGCGCTACCCGTAACCGCATCCAATTGGCGGCTGAGGCGGGTTGCATCTTGGTGAACGATAAGCCGGTGAAAAGTAATTACCGGGTGAAACCTTTGGATGTGGTTTCTATCGTGATGGATCGCCCACGCCGGGAACTGGAGATTATCCCCGAAGATATCCCTTTGAATATAGTATATGAGGACGATGATTTGCTGGTGGTGAATAAGCCGGCAGGCTTGGTCGTACATCCCGGTCACGGTAATTATACTGGTACGTTGGTGAATGCCTTGGCTTATTATTTGAAGGATGATCCCTATTATGATCCTTCCGATCCTCGTTTAGGCTTGGTACACCGTATCGATAAGGATACGTCGGGCTTATTGGTGGTGGCTAAACGCCCGGAGGCCAAGAGTAACCTGAGCCTGCAGTTCTTCAACAAGACAACCAAACGTAAATACCGTGCCTTGGTATGGGGCATCGTTCAAGAGGATGAGGGGCGTATCGAGGGAAATATCGGTCGTGACCCTCGTGACCGTATGCAAATGACCGTCTTCCCGGAAGGCGATCAAGGCAAGACCGCCGTCACCCATTACACCGTGTTGGAACGCTTGGGCTACGTGAGCTTGGTGGAGTGCCGTCTGGAGACGGGGCGCACGCACCAGATCCGTGTACATATGAAATATATCGGTCATACGCTTTTCAACGATGAGCGGTATGGCGGACATGATATCTTGAAAGGAACAACTTTTACTAAATATAAACAGTTCGTGCAAAACTGTTTCGCTATTTGTCCACGTCAGGCCTTGCATGCTAAGACGTTGGGGTTCGTTCATCCTACTACGGGAGAGGAGATGTTTTTCGATTCTGAGATTCCTTCCGATATGCAGCAGCTGATCGACAGATGGCGTGTATACGCGAACACTAAAGAATTGTAAAAATGAAAAAGAACATCGCTATCGTAGCAGGGGGAGATTCCTCCGAGATCGTTATTTCATTAAAAAGTGCGGACGGAATCTACTCTTTTATTGATAAAGACAAATATAATTTATATATTGCCATCGTTAAGAGGGATGAGTGGGCGGTTATACTTCCTAGCGGGGAACATACACCAATTGATAAGAATGATTTTAGCTTCAAGGAGAATGGCGTGACGAGGCATTTTGACTTCGCTTATATAACGATACACGGTACTCCGGGCGAGGACGGACGTTTGCAAGGATATTTCGATATGATCGGTATGCCTTACTCGTCTTGCGGGATGCTGGTGAGCGCTTTGACATTCAATAAATACGTATGTAATCATTACTTGAAAGACTTTGGTGTAAAAATTGCCGCATCCATTCATTTATTCAAGGGAGAGACTATTACGGACGAAGAAGTCGTGACTCGTTTGGGTTTGCCTATTTTCGTGAAACCAAACGATGGGGGTAGTAGTTTCGGCGTGACGAAGGTGAAAGAGCTCTCCGCTATCCAGCCCGCTATCGCTAAGGCGTTTGGGGAAGGACGTGAGGTGATTCTCGAGAGCTTTATCGATGGAACGGAAGTGACATGCGGTTGCTATAAGGTGGAGGGTAAAGAGGTTGTCTTTCCTTTGACCGAGGTGGTTACGGATAACGAATTCTTCGATTTCGACGCAAAGTATAACGGGCAGGTGGACGAGATCACTCCGGCCCGTATCTCCGCCGAGTTGACGGAGTTGATACAGCGCAAGACATCAAGGATCTACGATATATTGGGCGCCAAAGGACTGATTCGTGTGGATTATATTATTCCGGCAGACGGGGAGCCTGTCTTACTGGAAATAAACACGACACCGGGAATGACGGCTACCAGCTTTATCCCACAGCAAGTACGTGCGGCGGGATTGGATATAAAGGATGTCATGACAGACATTATTGAAGACGAACTCAAAAACAGAAAAACAAAATGAATAGATATGGATACAGAAACAGTTTCCCCTAATTTCGACGACATCCGTCCGCTGAACAACAGTGAGGTGAAGGACGCGATTGAAAAATTGGTCGCCAATGAGGATTTCGAGCGGGCTTTACGTTACATAAAGCCGAATTTGAATTGGGAGGAATTCTCAGTTGCCATGCGTGCTTGCAAGACGAAGGAGGAGTTTAAATCTACTCTGGCCTATGACGCTGTAATGACGGTGGCGAAAAATACTACTTTCTCGCTTACTATCTCAGGGCGTAGCCGTCTGCCGAAAGATAAGGCGGCCTGTACGTTTATCTCGAACCATAGGGATATCGTATTGGATGCCTCCTTCTTGAATGTCATGTTATATGATGTGGGGTATGGTATGACGCAGGTCGCTATCGGCGACAATCTTTTAATCCGTCCGTGGATCGAGACATTGGTACGCTTGAACAATAGTTTTATTGTGAAGCGTGGCGTTTCTGTTCGTCAGATGTTGGAGGTCAGCAAGACGCTTTCCGCCTATATCCATCATGCGATCAAGAATGTGAACGAGTCTGTATGGATCGCCCAGCGTGAGGGACGTGCTAAGGATTCGGACGATCGTACGCAGGGCAGCGTATTAAAAATGTTGAGTATCGGCGGTGATAAGGACAATCTGTTGTTGAATTTGATGGATTTGAATATCGTGCCGGTCGCTATCTCCTACGAGTTTGATCCTTGCGATTTTTTGAAGGCGAAAGAATTTCAGATGAAGCGGGATGATCCGGATTTCGTGAAATGCCAGCGGGATGATCTATTGAGCATGGAAACGGGTATCTTGAACAATAAGGGTCGTGTCCACTTTACGATTACTTCCCCGATCAATGATTCCTTGGCTAAACTGGACAAGGATATGGAGAAGAATGAGCTGGTAAGCGCTATCGCGTCCGTTATCGACCGGGAGATCTATAAGAACTATCGTTTCTATCCGTGCAATTACGTGGCGTATGACTTACTGAACGGCACTCGTCGTTTCCAAGAACATTATGGTCCGAAGGATAAGAAGCAATTCGAGGAATACTTGCAAGGACAATTGGATAAGATCGTCCTTCCGAACAAGGATGAGGCGTTCTTACGTAAGAAGATCTTAGAGATGTACTCCAATCCGCTGAAAAATTATCTGACAACTTTATAAGCGGCCTTTATCGGCTATGCGTAGCGGTTCGTACTTGATCCGCCCTTGATCCCCTCCTTTCCGGCGAGCATGCCACCTTCGGGTGGCAGCCGCCGGAAAGGAGGGATTATCTTTTTTGCAGGAATTCGTCCAAGGATTCCTCTTTCTGCAATCCAAGTTTCTTGCGGATACGGCTGCGTCCGGAGTTGACGCTGGGACGGGAGATGCCCAAGGCCAACGAGATCTCGTCCGTGCTCTGCTTCAGGTAGATCAGCATGCAGAGCAGTTCGTCGGATTTGGTCAGTTCCGGGAAGTCCTTACGCAAGCCGGGCAGGAAGCGAGGGTACAGGGCGGCGAAGGATTGGCGGAACCGCAACTCGTCCTCGCCGCTCAGCAAGGAGGGGTTGAGCTTCTGGCGTACGCTGTCGATCACCTCGTTATGGGCGGCTTGCTCCAGCTCGGCGCTCAGTCGCTCATTGCGGCGGTTCAGTTCTTGTTGGGTAGCGAGGAGATTATCCAGTCGTTGACGCTGGATCTCCCGCTCACGTTGGTGAAGCCGGCGACGTTGGAGTGCGTAGACAATGATCCCGGTCAGCAGGCAAATGGCTAGGATCAGGATGACGCGCGTATAAACGAGCGAACGTTCCTTCAAGGCCACTTCGGCGGATAAGGCCCGATTCTCCTGCTCCTTCCGTCCGGTCTCGTAGCGTACGTTGGCACCAATGGCGTACCGCTGCTTCTCCGCCAGTTGCAACGAGTCGTGTATCTCCTTGTATTCCGGGTAGATCTCGGCCATCTTGTCTCCCTTCTTCTGTTCGGCGTAAAGGTTGAGCAAATGCCGTCCGGTCCAATCCATCATATCGTTCGCCTCGTATTTCTTGTAGAGAGCGTAGGCCTCTTCCATCAGGGGGAAGCCTTTTTCCGGCTTTCCGTCGCGTACGAGGCAGGCCCCCAGCATGAATTTGAAAAGATCTTGATACCCTGCGGAGATCGCTTCTTCCTCTTCTATCAATTCCTTGTACCCTTCGAGGGCGGCAGGGATAGAGTCGGGCACATATTCGTAGTAATAATTGTAAAGTATGTTTTTGGCGGCGAGGACATAGGCGTTCTCTTTCATCTCCTCCCCTCTCTTTAAGGCCTGCCGTGCGTAATATAAGGTAGAGTCGTGCTGTTCCAACTCCCAGAAAATCCCGGCTTTCATCCGGTAGAGGTCGCTGATGGTAAAACTATCCAACTGGAGGGAGTAGTCGATGGAGCGTGAGATGGCCTCCATAGCCTTGTCGTACAATCCGAGGTCGCTATAGGTGGAGGAGAGGTCGGCGAAGGTGTAGACGAAGCCCCGGTTGAGCTTCTCGGGGTGGGCTACGCACCAGTCCATGGCTTCCTGTATGACTTCCACCTCTTTTTCCCGCATTCCCTTGCGGCGGTAATAATGGCCGAGGGTAGAGAGCAGGTCGGCCGGATCGTCGGCGGCATCGGGGTGGAGGCGATAGACGGCGACTGCCCTTTCTTGCACACGGATCGCGTCCGAGGGGTCGCGGCGGAATTTATAGAGCGTGTTGGCCGCGGCCTGGGCGATACGGATCTCCAGCCACGGGTCGTCGGAAGGGGGAAGGGCGGCGAGGCTGTCGGCGAGGCGCAAGGCCTCCTCCCGGTTGTCGCGGTCGTTGAGCTTCCGGAATATCTCCTCGGTACCGGGCGGTAGCTGCCGGGAGAGGGGGCCGTCCGTAGGAGGCGTGTCGTGCCGGCAAGCGAGGGTGGCTAGCGAGAGGAGGGTGGCTAGCAGGAAATGCGTGATGTCTCTCATCTGCGTATGATTTTTCGGTTTCCCGCAAATATACGCCGTTTTTCTTGTAAAATAGCCTGTTTCGGGGTGTAAATCGATTGAATCATCTATTGGTTTTTTATCCGTCCGAAGGCCCGGCGGCGTACCTTTGACTTGTTCGTACCACCGGTGCCCCGAGCGGCGCGTCAATTAAATTGATGATCGCATTTCGCACGGATAAGGCCGTTGTTGAGGACTTGTTGAGTGGATTGCTCAAAAAAGAATTCGTCGTATAAGGATAGGAATGGTTTCCTTTGAGAAACAAAAACGAAGTAGTAATGGAAGGGTCATACTTACGGATTTTGATGATGTGCGGGATGCTGGCGCTCCTCCTCTGCGGGGGCTGCTGGGTGTTCGCGTGGAAGCATCTGCGCCGGCGGATCGACGAGCGATTCGACGTACTGTCGGAACACTTGGAGCGTCACGCCGCCGAGTGCCCGATACGGAAGGAGCACCTGCTGGCCTCGTGCCTTCCCGCCGATCCGGAGCGAAAAGGGAACGGATCGTTCCACCGATCGTTCAGGGCGTCGTATCCGGGCTTCCTGCCGACGCTTAGGGAGCGGGTGCCGGGGATCACGCCGGCGGAGGAGACGCTTTGCATGCTGATCAAGATGAACCTGAGCAACCGGGAGATCGCCGACAAGATGTCTATCTCCATCGGAAGCTTGCATACCACCCGCTACCGGCTGAAGCAGAAGATGCCGCCGGAGGGCGCCAAGGGCATGGACGAATGGGTACGGGCGATCGAATAGGGTCATGGGGAGGCGAACTTCCCACATTATTATATAGAGTTACACCTTTATCTAAAAAAAAATCATTATGCGAACAAAATCTTTGTTTTTAGGTCTCTTGACGCTGGTGGCGTCGGCTTTCCTCGCGGGATGTTCCGACGACGACACGGAAGTGTACGTCCCCCAGCGTGTGGCGGAGTTCAACCTCTCCGACGAGTCGGGCGGCAACCGGCTGTTCATCATCCATCCGTGGGAGGGCGAGATCGCCATCCCGGTGCATGATGACCGTATCCGCGACTTCGAGTTCAGCGGCAAGTATTTCGACTGGGAGATGAGGCAGGGGGCCGAGAGCCGCTTCCTCGTGCTCAACCTCAAGAAGGAGGTGGAGCTGAAGCCTTTCCTCGAGAAGGTCGCCCTGCGGGGGATCGCCAGCAAGTCGGGGGAGGCGGCGACGGACACGCTCTTCCTCGTGTCGCAGCCCAAGCTGGAAAGCTCCGTGGCGGATGACGCCCCGAGCTATATGCACAACGTGGGCAAGACGGTGAACGCGTCGGGCGATATCTTCGCCACCCCCAAGGAGCCTTTCCTCGATTTCGACCTGATATACGGCACGAAGGCCTTCGTGAAGACCCCCCAATCCGAGTCGTGGGGACGGGAACGCTCCGGCGTGGACTACGAGGAGCTGGTGGACAACATGTGGCAGGAGCTCGGCATCTCGGTGAGCGGCCTCGGCTTCACGAACCAAGGCGCTCCCACGCCTACGAGATCGAAATTCTTCTCCGGCTCCTTCAACGAGCGGTTCCAGCATAACCGGACCTCGTCCAACCGCTTCGAGTATCACGTGGACGTGCATGTCAAGCCGATGGTGGAGCTGCACATGGCCACCGCCATCTATACCACCGACAACGATCCCGACGTCTTCCTGCCCTACCTCACCGCGACCGCCCAGTTCTTGCTGAACGTGAGCCATGACGACCTCTACAAGCGATACCCCAACACCAAGGAGGGCATCTACGACCTATACGACACCTACGGCACCCACGTGCTGGTGGGCGGTGTCTTCGGCGGGAGCTATACCTATATCTATAGCCGGAAGGAGAACATGTATTACGACGAGACGGTGCTCGCCGCCGAGGCGGAGCTTTCCGCCAAGTCGGCCTCGCCGGCGGGAGAGAACGAGAACTGGCTCCAGACCTACTACCGCGTGATGGGTACGCACGGCGGAAAGATCGGCGCTGGGGGAGGATATACGAAGTCGAAGCTGAACGAGCATATGTCCGAGGAGAGCATCATGATCATCACCGGCGGAAACGCCTCCGTGGACTTCGAGAGCTGGGACAACTCCATCGCCGACGAGAACAGCAACCTCCACCTCGTGCGCTACGGGCCGAAGGGCGATTCCACCAACTGCTTCATGATCCCTCTCTATTACCTGACGAAGGACTCCGCGCGGAAAAATGCGCTGAAGGAGCACCTGAACGCCTACGTGGAGGAGCATTCGAAGCTGGAGAAGGAACCGAAGCTGATCGTGGCCGACTTCATGATGCGTACCGGCAAGGACGATCACGGGGATCCCGCCGGGCAACGCGTCTTCACCGGGCCGGACGGCAAGAAGCGAATCTACAGCCCGCTGGTGCTCAACACCAAGGGACCGGACAAGTCGCAGATCGGCAAGATGCTCGACACCTCGGCCCACCAATACCTCGACGTGGGGGATTACGCCGACCAGCTCTGGTGGGTGGCCTTCGATTTCGAGGGCGAGTGCCGGCCCATCTACCACATGCGCTTCATGAAGGAGGACGACGCCCGCCAGCACGGTTTCGAGCCGCGCGGACAGGACGCCGAGTCGGGCATGGAATGGGAGGCGATCGACAACCATTTCGTCTCCTTGCGCTTCACGACCGACGATACCCATAAGGAGCCTATCACCGGCGTCGGCATCGCCCGCAAGGGGAAGAGCGACGATAAGTATTACGTCATCGCCACCTCGCCCGGCACCGACATGACGCTCCCTTACTCCATCGACACGCAATTCCCGGCCTATTGGGGAAGCGTGGAGTATAAGTCGAAGGAGGAGAACCCGCCCTACCGCTTCGGGGTAGACCAGGAGGACGACCTCAACGAGGGCGACAGCTGGTTCGGCAGGAACAAGGCGACCAACCATAAGCAATGGATCTTCCCGGTCTACACCACCAAGGACTTGGAATGGCCCATCCGCTTCACGAAGGCGACGGACTAGCGAAACGCCTCGGAAACGATCCCCACGGCCGTAGCGGTCCCTCCCGAGGCCTCCGGAGCGATGCCGACAGCCGTAGCGATCCCTCCCGAGGCCTCCGGAGCGATGCCGACAGCCGTAGCGACTCCTCCCGAGGCCTCCGGAGGGATGCCGACGACCGTAGCGGCCCTTTCCGAGGCCTCGGGAGCGATCCCGACGACCGTAGGCATTATTCGATAGGGAAATCTGTGATTATCAAAGGAATTGTCCTATATTTGTAGGCAACCTTACGTCTGAGGACAAGAGGAAAGTATTAACGAAAAAACAACAAACAGTATGAGTTTAGCGAAACAAATCGGATCGGTAGCGAAGACCGCGCTGACCAACGCCGGCCACATGAGCATGAACAACGAGATCTACGCCCGTATCTTGGATACGACCGTGACCGCCCTCCATCTGGAGGCCCTCGCGCCGGGCTACAAGGAATGCCTCGACCGGGAGGCGGAGTGCGTGAACCGCGTCACCAAGAGCGCGTCTACCGCCCAGATGGAGGCGAAAGACGAGGAGCGGGACAAGATCCTCCAGTTCATCTATTCCATGAACGGCTCCTATAAGGTATGCCCCGACGAGACCCTGCGAGCCCCCGCCCTGCTGGTGGACAGCGTGCTGAGGGCCTACGACAAGATCTACGCCAAGGCCTACGCCGAGGAGACCGCCTTGATCGACGGCCTGCTGCTCGACCTCGCCAAGGCGGACGTGGCGGAAGCCCTCAAGACCCTCCGCCTCGACACCTACGTCGCCCAGTTGAAAACCTTGAACGATGCCTACAAGGCTCTCGACACCACTCGCACCGACGAGTATGCCGCCCGCGTGAAGACCGATACCACCAAGGCCCGCAAGGCGACCGACGAGACCCTCGACCTCATCATCCAGCGGGTCAACGCCTATGCCGTGCTCGAGCCTACCGAGGCCATCAACGCCTTCATCGACACCGTGAACCAGATCTTCCGCAAGTATAAGAACCTCATCGCCGCCAAGGGAGGCCCCACCAGCCCCTCCAAGCCCGACGACAAGCCTTATCCCACGCCCGACCCTACGCCCGACCCCGAGAACCCCGGCGGCGATAGCGAGAGCCCGGATGAGATCTGATCCGGACAAATTTTCAAACACTTAAAAACGAATTCATATGAACGAATTTTATCTTTCTAGAAAGATATCCGCGCGGCTCACCCTCCGGGCCGCCGCGCGGATGTTCTGTATCCTGGCGCTGGCCCTCTGGGGGCCGGCAATGGCAGGAGCGCAAGCGCAGACACAGTCGCTTGACGTGGCTAATATTTCTGATAAACTAACCCTCACCTATAAACTGAAAGCCGCCGGCTCGACCGATTACGCTTGGTTTTACAAGGTCGGGACGAATGGCACCGACACCGAGTTCTCCGGTACGCTGACGGGCTCGGAAGAGAAAACCAATTGCCCCGTCATCACCATTAAAAGCGAGAAGGAAACCACTTCCCCGAATTATGATGATTGTGCCAAACTCATATTGAATGGAATAAAGCTGACTGCTGTTACTGATTCCGATTTGTTTGTAATAGGGGAGAAAACTAAGCCGCTCTGTATCCAGGCAACAGGTGAGTCTACCCTGAAATGTAAAGCGACTGAAACTAATAAGAGTCAATTTCGTGTAATTAAGAACGATGATGGAGGTATCCTACTTCTGGATGGTGGAGATGCTGGATTGAATATCGTTGGGGATGGAGGTGGAATATATTTGCGCTCTGGTGGAGCAACTATAAGTGGCATCCTCAAAGGCAAAATAAATGTCACAGCGGATAATCCCATAGCGAATGACCATTATGCTATAACGGCAGATAATAACTCTTCTTTATATGTGGCCGAAGATGCGAAAATAATGGCTTCTGCGGGAAAAAAAGCAATTCTTGACAATAGTGATTCGCGTGTGTATTCCTCCTTCCTTCAATGGAGGTTTGAGGTCGCCCCGGAGAGCGGCAAGAGGCTGGAAATAAAAAATGCCAACGGCAACTCGTTTGATCCTGCTATCCAATTCACCACCGACGGCAAAAATAGGTGTTTCGCTATCAACGTCGTGAAGGGCACCGGCTACACCGTTTGGCTAGACGATAATCTACTCATGGACGAGAAGAAAACAACCGTCTTTACGGAGACGGGGAATAAATTATTCACCTCCGAAGGAATGCAATTTCCTGCGGACTGGTCCGTCTACGGTCAGACAGCCCATGTCGGCACGGATGGCATCGATGTCTCCGTCTCCGACGCAACCTACACCGTCAAGACCCCCCGCGGCCTCGCGTGGATCGCTTGGGTGACGAATAATGGGAAGACAACCGCCAATACCAATGAGACATATAGCAGTTACTATCCCTCCAACGCGGGCTTCTCGGGCAGCACGGTTAAGCTTGCCAACGATATCTCTCTGGCTAAACCTAATGGCGTTGCCACTGGTTTCGTGAATAATTGGGTACCGATAGGTTTTGTTTCTAGTGTGTCTGGCAGCTTGGATAACGACTACACAAAATGCTTTCAAGGCACCTTCGACGGGAATGGCAAGACCATTACCGGAATGACGATATCCTCAACCTCGGTACACCATGTCGGCCTTTTCGGTTATCTGTATGGAGCGACCGTGAAGGATCTGACAATGGCAGATGAGAGAGACACCCAAACAATTAATTGGGAGACTATTCCGACTAGCTCTGATAACAACAACTACTATCTTGGCAGCATTGCGGGGACTGTGGCGAAAGGAAAAATCATCAATTGCCATAACCGATGTGCGGTCAGTTTCTCTGTGTCTGGCAAGGCTGGAAATGTCGGTGGATTTGCCGGTCTTATAGAGGAAAACTCGGTGCTAAGCGCTTGTTCAAACAGTGGAGCCATCACTGTCAGTGGATCACCGGTTATGGGGGGTGGAATCATAGGGGTAAGTGTCAAGTCTTCTATTGCTTCCTGCTTCAACACGGGTGATGTCAGTGCTACTAGTAATACTTCTACCGCCTATGCGGGCGGTATCGTAGGCGACAGTGATCCTAATGGTAATAGCAGTAATCCGAGTCATATATCGTACTGCTATTCAACAGGGAAAATAACCGCTAAAGCAGCCACGACAAGTACTTCCGGCGGCATTGTCGGAGGTGCTCAACATGTGGTTCTTAAATCTTGTTTTGCTACAGGCACTGTTTCCGCGGAATCTTCAGGCAGCAGCAACAACGCTGCTTATGCTGGCGGTATCATCGGGTGGATTTGGGACGGTAAAATTACCGTAGAGGATTGCCTCGCTTTAAATACCGAAGGAGTGAAAGCTATCGGAAGCGTCTCTGAAAAACATGTCGGTCGTATTGCCGGAAATAATATAGGTAATGATAATGGTACAGTTCCCCTTTCCAACAACTACGCCAGCACCAAGATCCTGCTGACGGTGGGAACTACGGCAGCAGCCCCCACCGATAACATCGCCGCCGACGCGATAAACGGTGCCAACACCTACCTCGACGATGTCGCCACTGATATCGCCGGTTGGACAGGCGAGGGTAAAGCCTTTACCGCCATCGGCACCACCTCGAGCGGCAAGCTCCCGCTACTGAAAGTCATCACCAACTATGATGCCGACGGACTGCCGACCACTTACGAGGAAGGTTCTTTCATTCCCGGCCAGCCCGACAACTTGACCTCTTCCACCTATCTGGCTTCCCTTGAGCCGCTGTCTTTGCCTACCGGAGACACCGATCTCATCACCCTCTCTCGCTCCGACAACAAATGGAGCTATACAAAGGGAGAAAGCGGAACGTCGGCCCGCTTCAACGGCAGGATCAAGATGGATGCTTCGTCCGTATCCACCAACAAGCTCATGGTCGCCACCGTCACCGGCAACCCGACGCTGACGTTCGAGCAAGTGACAATCAACGCGACCGGCGGCGCTGCCTTGACCGTCAACGAAGGTTGCGATCTGACAATTGCGTCGGATGCCGATTCGAAGCTCAGCGCATCCGGTGCCTCTACCTTGATCAATAAAGGTACCTTGAGGCTGTCGGGCGACTTCCGTATCGAAAACACCGGCTCGTCCGAGACGGATTACTGCCTCGATAACTCCGGCACCTTCAGCGTGCTTGATCCGGGCAAGACCCCTGCCACTTTCCATTGCGCCCATACCGCTATCCATAATACCGGCACCCTTACCAACGCTTGGATGGAATGTCGGTTCGCGGCTGAGGCGGGAGAGTCTGGCACTAAAATAGCCTTTGCGCCGCTTGACGGCTCATCCCAGTCCATCGATGCGATGCGCTACAATAAGACCTTAGCCGCGATCGTTACGGCCGGCAAGACCTACCAACTCTGGGCGGTAGCGACCGCTGATGCCCGTACCCGGCAGAAGGGCCTTGATAGCAAAAGAACGGCGATCACGCGCTTCCCCGCTCCCGCCGCCGATAACGCGGTAGCGGTCTTTACGGATGTGAACGACTTGAAGAAGGTCGAGATCTCCGGCAATGGGGATTTCTCGGCCGGCTGCGCAAATGAGGATGTTCTCGTCAAATCGGACGGCGTGCTTACCGTCAATGCCGAGAATGCCGCCGTCTTCAACCTGACTCTGGAGGAAGGCGCGCAGGTCGTGACGATAACGGAGCTGATGGTGGCCGATACCTTCGCTACCACCCGCTCGCTGGGTAACCAATGGACGGCCTTCGGTAGCCCGGTCGCCTTGAAAGCCTCCGTGGGGGATGCCGGAATCCTTTACGCCGCCACCGGCTACACCGGTACGGGCGCCGCCGACCAAGGCTGGAAGGACCTTCCCGGCACGACCGCCGACGGCACGAAAGCCGCCGACCTTGCCGCCAATAGCCCCTACCTGCTTGCCGCCGAGGCAGCCGATACGAAGGTAGCCTTCACCGCCACCGCTTCCGCCGGCTCGCCGATCAGGATACCGGCCACGACTCCGGTCACTTTAGGCGATGCCCTCGCGAACGGCGTGTTCCTCTTCCAAGCGAACCCGAACCTCGCCAACCTCACGCTCAGCGGTATCTACGTGCTCAACGCCGAGGGTACCCGCTTCGACCTCCACGAGTCGGCCTATACGCTGAAGCCTTTCGAGGCGTACATCACCGCCAATGCCGTCACCCGCTCGCGGCTTCGTAGCGTGGGCGCCGCCGATGGTTCCGTGGTGACCGCCAACGAGATCGTCGCCGCTACCGCCGCCCTCCGTGTCTGGGCCACCGACGGGGCGCTGCACGTCTACTCCGGGGAAGCCGCCGCGCTTACCGTGGTACGCTCCGACGGACGTGTCGTCTACGCCGCCTCTATCGCCCCCGGCGATACCCGCTTGGCTTTGCCTTCCGGTATTTACATGATCCGAATCAATAACATCACTTATAAAATAGCGCTTTGATATGAAACGATATATTAGTTTATGGCTCGTATGCCTGCTGGCGGTCTTCTCAATGACTGCCCGGGCGCAGGAAGGGATCGAGACGAAGGCCCGTCCCGACTTTCCCGCCCTTCCTTTCACGCTGAACTATACGGCTCCGGAAGGCGCTGCCTCCTTCTCGCTCTCGGCGGACGGCAAGCTGCTCCCCGCTTCCTCGACAACCGTACATGCCGGCACGCAGGTGACGCTCACGACCGCCCCCGCCGCCGGCTACCGAATGGCTTCCGGCTACCCGAAGGTCTACCGTACGGATGCGCCCGCCACTTCGGTGAAGCTCTTCAGCAGCGATAACACCTACACCTTCATCATGCCCGACTACCCGGCCACGGTAGAGGCGCGGTACGAGAAGATCCCGTACGCCGTCACCTTCGCCACCCCCGAGAACGGTACGCTGGCCTTGGATACCATCGGTACCAAGCTAACCACCGGTGCCGAGCTTATTCCCGGCAAGCAGGTGACGATCACCGTCTCCCCCGCCGACGGCTACCAAATGGTTGACGGCTACCCGAAGGCCTACCGCACGGATGCGTCCGGCACTACGGTAACGCTTACGCGCGCCGCCACCGATAATACCTACACCTTCACCATGCCCGGCTATCCGGTCACGGTAGAGGCGAAGTACGAGAAGATCCCGCGCCCCGTCACCTTCACCGCCCCCGAGCACGGTACGCTGGCCTTGAAAGCCAACGGTAACGAGCTAACCTCCGGTGCCAAGCTCGCCCCCGGCACGGTGGTGACGATTACCGCCGTTCCCGCCGAAGGCTACCAAATGGCTGACGGCTATCCGAAGGCCCGTGTCACAGATTCGGACTTCTATGGAGTAAGGGTAACACCGGTTGAGGGCAGCGCTAACACCTACACCTTCACGATGCCCGTTGACTTCCAGACCGCGGGGATCACGGTAGAGGTGCTGTACGAGAAGATCCCACGCCCCATCACCTTCACCGCCCCCGATCCCAAGCAGGGCACGCTGGACTTGGCTGTCGATGCTAACCCGGTTGCCTCCGGTGACAAGCTCGCCCCCGACACGACGGTGACGGTTACCGTCGTTCCCGCCGCCGGCTACCAAATGGTTTCCGGCTATCCGAAGGCCTACCGCACGGATGCGCCCGCCACTAAGGTAACGCTTACGCCGTTCTCCGACAACGATAACGTCTACACCTTCACCATGCCGGACTATGCGGTCACGGTAGAGATGCGGTACGAGAAGATCCCGTACGCTGTCTCATTCGCTACCCCCGAGCATGGTACGCTGGCCTTGAAAGCCAACGGTAACGAGCTAACCTTCGGTGCCAAGCTCGCCCCCGACACGCGGGTGACGCTTGCCGCCACTCCCGATGCAGGCTACCAAATGGTATTCGGCTCCTTGAAGGTCTCCGGAAGTGAAGCCAAGACTGTCCCGTTGCAGAAAGAGGCCGATGGCACGACCTACTTCTTGATGCCGGCCAGCGAGGTGAATGTTGAGGTGGAATTTGAGAAGGTCCCCACGGTTAAGTCCTCGGAAGCCCGTTTGAGTTCCCTCTCGTATAAGGTAGGAAATGAGACGGCGAAACCGATCCCCGGCTTCCTCGCCTCTACGATGGCATATAAAGTGGTACTTCCAAGCACGACCACCCTCACCTTATCCGGCCAGCTGGCCGATACGAAGGCTAAATTGCTCGTGAATGGATCGTCTGTTACCGTACAACCGACAGGATCGTTCACGGCTACCGTACCGGATGGATCGGCCACCACCTTGGTCGTTACCGCCGAGGATGGACAGACCAAGCGCACGTATAAGGTGGAATTTGAGGTAGCTCCCCAGTCGGTATGTTACGTCACGATCGAACAGCCGGCAGGCGGCACGATCTCCGTTTCCTATGAAAAAGAGGACAAGGAAGTGGTCGTGAAATCCGGCGATGCCGTACCCGTTGGTACCGTTGGTACCGTGTTGAGCTTGGCACATACGGCCTTGCCAAATTACAAGTTCAGTGGTTACAAAGTGAATAATGGTTCCCCGTCAACATCCGGGAATATTACCGTCTCCGGTACCGACGACTTGACGATAACCGCTACCTTTACGCCGGAATCTACCGTAACCCCGGAAGAGATCGCTGCGATCGGTACGCCAGCCGTTCCCAAGGAAAAGGAAGGGCAGGTGGAAACGTATGATCCACAGGCCCCGATCGTGATCATCCCCGATGCCGTATCCCTGCCATCGGATACGGAACTCTCCAGCCTCCGCTTGGTGAAGGAAGATATAGAAGACCCGGAGAAAAAGGCTGAGATTGAAAAGAAAGCGGAAGATGCCGCCAAAGCTGCGGGTATCGATGATGCCCCGAAGATCGTGATGGAAGTGACCTTGGTTAAGGTGACGACCACGATTTCCGGCGAGGAAACCACAACCGCCGTAACCCCTGTGCAACCCTCCGATACCGTGACGGTACGTATCCCGTATCCAGAAGGCGTAAGACAAGACCTACATGATATCGTGATTATCCACCTCCGCTCGGACGGCGAGGTAGACGTGTATTCCGAGGCTAAGGACAACTTGAAATTGGAGAAGGACTATATGGAGATCTCCGTTTCCAGCTTCAGCCCGTTCGTGGTAAGCTATACGGCCAAATCTGAGCAGGTGGATCCCGATTATCCCGACACGCCCGACACCCCGGATACCCCGACATCGAACGCCTCGGTAGAGGGAGGCCTGGCGGTTTGGACCTCTGCCAACGCCCTCCATATCCGTGCGGATCGTTCGGCTGAGGCATGGGTTGTCGGCCTGTCGGGTGCCAGCCGTGCCCGGTTCGCGGTCGTTCCCGGCGAGACGAGATACGCCCTTCCCGCGGGAGTCTATCTTGTCCGGATAGCCGACCAGACCTATAAGGTACGGATACGGAACTAAATGTTGTTTGTCTAATGTGCGAGGGATGCCCTTGTTTCTCCTTGGGGAGAGCGGGGCATCCCTTCTTTTTTGTGGATATGTTTCTTAACATACCTACCCGTAATCAATTGGTTAGCCGCAAATGCTTATCTTTGAGCTATCCCGATGTAAACGCTTACGATATGTCAGTCATTTAAACTCAATTATAGTATGAAACCGGAAGATTACATTACCAGAGAGGAGAAGTATGGTGCCCACAACTATCATCCCCTGCCGGTCGTTCTCAGAAGAGGCGAAGGCGTGTTCGTGTGGGACGTGGAAGGAAAACGTTATTTTGATTTCTTGTCCGGCTATTCTGCCTTGAGCCAAGGACATTGCCATCCTAAGATCGTGAAGGCCCTGATGGAGCAGGCGGAGAAGCTTACGCTCGTATCCCGTGCCTTTCATGCGGATATACTGGGTGAGTACATGGAATTTACCTGTAAGTTCTTCGGATATGACAAGCTCTTGCCGATGAATACGGGAGCCGAGGCGGTGGAGACGGCCTTGAAGCTTTGCCGCCGGTGGGGATACCGCCGGAAAGGGGTCGCCCCGGAGCGTGCGAAGATCGTGGTTTGTAGCGAGAATTTCCACGGACGTACGATCACGATTATCTCTATGAGTACCGACCCTAGTTCCTACGCCGATTTCGGTCCTTATACGCCCGGGTTTATAAAGATACCCTATAATCATGTAGATGCGTTGGCCGAGGCCTTGAAAGATCCCGATGTAGTAGGCTTCTTGGTGGAACCGATCCAAGGTGAGGCCGGGGTCGTGGTGCCCGACGATGGTTATCTGCGGACTTGCTATGATCTTTGCCATCAGCATAATGTGTTGTTTATCGCGGATGAGATACAGACAGGTATCGGTCGTACCGGTAAGCTATTGGCTTGCGATTACGAGGGGATTCGCCCGGATATCTTGATCTTGGGAAAGGCCTTGTCCGGTGGGGTCAGTCCGGTCTCGGCGGTATTGGCGGATGATGAGATCATGCTAACGATCGCTCCGGGAGAGCACGGTTCTACCTACGGGGGCAATCCATTGGCGGCGAAGGTAGCTATCGCCGCCTTGGAGGTGGTACGCGACGAGTGTCTCTCGGAGAACGCTTTCAAGATGGGTGAATTGTTCCGTAGCGAGATTGAGAAGATCGATAATCCGATGATTAAGAAAGTACGGGGTAAAGGCTTGCTGAACGCTGTCGTGACGGAACCTAAAGATGGGAAGACGGCTTGGGATATCTGTCTGGCGTTGAAGGAAAATGGCTTGATAGCTAAGCCTACCCACGATCATATCATCCGCTTCACGCCTCCTTTGGTGATTACTGAGGAGCAAATGATGGAAGCTATTGGTATCATACGAGATACATTTGCTAAATTCTAAGGTATGAAAATAAATGTAATAGGCGTTCCCTTGAACTTGGGATGTGATCGGGAGGGCGTAGAGCGTGCCCCGAATCACCTCCGGGAACGGGGATTGATGAAGTTGATACGGGGAAACGGGCATCGTGCTTTCGATCTGGGTAACTTATATGTGCCTCCGGTTAGCGAGGCCGATAAATTCGCCCGGGGAAACAGCATGAAATACTTGGATGCCATCGTAGAGGTGAATAACAACTTGGCGGAGTTGGTTTATGATACCTTGAGAGGCGGCGCTTTCCCCTTGGTAATCGGTGGGGATCATTCGCTGGGCTTGGGAAGTGCCTCGGGCGTGGGCAAATGTTATGATGATTTCGGCATTATCTGGCTGGACGCTCATGGGGATATCAATACCAGCGAGACGTCACCCAGTGGTAATATCCACGGGATGCCTCTTAGCGCATTGATGGGGATGGGAAGCGAGGAGCTGGTGAATGTCTACGCACCCGGGAACAAGGTGAACCCGCAGAACGTATTCTTGGTCGGGACCCGCAGTCTGGATGAGGGCGAGTGGGATTTGATCGAGCGGGAGAAGCTGAGTGTCTATACGATGGAGACGATCCATCTGAAAGGTATCGGCTTCGTTGCGGAGGACATCAAGCGGAAATTGAAGGAACGGAAGATCCGCAACGTGCATTTCAGCATAGACGTGGATAGCATAGACCCCCGTTTCGCCCCGGGCACGGGAACCCGTGTGTGTGAGGGACTGATGCCGGATGAGTTCAATAACTTCGTGGATCATATGTTGTCTACGAATCTGGTTAAGTCGATGGATCTGGTAGAGCTGAATCCGGAACTGGACGTGAACGAGCAGACTACGAATCTTTGTTTGGAGATCATTGATTATATTACGGCCCGTCTGTAAAAAGAAAGCTCCTTGTTCCGGCATGAACCGGGTACAAGGAGCTTTGGTGATAAACCACTAGTCTATCGGTCTATCTTATTTACGGATATTATCGTAGTTGAAGCTATCGCTTAGATATTCATCCTCGGTAAATTTATTTCCTTGTGGTCCCCAATTACCCATAGCCAGTCTTGCGAGCATAGTCATCGGGTTGAAGTCGCTCATATCGCCACTAGCGGCGGCCAAAGAGACGGATTCCATTAATTTGCGCATGGAATGAGGATAATCCTCGTTGATCACCATGTTGCGGTATAAGGCAAGGATTCCATCTCCTTGCTCCTTACGGTTCCAAGTCAGTATATATGTACCGTCGTTGGCTTCTGCCTTCGCTTGGAGATCGGGTAGTTTGGCGGAGTTGGCGTCTGCTATGATAAAGGTTACGAAACCTTCCTTGTCCACTTCAGGCATTTCCTCGTCATAAATAGAGGCATACGAGTAGGACTCGGCTGACCCAAGGCATATAGACCAGTACCGTACATCGGCGGTGGCGTATTCGCTTACGCTTTTAGGAGCCGTAGGAGGAATGAAGCGGAAAGTAGCTACCTCGCCCTCATTCAATTTGATACGGGCGAATAGATATTCAGCCGGACTATTCGGATACATCAGGCTCAGCGGGGCACGCATGAACGGAAGCTGCTTCATGTCTACCGAGAAGTTCATAGGGGGTAATTGTAATGACTCATGGATATTACATTTCTCACGCTTCGGGAAATCCACTTCCTCACCTGTAGTCACATCGAAAGCTTGGATAGCAGGCATGTCCACGCCGCCATACTCATCGCCGCTATATTGTTTCGCCAAGTAAAGACGCATGAAAATGGAGACCATATTGACATCCTCCGGGAACTCACATACGTTCTTCATCGAGGCGCGTGCGCTGGCGGGGGTGTTAGCGGGAATGATGTAAATCGTATAGCCATTTGCTCCGTAGTCGTCTGTTTCCTTTACATAAGGGTTGATGGAGCTGTCATCGGGTTGGATATTTACGTCTTCAATGCTGGATACGTCTATTTGGGTCTCGTCGTTATAAACCGTGAAATTGAAGAAGCGTGACTTCGGGAACTTTCCAGTCAAACGAAGGCCGATGTTTGGATTATCTTTGTAAGAATAGGTGTATTCCCAATAATCGGCATAGATATCAGGAAAGGCCAGTAGGGTTTGATTGTCGCCTCGAAGCGTCTTGCCCCATTGTTCCTTGGGTTCCGGGTTGTTGATTTGAGTGGTATTCTCATCATCGTCGTCGCAAGCGGTGAACATACCCACAGTAAGGGCTACCAACATTAAGTAAAAAATCTTCTTCATGATTCTGTTCGTTAATTAATCTGTTTGTTATTAAAATGAGAGCGCAAAAGTATCTCATTTCCAATTAGGGTTGACCTATTGAAAATGAAATACCTTGGATAAGACCACAGAATCCTAGGAATGGAACAGCTAGAAGGGGTATCCGATAGCGAAATGGTAACCCATGCCGTCCTTGAATTTCGGGATATTGTAATAGCCTTTCTTTCCGGTATCGTAAGGGAGATGCAGACCGATACCCACGTCGAAACGGATGACGATAAAGGTGAGGTCGTAACGCAGGCCGAAGCCGGTTCCCAAGGCTAGATCCTTGAGGAAGCTACCCCATTTCAGTTGTCCGCCGGGACGATCCGGATCGTTCCGGATCAGCCAGATGTTACCGCTGTCGAGGAAAGTGGCCCCATGCAGGTCGCCAAGGATCGGGAAGCGGTATTCGAGGTTGGCCTCGAATTTAAGATCACCCGTACGGTCGATGTAAGCGTATTTATTGTTATCGCTGTTTTGATAGTAGCGTCCGGGACCGATGCTGCGGATCGTAAAAGCACGGATGCTATTCGCTCCGCCGATGTAGAATTGCTCGTTATAAGGGGAGGTACGGGCGTTGCCGTAGCTATAAATAGCGCCGGCCATTAATCGGCCTACGAGATATTGCTTATGCCCGAGGGCGTAATTATAACGTATCTCGGCGGTTCCCTTGATGAATTGGGCGAAGGGGTTGCCAAGTAATTCCTTATCCTCTTTATTGAATTTCTTCCCGGCTAACGCATAAATCCCATCCAAGACAAGGCCCGCTTGGGTAACGGATGCCTGCCACCAAAGATGGTTCCGGCGACTGGTGATCGGGGAGTCATCATAGGTATAGGTATAGTTCATGGCCGGGATGAATTGATTTTGCAAACTCTTCTTTAGGGCCTTGTTCACGTTGGTAATGCTGTCGAACTCATGCGTGGTATGCTGGAGCAAGTTGAACGTCAGCTTGAAAGGGGTGATGGAATGATGAGACGTGGCGGTAGGCTGGAACTCATACGAGGCGTCACCACCGAATGCCAGCAACTTGAAGAAACGGGCCCGGTTCATCTGGTCCGCATAGAGGCGGAAGGTGGTGCTGGCCGGGAAATTCATGTCCCGTTTGCTGAATGTAGGGAACAATACCCGTGGGAAAGTCAGCGTGGTAGTCAAGCCTAACTCATAACTGTTGATCTTGGAGTTGCTACCATCCAGCTTGTTGCCGGTCTGCCATTCGTAAGAGCCGCGGAGTTTCACGCCGAAGGTCTCGCCCCCTCCGAAGACATTCCGTTTGGTCACGCTGAAAATGGCGCCCGGACCCACTTGGTCGTTGCTCTTGGCGGTGACGTTCAACTCGAGCTCGCCGTCTAATGGAAGATCGTAGACCGTATTGATCCGCAGATCCAGCGTATCTTGGCGGCGCATGGTATCACGGGGGGAATATTGCAACTCGGCATAACGGAAGATACCCAAGCGGGACAGGGCCGTTTGCGTCCGTTCCTGCGCCCGCTGGTTATAAAGTTCCCCCGGCTTGAAATATAAACGGTTGTAAATGACCGAGGGGCGAACCCTTAGCTTGCCCTCATAATGGATCGTAAGGTCCTTATAGCGGATCGAGTCCGTGGGAGTCTCATTCTGGTAGCCGTTTAGCCAGACGGATATATCCCCGAGCTTCCAAGGGCGGAGGGCCGAGGGGGGAAGACTTTCCTTCGGGGCCACCCGTAAGGCCACTTTCCCGGGGTTCAACAAGGTATCCGCTTGATAGGTGATGAAATCGGGACGGAAATAGTAATATCCGTTGTTACGGAGCAAGGACGAGATGCGTTCCCGCTCGGCTTGCAATTGGACGACATTGAAATTCTCTCCTTTGTGGAGGATACGATCGCCGATCGTGGCATCGATCAATGAGTCGGCACGGTGACGGATATGGACGTATTGGATGCTGTCCAGCGTATACGGATCGTTCATGGTGACGCTATATTCCAGCTTCGCCTTCCGGGGATTCTTGGGATCGGGTATGACCTCGAAAGAGGTCTCTCCGTTGAAATAACCGTACTCGTTCAATAGATTCCGGGCTACCTTGACGCGGACATCCGGGTTCACGGTGGTGATCAGCACCGGTTTCGACGCCAGCTTGTTGAAGATCCACTTGCCGACCTTCCCTTTCTTGTTCACGAAAGCGTTGTAGACCCACAGGCCGAAAGGAAAAGGCACCCGGATCGAGGAGCTTCCCAGCAAGGCGTTGTTGGGGGGATAGGCTAGGGCGGCCTCGACCTCTTCCAAGGCGGCTTCGCCGGGTTTGGTCTTATCCTCGTTCTTCACCTCTATTTTCTTGATACCGGTATATAGGACCGCTCCCTCGGGAAGGTTCTTCGTGGTGGAGCAAGAGGTGAATAAGAAGGCCAGCAGCCCGAGTAGCGCCAGCGACGATAGGATCGCTCTTTGGGTAGACACCCCCCCTCGTCCTAGGAAAGTATCCTTCCCTGCTTTGGGAAGGCATGTTTCCCTGCTCTGGGAAGGCATGTTTCCCTGCTCTAGGAGGGCATCCTTCCTAAAATATATTAAAACGTTTTTCATATTCATTCCTTTTCTGTTTCCTCTTTCACTGGTTTCACTTTCGTTTTCTTGAAGTTGAATAGCTCCCTGAGATGCATCATTTTCTTGCGGAGCACGATACCGGCCCCGGTCTCCGTGATCTCGCCTTCCAGCAGGCTCTCGTAGTTCTTGTCGTGGAAAAGTTTGACGTAACGGGAGCCACTGCTGTCTAACCGATATTCTACGGATACGTTATCGATGAACGGCTGCGCCTGTCCATTGTTAATGTTCTCGCCGGTAGAGATACGGCCGCCTAGAACCACACGGATACGGTCATTATAGAATCGCTTGGCGAAGCGGAAGGAGTAGTCGGTACGGGTACCACCTCCGGCGTCGCCATTATCGTCGTACGTCTCCATGCCGAAGCTGATATCCACGGATTTCAAGGCGCTTCCGGCGATGTTGTTGATCTCGCTTTGCAAGAAGCTGGTCAAGGCGTCTCCCATATTCACGTTCACCTTGCCGCTACCGCCGCCGCCGAGGTACATGCCGGTCACGAGCATGCTGACAGCCAGCTTCGCCCGTTCCTCCGGGCCTTTCGAGGTCAGTTCCTCCTGCATCGCCATGTCTTCCGGGGCGGTGAGGGTAAATTGCAGCCCTAGGTTCTCCAGTTGCTGGGTCAGTTCGATGCCTACGTCGAAATTCACCAAGCGGGGCGATGATTGCCCGGTTAGGGTGACGGACGTACGGACTCGCTCGGTGGCCGTAAGGTTCAAGGTCGGGTCCATGGGGTTACCCGTCCATTGCACGTAGCTACCCTCCTGTACGTTGAACTCCTTCAATGGGATTACCGGGATGGAGTACTTGATGGTTCCCCCGGATAGCGTGTAGCGTCCGTTCAAAAACATATCGCCTTGCGGGGTATACTGGAAGGAAAGATCGCCGCCACCCTCCAGATTGATATGGTTGGACTGGTCGGGACTTAAATCCACGTTCGCTTGTACGGCGGGATCGATGTGGATCGTCATCAGCATGTCCATGCCTCCCATCGGCAACGGGGGTTTACGAGGCATGCGCCGGCGTAAGGTATCCGTGAAAGAGGTGAAGGTTACCATGTCCGACATACGGTCTTGCACGGTCAGCGGGGAGTCTTTCAGCACGTAGGTGATATTCGTCCCGCCCAATAATTGCAAGTCGCCTCGCATGGTCAAGGCATCCAACGGCCCGCGTACGGTAGAATTCAGGTTGACGAACAGCTTTCCGTAGACAAGGCTTTCTTCGTTTTTCTTAACGTTCAGCAGTTGCAAGTTATTCGCCGTTAGTTTAAGATTGGCGGTCATGCGGGATAAATTGTTGAAATCCACTTCTCCGTTGATGATAAACGGATTCTTGTTGTATGCGTAAATACCATATTGGTTGAACAAGATCCGGTTGTTCTTTATTTCTATCTTTTTATCGTCGAAACGGAAGGTAGAACCTGCGGCGCCTACATAAACGGAGGCGGTATCGAGAATCAGATATCCCTCGGCCATGGGTTTATCGCTTTGTCCGCTGATAGCGAGCGTACCATCGAGGTCTCCGCCCATTTTCGCCATATCATCCGGAATGAACGGGTTGGCGATATCCAAGGGGAAGTGCATGAACTCGACAGTACCGCTGATATGGTCGGTCTCGCCCATCTGGTATAAGGCGGTAATGGCACTCACCTCTTTCCGGTCCCGGAAAAGGTGCATATCCACTTGATGGTTCCCCTGCTCTAAAGGTAGATAGACTGCGTTGAACATGAGTTCGCCGACCCGCTCGTTCTCATAATACAGATCATCAATGTTCATATCCGCCACGACCATGAAGGCCGAGTCGGAAGGAGCGTACTGGAAATCGGCGTTCAATATACCTTCCATCGGCGGGATATAACTGAACGCGTTGGAGATAACCCCAAGGTCGATCTGGTTCAACTCGGCGTGGACTTCCTCCATCTCGTCACTTTCCGCTTGGGAGTGTATCCACAAGGCGGCGTTATTATCTCCGCTGAGTCGCAGGTTCGCCTCGATATCCTTCATGCTGCGTACCACGACGTAATTATCCGGGTTCAGCTTGAAAGGGCGGAACGCTATGATCGGGTCATCGGGGAAGAGATGGAACTTGACCCCGTTCTGTATCTTATCGGCCCGGATTCCGAGCAACAAGCCGGTCTCGCCTTTCCCGTCCTTGAAATAAAGGCGGGCGTCGCCGAAGCCATAACGTATTTGCCCGTCCAGCCCGGCGCTGAAAGGTTGTTGCTGCCTGTATTTATTCTTGATCACTTGGGCGCTATAGAGTAATCCGAGCGAATCTTGGTGCATCTCCGCCCGGATGGTATCGATCTGCATCGTATCCCGTGCCAGATCGTAAATGGAGGCATCCATGCGTATACCCGTTTCCGGTGAGGTATAGGCGTTCATGGCGATGCTCTTGAAATCTACGTAATAGGTTTGGAGATAGTTGTAGATCGGATTGTCCTGTCCCGCCCGTACCTCGAGGTACATATCGGGGAGGAGCGGGCGAAGGATCTCCAGATTGACAGTCGAGTCCCGTTCCAATTGGAGGGTGATATCGTTCGATACCTTAGTCAACTTATCCGTGATGTGGTGTATGCAATCATTACCCGTGAGGATGATCCCCAAATCCCCGGCGTGGAAAGACACACGGGTGGTATCGATATCCGTCCGGGCATGCAAGGTCAGCGTTTTCGGCTTGAAACTTTGTTTTGGGGTGACGACCTCCCAGTTTCCTAACGTAACGTCGATCGTGTTATCTTCATCCAGATTACTTTCTGCCTCGGCGAAGAGCTGGAAAGAGGTGGCGAAGGGATTTGCCATCAGGTGCATGCCGTATAGATCCGCATTCTCCACGTCCGCTATCAGCATCGCCTTCACCTCGTGCTTGTGGAGGGTCGCGTTTAAGGAGACATCCATTTTCGCCAACGGGTATTTGCTAAGCAGATCCACTTTCAGTAAGTTCTTTTCCAGAGAGCCATCGATGGATACGTCTGATACCGATGAGGCGCCGTAGCGTATATCCGATATCTTACCGTCCAGTTTGGCCCATGTACGTTCAGAGAAAGGGTCTGTGCCCCGGCCTTCTGCTTTAACAGAGGCGGTCAGCCAAAATAGAGAGTCTTTGGGCATGAAATGGGTAGGTTCCAGACTGTCTATCCGTAAATTAGCCTCATAAGCCAGTTGCACCGGATTATAGCGGGCGGTCAGACCTACTTTGCCTTTATCTTGGGTAAGAACAAGCTCGGTGCGGTATTCTTGATTTGCGACTGTAGCTTCCCCCTTCAACTGAATTCCTGCCGGAATGGCAAATTGATCCCGTTGGGAGGCGGGAAGCATCGCCAGCAAAAAGTCCAGATTACCGGATCGAGCCTTTAACTGAATCTCACCGGTTCGCCGGATGCTATCCGTCACGGACTCCATGCTACCCGTGACGTTCATCTGAAACGCTCCCGGCAGCATGATATCGCCTTGTGTGATACGTATACTGGAGAGGTTGCCTTCTACGCCAGCCGTAATAGCGAGAGGCTTGTCCGGGTAGGCTTTCTTGAAATCCTCTGGAAGAGAACCTGCCGCTATCAATAAATCTTCTTTCCCCAACGAGGCGTTTAACAGGGCTTTCATGCTACCTTGTGGGTGCTCCTCGAGGGAGCTCCAAGGGATAGTCGCTGTCAATCTCACTTCGGAATTTGGTGTCTGGAGAAGTAGGTCCGGTACGTCTATCTGTTCATGGTCACTCCGGACATTTCCTGCCAATGCCGAAACCTTGAGGCCGGAACGTTCTTCCACGAAGAATTCCTTGATGTGGGCGTTTATTTCTTTTCCTTGATATAAGATGGAATCGATAGAAGTGTTCAGGTTCGTTAAACTAATATGGGAGAAATCGAGTCCTTGCTCGGGTGCCGCGTAATTCCCGTCATAAGCGAATGTAGAATTCGTTATGTCAAAGTTTCTCGCCTTATATTGTTCCGCTCCAAGATCTACGAGGCCGTTATTTAGCCCGGCTTTATTTACGAAAGCCGTAAGGCGTAAGGAATCCGAGGGCATTTGTAGGGCGAAGGCTACCCGGTCCAAACTAATTTTATCCAGCTTGAGTACCCAGTTCAGAGGTGTGGAAGTCGTGTCTTCTTTCGAGGTTGAATCATTTAATAGAAGGGTAATGGCGGTATCGGATAAATCTACGGTATTAAATGTAGCTTTCTCCTCGGACAGGTCTATACGATCGGCGTGCAGGTAAAGCTTTCCCAAGAATCCTTTGATTTCCATACCTTCAATCATAGTCCCGGTGTTAACCTTTACGTTCCGGAGGTCGATCGCCTCTACCAATACTTGCTTCCGCAAAAGAGGAAGGGCACGAACCCGTACCGTCAAGCTCTGTAAACTCAACAAGGTATCGGCGGGAGGATTTACGACCTCGACACCCTTAACCGTAAGGTCTAACGGGAAAGATAGCCTAATCTGCTCGATCCCGATCTGCATACCAGTCGCTTTTCCCGCGTATTCGGTCGCTTTCCGTACCGCGAAGTTTTGGAAAGGAGGTATATATAGTAATATAGAGAGTAACAATACCAATGCGATCGGTATTAGGCATATCACTCCTATCCGTTTAATCCATACTCTCATGTTGATACGTTTCTCTTTTTCTTATTTGTTTATTTGCCTGTTTTTATGACGATCGCTCCGTTCGCGCCTCTTACCCCGTATTCACCGGCGTCTTTCAATACTTTTAATTCCGAGACATCTTCGACGGGAATCGTGTTTAGAACAGATAGGTCCATCGGTATACCGTCTACCACTACTAGCGGGTCACTAGGACTGTTTAGGGAAGCGCTCGCACGGATGCGTACGGAACCATCGGCGAATGTTATGCCACTCATCCTTCGTAGCAGGCAATAGAGATCCCGGCATCCGGTTTTCTGTATCTCTTCTTTATTCATAACGCTTGAGCTTACTATTTTGTTTCGTTCCCTTTCCATAATTTCTTTCAGGGCCTCATCCGGTTCAAAACTACGCTCTGCGTTGAATGTGCTATTCTCTAAAGTAATGGTTATATAATTGTATCCGTTGACCGGGACTTTGACTACATTTCTTGTTTTCTTAATAGTGACGAACAAGGTATCATTCAGGTTAGCCCCCGGGATGGTGAATACGCCATGTTTGTTCGTTTTCACGGTGATCGGATTCTGACTGCCTAGCGTGACCGGATAGCGTTTGATTATTTTATCGCTGATGTCACGCAATACACCGACTAAAGTATCATTCTGTGCCAAAAGTATTTGACTGCTGAATGATAAGATGATGATTGAAAGATAATGTATTGTTTTCATAGCTCAATCTTTTTAGCTGAACATAACACAAAGATAATATAATATTTCTTAAAGGCAGAGTTTTAGGGCAAATTCGTAATAGGTATTATTTTTACGTTTCTATGTGGTCTCATTTGTCGCTAAAATGAGATTACTATAAATGGAAATCATTACATTTGCCAAAATAAAATGAACGGTATGGAATTAGATTTAGCCTATTTGTGTAAGGAGGTTCGAGAAATAGCTCGTGCTTCTGCGACATTCTTAAAAGAAGAACGCCGAAAGTTTGACCGGAACTTAGTGGAGGAAAAAAGTGCTCATAACTATGTATCTTATGTGGATAAAGAATCGGAACGACAGATCATAGAGGCTTTGTCTACTTTGCTACCTGAGGCTGGTTTTATCGCGGAGGAAGGCTCTGGAAGTTTGACTGATGAGGAATATTGTTGGGTGATCGATCCATTGGACGGCACTTCAAACTATATTCATGATATTGCGCCTTATTGCGTGAGTATCGCTTTAAGAAATCGGAAGGAGTTATTGTTAGGAGTAGTCTATGAGGTGTGTAGGGACGAGTGTTTTTATGCAGTGAAAGGCGGTAAGGCTTACTTGGATGGGAATGAGATACATGTATCGGATGTCTCAGTACTGGATAACGCTTTCATTGCGTTGGGTTTCCCTTATAACTCTGATGATTATCGTCCGGTAGCTGCTCATTTGGTTGATAGGTTGTATGGTTTTGCGGGAGGTACCCGTTTGATGGGATCTGCCGCCGCTGAACTGTGTTATGTGGCAGCAGGACGTTTTGATGCCCGTATAGAGGCCTTTTTAGGCCCTTGGGACGTAGCTGCTGGTGCCTTGATTTTATTGCAGGCCGGAGGAAAAATATCGGATTTCAATGGCGGAGGGAACTGGGTTTCTGGTGAGCAGGTAGTTGCCAGCAATGGCAAGATTCATTCTCTTGCGTTGTCTTTGTTGCCCTAATACTAGGGTAATCCTGCGTATTCTAGTGCTTCTGTGTGTATTTAAAAGGTAAAAGAGTTTAAACTTACTTCTTATTTGCGGGGTGTTTGATCCGTTTTGATTTTCAAAACAGATGGAGGAATACAAATACCCGTAAATCCTTGTATGTGTCTAATTCAGTAAAAATCAAGACTTTTAGGATTAGAGATTTTACTTACATTTGTGGAAAATAAAAATGTTACAGAGTATGAAAAACAATCTATACGTCTTTTTTCTGTTCTTTATTACTGGACTAATGTCATGTAGCCATCACTCAGGTCTATATGAACATGCGGAAAAGATAATGTCCCAACATCCCGATAGCGTTTTAACATTGCTATCAACAATACAAGATGTAAATGATCTTTCAGAAAAGGATCGTGCTATGTACTACCTACTTTTGACAGAAGCTCAAAATAAGACTTATATCAAACCTACTTCAGATTCGTTAATTACAATAGCAGTTGAATTTTTTGATAAAACGGAAGATTGGGAAAGAAAAGCAAAAGCTTGGTATTATAGAGGGAGAATAAACCAAGACCTAGGTGATGCTCTTCATGCGCAGGATTATTATTTGAAAGCGTTACAGGATGAGAGTAAGGTAGAAGATCATGCGCTACTAGGACGAATATATAATAGCATAGGAATGTTATATACATATCAAAATGTGTATGAAAAGGCTCTTCCTTACCAAAGGAAGGCTTTAGATCGCTTTGCTTTAATGCAAGATTCTGTTGGTATATCGTATGTTTTGAGAGATATAGGGAGAACTTTTACTGCTTTAGAAAAGAATGATAGTGCAATAGCATATTATGAACAAGCTCTTCTTGTTTGTAATAATCGTAATAAGCCTTTGGTGTATGGAGAATTAGCCAGTTTGTATATAGATAAAGGAGAATATTTAAAAAGTTATAAATATATACAGAAAGTTTTGAGTTCTCCCTCAAAAAGAATTTTGTTGGATCCTACATATCTTACTTTAGGAAAACTTTTCCATAAAACAAATCAGATAGATTCTGCCTATTTTTATTTACGACTTTGTACAAATAGCCCTATTCTTAAAACACGTGCGGGTGCTTTTTACTATTTGGCGCAATTAGAATTAGAAAAAAAGCATTGGAAGTATTATGCTATCAATCAGATACAATATGAAGAATTGAGAGATTCTATTAATTTGATTAAGCAGACTGAGTCAATTCGTAAAATGGAGAGTTTATATGATTATCATCAAGCTGAATCAAAATTTTTGAAAGCGAAGATTTTGCTTGATAAAATGAAGATAAGATATTTATATATGTGTTTGTTTGGTGGAATTTGTCTGATTTGTGTTGTAATGGGGGCAATATGTGTATATTTTTCTCTGAAAAGAAAAAAGATGAAACTGTGTGAGCAACGAGAAAGACTATTTGCTCTAAAGAAGAAGAGAGACGAAGATCAAATACGTCTTGAGCATAATGAAAAGATGATCCAGTGCTTGGAAAAGCAACTGGAAGAGTCTTCCATGGCCTATACTGAAAAAGATAAAGAACTTATGGCTTTGCAAAAATTAAAATTAGAAGCTGAAAATCAGACTTTAAAATGCGTTAAAACGGAAAAGCAGCTTCTGATTGAGGAATTTTGTATGTCGGATATTTATTATAGATTCCACCTTAAAGAAGAATGGAGGCCTAAAGAAGAGGATTGGGATGAGTTGTTTAAGGCTATAGATAATACATATGACAATTTTACTCATCGTTTAATGGGTGTCGCTCCTAGATTAACGATGACAGAATTGCGGGTTAGCTGTTTAATTAAAGCAAATGTTCCTCCTGTTACTATTGCTATGTTGATTGTGACAACTCCAACTAATGTTTCAATGATAAGGAAACGATTATATGATAAAATTCACTCAGAGAAAGGTTCTTCTGAGAAGTTTGATAAGTTTATACGTGACTTTTAATAGGATTGTGCATAATTTGTGCAATTAGTAATGCCTTGCTTTTTAACTAATCATGCTATGTTTGTTTCACAATTAATACACATTTGTTATGAGAAATGCATTTAAATTTGCTGTTTTAGCAGTTATGTTGTTTTTAGTTCAGTTTTCTTTTGCGGATACTATCCCTACAGAAGGACAATGGAATGAGGAGGATTATTATCGTTCCGTTAACACAAACCGTCCTCCAGTTGCATCAATCGAAGGAGACATCCTTTCCTTGAGCTTTGAAGATGATTTATCAAACTTGACCGTATGTGTCATGAATGATAAAGGAGTGAAAGTCTATGAAGATGTTGTTTCTTCAGAGGCAGGTGGAACTTATTCTTTCTCTTTAGCGGGAGAAGCAAATGGCCAGTATCAGGTTGTGTTGTTACATCGATTGGGACACTTGACCGGTAGCTTTACCTTGGAATAAAAAATTAAGAGGTTTTGTAAGAAGAAAGAGCTGTTAAGCTTCTCGGTAAAATAGGAAGCACAGCTCTTTTTTATTTGGACAACTGTACCATATACGAGTCTTTACTTGAAAACGTATCTATGTACATGTTTTACCACTAAACGTATCATTAATCAGCCGGGAGCCATTCTGTTTATTGTATATTTCTTGAAAATAGGCTTCATTGTAGCCTGCTTTACTATCCATAGAAATAGCGATTAGTATTAATAGAAATTCAAAATACTATGGATACTAATCGGAGTTTGGATAGATACGATTTTATTGTATGTTGATTATTAGGTGTATAGGTAATAGTTTGGAAATATTAGACTTATTGTGCTTTTTAAGAGATCAAATTTGGTGTGGTTGGGCTATTTTTATTTCCAAATGGTGTTATTTCATGACTATATTATAACTTGAAAAATTCATAGTTATGAAATTCACAACTCATAACTATGTTTTGAAAAAAACATAACTATGAAATTTTATAGGATTTAGCTGTTAAAATCAATATGGATTTCCCCCTTGTCTAAGAAATGACAGGACAATACTATTATATATGCCGTTTATTCTGTATTTTTGCCAGAAAAATTAGCAGACATGGCTGAAAGCAAAGTTGAACACCTATTGGATAGCATTCATTTTCCGGAAGACTTGAGACATTTGTCACAGGATAAGTTGGAGCAGGTATGTGCCGATTTGCGTCAATATATTATCGATGTTTTGTCTGAGAATCCCGGCCACCTAGGTGCAAGCCTTGGTACGGTAGAGCTGACAGTCGCCCTTCATTATGTATTCAATACCCCCTATGACCGTATTGTCTGGGATGTCGGGCATCAAGCTTACGGACATAAAATACTTACAGGAAGGAAAGATATTTTCCATACGCTCCGTAAGTTTAAAGGAATTAGTGGCTTCCCTAATCCTGCGGAAAGTGAGTATGACGCTTTTATCGCCGGACACGCCTCAAATTCAATCTCTGCGGCGATGGGTATGTCGGTAGCCTCGGCCTTGAAGAAGGAACTGGATCGCCATGTGATCGCCGTGATCGGGGATGGCGCTATGACCGGAGGACTCGCCTTCGAGGGGTTGAATAATGCGTCTGCCAACCCTAATAATTTGTTGATTATCCTGAATGATAACGATATGGCGATAGATCATAGCGTAGGTGGTCTTAGCCAGTATTTAGTGGATATAACGACGAGTCAAGCCTATAATAAAATGAGATACGATGTGTATCGAGGCTTAAAGAAGATCAAGCTCATCAATAACGATCGCAGGGAAAACATCTTACGTTTTAACAATAGCCTTAAAGCATTGCTTACCCAGCAACATAATTTATTTGAAGGCTTCAGCATCCGTTACTTTGGTCCGGTGGATGGGCATGATGTAAATTATCTGGTGAAGGTATTGAATGATATAAAAGATATGCAAGGCCCTAAGCTGTTGCACATCAAAACGAAAAAAGGAAAAGGCTTTAAACCTGCGGAAGAGTCCGCTACGGAATGGCATGCTCCCGGAAAGTTCAATAAGGAAACCGGCCAGCGTATTATCGTTCGTAAATTAGATGAGCCTCAATTATATCAAGACGTATTCGGTCATACATTGGTAGAGCTTGCGGAGAATGATGAACGTATTGTAGGCGTAACTCCGGCTATGCCTTCCGGTTGCTCGATGACTTATATGATGAAAGCCTTCCCGGATCGTGCGTTTGACGTGGGAATTGCGGAAGGACATTCCGTAACTTTCTCTGCTGGATTAGCTAAGGAGGGAATGATACCTTTCTGCAACGTGTATTCCTCGTTTATGCAGCGTGCGTATGATATGGTTATCCATGATGTAGCTTTGCAAAAACTACATATGGTGATCTGTCTGGATCGTGCGGGATTAGTGGGAGAGGATGGAGCTACACATCATGGCGTGTTTGATTTAGCATATCTTCGTCCGATACCGAATTTGGTAATCGCTTCCCCATTGAATGAGTTGGATTTACGGAATTTGATGTATACAGGCTATGCCGCTTTTGATGGCCCGTTCGTAATCCGTTACCCTAGAGGTAAGGGGGAGATGAAAGATTGGCGTAACGAGATGCAAGTATTGCCTATAGGAAAAGGGAAAAAGTTGCGTGACGGGGATGATATCGCCGTACTTTCTATCGGACCGATCGGAAACGAGGTGATCAAAGCCATCGAGATGGTGAAAGAAGAGAGGGTATCGATAGCCCATTACGATATGATCTACTTGAAACCGTTGGATGAGGAGCTGTTGCATGAGATCGGGCAGAAATATAACCGTATTATTACGGTAGAGAATGGAGTGATAAAAGGAGGTTTTGGTAGCGCTGTCCTTGAGTTTATGGCAGACAATGGCTATACGCCTCATGTAAAGCGTATCGGAGTGCCGGATGCGTTTATCGAGCATGGTTCTATACCGGAACTGTATCAATTATGTGGTATGGATGCCGAGAGTATCGCGAAACAGTTGAAAAAGGAGAATTGATTATTGTCAATTAATAAAATATGAAAATTGTCATAGCCGGTGCGGGAGAAGTAGGTACACATTTAGCGAAAATGTTATCTCAAGAGAATCAGGACATCATTTTGATGGATCCGAATGAGGAACGGCTGAATTTCTCAAAATCTAGCATGGAGATTCTCCCTATGGTCGGGAATCCGACCTCGCTTAGAGATTTGGAGGAGGCGGGGATCAAGAAAGCGGACTTGTTCGTAAGTGTTACTCCCGAGGAGACTACCAATGTAACGGCTTGTATGTTGGCTCATAATCTAGGAGCGCATCGTACGTTGGCCCGAATCAATAATTACGAATATTTATTGCCTAAAAATAAAGAGCTGTTCGAGAAACTGGGAATCAACTCGATGATTTACCCTGAGATGTTGGCGGCTAAGGAGATCGTGACAGCTGTACGCCGTCCGTGGACACGCCAATATTGGGAGCTGTTTGGTGGAGCTTTAATTCTGATAGGTGTTAAAGTTCGGGATAATTCCCGTTTGGTGAACCGGGTATTGGCCGAATTGCTAAATGAGCAGAAGCTATATCATATTGTCGCTATTAAGCGAAAGAACGAGACGATAATCCCCCGTGGTACGGACCGGATAGAGTCTGGTGACATCGTGTTCTTTACGACGACCCGATCTCATATAGAGGATGTACGCTTACTGGCCGGAAAGAAAGATCCGGAAGTAAAGAAGGTTATTATTATGGGAGGAAGCCGTATCGCTATCCGTGCTTGCCAATATTTACCTAATAACATCCGGGTAAAAGTAATTGAGGCTAATAAAGAGAAAAGTCATCGAATCGCTGAGGTAGTGCCTAGTAATGTCTTGATTATAAACGGAGACGGCCGTGATACTGATTTGTTGATGCAAGAAGGCATCAAGGATGCGCAGACTTTTATAGCTTTGACGGAAAATTCCAGCACGAATATATTGGCATGTCTGGCCGCTAAGCGTTTAGGTGTGTTTAAGACAATCGCTAAGATTGAGAATATTGATTATATCCAATTGGCGGAAAGTATGGACATCGGTTCGGTTATCAACAAAAAGCTGATAGCGGCCAGCCATATCTATCAATTTCTTCTGGATGCGGATGTCTCTAACGTGAAATGTTTGACCTTTGCGAATGCGGATGTAGCGGAGTTGGTGGCTCGACCGGATTCAAAGATTACCAAGAAACAAGTCAAGGATCTCCGTCTGCCGAAAGATATGACTCTCGGTGGGTTGATTCGTGACGGTGAACCTATGATGATCAAGGGTGATACTCAGATACAGGCATACGATCATGTTGTCGTATTCTGCTTGGATACGGCTATGCGTAAGCTGGAGGACTACTTTAACTAGTTGATAGTTATGTTGAACGTACGTTTTATAGTGAAGATGCTAGGGGTGATGTTCATCCTTGAGACTTTTTTTATGCTGGCTGCTACTGTCGTAGCCTTCCTTTATCGGGGGAGTGATGTATATCCGCTTCTTATTTCAAGCGGAATCTTATTCGGGACCGGTTTTTTGTTCTACTCTATGGGCTTTAAGGCGAATGAACACTCGGCCGGCCGGCGGGAAGGAATGTTGATCGTGACATTGACATGGATTTTATTCTCTTTATTTGGAATGTTACCATTCTATATAGGAGGATATATAGATAATGTGACCGATGCCTTTTTCGAGACCATGTCCGGATTTACGACTACAGGCTCTACTATTTTAACGAATATAGAAGCGTTGCCTAAAGGTATCTTATTCTGGCGGAGTCTTACACAGTGGCAGGGAGGTATCGGTATGGTCGTATTCACCGTGGCTTTGATGCCTATTTTCGGAGGTGGTGCCTCGCAGATGTTTGATGCCGAAACGCCCGGTATAACCCATGAACGTTTTCGTCCTCGTATTACGCAAGTCGCTAAACGCCTGTGGGGGGTGTATGTTTTTCTGACACTTTTTTTAGTCGGCCTTTTATGGGCTGGTCCGATGAATTTGTATGATGCGGTAAATCATGCGTTCACGGCTATATCTACTGGTGGATATTCAACCAAAAACGCAAGTATCGCTTATTGGAATTCCTCTTATATAGAGTATGTAATAACTATTTTCATGTTTATCGGAGCTACCAATATGACATTGGTTTATTTCTGTTTTAATGGAAATGTGAAGAAATTGATTAAAGATGAGGAGTTTCGCTGGTTTTTCTTTTTTGTTTTAGGCGCTATTATCGTTGTCATGGTGTGGATCTTGTACCTTGGATTCGCCTCGGATGTAGAGAATGCGTTCCGTAAGGCGGCTTTCCAAGTGGTGACCTTGGTTTCTACCTGTGGATTCGCTACGGATGACTATATTCCTTGGGGACCGTTTTTCTGGTTTATCGCATTGATCTTGATGTTTATTTGTGGATGCGCCGGATCTACTTGCGGTGGCTTGAAGATGGGACGCTTCGTTATTTTAACGAAGAATCTCTCCAATGAATTTAAGAAACAGACACATCCCCATGCGGTGATTCCAGTACGAATGAACGGGCATGTCGTATCTGGTGATATCGTACATCGTGTGTTAGCTTTTGTGTTCGCTTATATTACGTTAATCGTGGTGAGCTGTTTGGCTTTATCTTTGGATGGGATGGGATTTTCGGAGGCGATTGGTGCCGCTGTTTCTGCTATAAGTAACGTAGGGCCCGGCTTGGGAACGCTTGGTCCGGTAAGTAATTTTGCGGATGTTCCCACGGTGTCGAAATGGTTTCTGTCTTTTTTGATGTTAACAGGGCGTCTGGAGATATTTACGGTATTAACGATATTAGTCCCCGGTTTTTGGAAACAGTAAAATTATTGAAAATGAAAAGTATACAGGTCATTGCTAGTCTGCTGTGTGGTATTCTGTATTGTGGGATTTCTTTAAATGCCCAGAATGTATTGAAAGCAACAGGTTGGATGCCAGAGCACACATTTACTTCCGGAATAGAAGGTCCGGCTGTAGATAGCGAAGGAAATTTATATGCCGTAAATTATAAGAAAGAAGGGACGATCGGTATTGTACGCCCAGATGGTAGCCATGGCTGTTTTCTCGTTTTGCCGGAAGGATCTACCGGGAATAGTATCCGCTTCGGGAAAGACGGAAATATGTACGTGGCGGATTATACAGGGCATAATATCTTAAAAGTGGATATGAAATCTAAGAAGATCAGTGTATTCGCTCATGAGCCAAAGATGAATCAACCAAACGATATTGTATTTGCCTCCAATGGAAATATCTATGCGAGTGACCCGGATTGGCCGAATCAAAAAGGCCAACTTTGGTTGATTACCCCGGATGCGAAAGTCTCCTTATTGGAGACGAATATGGGAACGACTAATGGCATCGCTGTGAGTGAGGATGGTAAACGCTTGTACATTAATGAATCTGCTCAATTAAAAGTCTGGGTATATGATATATGCCCGGATGGTACTTTAAGGAATAAACGTCTATTTCATACTTTTGAGGGGTACGGTATGGATGGTATGAAGTGTGACGAGAAAGGAAATCTTTATATTTGCCGTTATGATAAGGGTACTATAGCTTTGTTAAATCCGCAAGGAGATTTAGTTGAAGAGATTCAATTGACAGGAAAGCAGCCGTCTAACTTAACATTTGGAGGACCTGATCATCGTCAATGTTATGTGACATTGCAGGATCGGGGTTGTTTTGAAACCTTTAAGGTTCCTTATCCGGGAAAAGAATGGTAACCCGATATACGTTTTTGATTAATTTTGCGTTATAATAGGTACGGAATATTAAAAAGATATATAGATGATAGAATATATAAAGGGTGAAATCGTGGAACTTACACCTACACGTATGATTTTGGAGTGTGGTGGTATAGGCTACGAGCTGAATATATCCTTGAATACATATAGTGCGTTTGGGAACAAGACTACCGGAAAAATATATATATATGAGGTAATCCGGGAAGATGCTCATTTACTATTTGGCTTTGCCGAGAAAATCGAAAGGGAGTTGTTCCTTTTGCTTACTTCCGTTTCTGGAGTGGGACCGAATACCGCACGCATGATCCTTTCTTCTCTACCGCCATCCGAATTGGTTCAAGTGATCGGTTCGAAGAATGAGGCCGCATTGACTGCCGTGAAAGGGATTGGTTTGAAGACGGCCCAGCGTATCTTGGTAGATTTGAAAAATAAGGTGAAACCTATGGAGAGTATGGCCGGAAACTTGCCGGAGGCATCAGTCTCTAATGGAGCGGTAACCGAGGAGGCCGTAGCCGCATTGGTTATGTTAGGTTTCCAGAAAGCGGCTTCGCAAAAAGCGGTATCCGCTATTTTGAAAGGCTCGCCCACTTTAGCTGTGGAACAAGTAATTAAAACTGCGCTTAGAATGCTTTGATAATTGACAATTGAGGATTAACGATTAACAATTGACAATTAAATGAGAAAATGAGAAAACGAATACTGAAATATTCCATATGGATCGTTGTATTATTGTTTGGTGTCGGCTTGTATTCGCTGAATGCTGATTACCTTGCGTATACATCATCTTTGCCGGAATTGGAGTTGCTGGAAGCTCCGGAGGATACGATTCCTCCCCGTTATCCGGTAGCTAAAACTACACCGGAGGAATATCAAGATATCGTGAAACAATCACCTGCCGATTTGCGTGATCCGGAGAATGTCAAGACTACGATTGAGTATGATTTAAAGACGAATACGTATATTGTCCGTACGAAATTAGGCGATATGGAGATTGGTACGCCGATGAGTTTAACCCCAGCGGAATACCAAGATTATTCTATGCAACAATCACTTCGTTCCTATTTCCGCCAAAAGAACGAGGAAGAATTCCAAAAAGCTACGAATAAACAGTTTAACTTAACCGATATGCAGTTTAATATCGGTGCGGCGGAACGTATTTTCGGCCCCGGTGGAGTACGTGTAAGAACACAAGGTTCGGCCGAGATCACGATGGGATTGAAGACGAATAAGAATAATGATCCTTCTCTTCCGGAGCGTTCCCGTAAACGTACTTTCTTCAATTTTGACGAGAGTGTGCAGTTAAATGTACAAGCCTCGGTGGGTAGCAAGGTGAATTTCGGAATGAATTACAATACCGAGACCTCTTTTGATTTCGATTCCAAGAAATTGAAGTTGGCGTATACGGGCGAGGAGGATGAGATTATCAAATCGTTGGAAGCCGGTAACGTGAGCATGAATACCAGCAACTCCTTGATTAATGGAGGTGCGGCTTTATTTGGTATGAAAGCGGATTTACAATTTGGTAAGTTGCGAGTGAACGCCTTGTTTGCCCAGCAGGAATCTGAATCCAAGACGGTTAGCTCAAAAGGGGGCGTGCAGACGAAGCCCTTCGAGATCAAGGTGGATGAATACGACGAGAACCGTCACTTCTTCTTGGGCCATTATTTCTATGATAACTACGATAAGTTTATGGAGTCTTTGCCTACCGTCACCTCCGGTATCGAGATCTCTAAGATAGAAGTGTGGGTGACCAATAAACGAGGTAATTATGACCAGTCCCGCAATATCGTAGCTTTCACTGATTTGGGAGAAAATGAATCTCGTAATATCGGTAATACAGCCTTGGTAATGCCTTCCGGAACGGATAGGCGTCCGAATAATTCCGCAAACAATTTATATACGACTTTAACCACTCAATTTACGGGTGCCCGTAAGATTAATATGGTGAATGATGCTTTGAAAGGTGCCATGGAGGGAGGACGGGATTTTGAGAAAATCGAGAGTGCCCGTTTGCTAGAGTCGTCTGAGTATACATTAAACAAGAAATTGGGTTATATTTCTTTGAGGACTCAGTTACAGGCTGATGAGGTATTGGGTGTCGCTTTTAGTTTTATCTATAATGGCAAGACCTATCAAGTCGGTGAGTTCTCTACGGATAATAAAGAGAATACGAGTGACTGTATTTATGTGAAGTTGCTAAAGGGCATCACGATGTCGCCTGATATGATGTTCTGGGACTTGATGATGAAGAACGTATACTCATTGGGTGCTTATTCGGTGCAGAAAGAGAAGTTTAAGTTGAACGTTACCTACCAGAGCGATTCTACCGGTACGTATGTAAACTATCTTCCGGAAGGTAATTGTGCGAATCAAATCTTGATTCGGGTATTAGGGCTGGATCGCTTGGATACCTATGACAATCCGAATCCGGATGGCTTCTTCGATTTTATTGACGGTTATACGATACAGGCGGAGACCGGTAAGATTATATTCCCTTGTGTACAACCTTTCGGCTCGAAATTACGGGAAAAGGTAGGTAATGCCTATGCCAGTAAATATGTATTCCAAGAGTTGTATGACTCGACATTAACTGTTGCTCGCCAGATCGCCGAGAAAAATAAATTCCTTTTAAGTGGTGAGTATAAAGCCTCGTCGGGTTCGGAGATCGACTTGGGAGCTACTAACGTGGCCCGTGGGTCTGTACGTGTCACGGCAGGAGGAGCTACACTGACAGAGAATGTGGATTATACGGTAGATTACAGTTTAGGACGTGTGACGATCTTGAATGAGAGCATCATATCTAGTGGAACACCCGTTAGCGTATCTCTGGAGAACCAGTCTACTTTTAATATGCAGCGAAAGACGATGATCGGGTTAGACTTGAATTACCAGTTCAATAAGGACTTCATGGTCGGTGCCACGGTTATGCATATGTCGGAAATGCCTCTTACGGTAAAAACCACTTTGGGAGATGAGTCTATAAAGAATACTTTATGGGGCTTGAATACCTCTTATAAAGCAGAGAGCCAGTGGTTGACAAACGTATTTGATAAGTTACCCTTGTTGACATTGACCAAACCTAGCCAAATCTCATTCAATGCGGAATTCGCTCATTTAATAGCGGGACATTATGAGAATCAATATACGGGTGGTTACTCTTATTTGGATGACTTCGAGTCTACACAAAGTGGTATGGATCTTTTGAACCCGTATGCTTGGAACTTGGCGAGTACCCCCTATGAAGATTCGAATCCTAAATTTCCGGAAGCGGAGAAGGTGAACGATATCGCTTATGGTAAAAACAGAGCTTTGTTGGCTTGGTATACGGTAGACGGAATCTTCACACGTAAGAGTTCCTCTTCCCGCCCTCGACATCTTACGAATGATGATTTATCGAATCATTACACCCGTGGAGTCAGTTATAAAGAGATCTTCCCGAATAAAGAGTTGGGAACCAATGATAATACGACTTTGCCTGTATTAAACCTCGCTTTTTACCCGAATGAGCGTGGTCCGTATAACCTAGATGCGGAAAATGTAAACTCGGACGGTACGTTGGGTAATCCGGAAAAACGTTGGGGCGGTGTAATGCGTAAGATCGAGCCTAGCGATTTGGAATCTGCCAATTATGAATATATCGAATTCTGGCTTTTAGACCCGTATCTTGAGGACGAGACAGCCGAAGGTGGTGACCTATACTTTAACTTGGGTGAGATTTCCGAGGATATTTTGAAAGATGAGCGGAAATTCTTTGAGAATGGCATGCCTGTGGACGGTGATATGTCGAAAGTTGATACGACTGTTTGGGGTAAGGTTCCTCGCACGCAAAGTACGGGATATGCGTTTGATGCCCAAAATCGTGAGTTGCAAGATGTCGGTTTGAACGGTCTTTCTACGGAGGAAGAGCAGACTTTCCCTACGTATGCGGATTATTTGAATAAATTGAGGGCGAAACTATCCGGTGAGACCATCTCTAAGATGATGGATGATCCATTTTCTCCTTTTAACGATCCTGCCGGGGATAATTATCATTATTTCCGTGGGGATGATTACGATGCTAAGGAGTTGGATATTTTATCTCGCTATAAACGATATAACGGTACAGAGGGAAACTCACAAGAATCCGATCAAAGATATGCTACAGCCGGAAAGAGTACACCGGATGTGGAAGATATCAATGGCGATAATACGTTGAATGAGACAGAGAAATATTTTGAGTACAAGATCTCTCTCCGTCCAAAAGATTTGCAGGTCGGTGTAAATAACATCGTCGATGAGCGTACTCCGGAAGTAACCTTGATGAATGGTGATAAGGAGAAAGTAAAATGGTATCTATTTAAGATTCCTATTAAAGATTATGAGAAGAGGGTTGGAGCGATCCGGGATTTCAAGACTGTCCGTTTCATGCGTATGTATATGACAGGATTCCGTAAGTCTACGGTTCTGCGTTTTGGTACCTTGGAACTGGTCCGTGGTGATTGGCGTACTTATACGCAGGATTTGTCAAATCCTCTTGTTCCGCCAAAGTCTGATGGACAGATAGTCGTATCTTCTGTGAATATAGAGGAGAACGGGCAGCGTCAGCCGGTCAACTATGTGTTGCCTCCGGGTATTAGCCGTATGTTCGATTCCAGCCAGCCTCAGTTGCTTCAACAGAACGAGCAGGCATTGTCTATGAAGATAACGGATTTATCTCCTGCGGATGCACGTGCGGTTTATAAATCTACCGCTTATGACCTTCGCCGGTATAAACGATTACAAATGTTCGCTCATGCGGAAGCGCCGATTGATGAGAGCAAGACTTTGTCGAATGGTGATTTCTCTGTATTTATTCGTTTAGGTTCTGACTATAAGAATAATTATTATGAGTATGAGGTACCTTTGGATCTGACTCCCCATAGTACTATTCTTTATAATACGAACAATAGCGCGGATCAAGAAAAAGTATGGCCTTTAAATAATACCTTGAATTTTAAATTGGAGACGCTGACCGACTTGAAGTTGGAGCGAAATAAATTGAAACGTCAAGGACAGGGAAATATAAGCTACCAAAAGGTTTATTCGAAAAATGATCCGGATAATACGCGTAATAAAATCAGTATCATCGGTAACCCTAGCTTAGCGGAGGTGAAAGTGATCATGATCGGCGTACGTAATAATACGGGTGATATCAAGAGCGGTGAGGTCTGGGTAAACGAACTTCGTATGACCGATTTCGATGAGAAAGGTGGTTGGGCCGCTAATGCGAATCTGAACGTCGCTTTATCCGATTTGGGTACGGTCAATGTAAGTGGACGAATGGAAACCGCCGGCTTTGGTGCGTTGGATCAGTCGCTGGCCGAACGTCGGATGGATGATTATTCGCAATATAGTGTGGCGACCTCGATTGAGTTGGGTAAGTTGTTCCCTGAGAAAGCAAAGGTTAGCATACCTTTTTACTATGCTTATTCGAAAGAGACTACAACTCCTGAGTATGATCCGTTGAATGAGGATATTAAGCTTTCGGACGCTTTGGATGCGGTAGAGACCCAAGCCGAGAAAGACTCTATCAAGAGTTATTCTTTGGACCAGACCACGATTAAGAGCGTCTCTTTCAATAACGTAAAGGTGGATATCCGTAGTAAGAATCCGATGCCGTATGATCCGGCTAACTTCTCGTTAGGTTACTCTTATAGCCAGAACAGTAAGAAGAATCCGGAGACCGAATATGAGACAACCAAGGATTACCGGGGTAATTTCGCTTATAATTATACGCCTTACGTGAAACCGTTCCGACCCTTCGAGAAGCTGAAGAAGAATAATGGATATACAAAATATATCAAGCAATTCGGACTGAATTACGTCCCGTCGAATATTAGTTTCCAGACGGCGATGATGCGGAATTACTATGAGATTAAGCTAAGGGATTTGACAAGTTCTACGGATGGAGGTAACCAGTTGCTCTCATTCAGTCACAATTTCTTGTGGGACCGTGCCTTCAGTTTGCGTTGGGACTTTACGAATAATCTGAGCATGACGTTTACTTCCGGTACGAATGCCCGCATCGAGGAACCGAATGTTCAAGTGAATAAGAAATTGAATCCGGATGATTATCAGGTATGGAAGGATTCCGTGAAGCAAAGTATCCGTGATTTGGGTACTCCTTTGAAATATGACCAAACGTTTAATGTCACTTGGAATATGCCATTGCAATTCATACCGGCATTAGACTGGGTAAATAGTTCATTGACTTATAATGCCACGTACAACTGGGATCGTGGAGCCAATGTCGCTAGTATTGAGTTGGAACAGGGTAATATAATAAAGAACCAACGTCAATTTGACTGGCAGGGTAGTTTCAATTTGCAGTCATTGTACAATAAGAATAAATATCTGAAGAAGATCAACCAGAAATTTATGGCCTCTTCCCGGGTAAGCGCTCGTCAACCGGAGAAAAAGAAGAAAGAGGTGAAACTAGAGAAAGAGATCCAATTGAGCCCGGATAGTGGAACGATCGTGCAGCATGGAATGTTTACGAAGAAGGTTCGTATCACGGCACGTGGAGCGGACGGGAAGGTCTATTCAATTAAATACAAGCCGATCAATTACGCCCAAGTCATGATCTTGAATAAGGATACGGCCCGTTTGAAGCTGACAATCGTGCCCGGTCCTCAGCCTTTGGAAGGAACCTTGACGAAAGTCGCTGAGTATAGTAGCCGTTTCTTGATGATGGTACGTCGGGTAAACATACAATATTCGTTGATAGACGGTATGATGTTGAGTGGTTACGCTCCGGAGGTTGGCGATATGTTCGGACAACGGCGTACAGGAACTTTGGCTCCGGGACTCGGTTTTGCTTTTGGAGCGGTAAGAAGGAGCTTTATCGACGAGGCGGACGAGCGGGGCTGGCTGGTAAAGAATGAGAATATGACGACTCCCGCCATGATCAATAGCGCGAAGAATCTTACGATTCGTGCGAATCTAGAACCTATAGCCGGCTTGAAGATTGATTTGAACGCAAACCGGGTAGATACCCGTAGTACCGATATCTATTATATGCAAGACGGTATGCCCGAGCAGATGGGAGGTAGCTTCACGATGACTACGATTGCCTTGGGGAGCGCTTTCGGCGGCAGCGGAAACGCTAATAACGGTTATTCCTCGAAAGCGTTCGATAAATTTATCGCTCATCGTAGCGTGATCGCCCAGCGTTTGATGGATACCTATTCCGGTACGGTTTATCCGAGCTCCGGTTTTATGGCGGGGCATGCTTTAGCGGGAAAACCTTATGATCCAGCCGTAGGGGGAGGCGTAAGCCTGAATTCCATGGAGGTATTGGTACCTGCTTTCTTGGCGGCTTATACGGGTAAGGACCCGAATAAGGTAGGCTTGTCAGCCTTCCCGTCTGTTAAGAGCCTGCTACCGAACTGGCGTGTTACGTATGATGGCTTGATCCGTATACCGGTTATCCGCAAATACTTTAAGAGTATGATGTTAAGTCATCAATATCGTTGTTCCTATAGCGTAGGTGCGTTTTCCTCCTTCTTGGATTGGGTAGATGCCGGGCAGGATGGTTTGGGATATATCCGCGATATCCAGACAGGTAATCCTACGCCGTCGTCTCCTTATGATATAGCGGCCGTGAGTATCACGGAAGGATTCAGCCCGTTGTTTGGTGTGGACGCTACTTTATTGAATAATATAACAGGTAAATTTGAGTTGCGCAAGACTCGTAACTTAAGCTTGAATATTTCCTCTTACCAATTGGTGGAAGCGCTTTCCAACGAATTCGTGATAGGAGTAGGATATAAGTTGACTGAGTTTAACAAGGTGTTGAAAATGAAAAAGACACGCGACTTCAGTAATGATCTTACGATCCGCTTAGATTTCTCTTACCGTAAAATGCAATCGTTGATCCGTAAGATTGAGGATCAGTTTACGCAGGCTACCAGCGGGAATATCGCCAAGACCATCCAGTTCTCCGCGGATTACGGGTTAAGTCGTGCCTTGACATTGAGAGCGTTCTATGATTTACAGATCAATGAGCCGATCGTGTCCACATCTTCTTACCCGACATCGAACTCGAACTATGGTATTAGTTTACGGTTCTCCTTAGCGCAATAAAAAGAGTATAGTCTATTTACAGGACTTCTTGGTCTGTTTTTAAATACCTGTCTAGCGGTATGGAATAAACCTTTATATTTGTGCGAAATATAATTTGGATATGAAGAATACTTACAAATTGATATTATTTCTTCTCTTGATAACCCATGCCTCTTTCGGCCAAGACGTGAAAGGGTATATTAAGGATGCGGAGAGCAAGGAAGCTTTAGCCGGGGTAAACGTTTTTTATAAGGACAAAGGGGGTACGAGAGGAACTGTGTCTGATATAAACGGTTATTATGAGCTGAAAGTGACGGATGGCGACGCTGTATTGACTTTTAGCTATCTGGGATATGAAACGTTGAGCGTTCCCGTGAAAGTAGATCCGGGAGAGTTCTTGACGCATGACGTATCCTTGCGAACAAACTCAAACATGATGGACGAGGTCGTCGTGAGCGTCGGGCGTTATGAGCAAAAGCTAAGCGATATTACCGTCTCTATGGAATTACTGAAAGCGAAAGATATCACTCGTCAGTCTCCGAAAGATTTAACGGACGTATTGAAGAATATCTCCGGTGTGGACGTGACGGACCGGCAACCTTCCGTACGCGGTGGTACGGGATGGACCTATGGCGTGGGTAGCCGTTGCTTGATTCTGGTGGACGGAATGTCGGTGCTAACTCCGGGTTCCGGCGAGATAAACTGGAATATGATCCCGATGGAGAACGTCGATCAAGTAGAGGTACTGAAAGGGGCCTCTTCCGTATTATATGGCTCTTCTGCCTTGAATGGTTTGATTCACGTGAAAACGAAACGCCCCGGATTGGATCCGGTAACACAGGTGAACGTACAAGGAGGTCTGTATGGAAAGCCACGCCAAGACGGGACGCCTTTATATGGAGGCTTGGATCTCTCTCATTCCCGTAGGATCAAGAATTTTGATTTGACAGTGGGGGCTAATACATTCTTGGACGACGGGTATCGGCAGGATAATTACACCCGCCGTGTCCGGGTCGGTGGGAATCTTACGTATCACGATCCCCGGGTACAAGGGTTGAACTATGGCGTGAACGTGAATTATTTGTATAACGATTATACCGGTTTCTTTATCTGGCGTTCTCCGGAGGAGCCCTATATTCAATCTCCGCTGGCGAATATGGGACGCCGTGAGAATACATTTTATATAGATCCCTTCTTGAATTATACGAATTCGGAAAAAGGGACGACTCATCGTTTCAAGGGGCGTTTCTTCCATCGGGGAAGCCGTATCATCACGCATACTACGGATAAGTCTCTTTTTGACATAACGAATAATATGGGTTTTGATATCTCATCCGTCCCGGAGATTATCAATATAGCGCAAAACTGGCAAACCGAGTTGTTGCCGACCTTCTTACCGTATTTACCGGAGGTGATGAACGGGAAGGTGAGCGGATTGATGGCTGAATTGGGCAAGCTGGGAAATCATTTTTTCCCGACAGCTACCTCGGCGGATTATATGGACTTGATTTCTTGGGTGATGGGACGTACTCCGCTACCCGATAAGAATAACGTAGGGGCTTGGTTGGTAGATGCCATGAAACCGATGGAGAAAAAAGCGCCGGAGGCTACGGATCATACCTATTCTTATAATCTGGATTACCAATTCAGCAAGAAGTTCGAACATTCACAACTCACGGTTGGAGGTACTTATGAGCGTATTCATGCGGATTCGAAAGTGACCGGGCAGCATAGTAGCGATAATGTGGCTACCTTCCTGCAATATGATCATAAGTTTATCGATCGTTTGAACGTCTCGGTCGGTGTTCGTCTGGAGTATTACCGGGTCGATGATTTCTACCGGGAAGCGGAGACGAAGATTTTCGGGGCGAAGGTTCCGGTAAAACCTGTTTTCCGTGGAGGCTTGAATTATGAATTGGGTGAGTATAGTTTTATCCGGGCATCTTTCGGACAGGGATACCGTTATCCATCCGTTACGGAGAAGTTTATCCTGAAGGATATCGGAGGTGTGGGAGCTTTCCCGAACGCTGAATTGAAAGCGGAGCAAGGTTATAATGCCGAACTTGGTTTCAAGCAAGGCTATAAGTTCGGCAATTTGAAGGGCTTTATCGATGTGGCCGGCTTTTATACCCGTTACAAGGATATGATCGAGTTCCGTTTCGGCCTGTTTAATAATAAGACCTTCGATTATATCGATGGGCTTTCCAAGTTGTTCAATGCGTTCTCTAGCGGCGACGGCTTAGGAATCGGCGCTCAGTTCACGAACGTAGGCCGGGCGGAGATTTATGGGGTAGACTTGTCTACCTCGGGTGTGTATGAGTTTAACCGTGATACTCGTCTGGCATATACTTTGGGGTATGTTTATACGAATCCGATCGATATGGACGTGGATTCACGGAACGCGGAGGAGGAAGCGAATGATGACTTAATGGCGATGCGTTCGAAATCGAATGACAGCAAGTATTTAAAATATCGCCAGAAACATTCCGTAAAGGGGGTATTTGATCTGGAATGGAAACAGTTTAATATCGGAACGAATATGTCATGGAAAAGCAAGACATTGGCGGTCGATTATTTTATGGTCGATGAGCGTACGAAAGCGGAGCCTAACCTGATGGATTATATGCGCTCGATGCTATTCGGAAACTTACATGATTATTGGGCAGAGAACAATAAAGGATATTTCGTCATGGATATGCGTGTCGGGATGAAAGTGACGAAGAATATCCATGTACAAGGACTGGTGAACAACCTCTTAAACAAGCGCTATAGCGCCCGCCCGATGGATGTCGGCGCACCCCGGACTTTCATTCTGCAAGTAGGAGCCAATTTCTAACAAATTACCTAGTTGTAGAGACGGAGCGTGCTCTGTCTCTACAACATGTGATAGTTTTTCAATTCGCTTCGTAAACGAATCGCTTGATTGTCCGTCACCTTATCCATCAGTTTCCAGAATCTTTCGCTATGGTTCATCTCTATCGTATGGCAAAGCTCATGCAATAATACATAATCCACCAAATGCCAAGGAAGAAGCATTAATGATTGCGAGAGGTTAATGCTCTTCTTCATTGTACAACTTCCCCAATGCGTTTTGCTATTATTGATTTTCACCCCGGTCAACATAAATCCATGTTGTCTAGCCAATAGCGTGATACGTTCCGGCAACAACCGTTTCGCCTCGTGGCGGAGCGCCTTCTCCAGCATGGATTTCAATAAGGATTGCACCTCTTCCTCCTCGAAACGAGTCTCATTCGGACAAGCGATATGCAGTACTCCATCCTCCAATCTCATGTAGAAATTACTTCGCTCGGTGCGGAAGATATGCAAGCGGAATGTCGTAGCCTGTAACTCCGATCTTTCGTCGAGCAGGGGCCGGGCCGGATGCTTCTGGAGCGCTTTTACCAGCCGGGCCTTGTTCTCCATGATAAAAGCGATCATACGTTTCTCGTCTCCCCCGGGTGGCATCGTGGCGGTTATCTTTCCTTTTGATATCTTGAGCGTGTATCGAGTGGCCCGGGGAGTGGTACGGAGCGTTATGACTCCCAAATCCTTGTCTTGTATATTCTTTTCCATTCCTGCCACAAAAGTAATACATTGAGAAAAACAATAATACGATGGAATTGATTATCTTCGCGATCGTAAAGGTTAAAAACATAATCAATATAATAAATTAGCAATCATGAGCAAAAAAGCACTTTTAATTATCTGTGATGGTTGGGGAATTGGTGACAAAGGTAAAGACGACGTGATCTTTAACACGCCGACTCCATATTGGGACGAGTTATTGAAAACTTATCCAGCCTCACAGTTACAGGCTTCTGGCGAGAACGTTGGTTTGCCTGACGGACAAATGGGTAACTCTGAGGTGGGCCACTTGAACATCGGTGCTGGCCGTATCGTTTACCAAGATTTGGTGAAGATCAACATCGCTTGCCGCGAGAATACGATCATGGAGAACCCGGAGATCAAACGTGCTTATAGCTACGCGAAAGAGAATAATAAGCAGATCCACTTCATGGGCTTGGTTTCCGATGGTGGTGTACATAGCTCTTTGGAGCATCTTTTGAAGTTGACGGATATCGCCAAGGAATACGGAATCAGCAAGGCTTATGTACATTGCTTCATGGATGGCCGTGATACGGACCCGAAGAGTGGTAAAGGTTTTATCGAGACGTTGGAGAATCATCTGAAGACTACCGGCGGTAAGATCGCTTCTATCATCGGACGTTATTACGCTATGGACCGCGACAAACGTTGGGAACGCGTGAAAGAGGCTTACGACTTATTGGTTGAAGGTAAGGGTAAGCAAGCCGAGTGCATGGTAAAAGCGATGGAAGAGTCGTACGCTGAGGGTGTGACAGACGAGTTCATCAAGCCGATCGTTCACGTTGAGAACGGAAAGCCGGTTGCTGTTATCGAGGAAGGCGATGTCGTGATCTTCTTCAACTACCGTAACGACCGTGCGAAAGAGCTTACGGTTGTATTGACTCAGCAAGATATGCCGGAGGCCGGTATGCATACGATCCCGGGCTTGCAATATTTCTGTATGACTCCGTATGACGCTAGCTTCAAGGGTGTTCATATCTTGTTCGACAAAGAGAACGTAAATAATACGCTGGGTGAGTTCTTGGCAAACGTAGGTAAGACTCAGTTGCATATCGCCGAGACAGAGAAATACGCTCACGTGACTTTCTTCTTCAACGGTGGCCGCGAGACTCCGTTCGATAGCGAGGAGCGTATCTTGGTCCCTTCTCCTAAAGTGGCTACTTACGACTTAAAACCGGAAATGAGCGCTTTCGAGGTGAAAGATAAATTGGTGGACGCTATCAATACGAAGAAATTCGATTTTATCGTAGTGAACTACGCCAACGGTGATATGGTAGGCCATACGGGTGTCTACAAAGCGATCGAGAAAGCGGTCGTAACGATCGACGCTTGCTTGCACGATACGGTTGAGGCCGCTAAAGCCAACGACTATGAGGTAATCATCATCGCTGACCATGGTAACGCGGATCACGCCTTGAACGAGGATGGCACTCCGAATACGGCTCACTCCTTGAACCCTGTTCCATTCGTTTATGTGACAGCCAACAAGGACGCTAAAGTAGAGGATGGTATTTTGGCCGATGTGGCTCCTTCAATCCTTCACATCTTGGGCTTGAAACAGCCGAAGGAGATGACTGGCAAGTCATTGATTAAATAAGAGCTAGGCGCATCTTATGATCCAGATAGATGACACTTTAGTAAGTCTTGACGTTATCGAGCGTTATTTTTTATGTGATCTTTCCAAATGTAAGGGGGAGTGCTGCGTGGAAGGAGATTCCGGCGCTCCATTAGAGGATTCGGAGTTGGCGAAGCTCCAGAAAGTATTGCCCATTATCTGGGATGATTTATCCCCGAAAGCTCAAGAGGTCATTAATAAGCAAGGCGTAGCTTATATCGATGAGGAAGGCGATACGGTTACCTCTATCGTGAACGGCAAAGATTGTGTCTTTACCTGTTACGACGCCGATGGTACTTGTAAATGCGCTATTGAGAAAGCATACCGGGAAGGTAAGACGGATTTCTATAAGCCTGTTTCTTGCCATCTTTACCCGATACGTGTCACTCAGTATCGGGATTTCAAGGCCGTGAACTATCATCGCTGGAGCGTTTGTAAGGCAGCGGAGATCTTAGGAAAGAAAGAGCAATTGCCGGTTTATAAGTTCCTCAAGGAGCCCTTGATCCGTAAGTTCGGCCAGGCTTGGTATAAGGCCTTGGAAGAGTGTGCGGAGGAATGGAAGAAGCAGCGTGAGGAGTAGCTTTTAGATCGTTTATAAATATAAAAAATCCCTTCAGTCTCTCCCTTTGATAACTATACGTTAAAAACGGATGGAGGCTGAAGGGATTTTGTTTTATAGTCGCTCTATTTCCTCAAGGGAAAGGCCGGTGCATTTTTGGATGATAAGAGGGGTTATTCCCTCGGCTTTCATATTACGTGCCGTAGATTCTTTCCCTTTTTGCAGTCCTTCTTGCAATCCTTCTTGTAATCCTTTTTGCAATCCTTTTTCCATGCCTTCTTCCATCCCTT
>ULTA01029072.1_pt1 | contig 53844 bp, 60 predicted proteins | sample 1957181 | NCBI WGS metagenome assembly ULTA01 (sample SAMEA4835722, study PRJEB28245) | human gut metagenome | biome: gut microbiome; material: fecal sample | place: Denmark | collected 2008
AAGGGCTTTGACGCCGTATCACGCCGAATAGCGCCGTTCAGGCTTTTTTGAGGATTTCTTTAAGACGCAAATCCACGCGGTGCTTCTCGTCGATTTTGATGACCTTGACGAGGACGATGTCGCCGACGTTTACGACGTCGGTCACTTTGTCCACTCTCTCTTTGGAGAGCTTGGAAATGTGAATCATACCGTCCTTGCCGGGAGCAAAGTTGACGCTGGCGCCGAACTGTCCCTTGTCGTTTTCCATAATCTTGACGACCTTGCCCTCGTACACGTCGCCGACCTCGACATCGCGCACGATGTTTTCGACGATGGTGCGCGCCTTTGCAATGGCGTCCATATCGTTGGAGGCGATGAAGATTTGACCTTCGTCGTTGATGTCAATCTTGACGCCGGTTTCGTCGATAATCTTATTGATGGTCTTGCCGCCGCTGCCGATGACGTCGCGGATTTTATCGGGGTCGATGGAGAAGGAGACGATTTTGGGCGCCCATTTGCTGAGTTCCGCACGGGGTGCGGGCAGGACGTTCAGCATCTTGTCGAGGATAAAGAGTCTGCCCAGACGCGCCTGTTCGAGCGCCTTGGTGAGGATTTCTTCGTCGATGCCCTTGATTTTGATGTCCATCTGAATGGCGGTGATGCCTTCGGAAGTCCCCGCCACCTTGAAGTCCATATCACCGAGGAAGTCTTCCAGACCCTGGATGTCGCTGAGCACCGCGACCCTGTGATGGTCGGCGTCTTTGATAAGCCCCATTGCGATGCCCGCTACGGGCGCTTTGATGGGCACGCCCGCGTCCATAAGGGCAAGGGTGCTGCCGCACACGGACGCCTGGGACGTCGAACCGTTGGAGCTCAGAATTTCGCTGACGGTGCGGATGGCATAGGGGAATTCCTCTTCACTCGGAAGCACGGGTTCGAGCGCGCGTTCCGCGAGTGCGCCGTGACCGATTTCGCGTCTGCCGGGGCTGCGGAGAGGCTTCGCTTCGCCCGTGGAATAACCGGGCATATTGTACTGGTGCATATATCTCTTGTAGTACTCGTCATCGAGCCCTTCGAGCTTCTGCACTTCGGAAATCGTGCCGAGAGTGGCAACGGTCATTGCCTGGGTCTGCCCTCTCGTGAACACCGCGGAGCCGTGGGCTCTGGGCAGCATACCGACCTCGCACCAGATGGGACGGATGTCGGTGAGACCTCTTCCGTCGGGACGCACGCCGCCGTCGAGAATCTTGGCGCGGACCTTTTCCTTTTTGAGGTAATAGAGGCTGTCGAGGATGAACTTCGTCTTCTTCGCGACGTCGTTGAACTCATCCGCAAAGTGCGCAAGCACGTCGGCGTTGAGCTCGTCTTCCCTCATATCTCTTTCGGTGCGGTCGAAACTTTCGAGCACATAGTCCATCTTCTTGTCGGCATACGCGCGGACTGCGGCGTTGATGTCTTCGGGGATGGTTTCAAGCTCGATGTTCACCTTGGGTTTGCCGACTTCCGCAACTATACCGTCGATGAAGGAAACAATCTTCTTGATTTCTTCGTGACCGAACAGAATTGCGCCGAGCATTTCCTTTTCGGTGACGACTTCCGCGCCCGCTTCGACCATCATTATGGCGTCACGCGTGCCGGAAAGGCTGAGATGCAGCTTGGATTTCGCCCTCTGTGCGCTGTCCGGGTTGATGACATATTCGCCGTCAACCAGCCCTACCACCACGGAACCCGTGGGACCCGCGAAAGGTATGTCGGATATGGACAGTGCGATTGACGAGCCTATCATCCCGAACACTTCGGGAGGGATGTTGGTGTCCACGGAAAGCACGGTGGCGACCACGGACACGTCGTTGTACATTCCCTTGGGGAACAGGGGGCGTATGGGACGGTCGATAAGACGCGCGGTGAGGATTGCCTTGTCGGACGCTCTGCCCTCTCTCTTCTTGAAGCCGCCGGGTATCTTGCCCACGGCATACATTTTCTCTTCGTAATCCACGCTCAGGGGGAAGTAATCCATTCCCTCGCGGGGCTCTTTCGCCATCGTGGCGTTGACCATAACCACGGTGTCGCCGCAGCGCACTATGCAGCTGCCGTTTGCCTGACCGCAGTAAGCGCCGACTTCAACGCTCATTTCCCTGCCGCCGACTGTTGTCTTAAAAATCTTTCTTTCCATTTTTACTCCTTCCGGGCATTCCGTCATGCCCCTGTTTTATAAAAATCGGGTGCGCAAAACGCACCCGACCCTTTTCTTACTTTCTGATGCCCAACGCCGCAACGATGGCACGATAGCGCTCGATATCCGTCTTTTTGAGATAGTCGAGCAGGCTTCTTCTCTGACCGACCATCATAAGCAGACCTCTGCGGGAATGATGGTCTTTGGTGTGGACTTTGAGGTGCTCGGTGAGCTCCTGAATTCTGCCGGTGAGCAGCGCTATCTGCACTTCGGGAGAGCCCGTGTCGCCCTCTTTGCGTCCGTACTTTGCGATGATTTCCTGTTTTTGAAGTTTATCCATTGTTTAACCTCCTTCGTTGGATAAATGATTCGCTCCAAACCAAGTCCGACCACGGAGTTTCGGACGGACCTCGTAAGAAGTACCTTGCCTATATTATCACACGAAAAAAATAAAGTAAAACGATTTCACCCCCGTTTTTCAATTGTTTTTATACAAACACTTTCTCTACCAAGGAAACCCTCCACCACCTGAACCATAGCAGCATATGCAATTCTCCGCCGATTTTTAAGGGCTTCGACCCCACTGTCAGCGCCGCCTGTTACCTTACCAAGAAGTGTTCTACCTACTAAGCTTCACCGCTTATCGATTATTTTGCCTGTTTGCGGCGTCCTGCTCCTACCTGCCTTTCCGCCCCTGACTTTACCAAGGTACAACCCGAAACAAAAGGGGCATTGCCCGCCGCAATATACCCCTTTCAAATCTCCAAAACACCACAATATATTGTGCTTTTTCTTCCCCCAAATTTCTTTGGCTGTCAGCCCTTTTTCCGATTTGACAGCCAAATACAGCCAATCCCGATTTCACACCGTTTTTCCGCGCTTTTTCCCACCTTTCAAACTGCCTGTTTCTGCCCCGCTCTTGCGAGGTTTTTATAGTCGAAATTTGCCAACTCACAAAGGCTCACCCATTGCTTTTCTCACCGCCATATATTAAACTGTTTATGTAAAAAATCAACCCCCATACCCCAAAAATCGGCAATGCCAGATTATCCCAAAACATACCTTGCCTATGAAATGCGTAATCAAGCGGAATGTCATACAATGCAAACATTGCGGCGACATAATTGAGTCGTGCCACGTTCACGATTTTAAATACTGTTCGTGCGGCAAATGCGCCGTAGACGGCGGTCACGATTATCTTCGGCGCTGTTTTATGACGTCGGAGGAAGAAGACTTTATCGAACTTTCCGAACACGAGTTTATCCCGGACAACAGCGACACTAAAAAATGAATAATACGAATTCCAAAGTTCAAGCGCCCTGCCAAGTGTGCGGCAAAAGCGTTCTTGTCGACACGTACGGCAACGGCTTTTGCGAAAACTGCGGCTGGGTTCAAAACCGGGACTTTGACAAATACCCCGACGATGTCCGCTACCCGAATATCGTTGCTTTCAACAAAGCAAAACGGCTTTTCGCGGAAGGCCAACCTCTCTCCACCTCTTTTGAAGATTTCATAGACGGCTTAAAGTTCTACAAGGAAATGCAGTTCGATTACGACGGCAAAACTTACGGCGTGCTTATAAGAGACAATGACTCCGTACACTTCTATCTCTTCCACTCTCTCGAAAATTATCAGATATACCCTTCCGTCTCCGACTCTCACGAAAAAGCCCACATCAACGGCACCCCTCTCCCCTCACTTTGGTCGGATGTGCTCAATGCAGGCTATATGGTAGCATGATAATCGGCTTTTCGTTTACACTTGCCCAGCAATCTAAATTCCATTACTTTTGGGCTATAACACAAAAATTCCGATATTTCCGATAATTCTTCCAATTTGTTCAAATTCCGTTTGGTATAGACAGCGGATTTGTTATTGTTTCAATTTCGCCTTTAGCTTTGTTCAGGAAATATTTCTCATAATCCCACTGGGCTCTTTGATAATCTTCTCCGAATGTGAGCTGACAGTAGTTTTTGAAAAATTCCCCAACGCCTAACAATATATCATCAACCATTTCTTTCGAAAAAGCGATGTGCTGATAGGCGAGATCTCCAGCCCGATAAACAATTTTGTTATTCGTTTGGAGAAACACTTGGGAGTATTTACTCTTTAATGCCTCAAAAGACTTGACACTGTTATGCTTTATGAAATTCCATATAAGATACATTTTTTCATATGAGTCAAATCCGCGCAATTTCTGCACTTCAGAAAATTTGTTACCTTTGAATTTATGCAAATCACCGCGCTTAAATTCTTTTCTGTTAAAACCGTTTTTAATTAATACGGCATATGTTAGTGCTTCAATTTTAGACACCATCTGATGAAAAAATTGAGCATGCAAACTCATATATAATTCTGTCTTTATTCTCTGCTCTTGCTTTTCAATTCTAAAATTATGCATCGCACTAACTGCGGCCGCCTCATCATAATCCAAAACCCCGCATAAAAACAAATCGTCATCCGCTGGGATGCTTTTCTTCAATTGCACAGAATCCATTATATCTTCAATAATCAAAGCATAGCGCTTGTTCCACTCTAATCTAATTTCATTTACGAAAGAAACCAGTTGATTACAATTATAATCGTTAAATTTTTGTTTTGTCGGCATAAAATAATGTGTTTTGCGATTCTTGACAATCTTTAATTGCGCATCACTCAGTCCTAGCATTTTACAATATCTCTTGACATCAATCTTAATTTTGCAACGACCGTGCTTTTTATCTATAAATACGCCATAATATCTGGTATCAACAACCGCATGTGCCTCATCTAAAAGCTTATATAGTTTCAGGTCAATTTCATTTTTTCTCATACACTACCCACATAAATAGTTAAGGCATTCGAAATTGAATGCCTTCGTCATATGATATATGACACTATATACAAGTGCTAACCACCACTCCGACTTGTGCCCATAGGTGGAAATTTGGCAAAAACAGCATCCAAATTCTCTTGTATGATTAAATTATAACAGAATTTCAAATTAAATCAATATGCTATTGTTTCAGATACAATTAAATCAAATGATTATTTACATAATGTAAAGTTTCATTTTGCCGTTTCGGGGGCGGGGTGTAGCACAGGCGGAGCGAAGTCAACGGCCGTAAATTGTCGCTGAAAAATTAAATGCCTTATTATCGATTCGGGATTATCCCGAGGCGGTTTTTATTTGCAAACAGACACTCTTTTCAGACCGCTTTATTCTCTATATGACCGCTCTGCTGTTTTACTTGTGTGCCTTGTTATTCAGCGGACTGCCCTATTGGTTAGGCGCAAGCGTTCACTAACCAGACTGCTCTATTTTCTCTCGACAATTTCCGCTCTGCTCCGTTGACTGCCGAGGTGGAATACGCAATTTATGTTCTTCTCCGCCTGCGCTCCTCCGCTCTTGCCGAAAGGCAAAACCAAAATTCGGAGGTGAACTCTATGGAAAACACAGTTTCCAACTCTTGCGAAGCCGAAAGAGGCTATCTTGCCGAATTCGACTTTTTCGACGGTGACAATTTCGTCACATTCAACATCATCGGATACAGCTTAGACCAATCCGAAATCCTCGTCGCGGTGACGGACAGAGGAAAAATCAGCCTTGTCACTTACGACATACTGACCGACAAAACCGGCAGACGGTATTTCGAATACGGCTGTATGTCCGACAGAATTTACATCGACGACTTCGTTACTATCGCAGAATCGCTTTAAGGAGAAACGGACTATGACAGGCAAAGAAAAAGCAATTGAAATTTTGAAACAAATGGACATTTACGAGCCTTATATCGAGGGCTTCAAACAAAAGGACAAAGTGTGCTTCTTCGAAAATTTCGGCGGGTTCTGGATTGACCAAGAGCCCGAAGCCTACAAAAAAATGCAGGAAATCGAACAGAAGCATGGCTGTAAGGTTTACGCCGTAACCCACGAATACACCGAATTCGGCGAATGCTGGGACTATCTCATCGTCACGGCATACCCCGAAGAATGGGAGGACCTCGTTTACAAAAACGGGAGCATGTTCTGCGCGTTCGCCTATGTATGGAACAAGGACGACGACTTGTGCAGCGAATTCGGAAGCGTCGGTGTCAGAAGTTTCGGCGGCGGCCTGAAACGCATAGCGTGAGGAGGACGACGAAATGACTCCCCTGAAAACCTACGCGCACATCAACAGTCTCGGCGGGCAGACGGACGAAATAACCGTCTTGCAACAAGTCGGCGACAACGACTATCTGGTCGATTACAAAGGCGTGAAGTGTCACGCAATTTTCAACCCGTTTGTCTGCGAATATTACGCAGACGACCTTTATACCGTCGTCGTCAAGGAGGACAGACAATGAACAACATGCAAAGACTCGCAACCCACGATAACAGAAACTGCAAACTTTTCGCCGATACGGTTATTTCCCTCATGTCGTCGCAGGGCTTTTACGGCAGACTTTATCGCGCCGTCAACGAACTTGATGACGACGCTCTGTAAGAGCTTGAAGTGCAAATCGCCCAACAGAACTTTCACGATACGCTCGACGTAGTGCTCTGGTTGGAGTGCTGATATGGTTGCACGCCGAAAACCGAATTACGGCTACAAGGTGTGCTGCCGCGAAGAAGGCGCGAAAGAATACGTCCGATACTTCCTGACGCACACCCGAAAACAGGCTTTCAACGCGATGCGGAGTTACATACGCTATCCCCCGACCGCACGGGGCGGCGACAAAGAACTCGTCAACCCGAAATGGAAAGTCATTCCCGTATCGAAAAAAGAAACCAAACGCGGTATATGGAGAGAGTGTCCGTTTTAGCGGGCACTCTCGTTCACACCGAAGGAGAACAAAATGACAAAACTGAATTTGGAAGCGACTTCGAGAGAACAGGAAATCGTAAAAGCATACCTCGAAGACAACGCAAGCGAAACGCTTGCCGAAAAGATAAACAACGGCACGCCCGTTGAGAAAGACGGCAAGCAACTTATCAACCGCAAAACGCTGGACGGCTTTATGCGATACGCCTGCGACGAAGCGAGAAAGCTCGCGGCAAAAGGCGCGTCATCGGCATGCGTCGAAGACAAAGTCGTGTTCGGTTGGGCGATACATTACTTCGAAGAAGACAGCATCGAAGGCACGCTTTACAACGCCGACGGTACGGAATACAAACCCGTCCGCACACCCGCAAGCAAGCCGACGACAACGGTCAAAGCCGTTGCAAAACCGCAACCGGCGCCACAGATGACGCTCATCGATTTTATGGAAAAAGAAGACGGCGAAACGGGAGAAACAGACGTCGAAAACGAGGAAGAAGACGACCTTCCGAGCGCCGAAGAAATCGACGAAATTTTAGCCGAAATCGACAGCGAAGACGGGGCTCGAAGATACCCCGAAAACGTCGATATGGAAACGGGCGAAATACTGCCCTTGAATGCGGAAAAATCCGAGCCTTCCGACTCCCCTTACGAGCCCGAGGCACTCCGCATTCTGCAAAAGATTTTCGGCGACGAAATGGTATTGAGGTGACCTATGAGAATATGCGATATCAGACCTATCCCGAAACGGATTTTGGCAATCATTCGGCAAGCCGACGAACAGAAATTCCAGCGACCTAATGGACACGTGAGATTCTATTCATACCTTGCCACGGCACGGCGTGAACTCATCAAAGTTACCGTTGCGGTGAAGCACATTCGCAAGAAGTGGTTTTGCAAGCAAGTTGCAATACACGGACTTTATTCGTCAAAATGTTATGTTAAAGATATGGAATACTGCGGATACTTCGGAATGGGATTCCGCGTCGGCTGGTACGACGAAGGCTTGCAAAAATACAGAAACTGGTACGAACGCGGTTGGTGTTGGGCGGCCGACAAATACTACGACCCGTCCTGTCCGATGTTGAATTTGCAATTCGTCGGCACTCTGCCCGCATTCCGTTACAGCGCGTTCGAGTATTACCGCGGAGCCGATATTCTCGGGTATCTTCGGCTTTATACGGCATACCCTCAAATCGAGTATCTGATGAAGCTCGGACTCAGCAATATTGCTCAAAATGTGAGCATATTGAAACGGTGTGGAAAGGACAAAAATTTCTGCAAATGGCTCATCAAAAACCGCGCCGCAATCGCCGGCAATTATCACTATATTCCCGTCATTATGGAAGCATACAAAAGCGGTCGTCCGCTTGCCGATTTACAGCGTTATCACGAAGTGAAAAAGAGCCTTCAACGCACGGAAAATTACGCCACCGTTAAAGAGCTTTTCAAGGACAGAAATCTCGAAGACCTTTGCAAATACCTCACAGCGCAAAAAGCCAATGCCAGCTCCTATGCGGACTATGTGAAAGCCTGCGTTTATCTGGGACTCGATATGTCGCTTGAACGCAATCTTCTCCCCCGCGACTTCCGGCGCTGGCACGATATCCGTATTGACGAATACCGCACCGCAATGACAATCGCAAGCGAAAACAAACGCAAGGAATTTTACGCGCGTTTTGAAGCAATCGCAGATAAATACGCCGCTCTCCAACATAACAAGCGAAGTGCGTTCGTGGCAATTATCGCGCGTTCCCCCGCAGACCTCATCACGGAAGGTAACGCATTGCACCACTGTGTAGGACGAATGAATTACGACCAAAGAATAGTGCGCGAAGAAACCCTCATTTTCTTTATCCGCACAAGGGAATGCCCCGATACGCCTTTCGTCACCGTGGAATACTCCCCTTCCCGCAAAGCCGTTCTGCAATGCTACGGCGACCGTGACTCAAAGCCCGACGACAGCGTTCTGCATTATGTACACGACATCTGGCTTCCCTACGCCAACAAAACATTGAAAAAACTCGCGGCTTAACCGCAAAGGAGAAATTATGCTTGTATCACACGGATATGTCATCAAAGAATTCGGAAGCATAGACGATGTTTCCGAATACATCGAGAAGCAACTCACTCAACACAACCTTTCCTACGCGAAAGTCTACGACCACACCGAAAACGAAATGCGCGTGGTCGTGTATCAGTATCATACGCTCTACACCGAAGTGTTCATCATACACAACGACTACGAATTAAGGAGAATCTAATATGCCCAACTATTTCAGAATTACGGTTTATCACCCTGTGCACAACATCTCGGCAATCATGGACTCGAACGGAAAGTTTGAGAAGCTCTGGCAATTTTCCGCCCATCTTGTCAGCAAAGGTTTCAAAATTGTAAGCGTCGCCGGCACCGACAACTTCTCGGAAGGCAACATTCCGATGAACGATGTCCCTACTGACACTATCCTCTTACGCGCCTGCGCCCAAGGGCAACCGGAAATAAACGGCAACACAATAACCGTCCGCAACAAATTTTACAACACAAACTAAAAAGAGAGCCGCCTTAGTGCGGTTCTCTTTATTTTTCTATTTCCAATTCTTCTGACGAAAATATCGGGGCGTCCAAAAATTCGACAACCGTCATATCAAAACCCCGAGCAATCATCATAACCGTGTTAAGCTCAATACCGCTGTTCCTTCCGCTCATGATACTGTTCATAGTGCCATGCTGTATGTTGGAAGACTGCTCCAACCGATATTGAGACATTCCCCGCGCTTTTAGTAATTCTTTTATGCGGCTCGCTACCGCTTGGCTTACTGTCAAAATCCTTTCTCCTTATCCGATAAATTTAGTTTATCAATATAAGGCGTTAAAAATACGGATTTACAACGCCGTATTTAATTGCCAATAAAGCCGTCGAGTATTAAAATTAAGGCGTTACACCGCCGTATCGGAGTTAAAATGGTAGCGTGCTTTATCGGACACAGAACAATAACCGTAACAGACGAACTTTGCGAAAGAATCAGAACCACCGTGCTCGACCTCATCGACAATCAAGATGTGGACACTTTCCTGTTCGGCAGCAGGAGCCAATTTGACGAGCTCTGCCTCAAAATCGTCACGGAAATAAAAGAAATCCGTCCTCATATCAGACGGATTTATGTTCGCGCCGAATACCCTTACATCAGCGCCGACTACGAAAAATATCTGCTAACCTTCTACGATAAAACCTATATGCCCGAAAGCATCATCCACGCCGGCAAAGCAATCTACATAGAACGCAACCGCCACATGATTGACTCTTCAGATATCTGCATTTTGTATAACTGTTATAAGCCAATGACTTCCAGTATGAATTACGGGACAGCTGCAGCCCATAATTACGCAAAAAAGATGCATAAAACAATTATGAATCTCTATTGATTCAAATAAATAACAGATAACTATCTGCACCACTTTTGAACAACCATTTATGATAAGTTCAAACAATTCAACAATTTAAACATCAATGGGGCACAAACTTATGCGCCCCATTGCGGTATTAAAAATACTCTAATCGCCTGATTTAAAATTCTCGACATCAATTACAGGCAAAAATATTGGACTCAATCCTGGTTGCGTCGTAAACGTGGTGATTTGTTGTGTCACATGTGGAAGAACTCTCTTTAAAAGTTCTTTCTCCACAATTTTTTTCCCTTCTTCTGTAGTGTCGTCAAAATCTTCTATCCTGAATGTACTTATCAGTAACATTTTCAGGTTTATTTTGTTTTCGTCGATTTCAACACCATTATTATTTGCTAATTGCGTAGTTATTTCAATGCGATATAAGTCAATACCTTCTTTTGATACCTTTGCTTGTATTGCCACCGATAAGCCAGCGGAAACAAGTTTTTCACTTCTTTCGAAAGAAAAATTTGCCACATACATATTAATCATATTGCATTTGTTAGCATCAAATGTGTTCATTATTATACCTCTGTTTCTTCGGCGTCACTGTTGCACCGCCAAGGCCAATTTCTGTATTGAAAATGAAGATGGCAAATTGGCTTCGTATTCAGTTTCAGAACTGTAACACAATTCAGCTGAAGCTTCATCGGCCAACTCAACATGATACAGTTTATCCAGCAGCTGTTCATCTTCAGCTAGCAGACTGAGCAAAACTGCCGCGCAACCTTTTACAGAATTTACTCCCTGTTCCCATTTTTCTATTGTCTTCTTCGATACACAAAGAATATTAGCTAGAGCAAGTTGCGTTAAATTATGCTCCTTCCTAAAATCTTTAATAAATTTGGTATCGATATTTTGCGGTGTGTATAGAGTTACGGATGTGTAACTCATTTCACCTATTTTTTCAAAATCAATCATTTAAGCGACCTCCTCAGTTTGACATCTTTGAAGCATACATTTCTAACAACTCGTTCATTCTATTTTTATCTTTTGAACTAATGTTTTCATCTTCACCATGCCCATGCCTATAAATATGCAGAACGAATGCTTTTAAATTACATCTGTCCACCAACACAATACACCTGTATCCTTTAGATTTACCTTTATTACGCAACGGATCCGCCACTCTCATCTTTGCCCAAAATATATTCCGATTTTTGGTACTACACCGCATAATACTAAAGCCTGGTGTAGATGCTTTACCGCTATGTAAAATGTTTGCTACTTCCTCCTCAATTCTAGTGATCTCATCTCTCTTCATCGATTTCTCGTCGACTTTTAGGTTAAACGGAGAAGCGTCACCAAATGCCGCCTGAATCTCACCGCCTTTTGCGTTAACCTTATAAGTCCTACTTAAGCTCAATTTTCATACCACTCCCAAGTCCTACAAAATAGGACATCATTATGATAACACTATTATTTTCGTCTGTAAAGGTTTTATGCAACAAATTTGGACATTAACAGTTGACGATGGGGCGTGTGCTTGTCTTTGTACAAGTGGCGTCGCTGCGCGCCGCCAGGACAAGCACACGCCCGCACGCCGACCGCCGTCGGAAAGGTGCGGACGGAAGCGGCGTTGCCCGCTGAACCGCTCGGGCAAGCGTCCGCTTTCACCGTCTCGCTCCCCTTTCCGTTCGGCTTTGTCGGTCAGTTGCAACGGCGCATCTGCTCTATCACTTCCTTGCTTACCTGTCCTACATAGCACCCCTCGTCCCAACACCCGAAATCATCGTATAGCAACAGTTTTCTGTCGTCCACTCCGACACGACATACTACATCATCTTCCATAATGTCGGATATAAAAAATTGCGACAATCCCTTGGAATACACCACCTTTTCGCCCGTCTTTTCTATGTATTTCAGAATGTAGGCAAGCGCCTCGGCTTTACGGGATTGCTCGTCGATAGGTTCAAAATCAGACCTGCCGAAGCGTTTGTTGAAATAAGTGTTCTGCAAAGTCACCTGTCTTTGACGAGTGCCGAAACTGTAATCGTTCACTTCCACAAGTTCCCCCGGCATTGTGCCGTCGGGGATATGGAAGACCCCATGGAAATGCAATCGGTTTTTCTCCGGCGACCGCTCCCATACACCTATGTAACGCCATTTTTTGCGCGAGCTGAACAGGCTCAGACAATTCGTAAGTTTTTTGCGAAACACACCCTCGTCGTGGAGTTTGTCATCGTAGGTGAAAGTGCAGAAATAGTTGAATTCCTGCAAATTGGCCTTTCTCGCAAGACGGATTTTCCGAGCTACAAGATTTCTTATCTTGCGGTTGAAATTCTCCTCGACAAACATCTTCGCCGCAAATTCGTCTTGAAAGTACGGAAGCATGGCGGTGAGGATTGAGGCCTTTCGGTCCTTGCGGGGCAAGTCGGCGGTCTGCGCGTAAAGCTGCTCGAAAAGGTCTTTGCGCGTCATTCGGACGGTTGCGGGGTTCTGCTCTTCGAATTGCGGTTCATTGTCGAACGCAAAGGGGAAAGGCGCGGTTTCGGGAGTGAGATACACGCACCCTTCCTCGAAAATGTCGTCATCCGAAAAATCGGGTTCAGCGGTTGCCGTCCGTGCTTCTTTCGCTTCATCGCGGACGGGTTCAGTCGATTGCGCGACGGTTTCGGCAGACTGCTCCCTCCTAACTTCGATAAATTCCTCGACGGATTTACGGCGGTTGGACGGCGGACGGTTGGTATGCGGAATTGCGATGTAGTGACTGCCGTCGAAATAGACCTTGCTCTCACGGTATATCATACGCTCCGTCCTCCCTGTCCGTCGTCCCCGTCCCTGTACAGCGAATCGATGAAATAACTGTGCTGGGATTTGAGCTCCTCAATGCTCGCCTTTTCCGTCGCGTATTCGAAATAGCCGTCAAGTCCCACGGGCGCCCGCCTTGCCATATCGTCGAAATAGTCGGAAAAACAGTCGGTGGAAAACCGTCTGCTGTAAATCTTTTTGCTCATAAGGTAATAGCGCTTCTTCTCCGTCCTGCCGTCCATTGTGCCGCGCTCCTTCTCGATTTTCAGCACTGAATACCCGAAGCGGTTGTAAATGCGGAGATTGCGCCGCCACAAAACTGCCACGAGAGATTTCAGGATATGCACGAGCAAAGTGTTGTCGCCCCTGCGGAAACGGAAGTCGTAGTAAAGAGATACGAACCTTTCGAACAGCCAACGCGAAAGCGCGTCCTCGATTGTGTAGAAAGGGAGCGCAAGCCGTTGTTCACCCGCAGACACGATATGCAGGATTTCGCAAAGGTCGCGCGCGTCCGCACCCCAGCTCTCCGGCCGCTGTTCGTCGGTGAACACCTTGATGAACGGAAAGTTGTCGACGGTCGCGGAGTGACGGCACATTTTGAGCCACGAATTGAAAAGGTCGTTCTTCTGGTTGGTCTCCCGCGTACCCTTCTTCACCTCTTTGAGTTCGAGGTTGTTGCCGCGCTCCTTGCCCACTTCCGTAATCGCCACGACGCCGAATTCGAAACTGCCGCTGTGCGGATTGTTTTCAATCACCTTTTTGCCGAGCCGCAATGCGTCGAAGTCGAGAATGTGCGCGTGTCTGCCTTCCGTAATGCCCTCGGGGAAGAAATCCGTCCGCCACATCGGAAAGTTTCCCGACGAGGAAATTGCGTTGTCCTCGCGTACGGAATAGTTGGACACGATAAGACTGCTCTCGATGACATACACGAAATAGGCGAGCGCGTAGGTTTCCAACACCTCGAACAGTCCGCTGACTTTGAGCGCGTCGTTGAATTCCCCGCCGTAGCGCGCTATGTCGTAGCCGTAAAGCTGTGTGTCGGCGTTGCAATTCCCAGTGTAGCGGTCGCGCTTCAACGCCACCCACTTTTTCACGGTGGCGAGGTTATGCACGGTGCCGTGCTCCATACACGCGCGCAGTTCGTCCTCAAAGGCAATCCACGGAAAATACGGCAGTTTCATGTCCGTGTCGCGCAGTATCTCGAACGCCCGCTGTCGGAACATTACTTCCTGCGACAGCACCATATCCGTTATCATCGTGGTTTTCTTTCTGCCCATACTTCCGCAAGTCATCGACACGATGGGAAGCTCGTTGATGAATCCGCAGTTGCGCGCCTCGAAATGACGGAGCCGCATAAGCGCAATCCTCTTTCGGAAACGGTCGAACACCACCCACAGGAAAGGCGCGGCGCACCACCACGGGAAATCGGCGAATATCACCTGCAAGTCCGCGACAAGTTTGCACGCCTGCGTATAAAACGTGCCGAAATCGAACGACACGGCAAAGAAGAAATAGTACGCGAGCGCGCTCACCGCAATACTTGCAAGGTTGAGGTTGAAAACCCATATCGCAATCCACGCTGCGACAATCCATCTGTGCTCGCGGAGAAACGCCGCATACTCCGTCACCGCCTTTTTCAACGGCTGATAGGACACCGCCGAAACACGCTTGAAAACTGCTAGCGGCAAGGTGTTCTTGTTGTGCTTCGTGTTGTGCGAGGAATAGACCGCCCGCACCGCAACGGCGAGAAGCAGAATACAAGGCAGAACGACTGCAATCACCTTGCCGAAACTGCCCGCGATAACGCCCGCATGAGCGCACCATTCCCTGAAATTTTCGCCGTCGAAAAACAAGGCGAAAAACGCCTTTGCCGAAGCGACGAAACCGTCGAAGTCGAGGGGCAGAAACAGGCTCGAATCCATAACGGAAGAGGGCTCCGTAACTGTCGGTACGACGGAATGTTCGATACCGAATATTTCGCAGAAATAGAACTTTACCGACACGAATAAGTCGCAAAAACATTCCGATATGCGAAGATATGATTTTTGAAAGACCAATGCGCCGAGCAGAATAAATCCTGAGGTGATAAGCACCGTAAGGCAAATGTCAAATGCACGCCGTCTTGTCATAAGCCACCTCCGCAAGCGTTTTCAGAACGGGCAAAATCTGCCCTGCCGCAGACACTCGGCTACCCGTAAAAACGAGGTAGCCGATGAGCGCCGCAAGCAATATAAGCGATATAACCGCTATTACCGTTTTTATTGTTCTCACTCTGTTTGTTTCTCCTTTTTCTTCTGCCTTTTGTTGCCTCTTTGAGCCTTGCAGTATGCGGCGAGTCTGAACGGCAGACCGACAATCCATACGATTGCGCGCGCTATCCAAGGAAGCAAGGGTACGAGCAACACGATGAGCAGTATGCCAAGCAAAATACCGAGCAGAACCTTCCACCACGGAGTGTCGTCCGGCATTTGCACGGGCGGCGTCACCGCATTGACGATGTCGATAGGGCTGGACACCACGGGAATGACTTTGTACACGCCGTCCTTATTGAAGGTGAGCTGTATGACGTCGAAGTCGAAAAACACGCTCTCCCATGCCCTGTACGCCTGACCTTCCGTGTGCTTATCGGGCAGAATCGTGCGGAGTTCCATAATGTCCACCGCCGCCGAGTAATAGTCGCTGGTGGCAAACCTGAACAGCACGACCACCTTTTCCTCGTCGTCTGTCCCGCTCACCGTAACGGCGTCGCGGTAGTAACTTTTGAGTGCGGCCACATCGCCCGCGTTTATGAGAAGTCTTTCCGCGATTTCCTCGTCGCTGCCCTGCAAGTCCTCTTCCTTCAAAGTGTATATTGGCGACACGACGCGGCTTGACTCTTCGGGTATCTTCCCGAACATAGTGTCCCAGAGTCCCCAGTTCATCCAGTTGTCCCAAAAGGACGGATTGCCCTCCTGCCAGCTCGACAGCTTCTGCAAGTCGACGTCGGCGTCGAAGTCGTAATAGCTGTACCCTTGCTGAATTTTGCCGTAATCGGTATCTAGTTTGCGGTAGTCGTCGATGTCGCTCTCGAACAAATCCGCGCTTATCGTGCCGTCCTTTATCGGCAAGGTGCCGCCGTCGAAAGTCTTGTCGTAGTTTTTTATGTACTCGTACAGCGCGTTGCTCTCCACGCCGCCTATCGACACGATGTCCGCATACGGGTCGTACTCGCTGATGTCGTTCACCTTGAACAGATAGTAAAGCGTTTCGCACGCGGGGTGCAGATAATAGTCGCCGAGGTTCCAGCCCCACTTTGCCACCATCATTCCTCCGCCTCCGTCGCCCGCCTGTTGACCGAGCGAAAGCACGGACGAGTCGCGGTTGTAGCCCATATATTTGCCGACGTACGCCGCCGCCTGATTGTAGAAGTCCTGATTGCTCGTCACCACGATGTCCTTGGTCTTGTACTCGTACCACTCCGCCTTTATCCTTTGCAGTCTGCCGTAGGTATCGAAAAACCGCTTGGGCACGGCGAAGTACACCGTGTCGAGCTGATTCTGATACCCCGCGCCTTTCGAGGAAGTCTTGGTGCGGTAAAAGGTGTGCCTGACATCGAGCGACACGCTTTCGAGATACTCCACGGTACTTGCGAGCGTGCTCTTTGCCGAAGCGTCCGGACCGTATCCCTGCGCGTAACCCGTGAATTTGAAAGTGCCGTTTACGGGATATTCCGTTGCGTTCCCCGCGCCGTATGTCAGAAGCTCGATACCCGACACGTCGTATCTGCGCTCGTTGCTGTTGACGCGCTCGGCGAAAGTCGTGCCGTTTATCTCCCTGTCCACCACCTTGAATTTGTAGAACAGGTTTTTGTAATTGCTCTCGTCCGACTTGTCCAAGAACTGCAAGTCGAACTTCATGTAATCGTTCGGGTTGCCGTCTCCGTCGTACGACACCGCCATCTGGATTTTGTTGCTCTTGCCGTTCGTCGAGAGGTTGAGCCCCTGCGGATTGTAGATATAGACATAAAGCCCGTAGTTGCCTCTCATGTTCGCCTTGTACGAATAGCAGTATTCGACAAAGTTGATGACCTGCACCGTGCCGTTCTCGTTGTAGGGATAATCCTTGATGTCAAACCCTTCCCCGCTCTCCGTGGAGGTGGTGAGGTCGTCCATAACGTCGGTGGCGTCGTAGTTCAAAGTGCCTCTGTCCGCAAACGCAACTTTCGGCGCCGCCGCTATGACGACGCCGAACGCGATGACGAACACGACAACAAGCAACACCGCTTTGTAAGCCGTCGTTTCCGTCAAAACACAATCACCTCCTTGTCGAGCGTTATCTCGCACACCTCCTCATAGGCGGAAAAGTGAACGGTCACGGTCGCTTCGCCGTTATAAGAAGTGATGACGAGGGAATACATATCGGCATATCCCTTGCCTTCGCAGTCTCCGATTTCGTTGTTCGGATACACGCCTTTCAACACATCGTCGACGCCGCCTTTCGGGGTTACGGTAAAAGACTCCTCGCCGTATTCGATGTCGAAGCCGCCCGTCAGGTTGGTTTCCGCCTGAAAGGAGTACGCCTGTCCGTCGAGGGTAAAATCGAAATCCTTGCCCTCGACCGCATGCGGCACAACCTTTACGCCGTAACCCGATATGTCCCCGCCGAGAGAATTGAAAGCGTATTTCACGTCCACCTTCAAGGGCTTTTCGGGAGTTGCGTCGAACCCGCCCGCCGAGGACATAACGTCTTTGCCGTCGACGGTGACATAGAATGTTTTGAAATCGCTCGTGAATCCGCCCGTGAATCGGACTATTACGCCCACGACTCCCGCAAGAACCAAGACCGCTAAAATGACCGCCACGATTTTCACTGCCGTTTTACCCGTCTGTTTTGCGGTTTTCATAGCGCACCCTCCTTAAAAGGTAATCGAGGACGGCGCAAGAGACACGCTCGTGACGGTAGACTCGATGTCGATGTACAGCAGCGCTTCCACTCCGCTGACCTTGTCCTCGACCAGCACATACCAACGGCAGTTGTCGGGGATACCGCCCGAACGGGGGTCGGTGTAAGGGCTCTTGTAGGTGAAGCGGTAACCCGTGCGGGGATAGCCGTTGACGTAGGAGGACTCCGAGCTTATGGCGTTGACTTTGAGTATGTTGCCCTCAATCGTCGCGGTGAGGAACTTTTCGGGCGCAATCGTGAGCGTTTCCTTTTCCTTGGTCACTTCGTGCGTGTAAGTGTAGGAACCTTCTTCGAGGTTGAACACTATCTCCTCGGTCGAAGCGATACTGCCGTTGACGATATACTCTTTCGTCATGACGAACCTGCCCTGTCCGCGTATTGCGGTAATCTCGAAGTCGCCGAATTTGGAGCCCACCGCGCCGAGTGTGTTGCTGAGATTGAGAGCAATCTCGTTGGTCGTGCCGGCAGTCAGCACCACGCTGTCCGTGGTGGTCAGCTCCTCGCCGCCGTATGTGAAGGACAGCGTTTCGGGAGTGCCCTCGAACATCACGAGGCAGGACGCCGTGTAGCCGCCGACGCGGGTGGTCGCGGTGACATACGCGCTTGCGCCTTCGAAACCTTTGTATGCGGTTACGGTTGCGGTCAGCGCACCGTCGCTTTGAGGAGTGACGGAGAGATAATCGCCGACGTCCTCGCCTTCGAGCGGTACGCACCAGGTGAGAGACCAATCCACGGATTTGTCGGGTGCGTCAACGGGCAACACGGTTGCCGTAATAGTTTTCGACACCGACTTCGCGCCGGTCTCGGGGTCTGATGCGGTAAAGGCAATTCCCGCCGAAAGCGTGACCGCCCCTTCCGTTGCTTCCGATACGTCCGTCACGCCGTCGCCGTTTCCGCCTTTCTCGGCCTCGTCGGCACTCGGGACGGCAAATGCCAAAGCCGCCACCATACCGCCGAGCAATACCGCAATCAGCACGAAAACGATTACCCACTTGACAGCGTCGGAACGCTTGTGTTCATAGAATTCGTTGTTCATTTTTACCTCCGTTGTTTCTCAAAACTGCGGCTTGATATGCTCAAACCGCAGTCGTAAAGTTGTCGTTCGTCGCTTTATGCTCTCTTGACGAGCATATTGAGCAGCGACTTGTCCGACGGTTTCGCGGGCTTCACGGTGCACTCGTACACCTCGCCGTCCTCGTCCCACGAACGCACCGCGTAGGTGTTGCCGCTGACGACTCTGCCCGTCGTTTCGTCTTTGATTTCGTAGGGCTTCGCAACCAGCGCCACACGGTTTTCCTCGCCGAACACGATGTCCAGCACGGCGTATCCGCCCTTGTCGGGAGGGGTGACCGCAACGCGCACGTCCTTGCCGCGTATGGTTCCGCTCACGAAATAGGAGAAGTATCTCCGTCCGTTCCTCTCATAGGGTTCTCTTTCGACGAAAACCTGTTCGCCTCTCGAATTCGTCATACCTTTCTTCCTCCTTTTTTACTTGCCTCGCCTCTGCGAGTATTCCTTTGCCTCCGCTTTGCTCTTGCCTTCCGTGAGCGCCTTCTTGTACTTGTACATTCCGGCGTGGTCGGTCTGGCATTGCAGATATCCCGAGCGTATGCCCGCTTCGTAGTCCGTCAGCTCCCTGCCCTCTTTGGGACCGTGCTGATGAACCTTGCTCCTGCGCTCTTCCGCATATCCCTTCGCCCTCTTTGAAGGTACGGACCAGCGACGTTTGTTGTACTTGCTGTTTTTGTCGGTAGCCAAAATCTGCCTCCTGTTGTGTTTTTGTGTGCCCGTGTTGCCGATAGCGAAGCCGTTTGCCCGTCGCGCCGATAGCACAGCTATTAAGTTGTTGTTTATGGTTTCGGACATTGTTGGAACACTCCGTTCCGTGCGATATTCCGCGGTGAGTGGCCACTCTTATCTTGCAAGTACCGCACGATTTGACCGCCGTTTCCTCTTGTCCGTTACCGTCTTTCAATCGACGTACACTCTCGCGTACATCGTGGTGGGAAGCCTCTTCCCGTCTATGTGCCTGCGGCGGCAGAAAAGTATCTCGTACTCCCTGTCCCGCTCGGCTGTCCGCCTGAAAAAGGTGTCGTCGCTGAACACGACGTTGTTTTCCTCTCCGTCGTAGCGGATACCTATTTTCTGCCTGACGATGAAATCCCTCGTCCTGTACACGTTTGTCGCACCGACCACGAATTCCGGCACTCTGTCGTTCATATCTCCGTTCCTCCTCTTTTTTCGATTTCGCCTTTGAAATACAGGCAAAGTTTCTGATTGATTTCCTTTACATACTGCTGTGAATAGTTCCGCTCCTCCGCGAGCGACGACTGCGTTCTGCCGAGCACATACAGCGACACATAGAAGTCGAACAACAGCGGTGGCGCCTTTTCGGCTATGCGGCTGTATCTCTCCGCTTTGCCTACGACCTCGTGCCGCACCTGTATCTCGCTTGCCTTGTCGAAAATCCGTCGGTGGGTGTAGTAGTAACGGATTTCCTGCAAATCTTCCCTCACCTTCTCGAGTTTCATTTGCCCGCCGTCCTTTTTCCACCCGCCAGCGTGAATTGCGAAAGTATCGACTCCATGACTTCGGCGTCCTTCGCGGTCAGCCCCGCGGACAGCCTTTCGAGCAATTCCTTTTGCTTTACGGTGAGATACCTTCTTCCGAGGCGGTATCCGTCGCGCACCCACACGCCGCCGCCCGTACCCTTCGCCGTGAAAATCGGATAAGACAGGGAGAGTTCCTCGATGTCGTAGCAAATCGTTCTGCGCGACACGCCGAGTTCGAACGCCAGATTGTCGATTGTGTCGAATTTGCGTTCGCACAGCTCTTCGATAAGCCGCATTCGGCGTTCGTTTGCTCTCACCTGTCTCACCTCCTTTCCTTTGATGGCTGAATGTTATTAGGTCAATATGCAAGGTTTTTGCACATTGGAAAATTTTTTTTGAAGAAATACAAAAAGCCCCGACAAACAGACTTCCGTTTGGAAATCGTCTGTCGGGGCCTCTCGTTTTCTCGGCTTAACCCGCGACTGCTCGGCAATATGACCTGAAACGGGATTTACTTTTTCACGGTGCTTTTCCAACCGTCCGACCCGTTCCGTCGTTACGCCCTATTCGGCTTTATTCGTTCCTACCTAATTACTTATTATCTCCCCGGGCGGCGCAATGACCTCTATGCGCTCCCGCCTTCTGCTCATTCGTTTGCTCACCATAGCCAGCCCGCACTTCGGGCAGCGGAGCTTGACGCAGTCCTTCTCGTTCCTGTATCCGACCACTTCGCTACCGCAATTCACGCACCGCCTTCTCACGGGGTTCCAACTTTCCTGCATAATCCATAATCCCTCCTTCACCGTTCACATAATCGTCAACAATATTTTTCTTAATATCGACTTTACGCGCACAAAACACGCAATAAACTTCCGTTTCGTCGCAAAGTCAGTATAACTTGATACAACTCACCAGCACGCCCTGAATGTCGCACTCGTCGAGTTCTATGTCTTTCATACGCTTGTTTTCGGGGTGCAGAATTATCTTGCCGTCGCGGTGGAAAATGCGTTTCAGCGTGGCGTTTCCGTCCACCAACGCGACTACCACCTGACCGTCGTCCGCGCTGTTCTGCCGCCGCACCACGATGAGGTCGCCCTTCTGTATCCCGATGTCTTTCATGCTGTCGCCGAAGGTGCGGAGCATAAACAGCTCCCCGCTCCCGAACAGGTCTTTCGGGAAAGTGTAACTGCCCTCGATGTTCTCCACCGCGAAATTGGGTTCGCCGCAGGCAATCTCGCCGAGAAGCGGCACCACGGTAGGCTCTCCGCCCGCCAGATTAGGCACGGTTTCAATCTTTCCGTCGGAGTCGCAATTCAGTCTGCCCTCACGCTCCAACGCCTTGACATACCTCTGCACCGTCGCAAGCGACCCGAGCCCCACTGCGTGCATAATCTGCCTGAAACTCGGCGCCCTGCCGAACTCCCGCTGATATGCCACATTGTATTCCGCGACCCTTTCGAGGACTTCCTCGCTCATCACTCGCATACTTCACTCCATTACAGAACGCACCGTTTTGTTATGTTTCCCCCATAATAACAAAAGCCAGCCCCCTTGTCAAGAGACTGACCGAATTTATTTAACACTCTTATAAAAAGCTTAAGTCACTGTAGTTTATCAATTATTTGTCCTAGTTCTTTTCTCAGCCACTCAAACTGCAATAGGCATACTTTGTCCTTTGCACTTTTGTTATCTATAATTTCATTTACTCCGTCACGCAAAATCATAAGATTTTCTCTATCAGATCTTAAAAATTCTTTGATATTAATTGGTCGGTAAATTGCCATCACGCATCCTCTAAAATTATTCAACTTATTAGCATCAGTTTGTTTTAAATAACCCAGAAGACTTGGTATGTTAAGCCGCCCGAATACCGATCCGCTTCCTATGTATCTGTCAAGATTGTTATCAATATCTTTAATAATGCTTTCCCAATCATCAGGCGTTACAGCGCTTATTAAACGAACATTCTTCCTATCAGTAGCAGCCCGCAACAAATTCTGCTTATATATATTATACTCTTCTATTTGGTCCGCATCCCACAGTTGAACACCATCATGATACGTCAAATTTGATATAAGTGCATCATCCACTTCGCTCATTGAAATGTTAGCAAGCATTTGCTCCTTACATTTGTCAATTATCTCCGGTATATCTACAATCGGTTTTACAGCAATTAAGTAATTTGCTAATGTCCCGTACACATTAAGCGGCACCGAATCATTTTTAACTAAAAGTTCATAGATTTCTTTAACCGCTGCCTCCAATTTTGCTTGCTCATTTGTTGGAAAGCCATAAATTTCATCAAAGACATTTGAACACGCGGCCTTTTTTTGTTTCAACTCTTCTTCTTTTAAAAACGCATCACTATGTTCAACGATTTGGGATACGCTAATCATTTGGGATTTTATGTAGTTGTAACAAAACTCGTATAATGGGAACTTGTCTGTTCCCAATTCCGCTGGAGATTTGGAACCACAAGTCCATACCAAAGCATTATCCTTTTTCAATCTTAAAGAAAATGCTACTATTCCTAAAAATATCCTTTTAAAATAATTTAAGTTTAATTCGACATCGCAATAGTTTATAAGATCAGTTGTTTTTTGACAAGCGTAAATTATTGCTCTCAAGTTATCGCTTTCTAACTTATTCATTATTCTTATTATTTCATGGATAATACCTCTCTCGTCCTCCAATGAAAATTCATTTAAACACCTGTCCAAATACTTATTATTGAAAGAGGCAAGAATATTTGATATTGCTACTGGTTTGTTTGGCTTATAAACTATAGTGTCTCCGATCGTTTTTTCCTTTTGCTCACGATACTTTGTTAATAAGGTATATGGAACGTCTCTTTCAGTCTTTGTTTCGCTATTATTAGCCGACTTTTTTATGTCATCCAATACGCTTTTTCCCGAAAGGCGTTTGATAATTTCGTCCTCGTTGGCAATCAATAACACCTTTGCCCCATCCTGTTCGACGAGGCTGTTCACATAACCGAGAATTTCAAAAACATCTACCCCAGAGCGTTCCAAATCCTCAAAAACAATTAGCTTGTTTGATAAGTCGATTGATTTATATAATCGGTACAAATCTTCACCTGAAATTTTGACATGAACATTAAAATAACCAGCTACACCACTTGCTATAGTTTTGCCCAAAGTAAATACTGTACGCCCTACTTCCGCAGCGTTCTTTTTAAACCATCCTCCAACTTTCGTGTTTACTGATGGTTTGCCAGAACTTTTTTTGGGTTCCAAGTTATTGTCGGAAGTATTGCCCTTCTTCCTTCTTTTGAATTTATTTAAAGCTTTTTTTATACGCAATTCGAAATAAAGATTTTTATTTATTTCAGATATTGCTTGCTTCCCGTACAAAGACACAACAGCAGTCTCAAACTTTTCTTCCTTTAGTGCGTCTACCAGTTCGTGCTGCAAAAAATAAGTCTTGCCACTCCCCCATGCACCAACTAACATTATTGCACTACCTGTTTTGTCATTCTTTAAATAGTTTTTGATGTAGTCAACTATTTCCGACATTGCTTTTACCGCCATGTTATTTATTTTATAGGTATTTTATTGCTAGCGATACCAAAGACAGGCATCTATTAAAAAAGTAGTCGTAATGCTTGATATCCTTAATGTCAACCACACCGTTTTCGTGATGCCTTATTCTGAATTTATTTCCAATACTCGTTAAATTTTTAAACTCATCTTCAAACAAAGAAACGAACTCGGTTTGACCATTCGCCATTGTTTCTACTAACTGTTGTGAAGACTGTTTTTTATCTGATGAATAATAAGTTTTCAATCGCTCCAATGCATCCCATAGTTTTTCAACTGCCAAACTCCACGACTCCGGATTTTTGTCATAATGAAAATTAATGGCCTCTTGCAACAACTTTTTCAAACCATCTTCCTGAATCAAATCGACATTTCGCTCTATCTTATCATTCAAAACGCCATATTCTTCAATGCGAATAATTTGATGCTGCTCATTGAACTGATATAACAGACCAATCTTTACAAACAAATTATTAATCTCCGATTCAAATTCTGCCCTAATATCATTAGTGTCTGCGAATGTAAGATCCTCATGCCCAAAATATTTATGGTAGTACACATTTGAGATATCCTTACAATTTGCCGACACAAATTCAATAAAATCCAAGATTGAGTAACGATCATATTCGGCTAAAAATCCATATGCATCATTTTTAGGAACAGCAATATTACCACATTCATCTCTATACAAGCCAGGAACCTCATATGTTAAATCTCTTCTTAACATATCATCGTCTATAGAATATATTCCTCTGCCGTCAGCACAATCAACTGGATATTTCCACGCTAAATATTTTTTGTAACGTGTGCAGCAATCAAAAAGTACACCATACATGTTATCATCGATCAAGTACGTTTTTGTAATTGCTTTTCTTAAACCATTTCTCTGTGTATAGTACTCCATGTTCCTCCATATGGCGTGAAAGTTGTTAAAATCAACGGCTCCGATACAGCAAAATACAAAAGAGACGAGACATCAAACTAATTATATTACCAACTTTCAACCAGCCTATAGATGCTACCATAATAACTGCACAATTGCAATGCCACAACATTAATTTTTGCCTCATAAAATTAATACAATCAATATTTGTCTTTCGGGGAGGTGGGTATCGGGGGTGTTGGCGCGGGTCAAGGGCAAAAGATTTGCTTTTGACTGCACCGACCGATATTCCCACGCAAGTCTTTTGCTCTAACCTTGACCGCTTCGCCGCCCCCGATTTTCTCCTTGTTGTCGAAAGACAAATCCAAAGACAAGGAGATTTTCTTATGAACAACGAATTTACCCTACCCTTTACTTACCCGTCGGTTACCCGTAGCTTACCCGAAGTGACCAAATTACCTACCGTCACTTACCCGCAGGTTTCTCGCGGACGGGCGGCAGACTGCTCTATACTGCAACCGAAGGCGAAAAGGCAAAGCCGCACGCAAAGTAAGAAGCTTACCGGTTCGCTTTCAAATACGCAAAAAGGAGGAGCAATATATGACGGAAGCGCGCAAAAGAAATACGGTTCGAAAAAGAGGCGACGAACACAAATCGGTGCGGTTAGAAGACGGAAAAACAGACTTTCGGAACATATACGGAACGGTCACTTGAACGACATCAGAATCGAAGAACTCATCACCGCGGAAGCACGGCGGCTGAGCGAACAATTCGGCAAAGCATTCCTTGACTGCGAGGACATCGTGAAACTCACGGGACTCGGACGTGACAATGTGCGAGGACTTATGCACAAGCGTTGCTTCCCCGTGGTGAAAGCGGGCAACAGACAAGTGGTGAGCATACTTGCATTCGTCACCTGGCAGATGACGGAGTATCTGAAAGGAGAAAATTCTTATGGCAAACTCAAAATCTAAAACGAAAAAGAAAAAGGCCGTCCGTCGCGGGAAAAACGAGGGTTCTGTCTATCAACGGAACGACGGACGGTGGTGTGCCGTAGTATCTCTCGGATACGACAGCGACGGAAAACGCGTGCGCAAAATCTTTTACGGCTGGACGCGCTCCGAAGTCGCAATGAAGATGACCGCCGCGCTGGGCGAAAAACTCAACGGCGGTCACGCTTCCGTCATCAACGACGATTTGCGGACGTTGATACACGACTGGCTTGTGACATTCAAACAGGCGAACGTCAGCCCCCGCACTTTCGAGACCGCGGAGATGCTTGCGAAACTCCACGTCTACCCTCACATAGGCGAACTCAAACTCGCACAGGTCACTCCGAACATCATTCAGGGTGTGTTGAATAAAATGTTGGTCGCGGGATACTCGCTGGCGTATGTGCGCAAAGTCAAATTCCTGCTTAATCAGTTTTTCGCCTATGCGAAGGCAAATCGATTTATCAACGACAATCCCGTATCGGAATGCATTGTCAAATCCACGCCCGAACACAAGGAACGCAAACAGGATACGTACAAGGCAATCCCGATTGAAATCCGCGAGTATTTCCTCGAAGTCATCTCGAAAAACGACTTCATGAAAGCGCTGTGTATGGTGCAGATGTTTGCGGGATTGCGCATCGGTGAAGCGCTTGCGCTGAAATGGAAAAACGTGGATTTCGACAATGGTATCATCTCAATCGACTCCGCCGTCACCGAATTGCCCGTGCGCAACTCGGAAGGCAAAATCGTAGACCACCGCACGGTTATTTCGGACACCAAAACAGCGGCAAGCGTGCGCGAAGTGCCTATGCCCAACATACTGAAAACCACTCTGCTCGAATGGAAGAAATCCCGTTGGGTGCAACAGCGTACGACCGGCAAGTCGTTCATCGGTCCGAACGACTTGGTGTTTGCCAACAACGAAGGCGAATTGCGTACATACACCGGCACGAAGACGATATTCCAGCGCCTTATGCGCCAGAACGGATTGGCGCCGTACAAGCTTCACTTTCATTCCTTGCGGCACACCTATTCGAGCATGCTCTTCGAGTCGCGCGAAAACCCGAAGGTCATCCAGATGCTGCTCGGTCACAAAGACGTTACGACGACAATCCGCACCTACAACAGCGTAGACCGCTCCTACTTCAAGCAAGCCGTCGACAAACTCGACTCGAAATTCCATTTCGATTAATACTAAAGTTTTTAAAATACAAAGCCCCTGCATAGGGGCTTTGTAAAATACTTGACCTTCAGAATTTGATTTGATTTACGAAAGAAACGGTTATTTTATCATCAGTTTGCAAAAATGTAATTCAAAATCGTCAAAACAATGTCTCGATCTGGTTCTTGTTTCATTTCACGAATTCTTATTCCGTAACAACCTTCTAATTTACCACGCGTTACCGGCGTGACGCTTATGTTTAATATTTTAGCTAGTTCAACATAATTGGGCAACATAGTAAAATTCTTTTTAAGATAGAAAATAATACTCCACATTTTTTCCATTTCATTCACGCCTACCCACTTGTTTGAGCTATCTACGCGACAAACACTAATATAATCATTTTCAAATATCACCAGATTATCCCGTTTCGTCCATGCACGCAGAGTTTCCCCTATGTTATAGTTATCAATCATTCTTTTTACATCTTGTGCTGTCATTTTTCCCCCTAAAAATTAATAATTCACTTCGCCAACGAGATATTTGGCGAAACTGAATCCGCTTCTGTTGTCAGTGAATGTTACATCGTTGTACATTATTTGCAAATCGATTTTATCGGGTTTATCGGCACGCGGTACCAGCACATTATCCGATATCGAACCCGCTGGAATGTTGAACAAATAAAGCTTTCGTTCCATCCAGTCGTTGAGTATCAAGCTCCAATCGTATTTGACATAATAGTCATCGGGATTTGCCCAATAGTTGTATGCACCGGTATTTTTAGACGCAAAGGTAATAGTTCTATATAGGTCATACCCTTTACTAAGCAACAATCTGACCGCATTGCTCTTCCGCATTCTTTCCGAGTCGGTTTTGGCATCATTTTGACGTGCAAACCTTCTACCCTCGGCATTGTTCTTGACAGAATAAAACGCGATATTTTTATCGCTGGGCGAAACGTTTTCAGATTTTTGAGAAGTTGCATCGAACAAACTTTCCCGTCTTGAAATATGCAAATTTGCGTCATCATTTTGTACGGACTCTTCTCTTACAGGCTGTCTGTCCTGCAATAAAAACGCGAACGAACCTTCTTTTACGACTCGTTTGAAAAACATTCTGACTGCCGTTTCGGAGTCAATACCTGCATCGTCGAAAACCGATTCCGCTTGACGATAAAGTTCTTCATTGATCTCAATGGTTACTTTTACCATATTAACCTCCACAATTTACATCGACATAATAGCATCGCATTTAATATTTGTCAAGGTTTTGAGCGTTTTTATTTGTTTATGTCTAAAACATTTTGTATCATTTAAAATCAACCTTAGGAATAACAATCCGTTATTTCGTATATTACTGTGTCGAGAATGACTCCAAATGCGTAATTGTATAAAAAATTCCGTATTGAGCCAAAGATTTCATTGAGCAATATTTTTTCGAAAATGGGCACTTTTTTGTCACTCGGGGAAATTTTTGGTACCTGATTTTGACCTATATATATGGGAGGGTTTATGCAAAAAAAACTATAGCCAAAAAAGAAGGCAACAAAAAAATGTCTATCCTGCTCGTTCTGAAAGCGTTGAAAGTGGGAAGCAGTCCTGATAGACCGATCAAACAAATCGATCTTGCCAAAATGGTAAACGATTTAGGGGGTGAACTGAATGTAGACATCTGGTGTGACAGAAAAACGGTGGGCAGACATATCAAGCTGCTCTCCGCCGCGGGGTACAAAATTGTATTTAACAAAGGTAAAGGTTATTATCTTGAATCAAGCAACTTTGACTTACACGAGACAGAACTTCTCAAAAAAAATTATTGCCGAATCGAACATCTCGGACGCAAAAAAGCAAGCGCTGGTTCGAAAACTGATCAGCCAACAACACAACCCAACAAAAACATCCATCAGAAAATTTTTACGGGAGGAAACAAAATGAAAGAAAATTTTACCGATCTGTTACTCATTATCGACGAAAGCAGCTCTATGCAATCGCTGCGCAAAGAAACCCTTGAAGAACTGAACAATTTCATCAAGGAACAACAAGAACAAGACGGGGAAACGCGCTTAACCGTCATATTTTTCAACACACGAATCAATGTCGTGTATGAACGCGTGGACATAAACTCCGTTGGGCCGCTTGACGAAAGCTTTTACCGGCCGAACGGAATGACTGCTCTGCTCGATGCAATCGGGACAGGTATTGACGCTTTGGGCGATACTTTGAACAAAGTACCAGAACCGGAACGCCCTTCTAAAGTTTTGGTCGCAATCATGACGGACGGAATGGAAAACGCGAGCAAACTCTATTCGCGTACCAAAATCCGCGAGATGATTACGCATCAAACAGAGAAATACTCTTGGGAATTCAATTTCCTTGCCGCCAACATAGACGCAAAAGAAACTGCGATGTCAATGGGCATTGACTCCGAGCGCGCAACTCAATTCGACGCCAATGTTGACGGGCTGCACGCATGTTTCTGCGCAATGCGAAAAATGACCGCCACGACACGCAAACCGACAAAGTGTATTTAAACAAGAAAAGCTTGTTTTTTCAACTTGGCAAATAAAAAATATTACCTGTATACAATATAGGCAGAATAATAATTTCAATCAAAGGAGCAACTTATGAAAACAAATGATTTCTTTTACGCAGACACCCATGCAGAATTTCTCAACAATGTTTTCGGAACAAATTACAAACAATGGATGAAATCCGTCTGGGAGTATGGTATTGACACTATCGTTTGGATGGTGCGTTTCGACAAAGAGACCCGCGACGGCTGGAGAAACAGTTTTATCAATGAAAACGAACTGTTGGAAGAGAATCTCATATTGACGAGAAAAAAATATGACGGAACTCCTTTGCAGAAACATCTCGGCTTGCGCCGTATCGTAATTGCAATCGACGAAAGCGGATATCGCCGCAGATACATATTCAAAGGCGTTTTCGTTCTAAACGAAGAAAGAGAAAACACCAATTTAAAACATTATTTTGTCAAAATCTCAGACGAAATCGAAGGGTAACCCCAAGCGAACTGCCATACAATAACCGCAAACCAGCAATGGGCTTTTCAGCCCTTCCATAACACTTATCGAGTGTATTCGTAAAAAATAACCGCCAAGAATGGCGGTTATTTTCACTGTAGCGCAACACCACAGCTTTTTCTGCATTAAACAATACAACAATTATGGCGAAACATTATACTCAGTATCATAAACCACAATCCCAACCCAAACTCTCCCACCCTGCGGTGAGAAGGACCGCATATCTCCTGCAAAGACAAAGCATTATTCGCCTATCTCGCCCAATGGATCCCCGTCGCCACACTCTCCGCCGACGACGAGCGTTCGAGATGATCATCAAGGTTCGGAAGTATCTGTGAAATGGTTTCCTTTCGCAAGACTTGCGTCTTTGATAATATCGCGCAACAACTGAATGGATTCCCTCAACTGCTCTTCGCTTATTTCGTCGAAGCCCTGCTCGGGATGATGATGATACTTGTTCCTAATGTAAACTGGCAAAGTGTAATATGTTGTTTGTTCATATTTGCTTTCCATTTTGTGTTTTTTCTCTTCGTAATATTTGCTGTTTATAATGCAATCGTCGACTCCTTTAACTTTTTCAATTCCTTTTATCTCACCAAGGCATCCAAACAGCTCATTGGCATACTCATAGCTGGGTATATCGAAAATCAAATACTGCAATTCGGCAAAAGTAATGCGATTTAAAGCCCTGTCGCATTGTTCTACGGGCATACATTCAATTTTACCGTCTTTTCTGCTCATTCTTATAATGAGCGTGTCCTTATCATCAATGGCGCTTTTCAAGATATTTTCCGAATGTGTGGCAACAAAAAGTTGGCGTCCCGTTTTGCCGTTCACTCCGCACAATGTTTTTACAAGATGTAGAAACTGTAGCTGCCATTTGGGATGCAATCCGGTTTCAGGCTCGTCATAAATAACTGTCGTAATGTTGGGATCAAGAGTTGTAAGCGGCAACATCCTCAAAATCATCTCCTGTTCCCCTGAGCTGTATTTATCTATATCGTCTTCCATGCTTACATCTCTAATGCCAGTCTTGCCCAATAAAGACGACATAATTGCGTCTCCCGTCTTATAGGTCTTAAAAAATGATCTTATTCTATCATTATTCAAGATTTCAATTGCCCTGTGCAGCAAATCGTTTGTTCCGCTGTTTAAGTTTTTGTCAACATCACCGGTATAAGCTGCACCTTTACCGATACGGTCGCGAAATGGCTTCTCGCCGGATATTGCTTTTGAAATTGTGTTAATCGCTTCTCGATACTTTCTATCTTGACTAATGAAAAGACTGCCAAATTGTTTTTCATTGCCGCCGACACGATTCTGTTGTCTATTAACGACATATCCCGATTCGTTATAATTTGTCAGTTCAGCCAACAAGCTTGTTTTCCCGCTCCCGTTTTCTCCGACGAACAACACCGTCGAAAAACATTCCCCGTTTTCTTTTGTAAACGAAAGTTCCACATCGCCTAAAAAAGGATGATTTTTAATTTCGATTCCGGTTAGCATGTTTTCACCTCTCATTGATGTTAACACATATTTTGACAAAAGAAAACATCGCATAATTTTTATACAGCCAAATGTAGCCAATGGGTGAAAAATAGGGGGTTTTAGGGCGTTTTTGGCAGGTCGGGAAAAGGAGATGAATTTTTTAAAAATTCAATCGGATTTTGACAATATATCTGACAGCCAATGGGCGTTTTTCTGACAGCCAATCGAATTTTGTCGATTAATTTTTGAAGTTTTGGAAAATGAAAAAAGCCCTGTAAACAGTGGCTTTTTTGAGTGGAGCTGATGGCGGGACTCGAACCCGCGACCTCTTCCTTACCAAGGAAGTGCTCTACCTCCTGAGCTACATCAGCGTATCGATGATTTCGACTGTCTGCGGCGACCTGAGTCTGCCTGCTTTTTTACCCCCTGATGGCTTTACCAAGGAAGTGCTCTACCTCCTGAGCCACATCAGCGTATCGATTGTTTTGACTGTCTGCGACACATAAGTCTGTCTGCGTTTTATCTCCCCATTGGCGGCATTATGAGGGACAGGCTCTGCTCTTTCTTAAAGAATATAACAAATGATGCGAGGGAGCTTATAAAGAAGCGGAGATTATATGCGGTTGGGGGTCCAGAAGGCGCGCTGTTTTTCCATCACGGTGTCGAAATGCCGGACGTATTCCAGCGGCTCTTTGTAGTTGGCGTTGCGCTCTATGAGATTCAGGGCGGGCGTCACCTTTTTGCTTATCGCCGCGGCGCCTGCGGCAAATACTGTCGTGTCCTCTTCCATTATGTCCATATTGTAAAGGCACGCTTTGCCGGGCTTTGTGTATCCCGCGTTTTCGAGATTGCCGCTGGTGTACTTCTGGCGGTACATATAATACGGCTCGTATCCTTCCGCGGTAAGGGCGCGGCAGGCATAATCCACCATACGCTCGGCAACCGCGTTTTCCGTGCTGCGGTATCCGCCGACGCGCAGGTCCGACCCCTTTTTGAGATAGAGAGTGTGCACGGTGACGTTTTCGGGCGCAAGCTCCGCCGCGCGGTCGACGGAGTAACGGAAATCCTCCTCGCTCTCGCCGGGAAGCATAGCGATAAGGTCCATATTTATGTCGAACCTGCCCCTTGCGAGCGCATAGGCATTTTCCGTATCGGCGGCGGTATGCCGCCTGCCTATGCGCGTCAGCGTCGCGTCGTTGAACGTCTGCGGATTGACTGAAATACGCGTCACACCGCGTGCGGCAAGGAGGGCGAGAACCTCTTCCGTAATGGTGTCCGGTCTGCCCGCCTCAACCGTGAACTCAACCGCTCCCGTGCCGCCGCAAGCGGCGAGCACGTCGTCGAGCATAGGCAGCGGAAGCGCGGTGGGCGTGCCGCCGCCGATGTACACGGCACGGACGGAATAACCGTTTTTTCTTGCAGTTTCGCGCAGATAAAGTATCTCTTGCGTCAAATTGTCCGTATACGGCCGCAACAGCTTGCGCTGTCTGTCTATGGGCATCGACACGAAGGAACAATAGGCGCAGCGCGTCGGACAGAACGGCACGAAGACAAAGAGGTCGGCAATACTTTCGGGCGAAGGATTGCGCAGCCCTTTCTGCTCGGCGACGATGCGCTCTATGAGAGCGAGCTTTTCGGGCCGCACGGAGAAATCGTGCAGAAAGGCGTCGTGCGCACTCTCACCCATCTCCGCGTAAAGTTTGGTGGGGCGTATGCCCGTAAGACAACCGTACGGCAGGCTGACCCCCGTCAAAAACACCAGGGTATCGTATATGGCGATTTTGAGAAAGCGTTTTTGCAGGCGTTTTGCCTCCGTTTCGTCTGCGGGGGCATAAGGAAAACGCGACGTCTTGACGAACTTTTCAAACTTATCCGTCCTTATTTCCGTGCGGAATTCTCCGGGCAGAACGTCATATTTCACGGCAAGACAGAGGTCCTCGTCCGTGCGCTGTTCGAAGGCGCGGACGAGTTCCATAAGGTCGTTGCGGTAGTTGGGATTATCGCAGGAAAAATTTATCATTCGCGTGCGCCCGCCCTCAGTCGTGCAGTATGGGATTGTGCTCCCTTTCGAAAGCGAGCGTGGTGGGATTGCCGTGTCCGGGATAAACCTTATAGTCGCCTTTCAGGGCAAAAAGTTTGTTGATGAGGGAGTTTTTGAGGTCCTTGAAACTTCCAGTCGGGAAATCCGTCCTGCCGTACGACAGCTCAAACAGCGTATCCCCCGAAAAAATGCTGTCCTCCGCCACATAACACACTCCCCCCGCGGTGTGTCCGGGGGTATGGATGACCTTGACGGATATCCCCGCGACATCCAGCGTTTCGCCGCCCGAAACCGTGACGTCGGGCACGAACTTATCCACCGTCTTGCCCGTGTAAAAGGCAAGGTTCTTGAAAGAAGCGACTAGCGGCACGTCGTCGCGGTGCATAACTATCAGCGCGCCCCTGCGTTGAAGTTCCGCCGCCGCGCCTATGTGGTCGAAATGCGCGTGGGTGAGCAGTACGTTTTCAATCACCGCGCCCGCGTTCTTTGCCGCGGCGGCGATTTTGTCCGCGTCAGCGCCGGGGTCGACGACGAAAGCGCGTGCTCCGTTCAGCACGAGATAGGTGTCGGTTTCGAGTTCGGTAGTATGGAAAGTTATTATGGTCATATTGCGGATTTCCGTGTTTAATGATATGTTTTGCGGTGATAAACTCGATTTTGTGCGGTTTTCAGCGGCGCACGTCTATCACGCCGTGTATGCTTTTTATCTTCTTCACGAGCTCTTCCAGGTCCTCTGCGTTCCTTATCATCACGCTGATGACGATGTCGGCGATGTGCTCCTTGGTGTCCACCTTGACGTTCGCTCCCGTAATCTGCATCTTCGCCGCCGCGATGTATGCGGTGACGCTCGCGAGCATACCGCCCGAGTTCTCCGCGGTGATGTAAAGCGTGGCGTTGAAACTCTCGTCGCCGCCCGTATCCCACACCGCCTCGATGAGCCTTTCGGGCTCCATCGACTTCACGTTGGGACAATCCTTGCGGTGCACGGAAACTCCCCTGCCTCGCGAAATGTAGCCTATTATCTCGTCGCCTGGGACGGGTGTGCAGCAATGCGCCATACGCACGGTGAAGTTCGCGTTGCCGTTGATGAGCACGCCGCTCTTGGAGTGCTCCTTCCTCTCCCCCGCGGACTTGACGACCACTTCCGCGTGTTCTTCGGGGTGCTGTTTGCGGAACGCTTCGACGAGTTTGGACAACACCTGCGCCGTGGATATGCCGCCGAAACCCACGTTGGCGTACATATCCTCTTCGTTTGCGAGGGACATCCGTTGGAGAATGGAGTCGAGCGCGTCCACCTGCATAAGGTCCGCAAGACTGAACCCGCGCCTGCGCGCCTCCTTTTCCAGCATTTCCCTGCCGCGGTGCACGTTCTCTTCGCGCTGTTCTTTCTTGAAATATTGCCGTATGCGCGAGCGCGCGGAAGACGTCTTGACGAATTTGAGCCAGTCGAGGCTGGGGCCTTTGCCGTTCTGCGTGAGTATCTCGACAATGTCGCCCGTCTGCAATTTGGTGGAAAGCGGCACGATTTTGCGGTTTATCTTCGCGCCCGTGCACTTGTTGCCTATCGCGGAGTGTATCTTGTAGGCGAGGTCTACGGGCGTGGAGCCGACGGGAAGGTCGTAAACGTCCCCTTTGGGAGTGAACACGAACACTTCGTCGTCGAAGACGTTGATTTTGATGGCGTCCATAAACTCTTTCGCGTCGCCGACGTTCTTCTCCGCGTCCATGACTTCACGGAGCCATCTGACCTTGTTGTCGAGGTCGGTGTCGACGCCCGTTGTGCCTTCCTTGTACTTCCAATGCGCCGCAATGCCGTATTCCGCGATGCGGTGCATTTCGTAGGTGCGGATTTGGATTTCGAAAGTTTCGCCGTCCGCCACGACGGTTGTGTGCAGGGACTGATAATTGTTCGCCTTCGGCATTGCGATATAGTCCTTGAACCTGCCGGGAATGGGCTTCCACATAGTGTGCACTTCCCCGAGCATAGTGTAACAGTCCTTGACGGTGTGCACTATGATGCGCGCCGCGAGCAAGTCGTAAATCTGGTCCACGTCTATGTGCAGCTGGTGCATCTTCTTATATATGGAATAGAAGTGCTTCGGTCTGCCGTTGACCTCGCCGTCTATGCCCATTTCCTTCATTTTTTCGCGTATCTGTTCCATTATGCCGTCGAGGAGCGCCTGTCGCTCGCCGCGCTTTTTGCTGATACATTCCGTGATGTACTTATACTCGTCGGGATACAGATACATCATTGCGAGGTCTTCGAGCTCGCATTTGAAGAAGGATATTCCGAGCCTGCCCGCAAGCGGAGCGTAAATATCCAGCGTTTCTTTGGCTACGCGCTGCTGTTTTTCGGGCGGAACGAAGCCGAGAGAGCGCATATTGTGCAGTCTGTCCGCGAGTTTTATGATTATGACGCGCAAATCCTTTGCCATCGCCATAAAGAATTTTCTGAAATTCTCCGCCTGTGCGTCCTCGCGATTGGTGAACTGCAATTTGTCGAGCTTTGTGACGCCCTGCACGAGCTCTAAAATTTCCTGCCCGAACTCCGCCGCAAGCTGTTCGGGAGTGACGGCGGTGTCTTCGAGCACGTCGTGCAAAAAAGCGGCTATCAGCGTCGAACTGTCAAACCCGTAATCCGCGAGAATTTCCACGACGGCACAGGGATGGATGAAATAATCCTCCCCTGAGCTGCGTTTCTGTCCCGCGTGCGCCTTTTCGGCGAATTCGTAAGCCTTTTTGAGGTCCGCATATCTGTCGGGATAGGCTTTACGGAGTTTGACGAGCAAATCGTTCACTGCTGATGCCTCACATTCTGATAATATGCCGACTGTCCTAAGTCGGTCTTTTGCCTGGATACGGTAATGATACCCCTATCCGACACGGAAATCAATCCCAAATCTTCCAGAATAAGTCTGGAAATTTCGTATTCTTCCGCGGTGAGTTTCGCCTGCGCGCGCACGGCGGCGGCGAGGTCGTGCGGAGTCCTTGCGTGTTCTTTCCGCCTTGCCATAAGGTCGAAAGCCACGAATGCGGCGCGTATCTTCTGGTCCGTAACGCACGGAGGCACCGCTTCTTCTCCGTAAAGAGAAAGGCATTCCGCCGTCCTTTCGGCGATATACGGAGCATAGCCCGCGGACAGCGGTCTGCCCGCAATCACCACGCGCCCGAAATAAGCGAATTCGAACTGCGCCGACGGCGCGAACACGACGCAGGTCGCGGGATTGAGCCACTTCTGCGCCCCCACGAACACGGGAAGCCCCGCGCATTCCGGGACGTCGGCAAGCAGTCTTTCGTACTCAGCCTGCGTGAACACGACAAACGCCGTGCCGAATTTGCCGCGCGCCCATTTGCGCGCGTCAGCAATTCCCGCGCGCCCGACCTTGCCCGCTCCCGTCCTGCGGAGCTGGTGCAGACACATAAGCCTTGCCTGCGCGTCGTCTATCTCCACGGTGAGTGCGCTGACGGAGCGCAGTATGCCCTGCGCGTAAACGCGGTTGCGGAAACAGCCGACTCCCAGCGAAAACTCCACCGCCGTCCTGCCCCGCGTGGTGCCCGCAAGCTGCGAAAACCTGGAAAATCCCACGAGTTCCAGCCCGCCTCCCGCATATTTGACGTGAGGACCGAACCCTATGCGCTCGAACTTCATCCCGCTCTCTTCCATCTCGAACACGGGTTTGGGGTTGCCGTATCCGGTGGGTTCGAGCAGTTCGAGCTCCTTTGCGAGGGAAAGGAAATCCTCGTCGGGCGCAAGCCGCATATCGCAGACGTCGGCGGGCAGAAAATCTTCCGCGGGATAATGCTCGGCGACGTCGCGTTCGACCTCTTCCTTGAAGCGTGCGAAATTCGCGGCGAGCATACCCACGCCCGCTGCCTGTGCGTGTCCGCCGAAAGTGGTGTAAAGCCCGGAGTGGCGGGAAAGCAGCTCGAAGATGTTGACGCTCTTCACGGAGCGCGCCGACCCCTTATATTCCTCTCCGTCCCCCGAAAAGAGCACGGCGGGACATTTAAACTCTTCCACGAGCCTGGCTGCGGCAATCCCCAGCACGCCCGCCTCCCACGACGCGTCGTGCAATACGATGATGCGCGTGCGGTCGAAATCTATGCCGCGGAGAGCGCGTTTTGCGTCCGCGACGACCTGCTCGCAAATCTCCTGTCTGCGCGCGTTGTCGCGTTCCAGCTCCTCCGCGAGGGTTTTGAGCATAAAATAGTCTTCGTCGAGGAAAAGTCCGACCGCCTTCATAGCCGAACCGAGCCTTCCCGCGGCGTTGATGCGCGGCGCCAGACGGAACATCACATCCTGCGAAGTCAGTTTTTCCGAACCCGCGAGTATTTTAATGCCGCGGCGAGGGCTTTCTGCGCACATTTTCAGCCCGTAATATGCGATGATGCGGTTGTCGCCGACCAGGGGCACAACGTCCGCAATGGTTGCGACGGCGCATATGTCAAGATACTTTTTGTATTCGTCGCCGAACAGCGCGCGCACAAGCGCAAGCGCCACTCCCGCGCCGCACAAATCCGAAAAACCTCTGCCTCGGTCGATTTTGGCGTCGGCAACGATGCAATCGGGCAGCTTTTCCTGCGGCTCGTGGTGGTCGGTGACGACAAGGTCTATCCCCTGCGCGCGCAGATATTCCGCCTCTTCGACTGCGGTGATGCCGCAGTCCACGGTGATGACGAGGTCGGGACGACGGTGCGCAACGATGCGTTCGAGTGCCCCGACGTTCATTCCGTATCCGTCGGTCAGACGGTTGGGGATGAAATAGTCCGCGTCCGCACCTTTGGCGCGCAGCGCGAGCATAAGTATGGATATGGCGCAGATGCCGTCGCAGTCGTAGTCGCCGAAAATGAGTATCTTTTCTCTGTTCTCGACGGCACGCCGCACTCTTTCGGCGGCTTCGCGCATCCCGAAGATGTCGTACGGCGAAGAAAGCGCGGAAAGCGAGGGTTGCAGAAAACCGGGGATGTCCCCGTCGCTCAATCCTCTCCCCCTCAGAAGGCGCAGCAGGCGTGCGGATATGCCGAGCTTTTTCGCCGCGTCCTTTTCTTCTGCCGTAAATACAGTTCCGTCCATACGCGATTTCCTCTGCCCCGCCTTGCGGCGGCGTGTGTGCGTGCAAATAACGCCTCCGCGGGGAGGCGTTATTCGGTGTTTCACTTTTTCTTCTTGAACGTGGTGTTCTTCTTCGAATACTTGTAGATTGTCTTGCCCTTGGGTTTGTTGCCGCCCTGCTTGCCGCTCTTTTCGGTCTTGCGGGGGGTGAACCCGTCGTCATCGTCTTCGTCGTCGCGCTTTTCGACGGGGAAGACCTGCTCGGTGTCCTCGTCGTCCTTGACCGAGGACGCGCCGCCGCCGTACACCGCGGTCGCCGCGCGTTTCGCCTTCATCTTATCCCAGCTTCTGGTGAACGCCGCCCACATGGGGGTGGCGAGGAAGACGGAGGAATAAAGACCCGCGAGAAGGCCGAGGATGATGGGCACGCAGAACTCTCTGATGGACGCGCTGCCAAGGATGGCGAGGAAGATGACCGTAACCATCGTCGTCGCGGTGGTGAACACGCTTCTGCGCATATTCTCGCGCACGGAGGTGTCGCCTATGGCGTCGTAATCGATGTTCTTCATACCTTTGAGAGGCTTCATATACTCGCGGCAGCGGTCGAATATGATGATGGTATTGTTGATGGAGTAAGCGATTATCGTTATCATCGCCGCCACATACGAGCTGTTTATCTGCACGCGGCAGATGACGGTGAGCGCAAACATCAGAATTACGTCGTGGATGAGCGCGAGCACCGCCGCAAACGCCGCCGTGGGAGTGAAGCGGATGACGATATAGATGAGGATGAGCACGGTGGACACGGCAAGCGCTATGCCCGCTTTGGAGAGCAGGTCCTGCGCCGCGGTCGCGCCGATAGACTCATAGGTGATGAAATTCAGCTCGGAGTTGGGCTTTTCGGGATAAAGCGCGTCGACCGCCGCAATGATTGCCTCGTTGAGCGCGTTTATCTCGCTGTCGTCGGAAGACACGTTTTTGTAACGGAACGTGACGGAAATGCCGCCGTCGCCGCTGAGCTGCTGGATATAGCTGACGGAAACGCGGCTGCCGTTTGCGTCCTCCACGCTCTCGATGGTTTCCGTAATCATATCGACGTGCTCGTCGTAAGTCATATCCGCGAGCATATCGTCGTCGAGATTGACGGTGAGCATCGTGCCGCCTTCGAAGTCTATGCCGACGTTCACGCCGTTGGAGTAATCCCCCGTGGTTTCGCCTATGCCTATGATGACCGCGAGCGCGATGAGGACGAACACGAGCGGAATGACGAACGTGAATTTTTTGAGCTTGCTCACGCTGAAACGCGAATATCTGTCAAGGAAGGTTGCGCCTGAATTTTTCATTTCACCTCACCTCCTTTGACGGTTTCGTTCCTGATGAAGGAGACATCTTGTCTGACCTCGTTCTCCTTTGCCCTCCTCAGACCGTAGAACTTCTCGCTGGTGCTGTTGATGGGCAGGAAGCACTTGATGAGAAGACGGGTGATTACGAGCGCCGTGAACATCGAAAGGATGATACCTATAAACAGCGTCACCGCGAACCCGACTATGGAAGCGGAACCGATTATCCACAGCACGACCGCACCGATGAGCGTCGTCACGTTGCCGTCCAAAATGGCGGCAAAGGAGCGCTTGAAGCCGACTTTGACTGCGGACGGAATGGGCTTGGAGCTGTGGCGGTATTCGTCGCGTATTCTTTCGAAAATGATGATGTTTGCGTCGACCGCCATACCTATCGACAACAACAGACCCGCAATGCCGGGCAGGGTGAGCTGCACCCACGGCAGCACGGAACAGAACCACAGAAGCAGCACGATGTAGACCGCAAGCGCGATGTCCGCGGCAAGTCCCAGACCTCTGTACATCACCGCCATAAAGACGAAGATGAGTCCGACGCCTATTCCGCCTGCGATGAGCGCCACACGCACCGCGTCCGAACCGAGCGTCGGGGAAATGTTGCGCACTTCGCTCACTTCGAGCGTCACGCCGAACGCACCCGCCTGCAACTGCGTCGCAAACTCGTCTGCGGCATTATAATCCTTCGCCCAGCTGGCGCTGGAAATGATTGCGTTGCCGTCAGATATGGTAGAATTTATCTTCACAGACGAAAAAAGCAAACCATCGACATATATGTTACAATATTGATTGAGATAATCCGTCGTGAGCCTTTCGAACGCTGCTGCGCCGGCATTGTTGAAACGGAGTGCTACGACATATTCAAAACCAGTGCTGTTCGAACTCGTATTCGCCGTCACGTACGCGCTTTCGAGATGCTGACTGCCCTCGATGTAAACTTCTTCATCGGAAGGAATTGCCGACCCAATTGTACCCTGTGAAGACGAACCCGTAAATTGCAGCCTTTTAGGAGTGCCTATAAGGTCGAGCAAATCCTCCGCATTGTTGACGTCGGGGACTTCGACGCGGATGGAGAAATTGCCGCCGCTCTGGGTCTTGGTGACGGTCGCTTCGGTGTACCCTTCCGACACGAGAAGGGATTGCAGCGAAGACACCGTGCCGTCCACTCTCGCTTCGAGGTCGCCGTAATCGTCGGGCACGACGTTGAAGACGGCGGAAACGCCGCCCGAAAGGTCAAGCCCGAGTTTGATGGTTGTCGCATAGCCGTTGTAATCGTAGACCGTGTCCGCGATGGGGAATGACACCACGGCAAACACAGCCATTAGGATTATGAACACCGCTATGACGGTCAAAATCACGATAGATTTTTTTACGTTCACGCTGTTTACTCCTGCGCTTTCGCGCAAATCGGTTGTTGTCCTATGCGCGCAATACGCGCGAGCATAGCTTTGTTTATTATAGCTATAAGGGTTACGTTAGTCAACTTTATGGATTAACTTTAAGTCTTTTTTATCCTGAAAAAGGACGGATTAACATATTGCGGCGGCGGACGGCATAACCTTTTACTATGAAAAACTCCGCTTTGCTGAAAAAAGACGTCGCCGACATCCTGCGCGCCTCCCTCATCGCCCTGCTCATATCGCTGGTGCTCGTGCTCGCGTTCGCCCTCATAGTACGCTGGGCGTCGCTGGACGGCACCGCTCTCACGATAGGCAATTACGTCATAAAAGCCGTCGCGGTGCTCATCGGCGTATGCGTCGGCTTCAAGGGCGCAAGCGGCGGCGCGGTAAAAGGGGCGATAACCGGTCTGCTTTATATGCTGCTGTGCGTGTTCGTCTTTGCGGTCGCGGACGGGTTCAAAAGCGCGAATTTCAACTTCGCCGACCTTCTGACCACCGTCATAACGGGCATAATCGCGGGGATAATCTCCGTCAACATCCCCCGTCGCGGCAGAACGCGGGAATGACTGACGGCACGGGTGCCCCGCATCGCCGCCCGACGGCGCAAACGACATAAAACAAAAGCCGCCCATGTGGGCGGCTTTCTTCTTCTGTTTCTGTCCTTAATCAGTCCTTCTTCGCGTCATCTTCGGCCTTTTCTTCCGTGACGACAACGGTGGTTTCTTCCTCGAAGACTTCCTCTTTCGCCTGCTCTGCCTTTCCCTCCGCGGGTGCGACGGGTGCGGGAGCGGGAGCGGCTACGTTTTCGAGCACGAGGCCGACTGCGTTGCGGTCGATGACGATGACGGTGGGATTGTCATCCGTGCCGACGTTGACGTGCAGGGTGTTGTCGGGATTAATCTGCGTGATTCTTCCGACCATTCTGCCTATCGTCATAATCTTGGTGCCGACGGCAAGGCTGTTCATCATCTCCTGCTGCTGTTTCTGCCTTTTCTTCTGAGGGATGATGGTGAGCACTATCATGAGCACGACCACGACGGCGAGGACTACAAACATAATTATTTGTCCGGTTTCCATAGCCGCTAACAAATTTCCTGTAAACATTCACTTCTCCTTTTCCGCTGAAAAACGGCTTGTTTTTGAGGTTATACTAACGATTATACACGAAATGTTGAAAAAATCAACCGAATAAGTTCATGAATTACGCTCCTCACATTTTTAACCTTCGTACTGTTTGATGAAACTTTCCTTAAAATCGAGATACCTGTCCTGCATAATGGCTTCGCGTATTTCGGCGGACAGCCTTTCGAGGAAACGTATGTTGTGTATGGAAAGCAGTCTGCCGCCGAGGATTTCGTCCGCTTTGATGAGATGGCGGATGTAGGCGCGGGTGTAATTGCGGCACGCGTAGCAGTCGCACTCCCCGTCTATGGGCGTGAAATCCTCCGCGAACGGAGCGTTGCGTATGGTGAGAAATCCCTTCCTGACCATAGCCGTACCGTTCCTCGCGATACGGGTGGGCAGCACGCAGTCGAACATATCCACTCCCCTCGCGACGCCTTCGACGATATAGTCCGCGGTGCCCACTCCCATCAAGTAATGCGGCATATCTTTCGGCAGATGGGGCGCGAGCGCGTCCAGCATCGAATACATCGTTTCGGCGGTTTCGCCCACCGAAAGACCCCCTATCGCAATGCCGCAGGTGGCGTACGGCACCGAGCGTTTCAGGCTCTCCAACCGCAGGTCCGCATACATATTGCCCTGAATGATGGGGAACAGCGTCTGATGACTTTTGAGTTTCACGGACGCGCACCTGTCCAGCCAGTGCAAAGTGCGGTTCATCGCCTCTTCCGCCTTTTCGTGCGAGATGTCGGGCGCGGTAAGCTCGTCGAACGCCATAACGATATCCGACCCCAGCGCGCGCTGTATCTCCATCGACTTTTCGGGAGAGAAGAAGTGCTTCGAGCCGTCTATAAAACTGTTGAACTCCATCCCCTCGTCGGAAATCCTGCGCAGGGAGGAAAGCGAAAACACCTGAAAGCCGCCGCTGTCCGTGAGTATGGCGCCGTCCCAGTTCATAAACCTGTGCAGCCCGCCCGCACGCTCTATAAGTTCGTGACCCGGGCGGAGATAAAGGTGATAAGTGTTGGAAAGCAGTATCTGCGCCCCCGTGGCTTTCACCTCTTCGGGCGAAAGCCCTTTCACCGTCGCCTTCGTGCCCACGGGCATAAAGCACGGCGTGTCAATCACTCCGTGTTCGGTGTAAAGTCTGCCGACTCGCGCGCCGGACTGTTTGCAGGTGTGTATAACTTCGAATTTCATTTTTACCTCGCTGCGCTGCCGCGCCCGTTCAGCGGAAGAAACAGCTGTCGCCGAACGAAAAGAACCGATAACGCTCTTTAACCGCCGTTTCGTACACTTTAAGTGTCTGTTCGCGCCCGATGAGCGCGGACACCAACATAATCAGCGTCGACTCCGGCAGGTGGAAATTGGTAATCAGCGCGTCCACGCACTTGAAGCGGTACGGGGGATAAATGAAGATTTTCGTGTCCCCCGTGCAGGGTTTGACAAAGCCGTTCTCGTCCGCCGTGGATTCCAGCACGCGCACGGCAGTCGTCCCCACCGCGATTACCCTTCTGCCCTCGCGTTTCGCGGCGTTTATTTTCTCCGCCGCGGCGGGCGAAATTTCGTAATGCTCCGTGTGCATTTCGTGGTCCGTCACCTTCTCCGCTTTCACGGGACGGAAAGTGCCCAGACCTATGTGCAGCAGCACTTCCGCAAAATCCGCGCCGCGTGCGCGCACTCTTTCCATAAGTTCAGGCGTGAAATGCAGCCCCGCCGTCGGCGCCGCCGCAGACCCCTCCGTCTTGCTGTACACGGTGTTGTAGCGGGTTTTGTCGGCGAGTTTCTCGTGAATGTACGGCGGCAGGGGCATATTGCCCACGCGGTCGAGAATGTCTTCGAAAACGCCGTCAAAATCGAACTTTACCGTACGCACGCCGTATTCGCCGACTTCTTCGACTTCGGCGGAGAGCTCGTCCGAAATCTTTATGACGCTGCCCTTTCTCGCCTTGCGGGCGGGGCGCATTATGGTTTCCCACCGCGTGTAGTCCAGCCTTTTGAGCAGCAGCAGTTCGAAAGTGGTCGCCTTGCCCTCCATATGCCCGAAAATGCGGGCGGGGATGACCTTCGTGTTGTTTATGACGAGCAGGTCGCCCTCTTCGAGATAATCGGGAAGGTCGCGAAAATGCGCGTGCTCCACGCTTTCGTCCGCACGCGAATACACAAGAAGCCTGCTCGCGTCACGCGGTTCGACGGGCGTCTGTGCAATGAGCTCTTCCGGAAGGTCGTAATAAAAATCGTGCGTCAGGAGCTCCATATCACTCCTCCGCGGGGTCGTCGAAAAGGCTGACCTGCACCGTAGTGCTCTTTCCGGGAGGCACTTTTCTGCCGAGATGTCTGTACGCATTCTCCGTGCAAACGCGCCCGCGGGGCGTCCTGCCTATGAAGCCGAGCTGAATGAGGAAAGGCTCGACGACGTCTTCTATCGTGCTCGCCTCTTCTCCCGTCGCCGCGGCAAGCGTATCCAGCCCCACGGGGCCGCCGCCGAACTTGTCTATCACGGCTTCGAGCACCGTCCTGTCCACTATGTCGAGCCCCAGCTCGTCCACGTCCATATGTTCCAGCGCCTTCCTCGTCACGGAAAGAGGGATTACGTCCAGCCCCTCTACCTGCGCGAAATCGCGGACTCTGCGCAGCAGTCTGTTCGCGACTCTGGGGGTGCCGCGGCTGCGCCTTGCAATCTCTTCCGCGGCGTCGGCGTCGATTGCGACGCCGAGTATGGTTGCGGAGCGGCGGAGTATCCTCGCGATTTCCGCCGGGGTGTACATTTCCAGCCTCATCAGCATACCGAAGCGGTCGCGGAGAGGGCTTGACAGCATACCCGCACGCGTCGTCGCGCCTATCAGCGTAAACTTTTTGAGGGGCAGGCGTATGCTGCGCGCCATAGGTCCTTTGCCGGACACGAAATCCAGCGAAAAGTCCTCCATCGCGGGATAAAGCACTTCCTCGATGTTGCGGTTGAGACGGTGTATCTCGTCAATGAAGAGGATGTCCCCTTTTTCCAGATTGGTGAGGATGGCGGCAAGGTCTGCGGCACGCTCAATCGCAGGGCCGGACGTCACCCTTATCTGCGCTCCGAGTTCGTTGGCTATGACGTGCGCAAGCGTGGTCTTTCCAAGCCCCGGAGGTCCGTAAAGCAGGACGTGGTCGAGCGCCTCTCCCCTCGCCTTCGCCGCCGAGATGTAAACTTCGAGGTTGTGTTTTATCTTGTCCTGTCCGACATAGTCCGCCATACACTTCGGGCGCAGCGAACTTTCCGTTTCGTCCTCTTCGAGGGTCAGACTGCTGACAATTCTTTCGTCGTCCATAATCACCGTTCCGCCGTTTTACGGCAAAGTTTTATCGTATAAACGTCTGTTTCGGTCGAAACACACGTTTCCCGCCGTCAGCCGATGAGTTTCAGCGACTGCGCGATGAGTTCCTGCACTCCGTGCGCGGTCTTTGCCGCGGTCTGCACCGCTTTCACCGCTTCCGTGTTGGATACGCCGAGGGACACAAGCGCGAATATCGCGTCCGAAACGTCCGCGTCCAGCGCGCCCCCGATTTCCGTCGCCGCGTCCGTCATATCCACCGCGACCTGCTCGCGGAGATTGAGCACGATAAGCTCCGCCGTCTTCTTGCCCAACCCCTTGATTTTGGACAGCGTCTTGACGTCGCCCGTGGCAATGGCGACCGTGAGCGTGCCGAGGTCGTATCCGCCGAGTATCTGCATCGCGAGTTTCGGTCCCACGCCGCTTATCTCAATCAGCCGCATAAAGAGCGACTTCTCTTCCGCGCGCGAAAAACCGTAAAGCGCAAACACGTCCTCGCGCACATAAAGATAGGTGTAAAGTTTCATCTCCGCGCCTATCTCCCTTGCGTCCGCAAGCGTGTTGCCGCTCACTCCGAGCTCATACCCTATTCCGTTGTTTTCCAGCACGATTTTTCCCGCTTCGACGGCAGCAAGCGTGCCTTTGATGTAATTGTACATATGCCCTCCGCCTTACGGCGTTTTATTCTCCGTACTCTATCTGACCTTGAACTGCGTGGACAATCTGCTCGTCTGTCCATGGCAGAGTGCGACTGCGAGTGCGTCCGCCGCATCGTCCGGGCGCGGCACTTTTTTGAGGCGCAGCAGAGCCTGCACCATAAGCTGCATCTGTATCTTGTCCGCTCCGCCGTACCCCGTGATTGCCTGTTTTATCTGGTTGGGCGTGTATTCGTACACCTCTTCCCCGACCAGCTTGTTTGCGGTGAGCAGGATGACCCCTCTCGCTTCCGCCACCATTATTCCGTTGGTGATGTTCTTTGAAAAGAACAGTTCTTCCACGGCTATGTTTTCGGGACGGAACTTTTCGATGAGCGCGGTCACGCCTTCTTCTATGCGCGCAAGCCGCTGCGGCAGAGTGAGGTCCTTGGGTGTGGTGACGACGCCGTAATCCACGACGGCGAAATTTCCTCTCTCCGCCTGTATCACGCCGTAACCCATAGTCGCAAGACCGGGGTCTATGCCCAGGATTATCATTCCTCTTCCCCCTCCGTGCCCTCTTTTGCACGCTTCATTATGCTGCACTCGTTGGTGCGGTCGAAAAGAGTCACTCCCGATATGTCGGGACGCACGTGCACGAAACCGCGCTTTTTTCCGCACCTTTCCTTTATGCCGCTTACGGAATGCAGCACCACGCCGAAAGCGTCGCCCACGGCAAGCGCCGTGCTTTCCGTCTTCCATGCCGCCTCGCCGCTCGCCGCGGCGCTTTCGGGATGCCACCCGACAAGCACCTCTTTGCCTGTATAACTCTCCTCCGTCCTGACCCGAAGGCATTCCGCGTCGAGCTCGTCGTCTTCACCGAAAACGAGTTTTAACCTGCCGTTTTCGTCGGATAAAACGCATTTAAGCACATTATAGTCAGGGTCCGCCGCTTCCGCCGCCCACACGCTCGCGGGAGCGTAAAGCAACTCTTCCCGCGTGCCCGTCTGCTTGACTTCGCCGCCGACGAGCACAACCGTTCTGTCGCTCGCAGCGAACGCCTCCTCGCGGTAAGGCGTCGAATAAATCACGGTCGCGCCCGCCGCCGCAAGGTCGCGCACCACGGGGAGAAAGTCGCGGAAAACCGCATCCGCGTCCTCCCTTGTCAGCCGCGCCGCAGGCTCGTCTATCAGGCACAGACGCGCATCCCGCACAAGCAGTCTCGCAAGCGACATCCGCCGCCGCTCGACGGGTGAAAGCGCACGCGCGCGCATATTCAGACACGCGCCTATCCCCATCCTTTCCGCCGCGTTTATCACGCGGGAAGCAATCTCCGCCTTGTCCGTTTTCCGCAGGACGAGAGGATAGGCGAGGTTGTCGTAAACGGTCCTGTGTCCGAACACCGCACCGTCGTCGAAAACCATAATCACGTCGTCCGTCCTGCGCGCTATGGGCGCGCCGTCGAGCAGCACTTTTCCTTCCGCTTTCTCCGCGCCGCACAGCGCTTTCAGAAAGGAAGTTTTTCCGCTGCCCTCTCCGCCGAGCACCGCGACGACTTCGCCGTCCCCGAAAGAAACGTCCACGCCGCCGAACAACCGCGCGCCGTAGAGATACTGTTTCGCGAAGCCTTCCAGCGTCAGCATCAGAGTATGTCCAGCTGCTGTCCGTACCCTTCCCCGAAGTTGTCGAGGAAGAATTTCAGCTCCGGATATTCGGGCATAAGCCCGTCAAGCTGTTTCTGCAATCTCTTGAACGCCGTGTCGAACTCCTTGTTGCCCGACAGCCTCTCTTCTATGCACTTGATGTACGCGGACACCTTGTCGGCGACTTTCATCAGTTTGTATTCCGTCGTTTCCGTGTCGGGACGGATATATTCGGAATACTTCTCAGCCATTTCGGGAGGCAGGGATTGCAGGAGCTTGCCGTTGATGACGTCCTCAATCTCGCTGTACGCGCTTTTGATGCGGGGGCTGTAATACTTTATCGGAGTGGGCAGGTCGCCGCTGACCACTTCCGCCGTATCGTGATACAGCGCCAGCGCGGCTATCCTGTCCGTGTCCACATTGCCGCCGAAGTAGGTGTTGCGGATGATGCCGAGAGCCTGCCCCACTATGGCGACGTGCGCCGCGTGCTGCATAAGGTCCTCTTTGGTGGTGGAACGCATAAGGCTCCATCTGCCTATCAGCTTCATTCTGTTGAGCAATGCGTAAAAAGTGTACATAACAGCCTCTCGGACGCCTCCGCGTCCTTCTTGTTTCAGATGATATATCTTCCGTCCTTCTTGGGGGCGGCGTCGAGCTCCGCTTTCTTGGCTTCGTATCCCTTGCGGTCAAAGAGCGCGTAAGTCGCGTTCTTGCCCTCTTCCACGCCGGGCTGGTTGAAGGTGTCGATGTTGAGCAGCGCGCCGCAATACGCGGTCTGCAACTGGAAGAACATCAGCAGTTCGCCCACGCTTTCCGCGCTGATTTCGGGGAGCATAACCGTGTTGTTCATATGTCCCGACCTGGTCAGGGCGTACTCGGTGGCGACGCGTTCGGTGTTGATGAGTTCGCCGAGAGTGTGCCCGCACAGGAAATTGACGTCCGGGAATTCCTCCGCGCCGTCGGCAATCGTCACATCCCCGCGGAAGCGTTCGACGCCTATGAACGTGACCACCTTGTCAAACGGCCCTTCCGTGTAAAGCTGCACCTGGGAATGCTGGTCCGTGACGCCGAGGGATTTGACGGGGGTCTGTCCCGCGTGCACGACGTTGCCGTCGAGGTCGACCGCCTTGCCGAGGCTCTCGCCCCACAGCTGGCAATACCAGTCCGCCATATATTTCAGCGAATCGGCATAAGGCATCATAACGGTGATGTTCTTGCCCTTCTTCATTGCGATATACTGCAACACCGCCGCCGCAAGCGCGGGGTTTTCGGAGATTTCGCCCGAAGCGCACCTCTTGTCCATAGCCGCCGCGCCGGAGAGCAGCCCCTTCACGTCTATGCCGAGCACCGCCGCGGGCAGCAACCCAACGGGACAGAGCTCCGAGAAGCGTCCGCCCACTCCGTCGGGAATGTAGAACGTCTTGAAGCCTTCCTTCTTCGCGAGCTTGATGAGGTTGCCTTTGCTTTCGGACGTGGTGGCAATGATGTGCTTGTTCCAGTCCTTTCCGACCGCCTTTTTCAGGATGTCGGAAATGATGAGGTACTGACTCATCGTTTCGCTGGTGGCGCCGCTCTTCGTGATGACGTTGAACACGGTGCGTTTCACTTCGACGACGTCGAGAAGCGCGAGCATACGCTCGGGGTCGACGTTGTCCTCGACGAAAAATTTCAGCCCCCGCTTTTCATCCGCAAGGTCGTTGTGGCGGAAATGGCAAAGCGCCGTGAACACCGCGATGGGTCCCAGCGCGCTGCCGCCTATGCCCAGCACGACGAAGTTGTCGAAATTCCTTCTGACGTCCGCCGCGCATTCGAGTATGTCCCCGACGATTTTATCCTGATTGTAAGGCAGGTCCGCCCACGCGGTCATACCCGTGCCGCGCATAGCGGTGAATTTATCGTACGCCGCGCGCGCTTCCGCACCCGCGGCTGACAGCTCGGCGTCCGTAATCCCCTCTCCGCCGATGTATTTTTCCATCATATTGTTGAAATCGAATTTAAGCATAAGTGCCTCCGACAATTTGTTTCAGATAATCCACAGCGCCCGCCACTTCGGAGATGTCCCCGTAGTTGTCCGCATACTGCTCTATGATGAGCGGTCCGTCATAGCCCGCGCCTTTGAGCGCCGACACCAGCTCGGCAAAAGGGAACACTCCCCTGCCCACGAGTCTGATTGAACCGTCCTCGCCGCAGTCCGAAACGTGCACGTTCGCTATCCTGTCGCCCATAGCGGCGATATACTCCCGCCAGTCGCGCCCGCTCTGCCGCGCCTGCTTGATGTCCAGCACCGCGCCGACGTTCGGGCAGAATTCCTTTGCCTCCGCGAAAAATTCGGGGGTGTTGAAGGTCGCCCAATGGACGTTTTCGAAGCACAGCTTCACCCCGTAATCGGACGCGATGTCGCCCAGCTCCTTCATCCTCCTGCCCACCGCCTCGGGAGACACGACCATCGTGCGCTTCAAGCGCATCCTGCCGTGAAAAGTGTAATAATGCGCGCCGATTTTACGCGCCACGTCCAGCACCTTGCGGTAAAGCTCCTCCGCATCCCTGCGCGTGCGTTCGGCGGAGTTGAACAGTTCCGGCTCGAACTGCGTGTTGAGCGCGTGGACGGAATATATTTCGAGGTCGCCCTTCCTCTCGGCGAGCAGGTCGCCGAAGGAAGGCTCGTATTCGTATCTTGTGGTGAGAAACACCTCGGCGCATTCCCCTCCGCAACGTTGAATGACCGAGAACGAATCCTCGGTCAATACTTTCGAAAAGAACGTCGCTGTGGAAATGCCGACTTTCATCAATCTTCCTCTTCTTCCTCATAGACATTCTCGGAGCCGCGTTTTCCCTTGCCCCAGATGTCCTTCTGCTTGCGAATCTGACCGAGCAGACGCGGAATGACGAGGTCGATGTTGTCGAACGGCGAGTCGGAAGAGGCCTCCGCCCTGTACGTCTGACTGCGATAGACGACCGTCATATCCGTGGTGTAAGTGCCGCCTTCCAGCGTGACGATGAATTTCGCCACCGCGTCGTCGTCATCGTGGAAATACTTGTCCAGCTTGGCGCACTTCTTCTCGGTAATCGCTTTGAGCGAATCGCTGACGTTGTAGTCTTTTCCGAAGATTTCGAATTTCATATCTCGGACCTCCTTGCTTGGTATCATCATTATACCAAACTTCGCCGTCCGATTCAATACCGATTGCGAAAAACGGAAAGACTGTTTAACGTATTCTATCACACACACGCGCGAAGCGCAAACAAACGCGGGATAAAATCGCGCTGAAAACGGAATGCGCCTTCCCCATCCCGCAAAGCGCTCCCACGCGCACCCGTTCCTCCCCTCCGCATTCGCTTTCGGAAAACCCGGAACGGGCTGTTTTAGACAAATGGGGACGGGGTTGTTTTGTCCAACTTTTGGACATTTTAACCCCGTCCCCATTTGTCCAAACTTTTGTTCAGAAAATAAAAAAGCCCCCAAAAGGGGGCTTTCCGACCGTATGTCACGCCTTGTCAAAACACAGTTCCCCGTCGCGCATCACGACGTTCACCTTGTCGCCGTCCGAAATTCTGCCAGTCAGCAGCATTTCGCTGAGTCTGTCTTCGACAAGCCTCTGTATCGTGCGGCGGAGAGGTCTGGCGCCGTATTCTTCGTTGTATCCTTCCCCGACGATATAGTCCTTCGCTTCGCGCGAAACGGTCACCGTCACGCTGCGCTCGTCCAGCCTCTTTTCGAGGGACGCGAACATAATGTCCGCAATCTTTTCGAGGTCGTCGCGCGTCAGGCGGTGGAAGAAGATTATCTCGTCGATACGGTTGATGAGTTCGGGCTTCATCGCCTCTTTGAGGGCGTCCATCTGCCTTTCCTTCATATTCTCGTATTCCGCTTCTTCGCGCCCCGAAGACGTCCCGAAACCGAGCGGCGCACGCATTTTTCCTATCTCCTGCGCGCCGATATTCGAGGTCATTATGACGATGGTGTTCTTGAAACTGACCACTCTGCCGTGGCTGTCCGTGAGCCTGCCGTCTTCGAGTATCTGCAAAAGGATGTTGAACACCTCCGGATGCGCCTTTTCGACTTCGTCGAACAACACGACGGAGTAAGGCTTCCTGCGCACTTTTTCGGTGAGCTGGCCGCCCTCGTCGTAGCCGACGTACCCCGGCGCGGAACCGATGAGTTTGGACACGTTGTGTTTTTCCATATACTCGGACATATCCACGCGTATGAGCAGATTTTCGTCGCCGAACATAGCCTCCGCCAAGGCTTTCGCAAGCTCCGTCTTGCCCACACCCGTGGGACCGAGGAATATGAAAGAGCCGATGGGACGTTTCGGGTCTTTCAGCCCCGCGCGCGCCCTCTTTATCGCCTTCGCGACGGCGGTGACCGCCTCGTCCTGCCCTATCACGCGCTTGTGCAGTATCTCTTCGAGATGTTGCAGTTTCTCGCTTTCGCCCTCCGTGATTTTGCGCACGGGAATGCCCGTCCACTCGGAAACTATCTCCGCGATTTCCTCTTCGCCTATGCTGAGCTTCACGTCGTGGCTTCTGTTGTTCCACTCCGCTTGCAGCTTCTCTTTCTGTTCGACAAGGCTGTCGCGCTCGTGTTTGAGCCTGTCCGCGCGTTCGTACTGCTCGTGCCTCGCCGCTTCGGACTTGTTCAGTTCGACTTCCTTTATTCTGTCTTCCAGCCTGCGTATTTCGGGCGGCGTGGTGAAACTCTGTATTTTCTTCCTGCTCGCCGCCTCGTCGATGAGGTCGATGGCCTTGTCTGGCAGAAACCTGTCCGTGATGTAGCGGTCGGAAAGTATCGCCGCCGCCGAAACCGCTTCGTCCGTGATTTCGACCTTGTGGTGCTGTTCGTACTTCTCTTTCAGCCCCTGCAAAATCTCAATCGTATCGGACACCGTGGGCTGTTCCACCATTATGGGCTGGAACCTGCGCTCCAAAGCCGCGTCCTTTTCGAAATACTTGCGGTATTCTTCCACCGTCGTGGCGCCGATGGTCTGCAATTCGCCGCGGGCAAGCATCGGTTTCAGGACGTTGGCGACATCTATGCCGCCCTCGCCCGTAGACCCCGTGCCGAGTATCATGTGTATCTCGTCGATGAACAGAATGATATTGCCCGCGCGCTTGATGCCGTCGATTGCCTTTTTCAGCCGCTCCTCGAAGTCGCCGCGATAGCGCGTGCCGGCAACCATCGACGTAATGTCCAGCGAAAACACAATCTTGCCCGTCAGAAGGTCGGGCACCTGTCCGTTAACGATAGCCTGCGCAAGTCCGTCCACAATCGCGGATTTGCCCACGCCGGGTTCGCCTATCAGCACGGGATTGTTCTTTGTCCTGCGGCAGAGTATCTGTATAATGCGTTCGATTTCCTTGCCGCGGCCGATGACCGGGTCGAGCTTGCCGTCGCGCGCTTTCTGCGTAAGGTCGGTGCCGAACTGCGCCAGCTCCGCCGACAGTCCGCCCTCCGCGCGTCTTTCCGTCTGCGTTTCGGACACGCTTTCCGCGCCGTCGGGTCGGTAAGGCTGCCCCACAGCCCCCGCGGGA